>Ga0233377_1000688_pt1 | contig 14164 bp, 11 predicted proteins | sample ElkDunMinimDraft_6_FD_191540 | JGI IMG/M metagenome (GOLD analysis project Ga0233377, IMG submission 191540) | Fecal eukaryotic communites from dung pellets of Tule Elk in California, USA - Elk Dung E36 | ecosystem: Host-associated > Mammals > Digestive system > Large intestine > Fecal | place...
TTTAATGAAAACCTTAAAAAAATAAGAATGCATTGTTAAGTCTATTTTAAGGCTTAACAATTTCATAACTTTTAGGTAACTTTATTTTATAATTAAGTATATACCTTAGCAAAAAAACAGCGTATATGGCCAATAATCAAAAGATTCTTGTGGTTGATGATGAGTCGGATATAGTAGAACTCATTTCTTATAATTTAACCAAAGAAGGATATCAAGTATATACAGCTTCAAATGGGAAAGAAGCTATAAAAGTTGCTAAAGAAGTTTTTCCAGATCTTATTATCTTAGATGTGATGATGCCAGAAATGGATGGTATCGAAGCATGTCGCTTAATGCGCTCTATGCCTGAATTCAAACATGTATTTATGGTGTTTTTAACTGCGAGAAGTGAAGAGTATTCAGAGATTGCGGGTTTTCATGTTGGGGCAGATGATTATATTGCGAAGCCAATTAAGCCAAGAGCATTAATGAGCCGAATTAATGCAATACTTAGAAGGAATACAACTGAAATTATCGACGATCAGGTTGTTGATAAATTAGAGATATCTGATTTAGTAATAGATAGAGATTCTTTCTTGGTATTTAGAGGAGAAGAAAAATTTGTGCTTGCTAAAAAGGAATTTGAATTACTTTATCTATTAGCATCTAAACCAAATAAGGTATTTACAAGAGAACAAATTCTGAAAGCTATTTGGGAAGATTCGGTAGTAGTTACAAATAGAACAATTGACGTACATATTCGAAAGCTAAGGGAGAAGATAGGCGACAGTTACGTGACAACGGTCAAGGGGGTCGGTTATAAGTTTGAGTTAGATTAAAAAAAGAAATTAATTGCAAAACCGGACCAGATTGGTTCGGTTTTTGTTTTTTAAAGCACGCAATCGATTGCATCAGGAAATTTTATATATTTATTAAATATTTTAAAACTTAAATTAAACGAGAAAACAGTATGTGTGGAATTGTCGGTTATACCGGAACGCGTCAAGCTTATCCAATTGTTATTGATGGCTTGAAAAAATTAGAATATAGAGGTTATGACAGTGCAGGTATAGCACTTCAACAGGGTGACTCCTTAAAGGTTTATAAGAAAGCAGGAAAAGTAGCAGCACTTGAAGAGTTTGTAGGGGATCAATCCACGGCTGGAACAACTGGAATTGGTCATACACGCTGGGCGACACATGGTGAACCTTCAGATAGAAATGCCCATCCGCATCTTTCCAAATCTGGAAAGTTGGCAATGATTCACAATGGAATTATTGAGAATTATGCCCAATTAAAAAATGAACTTACTAAAGCAGGTTACGAATTCAAATCCGATACTGATTCTGAAGTACTTTTGAACTTTATTGAAGACATTAAAGCGAATAATGAATGTAGTTTGGAAGAGGCAATTAGAATTGCCTTAAAACGCGTAACAGGTGCTTATGTTATATTGTTGGTCGATGCTGATCAACCTGATACTATTATTGCTGCTCGTAAAGGCAGTCCTTTGGTAATTGGAATAGGTAAAAATGAACACTTTCTAGGTTCTGATGCTTCCCCAATGCTGGCTTATACTAAAGAAGTAGTTTATATTAATGATTATGAATTAGCTATCGTTAAACCTGATGAGTTAATTTTGAAAAATCTGGGTAATGAAATAATTACTCCATTTGTTCAAAAACTAGATATTGAATTAGCTGCAATTGAAAAGGGTGGGTATGACCATTTCATGTTGAAAGAAATCTTTGAACAACCTACAACTATTGCGGATTCGCTTAGAGGTCGCTTGGTTTTAAACGAACATAGAATTATTTTAAGTGGTGTAGATGCCATTCAAGACAAATTAGCAAATGCAAGAAGAATCATTATTGTTGCCTGTGGTACAAGTTGGCATGCTGGTTTGGTTGCTGAATATGTTATTGAAGAACTATGTCGCGTAAATGTTGAAGTAGAATATGCTTCAGAATTTAGATATCGTAATCCAGTGATTTCTGCAGATGATGTTATTATCGCAATTTCTCAAAGTGGAGAAACGGCAGATACTTTAGTAGCTTTAGAACGCGCAAAAGAACAAGGTGCAACTATTTTCGGTATAGTTAACGTTGTGGGCTCATCAATTGCGAGGATTTCTCATGCTGGATGTTATACCCATGCTGGTCCTGAAATTGGAGTAGCAAGTACTAAGGCCTATACAGCACAATTAGCAGTTTTGATGCTGTTTGCATTGAAATTGGCTAAAGCAAAAGGCACAATCTCTGATGAGCGTTTTGATGAGCTGTGTAATGAATTACATGATATCCCTGAGAAAGTTCAATGGGTATTAGAGAATGAAGTAGATAATATTAAGGCAATTGCCTATAAATATAAGGATGCTAGAGATGTACTTTATCTAGGTCGTGGATATAATTTTCCAACTGCCTTAGAAGGAGCCTTAAAATTAAAAGAAATTTCTTACATCCACGCGGAGGGATACCCTGCAGCAGAAATGAAACATGGTCCTATTGCATTAGTTGATGAGGAACTTCCTGTTGTTTTTGTAGCAAGTAAGGATGCATACCATGAAAAAATTGTAAGTAATATCCAAGAGATAAAAGCTAGAAAAGGAATGGTTATCTCTGTAATGACTGAAGGAGATGAAGTAACACCTACTATATCTAATGATGTAATGGTTGTTCCAGAGGCTGATGAAGTTATTGCTCCACTTTTGACCGTAGTTCCATTGCAACTACTTTCTTACTACATTGGAGTATACCGTGGTTTAGATGTTGATAAACCTAGGAACTTAGCAAAATCAGTAACCGTGGAATAACCGCTTATGGGATATATAATTAAGGTACCATTAAATCGGATTGGCTATGATTTCATACCCGCCGAATATCTTCCTGATGGGAAAGACGAATATTACCTGAGATTCGAACAAAATAAATCCAGCAAGAATTATAGAAATCTGACAGAAGAGGAGATTCGAATTTTGGAGTTGAACCATAATGAATCTACTAATTGGAATGATGTTCTGGTTACCGATAAATTCCTTCCTCAACAAATTAAAAGATCAAAATTCTTTGGATTGGTTAGGATAGGAGATATGGAAGAGGTATATCTTGAATACCGAGATATCCGACTTCCTGTTGGGATTTATAATTCTCAAGTTATTTCTTGTGACTTAGGAGATTGTATTGCCTTACATCAAGTTCGTTATATTGCTCATTTCATTGTAGGAAATGAAGTGATTTTACTGAACGTAAATGAAATGGAGACTAGTTCCAATGCAAAATTTGGTAATGGAATTTTAAAAGTTGGTGATCAAGAGAAAAGCAGGATCTTCCTGGAATTATGTAATGAAAACGGAGGCCGCTCTGTGCTTCCATTCGATGGAATGCAGGCTGCTGATGTATATCTATGGACTCGTAACCGTCAGGATAAGGAGTTACAGCAACGTTTTTTTGATATTACCAACCAACGTTTTAATGATATTAGAGGTTATTATAGTGAGATTGGAGATCGTACGGTAATCAAAAACTCACATACTTTTAAAAATGTTAAAATTGGATCTGATGCCTATATCAAAGGCGTAAGTAAACTAAAAAACGTTACAATAAATTCCACAGCCGAAGCATATACCCAAATCGGTGAGGGCTGTGAATTGGTAAATGGAATTATCGGATATGGTTGTCGCGTTTTTTACGGAGTAAAAGCTGTCCGTTTTATCCTATCATCATATTCGCAGCTTAAATATGGTGCACGATTAATTAACTCTTTCTTAGGCGATAATTCTACTATATCTTGTTGTGAAGTTCTTAATTCACTTATTTTCCCTGCTCATGAGCAGCATCATAATAATTCATTTTTGTGTGCAGCATTAATTAAGGGGCAAAGTAATATGGCTGCAGGAGCAACCGTAGGTTCCAACCATAATTCAAGAGGAGCTGATGGTGAAATAATTGCAGGTAGGGGCTTTTGGCCAGGACTATGTGTAAGTCTTAAGCACAATTCAAGATTTGCATCCTATACTTTGATTGTAAAAGGTGATTTCTTACATGAATTGGATATTAAGTTTCCTTTCTCTTTAGTAAGTAATGATGTTACCCATGATCGATTGGTAATTGTACCCGGTTATTGGTTTATGTATAATATGTACGCATTAATGCGTAATACCAATAAATTCATAAGCAGAGATAAACGTTCATTCAAGAATCAATATTTTGAGTATGATATCTTGGCTCCAGACACCGTGAATGAAATATTTACAGGTTTAGAAGAAATCAAGACTGCAGTTGGTAAATCCTTGAATATTGCTGATCCATTGGAATGGCTGAATAACAAGGAAAAAGCTACTGAGGAAATCTTCTTGGACAATGCAGAATTCTCTAAACGAAAAGCTGTTCTATTAAAACCAAAAGAATCATTTCATTTATTCAAAAAGTTAATTCGTTATTATGCCGTTTGTCAAGTATTAGAACATATTGCAGCTAATAACTTTTATAGTACTGTTCAGGAATTTGTTAACAATGGATTAAGACGCGAGGATTTTGAAAATGTTGGTAGTCAATTGATCCCAATTAGTAAGTTAGATGAGCTTTTAGATTCTTTGAAAAGCAAAGAAATAAATTCTTGGGATGAAATGCATTCAAATTATCATCAATTAAGTAATGATTATATTCAAGATAAACTACAACATAGTTTGGCATCTTTAAAGGAGATAACAGAAACTAATCCATCTGAATGGAATGCTGAATTTTGGAATAGTCTATTTGATGAGGCTCTAGAAACAAAAAAATGGATTTGTGATGAAATCTATAATTCTAGAAGTAAAGATTATCATAATCCATTTCGTTTGATGGTCTATGAATCAGAGGAGGAAATGAATGAGGTTGTCGGAAGGCTTGAGGACAATAGTTTTATTAATCTTCAGACTTCTGAATATGATAATTTCCAGTCCAAAATAGAAGAATTCAAATCAGAATTATAAAAATAAAGCCCCGAATTTTCGGGGCTTTATTTTTATAATTCTTTAATTTTTATGCTTCTGAAAGAAACAGCATCACCATGGTCTTGTAATAAAATATGACCTTGTTCAGCCTCTCCAAAATTTTTCCAATCCTTATACTTACTTCCTGCTACTAATTTTCTGAAATCCTCCGATCCTCTTACAAATTCCAGCATCTTAAAACCATTTAAAAAGTAAGTTACGTGATTATCAGGAGTTACAACAAGTCTTCCACGATTCCATTCGCCAATTGGCTTTCTTGGTCTTGGATTGCGATCTGAGGTTATAAGATCGTAAAGCGAAGCCAAAGTTCTATTTCCATCTTTACCCAATTTTGCATCTGGATGAAGTTCATCGTCTAAGATCTGATATTCTGGACCGATAGCAGAACCTTTAGTGTCTTCATTTAAAGTAACAAAGTATTTAACACCTGAATTAGCTCCCGGAGTCAATTTAAAATCAAAGGAGAGGTCAAATGCTTTATATTGTTTGTCGGTCACAATATCACCCCCATTGGTTGATTCTGAGCCATCGGATTTCTGAACCTGGATTATACCATTTTCTATTTTCCAACCTTTTTCAGGGAATTTATCGCCTCTAGCACTATGCCATCCAGTGGCATCTGTACCATTGAAAAGTAAGGAATAACCCGCAGCCTTTTCTGTCTCTGATAAATCATTAGCCTTAGTATTCACTACGTAGATATCCTTAGGGAATTCCTGGGGTTTCAAATCCTTAGTTTGGATTTTAATATTTTTGAAATATACTTTTTTACCATCTAATGAGTCAGGGATGCTATGAACTTGTAGCGCTATAAAACCTGAATCATCCAAGCTATCAATAACAAAAGAGGTAGGAATTCCATTTACCCAGGTTTTGGTTTCGTTTCCAATAGCTTCAATTCTAAAATGATTGAATTCATTTGGTTTAAAAGCTGTCTTTGCATTAGGGTTTAAATCCAAGGGATATAGCCATTCACGTCTTCCTTCATCATAAATACCTCCGGTCCATCCTCGTTCTGTAGGATCAATATCAATTTGTCTTCCAAATACCCTTCCATTACCATTGTTTGCAGTAGAATCATAATGACTTCTGGTTTGTACACCCGAATTCGTCGTGCTTCCTTCGAGTTTAACATCCAATTCCAAGATAAAATCTCCATATTCTTGATCAGTAACTAAAAATGAATTAGGAGTTCCTTTAGTCATTACACCAACTATGGCATCGTCTTCTATATGATAGTCAGCTTTACCAGCTAAGGATTTCCAACCGGTCAAATCCTTTCCATTGAATAAGTTTTCCCATCCATCGGATGATTTGTTTTCTTGCTGGCAAGAAATTGTCAACGCACTTAATAATAAGAGGCTACATGAGCTTGTAAAAACAGATTTCAAAAAGGTTCTTTTCATCTTATTTTGTTTTTATTGTAACAGGTTTATGGATTAATATCCAAATAGGTGCCTGAAATTAGGATTTTTTTTTAATTTTAAGCTTAACATTCATGTAAAATTCATAAACCTAAACTCAGAACCTGATGAATCATCATTTTTCTCGTAGAAGTTTTCTAAAGAAATCCATTATCGCAGGCGGAGCAGTTACTCTAGCTAGCAGTCCCCTAGGAAATATCTTAATGGCAAAGCCAAATGAACGTGTAAATCTAGCTGCAATTGGTATTGGTAATAGAGGAGGAGAGATCCTAATGGACTTATATAAAACCGGATTATGCAATATCGTTGCCCTATGTGATGTAGATATGGGAGCAAAGCATACTGAAGCTTCTATTAAGCAATTTCCTGACGTACCTAGATTTCAGGATTTCAGAGAAATGTTTGATAAAATGGGGAATCAAATCGATGCGGTTACCGTGGGTGTTCCTGATTTTTCTCACTTTCCAATAACTATGATGGCTTTGGATTTGGGAAAGCATGTTTATGTTGAAAAACCAATGGCTCGCACCTTCTTAGAAGTGGAATTAATGATGGAAAAAGCAAGAAAGAATCCAAAATTAGCTACGCAAATGGGTAATCAAGGCCACTCAGACGCAAATTACTTCCAGTTTAAAGCATGGAAAGATGCTGGTATTATAAAAGATGTAACGAAGATTGTTGGTCATATGAATATGCCTCGCAGATGGCATGGATGGGATGTTAATATCAAGAATTTCCCTTCTGCTGAAGCAGTTCCAAGTACTTTAGATTGGGATTTGTGGCAAATGGAAACTATAGGCCATAATTATAACAAGGATTTTGTAAATGGACAATGGCGTTGTTGGTTTGATTTTGGTATGGGGGCTTTAGGTGATTGGGGAGCTCATATTTTGGATACCTCCCATGAGTTTTTGAATTTAGGATTGCCTACAGAAGTAGGAGCCGAATATCTTGAAGGCCATAATTCATTCTTCTTCCCAATGTCTTCAACTCTAAAGTTTAGTTTCCCGAAAAGAAAAGGAATGCCTGCTCTGGATATTATGTGGTATGATGGTATTAAAAATCTACCTCCAATTCCTGAAGGTTATGGTGTTTCTGGATTGGATCCTAATATTCCGCCACCAAGTACAGGGAACCTTGAACCGGCAAAATTAAATCCCGGCAAAATTATTTATGGAAAAGATCTTACATTCAAAGGGGGATCGCATGGTAGTACGCTTTCTATTATACCTGAATCAAAAGCCAAGGATATTGCGAATAAATTACCTGAAGTGCCTGTGTCTCCTTCTAATCACTTTGCCAACTTTTTAAAAGCTTGTAAAGGGGAAGAGAAGACAAGATCCTCATTTGATATTGCGGGTCCATTGAGCCAAATTTTCTGTCTTGGTGTGATTGCTCAACGATTAGGAGGAAAATATCAATTTGATACTGTTAAAAAAGAGATTACAAATGATAAATTTGCAAACGCTTTATTAATTGGACCACCCCCTAGAATGGGATTCGAACAATATTATAAAGTTTAATATATAATCAATCAAATACAAATTAAAGATGATCAAACAATTTGCTTACGGATTAGCCTTCACTAGTATTCTAGGACTAGGCTTGACTTCGTGCCAAAATGGTACACAAGATAAAGCAGACAATCAAGAAAAGAAAGAAGAAGTGGAACACAATCCTGCATCGCAAACTATCCCTGAAGAATCTAAAGACCTATTGGGTCGTTGGGACTTGAATGTTGAGAAAAATGGCAAGCAAGTACCTTCATGGATTGAAATCAAATTGTCAGGTTTTAGTACATTAGTAGGTTACTGGGTAGGAGATAGTGGAAGTAGTAGACCTATCTCACATATTGTTTTAAAAGACGGTAAGTTCTCATTTGCTATTCCACCACAATGGGAAGGTGGTGAAGGAGATTTCGTAATTGAAGGTGAATTAGCCGGCGCGGAAATAAAAGGAACTATCACTAGCAACAAAGGTGAAAAATATACTTACTCAGGGTCAAAAGCTCCTTATCTTAATCGTACAGCTGAACCAACTTGGGGAACTGCAGTTGAATTATTCAATGCTAAGGATTTAACTGGTTGGAAACCTTCCAATGAAAACAATAAATGGGTTGTCAAAGATGGTATTCTAACAAATGAAGCTGCAGGTGCTAACTTAATCACGGAACAATCTTTTGAAGATTTTAAATTAAACCTTGAATTCAAGTACCCTGAAGGAAGTAATTCAGGAGTTTACTTAAGAGGTCGCTATGAAGTGCAAATCGAAGATTCACCTAAAGATAGACATCCAGGTAATCTTTATTTCGGAGCTATTTATGGTTTCTTAACTCCAAATGCATTGGTAACGAAAGGTCCAAATGAATGGAATAGTATGGAAATTACTTTAGTAGGTAGATTGGTAACCATTTCTATCAATGGTCAAACAGTAATCACTAAACAAGAAATCCCTGGAATTACAGGAGGTGCATTGGATAGTAAAGAAGGTGAACCAGGTCCGCTATATATTCAAGGTGATCATGGTCCAATTGAATTTAGAAAAATCACAATTACACCAGCTAAATAGTGTTTAACTGGTGCTATATTTAGGATATTATATTTCGATGTAATTTATCAAGATATAATATCCTAAAATTCTAAAAAAGAAACCTGTCAGATCCTTCTGATGGGTTTCTTTTTTATGTTCCCGAAATCTTACCTAAATAAACTAAACTCAATTATATCTCATTTGTTGTTTAAATACATGGTATCTTTAATTGACACCGAAATTATACGATTATGGAAAAAATCTTTAATATCATTCTAATTGCTTTTACAATAAATTTTAATGCTATGGGTCAAACTAAAAATCCAGAATTGGAGGTCGTTGCTTCTTTTGGGGAATCTCAACCTATAGGTGTATCTGTGTCGTCGAAAAACAGAGTTTTTGTTTCGTTTCCCAAAAGAGACTCTTATTTATATGGATTGACAGAAATAATCAAATCTGAAAGAGTTGCTTTTCCAAATAAAGAATGGAATGCAAAAGAAGGATCTTATGATCAACATTTTTTGAATGTTCAGGATATTTATGTGGATACAGATGATCAATTATGGGTTCTAGACTCAAAACCTGCTCCATCAGGTTCTATTTTTGGAACGGATGGGAAAAACGAGAAGATAGAAGGGCAATTCAAACTCGTACAAATAGACTTAGAAGATAATCAAGTTAAGAAAGTATATACATTTGATGATTTGGATAAAAATAAATCAGGATTGAATGATGTTCGTGTGGATACTCAAAAAGGAATAGCTTATTTTTCAGATCCTGGACAAGCTTCAATTATCGTTTTAGATTTGAAGTCAGGGAAAACAAGGAAATTGCTGAGTAATAATAAATATACTTTAGCAAAGGAAGGGGTCGTGCTTTCTTATAATAGTCAGGATATGAGAGATAAAGCAGGAAATCCATTCCGGTCAAATGTGAATGGTATCGCCTTGACGAAAGATAATAAATGGTTTTATTTTAAACCCATCAATGAATTAAACCTATTTAGGATTGAAACTAAATATTTGGCAGATACAGCTCTTTCTGAAGAAGAACTAATGGGAAAAGTTGAGGATATGGGTGAAGTAGGGGTGACACATGGTCTTTTAGCTGATAAAGAAGGGAATATTTATTTAACTAATTCGCTGGACTATTCAGTGAGTAGATTGACGCCAGAGGGTAAATTGGAAATCATTGTCCAGGATCCTAGAATCTTATGGCCAGACTCCTTAGGTATTGGTTCAGATGGTTTTCTATATTTTTCATGTGCTCAGATGCAATTGCTTCCACAATGGAATAATGGTAAAGATATGGTGAAATACCCTTATCAGGTATATCGTGTAAAGGTTTTATAAGCCAATAACCACCACAACTATATCTTCATTGGAATAGGATGGATGATAGTGACTGATTGCTCCTGACTGTTTGTAAATCCTTAATTCTTCATATATAGCATTTTTGAGTACTCCCTTTCCTTTACCATGGATGAACTTTATCTCTGGATATGACCAATAAATTGCTGCGTCTAATTGTTCGCGAAAGTAGTCTATAGATTCTGCGACCAATTCATCTAATTCATAATCATCTAAATCTTCTAAAAATGCTTCTGCATGAAGATCTACAATTTTTGCTGGCTTGGGTAAATTTCTGGACATCTGCAAATATAATCAAAAGAGAAAAGACAGTCTGCAATAGAACGTTAATAGTTGAATCTATGTCAATAAATAGGTTTGCTAATACAGCACATTTTGTCTATTATTTTTACTTTAAGCAGATTATGTTTGTGTCTAACGTTTATTATCTAGTATCTAAAGTCTTAAAATTAAAGAGACCTTCCAATTAGGTTTGGAAGTAAGGCTTTAGCTTCATCAATTTTTTGCTCCTGCAACAAAGTGATATACGGTTCAAGTCTTTTGTAAGTTTCAGAGTTTGGCGAGAAGTCTTTCAGATAAGTGTAAGCCTCTTGAAAATAAGGAGAAATTTGTTGGCTCTCGATAGCTGGAGTATTATCCATTCCGATAGTAAGAGTTACAAAGTATTTATCGTATTCTTTTTTAGCTTTATCACCAGCTGTGGTACCTTTCGTTTTATTTGCAAAATCTTCATACCAAATTGTTCTTTGTACTAAAGTTTGGAAAGGAATTGAAATAGCAGCATCATCAGCATAACCTTCCATATTGTCCCTACCTAATTGTTGTAATAGGATTTCTAGATTTGAGGATATATAAGGGTAAAAATTCTCTTGGAAATAAATAGGATTAGGTTCTAAGTCAAACATTCCTTCAGTTTCTCTCACACGAAGACCATTTCGATTTATTAAATCGTAGGTTTGTTCTAGGTCATTAGGAACAGCCTCTTTACCACCATCGAATTCAATATTGACTAAAGGCCTATAATTGACTTCTTCATCAAATACTGAACGACTAGCATACATGGATACCTTATCAATAAAGTCCATGATTAAAGCGACACCTTTATCATTATCAGAGTTTTCTTTTTGTTCAAAAAGTTCTTTGAATTTAACTGTCGCTTTTCCAATACTTTCAACATCTGTTGAATCAAGAGCAAGAATATAATCTTCTAATGCTTCAGCTTTTGTTAGATTATATTCATCAGAGTTTTCTATAGAAGTACTATCGGTGCTCTGTTGTTCTTTATTATTAGAAACGCAAGCGGTTAAAATCAAGGAAAATAAAACAGAAATTCTTAATAGTTTCGTCATAATCATTTTGAAAAATTATGTGTGAGGGAATAAATCATTCCTTTCCAAATATCGTATTTATATCCTATTTAATAGTATAAACGTTGAAAAGGATGTTTATGTGTCGAACAATTTATAATTTATTTGTATAATAATCAATATGTTAATTTATTGTTGAGGTAAGCATTTGGTAGATTGTTGATAAAGATTGTATATTTGTGCCACACAAGACAAAGGTGATACCATTTCGGGGTGTAGCGTAGCCCGGTATCGCGCCACATTTGGGATGTGGAGGTCGTAGGTTCGAATCCTGCCACCCCGACTTAAAAAAGCTCGACGAAAGTCGAGCTTTTTTAGTAGTTAGAATTTAGTTTTAGTAGTTAGACTTCCGGCAGCCGTGCCGAGGTTGGATTCGAGCTTCAAGGTATTAGTATAGGTGCTGGGGGGAAAGCAATTCTGCAGACTTGACTAGATAGAATAAAATAACTTCCAACAACCATAAATTTTTACAGCTTCTTATTCAACAAGTTTAAGAGAATGTCCTAATTTAGACTTCAGACTATTATTAAGTGTAGGGATATTATTATATTCTAATTCCTCCCAATATTTATTATTATACTTACTTTTCAATGGCCTTTTATAAATATTTGAACTAAGCGCTCTTTTTTTCTACTAAATTCTTTGAAAGAAAGTGAGGAGCGTTCAAGAATATAGAATTCTATTGAACTTTCATAAGGTAAGTGACCAAATTCTGGTTTTCTTTTAATAGATCCAGTTAGATTTTGATATGTACTAATTAAATTTTTTGTGTCAATGTTTGATATAGAAGTAGAAGAATAGTTTTCAACTATTATATTACTATATGTTTTAGCTTCTAGTCTAAATATTTTTTCTTGTTTAGGTGTCTTTGATGAAATTAAATCAATACATATTTGTAATTGTTCCGGATCTTTTGTGCAAACAATATACCCAGCTTTTACATTTCCTTTTAATATGTCTGATTTATTATTTTCTTTGTCCTGTATTTTATAATTAGGTGAAGATAATAGAACACTATTTTTAGATATTTTAGGTATAAAATTAATCCCAAAGTAATTTCCCATTTTATTTCTGAATTCTTCTATTACCGTAGAATCACAAAAAACACGATAATCAATTAGTTTGAATTTTACTTTATTACCATTTGTTGGAATATAATATTCTATAATACCATCTATAAAGTACTTATGTTGTAAATTGAAAGTCTCTAAAGATCTAAAGAAACCCTTAATGATAATAACGTCAGGTGATTTTGTTTGTACTAAAATTTCCTCCAAAAGAATAGGTTTTGGAGTTAATTTAATTGTTTTGTTTTTTTTGAATAAATCTATTGTTATGACTTTACTTTCATAAGAAATGTGCTGAGTAGAAATTGGAAAATAATTTTCTAAATTTTGATCTGAACTGTCTAAAAATCGAATGGATCCCTGAACATCTGTAAAAGCAACTAAATTACCATTCTTATTATAAATACTCAGACCTCCAATAGGTAAAGAAGATACAGTATCTTGAAAAATAGTTTGAGAATTACATTTTAAAGAGTAAATCGATATAAAAAGGATGAATATCACTTTAATATATATAATCATTGTTTTGGTAATTTCTAAAAAGTTATAGTTTGCACTTAAATATTTTAATTACTCTGTATCCGGCTTAGATAATAAATCATTAACATAATTTACAACATTATATATACCTATAATAAGATCTGTAAATCTGATGACTCCGCCTCCTACATTGATAATTCTTCATTATTTATTTCCTGTAAACCTAATTTGCTTAAATTTTTCAAGTTTATAAAAATTTCTCCTACTCTATTTAAATGCCTTTTTGGGAATCCTTTAATACTTAACGTTAGTATTACACTAAAATAGTTTCGTTCAATTTAAAAAAAAGTATTTATAAAATTATTTGAAAAAATACTTATTCCAGCACTGATGTTTTTTAATTCCTCATTTTCTAATTTTTCAATTTTAACAGTTATATACATCGAATATTTTGTTTGATAATAATATGTATTCATAATTTTATTGAATTTAATTGAGGCTCCTTGGTCTTTCATGTATTCACTAATTCAAGCTAATCTAGAGGTGTAAAGCCAATTGATTGATATCCAGTGGACTTAACACGCTTGAAGAATAAACTGAAATTATAAGAACACCGGCTAAGACGGAAAATCAATTAGCATCAGAAAATCACAAAAAAGGAAACAGAAATATGAAGAATGGATAAGAAATGTCAATTTCCAAAAGATAAAACTAAAGACTAATCTGCAAAAGTTTAAATATCAAAAGGTTAAAAATGTTAAAGTATTAGAATAAAAAATAACATTGCATTAATTTTAGTTATAAAATTAAATTATTTATCAACAATAAAATTCTTATGAAGAAATTTGAATTATTTTTTATTCTGATGTTATGTACTTTGGCGATTGAATTAAAGGGCCAGACTTCTACATCTGTACCAAAACATGGATTTAGCCTTGGTCCTATGTTTGGTTAA
>Ga0233377_1000689_pt1 | contig 14145 bp, 10 predicted proteins | sample ElkDunMinimDraft_6_FD_191540 | JGI IMG/M metagenome (GOLD analysis project Ga0233377, IMG submission 191540) | Fecal eukaryotic communites from dung pellets of Tule Elk in California, USA - Elk Dung E36 | ecosystem: Host-associated > Mammals > Digestive system > Large intestine > Fecal | place...
ATTGGATTCGGGCGTGATTCCTTCCATGATTTTCTGGGGACCTCCAGGAGTGGGAAAAACAACCTTGGCAAATTTGATTGCCAACCACTTGAAACGCCCATTCCACACTTTATCTGCCATTTCATCAGGTGTAAAAGACGTGCGTGAAATCATTCAAAGCGTAGAGCGACAAGGAATGTTTAGTGCTGGTGGAACGATTTTATTTATTGATGAAATTCACCGTTTCTCAAAAGCACAACAAGATTCACTACTTGGCGCCGTGGAGAAAGGAACGATTACTTTGATTGGTGCAACAACTGAAAACCCTTCGTTTGAAGTAATTTCAGCTTTGCTATCTCGCTGTCAGGTGTACACATTGGAAAATCATACAAAAGATGATTTACAAAACTTGTTGGAAAAAGCCATCAAGGAGGATGTTATTCTAAAAGATAAAGAGATTATCCTTGAAGAAACTAGTTCATTGATAGCCATTTCTGGAGGTGATGCTCGAAAATTATTGAATGTATTTGAAATCATCGTTGGGACTTTTCAATCGCAAAAAACAATCCGAATTAACAATCAAATCATTGAATCTGTTGCCCAACAAAGTTTGGCTCGTTATGATAAAGATGGGGAACAACATTACGATATAATTTCAGCATTCATCAAATCAATTCGTGGAAGTGATCCTGACGCGGCAGTTTATTGGTTGGCCCGAATGGTTGAAGGTGGTGAAGATCCAAAATTTATTGCAAGAAGATTATTGATTTCTGCTTCTGAAGATATTGGTTTAGCAAATCCAAATGCCTTATTGATGGCGAATAACTGTTTTCAGGCTGTCACAACTATTGGTTGGCCAGAATCTCGTATTATTTTAGCACAATGCACCATTTATTTGGCAAGTTCACCAAAAGGAAATGCTGCTTATATGGCAATCAACCGAGCACAAGAAGAAGTTAGAAGAAGTGGAAATTTACCTGTGCCTCTACCCTTGCGAAATGCGCCAACAAAATTGATGAAAGAGTTAGGATATGGTGAAGAATACAAATACTCACACGATTATCCTGGTAATTTTGTGAAGCAAAACTTTTTACCGCAAGAAATTCCGAATGCTCAATTTTACAATGCTGGCAGCAGCAGTAAGGAACAAGAGATTGCAGCAATCATTAAAAAATTATGGGATAGGTAATGGGAGCAAAACTTGCATATTATTTGGTTGTTTATCCAATCTCTTTATTGCCACTTTGTGCAATCTACATGTTATCAGATATTCTATATTTACTTTTTAAGCTAGTTCCTTATCGCAAAAAAGTAATAAAAGGGAATATTGAGCGCTCATTTCCAGAAAAATCAGCGGCTGAAATCGATGCTTTGGTGAATCAATTTTACAGGCATTTTACGGATATTTTAGCGGAAGGAATTAAGAATTTAAGTATTTCAAAATCGGAACTAAAAAAGCGATATGTTGTAAAAAATCCAGAATTGATGGAGGATTTGTACCGCAAAAATAAAAGTGTTTTATTGGTTTCTGGTCATTATAACAATTGGGAATGGCTCATTACATCGCAAGATTTTCTTTTTCCACATCAAGCGATGGGAATTGGGATGCCATTGAGTTCAAAATTTTGGGATAAAAAGGTAAACAAGCAACGCGAGCGCTATGGAATGATTGTCGTTCATGCAAAAAACTTCAAAGACAAGATTGCTGAAAATCCAGGAACGCCATTGGCAATTTTAACCTTATCAGATCAGAGTCCGGGGGATTCTACTAAAAGCTATTGGATGAACTTCTTGAACCAACAAACGGCGGTTTTATTTGGCGCAGAGCAATTGGCACACACATACGACTTTGCAGTAGTTTTTTACCATTCACGAAAAGTAAAACGTGGATATTACGAAATGGAGCTTCAATTGATCACAGAAGAACCTAAAACAATGGCTTGGGGAGAAATTACCGAGGCGCACACAAAAGCGCTAGAAAAAGCAATAAAAGAGCAACCAGCGTATTGGTTATGGTCGCACAAAAGGTGGAAACGCGATGTTCCACAAGATTTAGATCAGCTTAAGCAAAGGCAAAAGGCAAAATTTGAGGAACGATTTAAATGATAATTTGTTTCTGTAGGGGCGAATTGCAATTCGCCCCTACAGAAAATAAAATTCCAAATTCAACCTTAAAACTGAAAATACACAAACGCTTTAGATTCGCCTGTCATTGCTTGATACATCAAAAAGATGATACAAGTAACAGCGATCATCTGAACTGGAACAGGCATTTTTATGAATAGATTTTTATAAGCATCTTTCCATTTAGTCGGTAACCAGTGAACGATAAAACCAGCCAACATGATCCAAAAAACACTTTGATATGTATGAAGTACCAAGCCAAATGTTTCCCAAGTAAATCCGAAGTGATTCCAAATTTGATCTAACATTTGCATTGGCGCGTCATTTTCTTGCAAGATGAACCAAATACGGGTAAATGAGATGAAGTTGAACGTCAAAAATATCTTCCAAAAACGAACAACAAGATTGGTTTTGTTTTCATAAGGAGAAATCTTCTTCCAATAATTAAAGAACACCAAAGCTGCACCATTCATTGCACCCCAAATCACAAAATTTTGACTGGATCCGTGCCATAAACCACCAACAACCATTGTAATTAGCAAGTTTAAATCACGGTAAACATTTGTACGAGCACTTGGAACAAAACGAACAACTAAGATGTAGATCAACATCAATGCTCCATACAAATACAATAATTCATACCATTGTGTGATGAAAACCAAAAATATTAAGATCAAAAAGGTAGCAATGAACGTTCCTAACCCTCCGCTTCTATTTCCACCAAGTGGAATGTAAAGATAATCGCGCAACCAAGAACCTAGTGACTTATGCCAACGACGCCAAAAATCTGCTACGTTAATGGCCTTGTAAGGCGAATCAAAATTGGGCAATAAACGGAATCCCATTAACAATGAAATACCAATTGCCATGTCGGTGTAACCAGAAAAATCTCCATAAATTTGCAAGGAATATCCCCACATTGCAAGTACACTCACAAATCCAGGATATGCAGTTGGTGCATCCGCAATTTTATCGATAAAATGAATCGCAATGTAATCCGCCAAAACAACCTTCTTCAACAATCCAGTAACGATGATTAAAACAGCTGTACTAAAATCAATCTTATTCAACTGAAACTCTTTGTACATCTGCGGAACGAAGTCGCGTGCACGAACGATTGGTCCAGCAACCAAAGGAGGGAAAAATGTTACAAAGAAGGCAAAATCGAACAGGTTTCGAACCGGTTCAACTTCCTTGCGATAAATATCAATAATGTAACTGATCGTTTTAAACGTAAAGAAAGAAACTCCAACAGGCAATAAAATATCTGTGCTGAAACGATTTTCGCCTAACAACCAATTTGCCGATTCAGCGAAGAAGTTTGTAGGTGTTGCATTCGTCCCAAACATGGTGTTAAATGCATCTGTAAAAAAGTAAGTATATTTAAAATAGCCTAGAATCAGAATATTGACAATCACTCCAAACGCTACAATCCACTGCTTTATTTTATTCGTTTGTGCGGCAGCAACCCATTTTCCAACCTGAAAGTTTAGGAGAACAGAAAATATTAATAAGAAAACGAATTTATCCGACGATTTATAGTAGAAAAATAAGCTGACAAACGTTAAGAAAATTGCACGTAATAATTGTTTTTGCTTGAAGAATGAAAGAACAAAAATACTTGCGATAAACAATAACCAAACATCAAAAGGTTTGATATTGAAATACAATTGGAAATAGCTCAGCTTAAACCAAAAGTAATATACAGCTAGGGCATTTAAACATAGAAGACCAAAAATCCATCCTATTTTCTTTTGAGCTTTCATTAAGGCGTGAATGAAGGCATAATTTAGAATACACAAACCGCCTAATACAATAATATCCCCGTTTTGAAAGAACCAACTTGTTAGTAAAATAACAACTGACAATGTGGCTATTCGAATAAAAATAGAGGCTTCTAGAAGTGTATAAGCCAACAAAATGGCAAAGAAGAAAATCCAAAATTCGACTCCCGTAAAAAGAAATGCTGTTTCAGGTTTGAAATGAAAAGAAAATACTTCGATGATTCTACTAAAATCCAATGCTTTATCCATGTGCAAAATTAACTCTACTTATTAGAGCAGATGCGAAATTAGATAATAAGTCCATAAAAGCAACAGAGGTCACCTGAAAAAATATTCAAGCGACCTCCGAAGGTTATTAACTAAGTTGATTTATTACACGAAACGCGGGTCAATTTCCATTACATGACCACAATTATCGCAGGTTCTCAAATCTTCAGAACCATAAAACTCTCTGAAACGCGGTAAGAAATCACGTTCAATATTTTCTAAAGGGAAACGGTATTCATGTAGTTTATGATTACACGTATCACAAAACCACATTAAACCATCTGTTAAATCTGTATTTTTTCGAACACGTTCAATTACCAAACCAACCGTGTTTTCTCCTCTCATTGGACTGTGAGGAATATTGGATGGCAATAAAAACATATCACCTTCCTTTATTTGAATGTCTTTTGCTTTTCCTTCGTGTTGAATACGCACCGTAATATCGCCTTCTAACTGATAAAAAAGCTCTTCACTTTCATTGAAATGGTAATCCTTACGCGCGTTTGGTCCACCAACAATCATTACAATAAAATCACCTGCTTCTACATACAGATTTTTATTTCCAACGGGTGGTTTCAACAAATCACGATTTTCATCGATCCATTTTTGAAGATTGAAAGGCATCAACATAGCGCAGACATTTAAATTAGAACACTAAATATACTTTTTTTCCCGAAAAGAACTTGAAAATTACCGATTACTTTTTCATCCCACCGGGTTGACAGCACTTTGGTAATTGCTGTTGCGAAGATGGATTGGCATTTACTTCATCGGCATCATAACCAATTTCAGAAATCACTTTACGGATTTCATCAGGATTGGTTTTTTTTGTTGCGTACGATACTTTCAAAACTTTCGATTCGACATCTAATTCAGCGAAACGCACGCCTTTGGTGTAATTTAATTTATCCTCCAAAATCTTTTTGCACGTTCCACATTCAGCTGATGTAACTACGTTAATCTCTGCAGCTGCTGGAGCTTTTTGAGAAAATGCACTTCCTGAAAGAAGAAGCGCTGCTAAAACAATTAAATTTTTCATATTCTAATGGTGTTCTTTATGTTCAATAATAAATCGGAAACCAGCATACACATTGATTCCCATCACTGGTGCCCAAATTCGTGTTGCATCAAAATAAGTACCAAAAGGGTTCGCCGCATCGATAATTGGGTTTGGTTGACGGTAATTTGTCAAGTTTTCTCCTCCAATGTAGAAATCCCATCGTTTGTGTTTATACGTAACTTGAGCACTTAACATTGGATACACTTTTGACCTGTTTTCTGTTGTAACTTCTGTTGCGCTAATTTGAGAAACAGGTAAACGAGAAGCTCCAAAAATAGAATTGGTAATATCAAACTCCCATTTTTTGTTGCGTGTATGGTAAGCTAAATTGACAAATCCACGGTGTTTTGGAACCATCACTTTTTGTTGCATCAATCCACCATATTCGGCTCTAACATCTAAGAATTTGTAAGCCAATCTGACATCAAAGCGGTTGAAAGGCGAAAAGGAAAATTCCGTTTGAAAACTATTTGAAAAGGATTTACCATCCATATTTTTAAAAATGATTTGATTCACATTCTCATCTCTGTCGACAATCAATTGACTTTCAAACAAAGTATGGTAATAATCAATCACAACCGATGCTTGATTGCCAAACAACTTGAACGATTGAACCAATGATCCACCAAAATTCCATGAAATCTCAGGTCGCGTTTCGCTAGGTGCTACCCATTGACGAGAAGTTGCTAAAAGCGAAATATTGTCGATCATATAATTCGGAACGCGCCAACCCTTTCCGGCGGTGATACGTAAATCCGTAAATTCCGTGATTGCATATTTGGCATGTAAACGTGGTGAAAACTGAAAATTATACAAATTATGGTAATCACCTCTCGCACCTGCAACCACAGTTAAGCGATTTCCGGAATATGTATATTCAGCAAACGCTCCTGGTACGATTTCCACACGATTATCCGTTAACGAATCCATACGTTGATTCATGTCGATAAAAACACCACTTAAACCAACTTTGTATTTGTGCATGGTATTTCCAATTATACTTTCAAAAACACCATTTACATAGCCTCGTTTTTCTTCTCCAGAAAATTTACGCAAACCAAATAAAGCATCGTTGCCTTGGTATTTCAAGTTGTAAATAACACCGATAGAATTGTAAGGTTTCTTCATGAAAAAACCAGTCTTTGCGTAGACATCCACGTGTTTAGCATCGGATTCCATTCCATACTTTCCATTGTTTTGTCCACGGCGATACCCCACTTCACCACCGTATTTGGACTCTAAATAGGCATTAACACCAATTTGAGCTTCCATTTTATCTCCATTATAGCTCCAACGATTATTGAAAGCATAAAGTGTACCCATTGGAGCATCCATGAAATTGTCCTTGTTGTGATTGTTCTCTACAAACATTCCAGATGCATGACCAAACAAAGCCGTATTCCATTTCTTACCTACGTGCATGGCACCGTGCGCATTTAATTCTGCTCGACCGTAAACATTCACGTATGAATTCAGGAAAAACCGATCCATGTCTTGTGGTTTGAACATCTCAATATTCACCAAACCAGCCATCGACTCATAACCATTGACAACGTTCCCAGTCCCTTTGGTAATTTGTATTGAGTTGATCCACGTTCCTGGTAAAGATGACAATCCGAAAGGTTGTTCCAAACCTCGTAAGTAAGGAATATTTTCAAATTGAATTTGCGTATAGGTCCCTTCCAATCCCATCATTTGGATGGTTTTTGCACCCGAAACAGCATCTGTGAAATTGACATCTACGGAAACATTGGTTTCAAATGATTCGGATAAATTACAGCAAGCTGCTTTACGCAATTCACTCAATCCGAGTTCTTCCACGGCGAGTACTTTTAATTTGGAAATGGTTTTGGAACTTTTACGGTATTCAACGATTACTTCATCGAGTGTTTCGTCTGCAAAAAGAACCACTTTATAGTTTGTGAAACGATCGTCTTTTGTAACGATAATTGTATCAGAAATAAAACCGAGCGCTGAAAACACAAGTGTATCAGGTAAAGTTCGTGGAAGGATTAATTCGAATTTTCCTTCACCACACGTAACATCACCAACCTTTGAGTTCAATAAGAACGCTTTTGCGCCTTCGATGGGTTCCTGTTTTTGATCTTTGGAGCCCAGAACGACTCCTTTTAATTGTGCATTGGCATTATACGCGAGCATAAATAGACCAATGGCCAAAAATTTATTCATATTAATAGATTTAAATTCAACTTATCAGACTGTGTCTAAAAAAGAATTTAAATCATATTACATATACCTGATGGATACTTTGAAATGTTCTGCCTTGGTATAAAGGCGGAGGTAAATCCGAATAATAGAGATGAATATCAGACTTTTTCTCAATGCTAAGAGCATCGTAAAAAGCACTAAAATCAATGGTTTTAAATGAAAAATCAGCTAATACAATAGAGGATTCAAAATGATCTGCTCTTACATCTAAATCTAAGGAAATGTAATCCGTATCGGTAGAACAACATGAGTTTGCAATGAGTTCTTCTTCCTCATCTTCGCTACTGCAACAAGTTTTCTTTTCTACAGGATGATCGTCACCACACATTTCCTCAATACTGACAAAAAGTGATTTATCCGTACCAGAAATGGAGCACGTATGTGTATAAACAGCAAAACCTATATTGGAGGCAATAAATACCACCAATGTAAGAAACACGATAAAACCTTGAAAATTATTTCTCTGTTTGCTATTCGACATGAAACAAATTTAAGGAAGAATTTCTAAAAAAGTGTCATAAGGTTCTAAATTATAAGCCCATTCATAAATTTTACAACAAAAAATCGTAATTGTATAAACAAACTATTTTAGTTTCACGTCAATTGAAACAGGTAAATGATCAGAGTAACCATCTAAGTATTTAGCTCCTGCATAATTACGTTTTGGAACTAAATTTCCTTTAAAATTTTCGATGATAAAGTCATTCGAATATATCTTTCCAGAATTTTTAACTACGCGAATGCTACCTTTCTTCGTGTTGCTTGAAACCATAATATGATCCAAGACATCCCATTCATTTTTGTAGTTGTATGTTCCACCAAATTTACCAGATTCCTTACTAATCATTGGATGTAATTTTTCTCCAACCAATAGCACACTTTTATTCGTCGGGTAATCATTTAAGTCACCCATAAAAACGAATTTAGCTTTTGGCGAAACATGCATAACGGAATCAATGAATTTACGTGCTTCCTGCGCTGCTTTTAATCGATTTGGTTCACTTTCAAACTCACCACCTCTACGAGAAGGCCAGTGATTTACCATTGCGAAAAGCGTATCTTTTTTGTGAACAAATTTTCCCCAAACAATGTCGCGTGTATTTGGTGTTTCAGATTCAATCTGAAAACGTACAAATCCAGAATGTACTAATTTCAGCAACGAAGGATTGTAAACCATTCCAACATCTACACCTCTACCATCCTGACTATCATAATGCACAACACCAAAATCTTTACGAAATTTAGAAGCAGCATTTAGATCTTTTAGAACTTCAGCATTTTCAATCTCACTAAATCCCATCAATGCAAAATTACCCATAGAATCCATCACTTGATTGATGCGATTAAGCTTGGTAACATAACGATCACCCGTCCACTGATTCTTACCCATTGGCAAAAACTCTTCGTCATTGTGCGGTTGATTAATCGTATCAAATAAATTCTCGACATTATAGAAACCAACTTTATACGTTGACTTTTGGGCTTGAGAATTACAACCAAATGCAATCAATGTTAAAGCAAATAAAATTCGATTCATGTTTTTTTTATTAGTGTTTATCAAGGTAAATTGAATCAACGGTATTTTATAAATTACAATTATTATTGATGATTACTCATCACGATATCTGCCCTTTTTCTTATCCTCTGGTGTAAAAGGTAAAGGATTAGCGAATGCTTCTTTGTGCAACAAATTATTTTTAAACACATCCATTGCAAGGTAAATTGCACTACGCATAGAAGTTTCGGAAGCGATGTTTTGTCCAACGATATCAAATGCTGTTCCATGATCCGGTGATGTGCGAACAACAGGTAATCCAGCGGTAAAATTAACACCATCTTCGAATGCCAATGCTTTAAACGCTGTTAATCCTTGATCGTGATACATTGCTAAGACAGCATCGAATTGATTTCTGGCATTTGAACCAAAGAATCCATCTGCTGGATAAGGTCCAAACGCAAGTAAACCTTGCGATTTTGCTTGTTGAATAGCTGGCGCGATAATGTCATTTTCTTCAGTACCCATTTTACCGTTTTCACCTGCATGCGGATTTAATCCAAAAACGGCAATTTTAGGACGTTGAATACCGAAATCTTTGCGTAAACTTTTCTCCAACTCAGCGATTTTACTAACGATTTTCTCTTTCGAAAGTAAACTACTAACATCCTTGATTGCTACATGAGTTGTAACCAAAGCCACGCGTAAATCACCTGAAACCATTAACATCAATGCATCCTCTTGTCCAGCCAAACTAGCTAAATATTCTGTATGGCCAGGAAATTTAAATCCAGATTTAGCCATTGCTTCTTTAGAAATTGGCGCTGTAACAAGCACATCAATTTTTCCAGCGGCCAAATCTTGCGTAGCTGCTTCCAATGATCTGAAAGCATATTTACCACCAAGTTCAGTTACTTGACCTAGTTCAAATTTGATTTCTTCATCCCACAAATTCACAACATTTACCTTTCTCATCACAGCATCATCAGCTGATTTACAAGATTGATATGCAAATTCAGTTGCTTCAGTTAATTTTTTATGGTAAGCAAGCACTTTATTAGAAGCGTAAATCACTGGTGTACAATCCAACAAAAGGCGATTATCGCTCAATGATTTTATGACTACTTCCGGTCCGATTCCATTTATGTCTCCGATAGAAATTCCGACACGAATTGGTGTCTCTCTTCCTACCTCTTTATCTTTTTCTTTATCTTTTTCCATCTCTATACCGTATTAGCGGTTGTGATCATTCGTTTGCAAAAATAACGAAGCTTTTGAGTTAATTCTAATTTATTTAAAATTGACTTCAATCTTAAAACCAAAAAGCGGAGTGAACCCCGCTTTTTAATTTATTTTAAATCTATATTATCCTAATTTATCAGCTTCCTCACGCGCTTTTGACATGACACCATCTGCACGTTTGTTTGCTTCACTTTCCAATTGAGTTGCTTTTTTATAAGCCTCATCCTTTACCTTTTTAGCTGCAACTTCAGCTGCTTTCTTAGCGATAGGATTTGAACCAGCTGCTTGAACAGCTTTGTCGTATGCTTTATCAGCTTCAGATCTTACATTATCAGCAGCTTTTTTACCTTCGCTCTTAATTGCATCGGCTTGTTTTTGCGCTGCACTAAGTAGTTCTTGTTTTTTCTTTTCAAGCTCTTCTTTGCCTTTCTCTACAGCATTGTTCACGATCGTTTTTACTGAATCTTTCGCTTTATCTACAACATTGTTCACTTGATCTTTCACATTATTAACCAATGCATCCTTCATATTTCCTGACGCTTCCATCAACTTTTCTTTAAAGTTAGTTGTCACTTTAGGATCAGTAAATGTTCCAATTAAACCAACATTAATTGGAATTTCATTCGGAATGATATTCAAATTAAGTTTAGGTGCAAGTGAATTTACTTTTGCAGCCGCTTGTTCAACCACTTTGATCATTTCAGCAGGGATTTTATCCTTTGGAATGACCATTTTCATTTTGTAATCAATTGATTGATCTAAGCTTGATGTTCCTTGAATATTTGTTTTAATTCCACCCAAAACTACATCAAATGGATTCAAAGCTAACTTACCATCTTCAACTTTAAACGACGCCTTTAAATTCTTAATCGTTTGATTGTTTAAGTTATTCAACTTTGTAACATTCGCGATTTTATCCAAGGCCTTCACATCTGAAACATGAAGAGAAGAACTCAAGAAATCACCTAGTCCATTTACCGAAGAAAGAACTGGTTCCATTTTATCATTCAATTCAGTTGAAAGGCTAAAATTGGATGAAATTCTACCTTGTAAATGCTTGATAATTGGTGCTAACTTCTCAACTGAAATAAAGTTTTTAGCGATTTGTTCAATATCTAATTCTTTCAAATTATAACCAAAACTTGCTTTCGGCTTATTAGGATTTTTAGTGTCGTATTCACCTTTTAGACCAACATTTCCACCAAGTGCTTTCAAGTTCAAGTTATGCAATGTTGCTACTTTATCTTTCAAGGTTACAAGTCCGCTGATATTATCGACATCCATTCCTGAATATTTCACCTTAGCGATTGAGGTATTTAACGCAAAATCAATGTTACCCGGAATTTCAAGTGCACTTGCAGGCTCTGTAGAAGTTGGAGCTTCAGTTTCCGTTGAAGTTTCAGAAGCAGGTACAATGTTCATTAATTGATCTGCATCTATATAATTACTATTGAACACAAAAGAACCCTTTAATAATTCCTCACGGAAAAGGTAACCCATGTAATTATCGATTTTACCATTCATAGCAAAATCAGAATTTCCAGTTTTAGCTTCCAATTTTTCAAGCGACAAATATTGTGGGGCAAAGCGGAACATCATTTCCTTTACTTCAACATTTTGCGACAATTCAGGTGAGGCGTAATCGAAATCTTTCAAATTCAATGTCCCTAGTGCCTTAAACGCTTCGTAGTTTTCCTTCTCGATGTAACTCATCTTACCATCTACACTAATATCAGCATCTAATTTTCCATTGTAAGATTCACCTTCAGCCAAAGGAATAACTTTTCCTAATGTAGCTAAATCAACTTTTGCAAGAAGCGTAGCTTTCAAATCTGGATCTGACATCAAGTTGCGCATTTTAAGCGTCGCGTCGATGACATTACCGGCAAATGCTGCATGTAATTTATCAACATCAACAGTCATTATGTCCAAATTAGAACCTCCTGCAAATTTAGATCCAGCGATGATTGAAATATTATCAATTTTACCTGGTAAATCTGGATATTTGATCGATGCATTTGACACTTTAATTCCAGCGTCCCAACCCGGCATATTTTTATCATCGATAATTCCTTTCACTTTCGCATTTAAGGCAAGTGAACCAGATGCCAACATTCCTTCATAACCTGTATGGTAAAAAGCAGGAATCAATGAAATAAATTCTTTAAATGTTGCTTTATCAGCTTTTAGTTCTAAATCAATGTTGTCATTTTTCTCTAACATCTCATACGAACCATCAACAGCAAATTTCAAAGCATTTAACTGAAATGTATTTTCTTGCAAGGTAAATTTGGAAGAATTTTCTTTAAACTCCATCAACAAATTGGCAACGATATCCGTTTTAACTTTTGACAAATAAGACAATCCACCCATTTCAAATGTTAATTCATCAGTTGTCGTCTTTGTTTTAAAATCAATCACATCAGCAGTTAAATCTCCGGTTCCTTCGTGCGTTAATTTCACAATTTTAGCATAAAGTCCGCCTGCTTGATCATCGTATCGAACATCCGCATCGTTAATCGAATATTTTTTCAATTTCAATGCAAAATTGGAAGGTTCTTCTACTTCCTCAGGAGTTTTTAGTGAATCAGGCTTTACGATATCGTAATTCGCTTTTCCATCACGCAACACACGAACATCGATTTTTGGTTCGTATAAATGCACTGCATCGATCGAAATTGTTTCACCCTTGATTACATCCCAAAGTCCGACATCTGCACGAATTGTTTTGACATCAGCTAAAGTAACACCTTCGAAATCACCCAAACCAATTACACGTGCACCATCAAGTTGAACAGATAAATTTGGGAAAGTGCTTAAAAAAGTCAAATCAAATTCATCCAATTCGATTTTGGCATTCAAGGTTTTATTTACTTCATCTAGAACTAGATCCTTGAGCTTATCTTTAAAAATTACAGGAATCAATATAATTGCAATCAACAAAACAAAAAGTGAAATTCCACTCCACTTCAAAATTCGTTTCACTACACTTTTCTTTTTTTTCTCGTTAGGATTCATAAATTGCTATATTTTTCGATACATTTGAAAATCAATGTGAATATAAATACATTTCATGAGACATATTTTAATATCATTTGTTTTTATTAACATTTTAACATCTTTTAGTTTTGGCCAAATTTTAGTTGGTGGAAATCAGCCGACAGCCAAAGAAAAAAAGGCAAAAGTTACTACACAGAAAAACAAAATTTCGGATAGCACAATCTTTAATACGAAAGTGTTTTTAGGGGCAGGAGTAGGTTCAACTTTTCGGTCTCTAAAGCCTAATTCGAATGAATTGTTTGCAGATAGCTTGGGCGCTAGAGCTAATGAAACTGCTCGCACAGGTTGGAATTTTAATTTAGGATTTACAACAGATTTAAATAAGTACTTGATGATGGAAGGTGGCGTTTCTTACTTTTTTAATGGTGAAAAATATAACTTCCAAGACACTGATACTAGCCACACTTACGATTCAAAATATTCATGGATTGGCGTTCCCTTGAAACTTCATTTTAAATACGACATTAAAAAGTTTAGAATTTCTTTGGGTGCGGGAGTAATTCCTCAAATGCAATTAAAGTTCAGACAAGAAAGTACTACTGTTGATCGCTTAAATATGTCAACTGAAAACAGTCTTAAGACAACGCACGGAATGAATTCTTTTTCCATCTCAGCAATTGGAACACTTGGATTTCATTACAACATTACAAGAAGATTTGGAGCATATTTAAATGTTGATTACCGTCGACAATTGACATCTAGTTACCAAAAAACAAATCCGTACAATCACCAAGGCACGGCATTTGGCGGAACTATTGGTTTTACTTTTGGAATTTAATCTTCTTTCTTAGGTTGGAAGAAACGATTCATTTGATCTAAATATTTCAAATAAGCATCGATAAACAAATCGCCTTTAAAATGGTATCCTGGTGAGCTAAAATGCACCAAATCGCTTTGCATTAAGC
>Ga0233377_1000690_pt1 | contig 14128 bp, 15 predicted proteins | sample ElkDunMinimDraft_6_FD_191540 | JGI IMG/M metagenome (GOLD analysis project Ga0233377, IMG submission 191540) | Fecal eukaryotic communites from dung pellets of Tule Elk in California, USA - Elk Dung E36 | ecosystem: Host-associated > Mammals > Digestive system > Large intestine > Fecal | place...
TTGTTGTCATCACTGTCGAACTAAATGAATTTGTATAAACTGTTGTATAGCTATTTAACTTTCGAAGTTTCAAATCATCCACTGCGTATGTAAATGGATTATTAAAATCTCCAATTTTCTTGCCTGTTATTTCAATTCGTAGATCAGTAGAATTATTTGATGTAAATGTAATTAATTTTGTAGCATTTGTCAAATTAAATGATTCCAATCTCGTTTCCCCCTTTGGAGGGGGACCAAGGGGGAGGAAATGTTTAACCGAGCATCTGTTGAAAATTGCTAAGGTTTCTTACGATTGTTAATGATTTCCCTAGCTACCACGCGAAACTATAGTTCGACAAAGTCATTCTTAAAGTGTGCGCTCCAAATGAACTAAATCCAACAATTCCCTTTCGGTCCAACAGAGTTTGTTAACTTTGCACAAAAAAATATCGATGTACAAACTGTTTTTTATTGCCATTATTTCGAGTTTGCTTTTTACTTCTTGCATGAAAGGTCAAAAAGTGGATTTAATCATACACAATGCTGTTATCTATACCATGAATGAACAATTCACAACGTATGAGGCAATGGCGATTAAAGATGGGAAAATTGTAGAACTTGGTCCAGAACGTCAAATCTTGAATAAATACAGCGCCGAAGAGTTTGTCGATGCAGGTGGAAGAAATATTTATCCTGGTTTAACAGACGCGCACGTGCATTTGATGTTGGCCGCAAAACAGCGAATGGGTGTTGATTTAACAGCATGTAAATCATTCTCACAACTATTGATGGATATAGAAATCTACGAACAACGAACTAAAAAGTCAATTATCGTTGGACATGGGTGGAATGAAATGGCGTGGCGAGATAATACGATGCCAACAAATGAAAAAATCAACGAGTTGTTTCCTACTATTCCAGTTTGCTTGTTTAGAAATGATGGTCACACAGCATTGGTAAATAACGCAATGCTTAAGTTGGCTGGAATTACTGCTGATACTAAGATTGATGGAGGTGAAGTACAAATAATTGATGGTAAAATAACAGGAATCATCACGGATGCAGTCATGGATTTGGTGAAAGAGAAATTGCCAAAAAGTACCAATGAAGAGTTAAAAGAGAAGGTTGTTGAAATTCAAAATGAATTGTTTGCGTATGGTATAACGAATGTGCACGACGCTGGATTAGAAGCCAATGAAGTTACGCTTTTCAAAGAATTAATCGATGCTGATAGATTTAAGTTGAACTTGTATGGAATGTTACTCGCAACAGATGAAAACATCGCATTTGCTAAGAAAAATGGTGTTTTTTCTCATAAAAATTTAAGTATTCGAAGCTTTAAAGTTTTTGCTGATGGCGCCTTAGGAAGTCATGGAGCATTGTTGAAGGAAAATTATTCGGATCACGCACATTCGAAAGGACACGCAACGGTTTCTCCAGAAAAATTGAAAGAAATGGTTCAATTATGTATTGATTTGGGTTACCAATTGAATACGCATGCAATTGGCGATGGAGCTGTGAAAATGGTGCTAGATGCCTATGCTGGTGTGCGTGATGTCAATGCAGATCACCGTTGGAGAATGGAACATGCACAGATTGTTGATGCCGAAGATTTACCTCTTTTTGCTCAATATGGAATTTTCCCATCAATTCAACCAAGTCACGCAGTAAGCGATTATTTATTTGCTCAAAAACGCTTGGGAACTGACCGTCTAAAAAATGCGTATGCCTACCAATCATTATTGAACACGACAGGTTTGGTTGCAATAGGAACAGATTTTCCTGTTGAATCGGTAAATCCATTTAAAACGATTTATGCAGCTTGTGCACGTAAAAATGAACGAGAGGAACCACTCGGAGGATTTCAAATTGAGCAAGCGTTGACACTTGAAGAATGTTTGAAAGGAATGACTGTTTGGGCAGCTTTGGCATCTTTTCAAGAAGATCGATTGGGTGTTTTGGAAGAAGGAATGGATGCAACTTTTGCCATTTTTGAACGAAAAATAGTGGTGGGTGAATTCTTTCAGCAGAATTATGCGTTGCACACGTATATAAACGGGAAATTGGTGTATTCGGCTGAATAATTAGTGATGCAAAGGTTTCGTTTCATTCAGATGATTAATTTTGTCATAAACTAACGACACAAATTCATGCAAAAAACGATAATAAAGTCAACTAGCAAATCAATCTTTCCTGATGTCAAGGAATTGATTCGTTACAAAGATTTGTTCTTGACGCTTTCGTGGAGAGATTTTAAGGTGCGATATGCGCAAACGACAATCGGATTGTTGTGGGCTTTTCTGCAACCCTTGGTAACAATCTTGATTTTGTCAATGGTATTTGGGAAGTTTGTTGGAGTTGATACACCCGTTCCACATTTGCTCTACACAGTTGCTGGAATGAGTGTTTGGACCTACTTTTCATACGTTTTGACCAATTCAGGAAATTCCATTATTTCCAACCAAGGAATGGTAAAGAAAATTTATTTTCCACGTTTAATTATTCCACTGTCCAAAGCAATTGTCGGATTAATCGATTTTGGAATCACATTGGTCATTTTAATTGCATTGATGGTTTATTATAAAGTTGTACCGTCAGCAAATGTTTGGTTTGCTCCACTTTTTTTATTGATCGGAATGATTGCGGCATTGGGTGGCGGAATTTGGTTGAGCGCGTTGACTGTTCGTTACCGAGATTTTCAACATGTTGTACCATTTATCGTTCAAATAGGTTTATATGTTACTCCAGTTGCATATCCTGCTGAATACGCAACGAAGCATTTGCCTAGTTGGGCGTCGGCAATTTATTTTTTAAACCCAATGGCAGGAGTAATTCAAGGATTTCGTTGGTCGCTTTTTGGTGGAGAGGCGCCAGGACAAATGTTTTGGATTTCATTGGTGATGGTAATTGTAATTTTTATTTCAGGTTTGTTTTATTTTCGAAAAATTGAAGATGAAATTGCTGATTATGTATAAGTAAGAAGATGAAATCAAGTTGGAAGGGGGCGTACGAATACGATTACCCATTAGAAGGAGAAGGAGCAGTTCCCTTTGAAATGAATGTTTCGTTTCAAGATGGAATGTTTGAAGGAGAATTATCCGATGAAGAATTTACTAGTCTCACAGGAGATGTATGTCAAGTACAAGGGGTGTTAAAAGACAATCACATCCAATTTACGCAGACCTACCCATACCAATACGATGAATTGGAAGATGGAACCTTATTAATCGATGGAAAGGCGAGTGGACACCAAGTTTATTACGAAGGAGCATTTGATCAAACCACCAATCAATGGGAAGGTGTTTGGGTGATTTTACCGAAAGAAGAAGAGGAGTTAGATGGAGATGAAGGAATGGATACTGGAACGTGGTATCTCCGACGTGTTACAGCTGGCGAATAAGATTCCAAAATCAAAATTTCACCTAACTAAGTGTGGTAAAGTAAATTGAGTAATTGTAAATTTAATCATAAAAAAGAGCAAGTTTTTATAGTAATCTAAGTTTAAATGATTACATTTGCCGTCCAATTTTTGAGTAAAGTGTCGAAAAATAAACGCGAATTTGTGATCCCATTCATAGGGTTAAAAACAGGAAGTCACACTTTTGAGTATGATATTTCGAGTACGTTCTTTGAAGATTTTGAGTATTCAATTATCCAAGGAGGGAATGTTAAAGTTGAGTTGATTCTTGAAAAGAAAGAAACAATGATGATCGGACATTTTTCTTGCGAAGGAGAAGTGAATACAAGCTGTGATCGCTGTAATGATCCTTTAAATGTTGAAGTTGAAGGTGAATTTCAGTTGGTTTTTAAGTTGAGTACGGAAGGAACTGATGATGAAAATCTCATTGTTTTGCCTCCTGAAGCGTACGAACTTGATGTTGCAGCGCACATATATGAATTAATTACGGTATCTTTGCCACTTAGATCGGTACATGATCAAGGCGAATGTAACGAAGAAATGGTCTCAATGTTAAGCCAGTTTTTAGTTAACCCATCTGATGATGAGGATGATGAAGATTGGGATGATGAGGATTGGGACGATGATGATTATGATGATGAAGACTTCGACGATGATGAGTTGGAGGATGATATGGATGACGAAGGAGACGACGATAATCCAGATAAAGACATTGATCCTAGGTGGTCAATATTAAAAAGTTTGAATTAAAATTTTAAATAAATAAAGTAAAAATGGCACATCCTAAACGTAGAACTTCTACAACAAGAAGAGACAAGAGAAGAACACACTTCAAGGCAGTAGCAAACAACATCGCAACTTGCCCAACAACTGGTCAGCCACATTTATTCCACCATGCATTTTGGCATGAAGGAAAATTGTATTACAAAGGTAAGGTAGTTGCTGAGAAAGAAGTTGCAGTTTAATCAACTGTAAGAAATAATACTTCTTTATGAAGATAGGAATAGATATTTTAGGCGGCGATTTTGCTCCGGATGCAAATTTATCCGGAGCAGTTCTCGCTAAAAATGAACTTCCATCAGACGTAACACTGGTTTTATTAGGCGACAAAGATCAGATCTTTAGTGGCCTTTCTTTGTTGGGAGCGAATCCAGATGATTTTGAGATTGTACATGCACCAGATGTAATTACAATGCACGATCATCCTACACGAGCTATTCCTCAAAAACCAAATAGTAGTATAGCTGTTGGATTCGATTTGTTGGCAAACAAACAAGTAGATGTGTTTGCAAGTACCGGAAATACCGGAGCAATGTTGGTTGGTGCAATCTATAAAGTAAATACAATTCCTGGAATCATCCGACCTTGTATTACTTCAGTATTGCCTTCAATCGACGGAACTCAATCGATATTGTTAGATGTTGGTGCAAATGCCGATGTAAAACCTGATGTATTGTATCAGTTTGCAGTAGTAGGGTCTTTGTATTCTAAACATGTTTACGGTATTGAAAATCCACGTGTAGCAATTTTAAGTATTGGTGAAGAAGAGACGAAAGGGAATTTGTTGACGATTGCAACACATAAACTTTTAGCTGAATCAGATGAGATTAATTTCATTGGTAACGTTGAAGGTCGCGACTTATTTATGGGTAAAGCGGATGTTGTTGTTTGTGACGGATTTACTGGAAACATCGTTCTTAAACAAGCAGAAGGAATGTACGCTTTGTTGCGTAAGCGAGGTTTGCTTAAAGGTGATGAGTTTTTTGACCGCTTTAATTATGAAAATTATGGTGGAACGCCAGTGCTTGGAGTTAAAGGAAATGTAATTATTGGACACGGCATATCAAATGATGTTGCTGTGAAAAATATGATAAAACATGCTTATGAAGTTGCCAATTCTGGCTTAGCTTCAAAGATTAACGAAGCTTTCAATTAATTATGGGAAAAATTACTGCAGCTATTACGGGTATTCATGGATACGTTCCAGATGAAGTACTTACAAATGCCGATTTGGCGAAATTTGTAGATACGTCAGATGAATGGATTACTTCTAGAACCGGAATCAAAGAAAGAAGAATCTTGAGAGATGGTGCTGCTTCAGATATCGCAGCTGCCGCTGTTGATGGTCTTTTGAAAAAGAAAAACATCGATCCGTTAGAAATTGATTTGGTAATTTTAGCAACGGTAACTCCAGATTATCCATTTCCAAGTACAGCAAACGTTGTTTGTGATAAGTTGGGAATGAAAAATGCTTGGGGATACGATTTAATTGCAGCTTGTTCTGGATTTATTTATGCTTTAGCTACAGGTGCTCAATTTATTGAAACGGGTAGATACAAAAAGGTAATTGTAATTGGTGTTGATAAAATGTCCGCAATTCTAGATTATCAAGATCGTACAACTTGTGTGATTTTTGGTGATGGAGGAGGAGCAGCATTATTAGAGCCAAATGAAGAAGGGTTAGGAGTAAAAGATTTTATGTTGCATTCTGATGGTGCAGGTAGACATTACTTACTTCAACCTGCTGGTGGATCGTTGAATCCAGCATCTGTGGAAACAGTTGAAAAAAGAATGCACTATGTGAAGCAAGAAGGTAAAACTGTCTTCAAATTTGCTGTTACAAATATGGCAGAGGTTTCAGCTAAAATCATGGAAAGAAATAATCTTACAAGTGAAAGTGTTGACTGGCTAGTTCCACACCAAGCTAATTTAAGAATTATTGATGCAACTGCTGATAGAATGGGATTGCCTAAAGAAAAGGTAATGGTGAACATTCAAAAATATGGTAACACAACTGCTGGTACACTGCCATTGTGTTTGTGGGATTATGAAAAACAGTTGAAAAAAGGCGATACATTGATTCTTTCTGCTTTTGGTGGAGGTTTTACTTGGGGAGCTGTTTATTTAACATGGGCATACAACTCTTAAGAGAAAATTAGTTATATTTAACACCTTAAAATATTCGAAAATGAACATTAAAGAGATTCAAGATTTAATTAAGTTTGTTGCAAAAGCAGGAGTAACAGAAGTTGAAATTGAACAAAAAGATTTCAAAATCACGATTAAAACTCCGTTGGATTCAGAAAGGCAAATTTTAGTTCAAGCTGCTGCACCTGTTGCGCAGGTGATGGCTCCAGTTGCTGCTGCTCCAGTTGCACAAGCTGAGGTTCAAGCTCCAGCTGCTACCCCAACAGCTGTAGAAAATTCAAACTTAATCACGATTAAGTCACCTATGATCGGAACATTCTACCGTTCTCCAGGTCCAGATAAAGATGTATTTGTTAATGTTGGTGATACGATTGCTCCAGGTAAAACAATTTGTATTATCGAAGCAATGAAATTGTTCAACGAAATCGAAGCTGAAATTAGCGGTAAAATCGTTAAAGTTTTGGTGGATGATGCAACTCCAGTTGAGTACGATCAACCATTGTTCTTAGTTGAACCAGCTTAATTAGTTAAAAAGTTTTAGGAAAGGAGCCTCAAAAGTCTCCTTTTTTGTATTTATACATCAATCAAAATAGGTTATGTTTAAAAAAATATTAATTGCCAATAGAGGTGAAATTGCTTTGCGCGTTATTAGAACATGTAAAGAAATGGGGATTAAAACTGTTGCAGTTTATTCTACTGCGGATAAAGATAGTTTACCCGTAAAATTTGCAGATGAAGCAGTTTGTATTGGACCGGCTTTGAGTAGCCAATCTTATTTAAGTATTCCAAATATTATTGCTGCAGCTGAAATTACTAACGCTGATGCGATCCACCCAGGTTATGGATTCTTATCTGAAAATGAAAAGTTTTCGCAAGTTTGTAAAGAAAGTGGTATCAAATTTATTGGTGCAACGCCAGAGCAAATTGGATCAATGGGAGATAAAGCAAGTGCTAAAGCAACAATGATTGCTGCTGGTGTACCTTGTATTCCTGGTTCTGTAGGTTTGTTGAAGGATATTGAGGACGCAAAAGAAGTTGCTGCTAAAATTAAATACCCAGTTATCCTAAAAGCTACTGCCGGTGGTGGTGGAAAAGGTATGCGTATCGTTTGGACTGAAGATGAAATTCAAAATGCATGGGATTCAGCTCGTCAAGAAGCTGGTGCAGCATTTGGAAATGACGGTATCTATATGGAGAAATTCATTGAAGAACCTCGTCACATTGAAATTCAAATTGCGGGTGACCAATTCGGTAACGCTTGTCACTTATCAGAAAGAGATTGTTCAATTCAACGTCGTCACCAAAAATTAGTAGAAGAAACACCATCTCCTTTTATGACTGATGAGTTGCGTGAGCAAATGGGAGCTGCTGCGGTTAAGGCTGCTAAAGCTGTTGCTTACGAAGGTGTTGGTACAATCGAATTCCTTGTAGATAAAAACAGAGATTTTTACTTCATGGAAATGAATACGCGTATTCAAGTTGAGCATACAATTACAGAAGAAGTTGTAAACTTCGACTTAATCAAAGAGCAAATTAAAATTGCTGCTGGAGAGAAAATCTCTGGAAATAATTATTATCCACAAATGCACGCTATTCAGTGTCGTATTAATGCAGAAGATCCTGCAATGGATTTTAGACCTTCTCCAGGAAAGATTACAACTTACCATGCACCAGGTGGACACGGAGTGAGAATCGATACACATGTGTATTCAGGTTACACAATCCCGTCTAACTATGACTCGATGATCTCTAAGTTGATTGTTGTTGCACAAACACGTGAGGAAGCAATTCTGAAGATGAAACGTGCGCTTGATGAATACATCATTGAGGGAGTTAAAACAACAATTCCTTTTCATCAGAAGTTGATGGAAAACGAAGATTTCAAGAAAGGTAATTTCACTACTAAGTTCATGGAAACATTTGAATTTTAGTGTTTTATATTTTTGAATTTCCCTGTTAATTTTATAGCTTTGTTACATAAATTATGTTAAAGTCTTGAAATTAGCAGGGTTTTTTATTGCCCGATAAATTTGGTAGTCCTACATTTGTTTTATTGGTAAGTAATTAATTAGGTAATTTTTAAAACTTTAAAGTATGTCACAGTTAGAACAACAGAACCCAACGAAGAAAGGTGGAGCAAACACTGTAGTAGTCGTTTTATTATTAGCAGGAATCGCAGTAATGACTTTCTTATGGTCATCAACACGTTCACAGTTAAGTGAAACAAATGATCAAATGGCAATGATGGAATCCATGTTATCGGAGTACACAGGTGAGGTGTCTAAAGATTTGTCTTCTGATTTGAAAAACATGTTAGAGACGTATAACGCTTTAGAACGAAAAGCAGCAGAGCAAGGTGAAGCGAATACAGAACAAGCTGCTGAAATCGAAGCGCAAAAGCAACAAATTCAAGAATTAATCAAAAAGGTTGAAACGGGTAAATGGACAGCTGCTGAGTTAGCTAAAATGCGTCGTGAAAATGAAACTTTGAGAGGAATCATGAAAGGGTACGTGAAGCAAATCGATTCATTAAATACAATGAATTTACAATTGACTTCTGATTTAGATAACACGCGTACGCAATTGTCATCTACTACTTCAGAGCGTGATACTTATAAGCAAACTGCTGAAGAATCACAAGCAAGAGTGAAGGAAGGTAGTAAATTGCAAGCATATGGTTTTTCAACAGTAGCATTGCGTTCTAAAATCAATAATACTACAACTGAAACGGATAAAGCGAAAAATACAATTCAAATTAAGTCTTCTTTTACAATTGGTGCTAATCCAATTTCAACTAAAGGAAATAAAGCTGTATATTTGCAAATAACAAAACCTGATGGCACGATTTATCAAAGTAGAACAAGTAATGTTGTTTCTACAGATCAAGGAAACGTTGCATATTCGGATAAAAAAGATGTAGATTACACTGGAGAAGCTGTAAGCCTTGCAATCTATTATGATTTAAGAGGTGAGGAAGCACAAAAAGGAAACTATTCTGTTAGGATTTTTAGCGATGGTGCTTTAATCGGAAAAGATAGTTTTACATTGAAGTAAGATTTTTTAATTAGGTTAAATTTAAGTTAGATGATTAATATTTTTATTGCAAATCTTGATTGGTCAATTACCTCTGAAGATTTGAAAACCACTTTTTCAACTTTTGGTGAGGTTCATTATGCGCACGTGGTATTCGAAAAGGACACGAAACGTTCAAGAGGTTACGGTTATGTAGAAATGGAAAGCGCTGAAGCTGCAATTTCTGCTATTACTGCTCTTAATGGAATGGAAATTAACGGTCGTGCAATTGACGTAAAAGTTGCATCTCCAAAAACGAATCGTCCTAAGAAGGAAGCGAAAGCTCCTGAAAAGAAACCGTTTCAAAAGAAACCTGGTTTTAACAAAGGCGGTGGCGGCGGTTACCAAAATCGTGGAAATGGTGGTGGTTACCAAAACCGTGATAATGGCGGTGGTTACCAAAATCGTGGAAATGGAGGAGGTTACCAAAACCGTGAGAATGGTGGTGGTTACCAAAACCGTGAGAATGGTGGTGGATACCAAAACCGTGAAAATGGAGGAGGTTACCAAAGCCGTGAGAATGGTGGTGGATACCAAAACCGTGAAAACGGTGGTGGATACCAAAATCGTGAAAATGGTGGAGGGTACCAAAATAGAGATTACAACAATGATAGATCTTCTGACGATAGAAATACTCAAAACCCACCTCAAGGTGGTGAAAGAGTAATGAGACCTAGACGTTCTAACACTGATAATGCAGGTCGTTATGAAAGAGTTGAACGTGTTAACAAAAACACAGACGAACAAGATTAATTTTAAATACTATGTCAACCCAAATTGCTGTCAATCAAGGACACGTTGAATTTACAATTGCAGAAAACGGAATTGCTACTATAGAGTTTGGTCACCCGTTAAGTAATTCGTTACCAGGTAAGATTTTACAAAAATTAGCTGATACAATTACAGAATTGGGAAACAATCAAGATGTAAAGGTGATTGTTCTAAGATCTTCTGGTGAAAAAGCTTTCTGTGCAGGTGCAAGTTTTGATGAGTTGATTTCAATTAAAGATTTAGAGACTGGTCACCAGTTTTTCTCTGGATTTGCAAAGGTGATCAATGCATGTAGAAAAGCGCCTAAATTTATAATCGGGCGTGTACACGGTAAAGCAGTTGGTGGTGGAGTAGGAATTGCATCTGCAGTAGATTATTGCATAGCGAATAAATTTGCTGATGTTAAATTATCTGAATTAGCTGTAGGGATTGGACCTTTTGTTGTTGGACCGGCTGTTGAACGTAAAATCGGTTTGTCTGCCATGAGTGAATTGGCAATTAACGCTACTGAATGGAGGTCGGCAGAATGGGCACAGAAAAAAGGTTTATACACAGATGTGTTTGAAACTACAGAAGAAATGGACGCTGAAATTGATGCACTGGCAATCCGTTTGTCAAAGTCAAATCCAGAAGCAATGGCGATGTTGAAATCAATCTTTTGGCAAGGTACAGAAAATTGGGATCAATTGTTAGCTGAGCGTGCAGGAATGAGCGGTCATTTGGTTTTAAGTGATTTCACTGTGAATGCAATTAATTCGTTTAAGAGTAAATAATCGTTTTAGAATATTGAAATCCCGTGGTTGTTACTGCGGGATTTTTTTTGTCTCGTAATTTACACTTTCTTAAAAACCATTGATCTATCTATTCATTTATCGTTTGTTTTATTTACTTTCGTTCTGTGTCAATTAGAATAGTTATAATACTTATTTACTGCTTACCCATAGCTGTGTTTTCGCAATCTGAGAAGGTAGGTAATGATGTGATTGAAGATTCAATTTCCACGATTATTACTCCACCTTTTCGTAAAGGAAGAACAATTGGTGTTTCAACAGGAATTGGAGCTGTTTGGGCTGGAAGCATGATTGGACTTCATGGAATTTGGTACAAGGGAATGGAGCGAAGTAAATGGCATACATTTGACGATTCTAGAGAATGGTTGCAGATGGACAAAGCGGGGCATGTTTACACAGCGAATAAAATTTCAGGCTTAACTTACGATTTATACCGTTGGGCAGGATGGCAAAATAAATCTGCTGCTTGGATGGGATTTGGAGTAAGTATGGGATACCTCTTCACGTTGGAATCACTCGATGCAACAGGGAAGGAGTGGGGGTTTTCTTGGAGTGACATGGGAGCAAATACTTTGGGGTCGGGATTGTTTTTAGCGCAACAATTAATTTGGAAAGAACAGCGTTTTGTACTTAAATTCTCTTATTCACATTCTCCATACGCGCAACATCGACCTAAAACATTAGGCTCTACATTTCCAGAGCGACTTCTAAAAGATTACAACGGTCAAACTTATTGGTTGAGTTTTACACCAGCGACGTTTTTTGAAAATACAAAATTCCCAAAATGGTTGTGTCTGTCTGTTGGTTACGGAGTAGATGCTAAATTGAATGGAATCGCGAATGAATTTACCACAATTGATGGTGAAACGTTCACTGCGAAACGACAGATGTTGCTTTCTTTGGACATTGATTTTAGCAAATTGCCAATAAAGAAACCATGGCTTAAAGCAATCGTCAAACAATTCAACTATCTAAAACTTCCGTTTCCAACTTTGATTTTAACAGGGAATGAATGGACAGGAAAATGGCTTTATTTTTAGAATGTAAAGGCGAATGGCAATTCGCCCCTACATTCTAAAAGTCTCTTCTAAACGAATGAATATCGTTGTGATTTTCTTCAATCTTATCTTTCACTTCTTTGATCTTAATTGCTAGAATAAACAGATCTTGCGAGGCATTTTGTTTTAACCAAGCCCAACTTTCTTGCTCATCTTCTATTGCTAAAGCCATGTGGTAAAGCAAATCAAATTGATGTACTTGCAACCATTTTTGAGCAGATTCATTTCCTTCAGCAGCATTGATAAACGCCATTAAATGAGCGTAGCCATTTTCTACCAACCAATCGCGTGCTTCATTTTTTAGGTAAATTGCATACGTTGCCATGAATAATTCTGGGTAACCATTGTCCTTCAGCCATTCCATTATATCATCATTGCCATCCACAGCCTGACTCCAAGCCAAAATAATTTTAGCATCGTAATCAATAGATTTCAACGGAGCCTTTTGCATTTGCGTCGGTTCGATTTGCCGCGTTTTATTTTTTTTGAAAAAGCCAAACATAATTTGAGTTATCTAAAGTGAATAGAAAATGTAAGCCATAATGATCGCAATGATCGCACCAATTAAATCTGTCAAAATTCCAAGTCCTGCTGCATAACGCGTGTTGGTGATTTTTACCGAACCAAAGTACAATGCTAAGACATAAAATGTTGTTTCCGTACTGCCTTGGAATGTTGCGGCTAACTTCGCGGTAAACGAGTCTACTCCGTAAGTGTTGAATGTTTCGAGCATCAATCCGCGTGCGCCTGATCCACTAAACGTCTTCATGTAGGCCACTGGTAAGGCGTCAACAACTTGGTCGGCGTAAATTCCCATTAAAAGCAAGCCATATTTTATTGCATCTTGAAAAGCGTCCAACGAGCCAGAGGAACGAAGAAGTGCAATTGCAGCAAGAATCGCCACCAAGTACGGAATGATGTTTACGGCAGTTTGAAAACCTTCCTTTGCTCCTTCAATAAAGTTGTCGTACACGTTTATTTTGTTTTTCACAGCTAACAATATAAAGAGGATGATGATGGAAAGTAACAGTAAATTTCCTCCAACTTTAGAAATCAAATCGGTGTATTGCGGATTTTTGATGATGAAAAATAACAAAGCGCTCATTAGAAGCGCTAAACCTCCGAGATAACCAAAGATTACTTTGTTGAATAGATTGATTTTTTGTTTGACCGCCACCATCAAAATTCCAAAAATTAGAGTGAAGAATGTGGTGAATAGAATTGGAATAAAAACTTCAGATGGATTTGCAGATCCTGCTCCAGAGCGAAATGCCAAAACAGAAACTGGAATTATGGTTAGTCCTGCAGTATTGATTACCAAAAACATAATTTGTGCATTCGAAGCCGTTGTTTTTGATGGGTTCAGTTCTTGCATTTCTTTCATTGCTTTCAAACCAATAGGCGTTGCAGCATTGTCCAGACCAAGCATGTTGGCACTCAAGTTCATCATGATTGAACCCACTGCAGGGTGATCTTTTGGGATTTCAGGAAATAGTTTTGCAAATAGGGGAGCAACAGCTTTGGAAAGAAGTCGAACCGCGCCGCCAGCTTCACCGATTTTCATGACACCCAACCACAAACAAAGTGCGCCAGTGAGGTAAAGCGATAGTTCAAAACCACTTTTTGCAGCTTCAAACAAAGCTTTTACCATGTTGTCAAAAATGTTGACATCATGCCAAAAAATCAGTTTGCAAAGTCCAACAATAAATGGAATAACAAACATTCCGATGAAAATTCGATTCAATAACATGAAACGAAGATCATTAAATTATCGAAGCAATATTGTTTTTTAGTAAAAAGCTTTAAATAGGGGAGTGTTGATAATTGTTTATTTGATAATTGTTTTTTAGAAAATAGAAATTGAAAATTAGTTAGTTGTTTTAGAGTGCTGAGATAATTTTGATTTTAAACTTTAAAAATCCTCCCCCTCAGTCCCCCTCCAAAGGGGGAAGTTAGCTCTCAGTTCTTTAAATGATTGACATCTAATCCCAAGAATTTTAATCTTTAAATAGATTTTTATAATGCGTGGGAATTATCTCCTACTTTTGAGGGGGAAGTTTAAGTGTTTCTGTTTCCCCCTTCGGAGGGAAGAAAAAGCATTGCTTTTGAAG
>Ga0233377_1000691_pt1 | contig 14107 bp, 9 predicted proteins | sample ElkDunMinimDraft_6_FD_191540 | JGI IMG/M metagenome (GOLD analysis project Ga0233377, IMG submission 191540) | Fecal eukaryotic communites from dung pellets of Tule Elk in California, USA - Elk Dung E36 | ecosystem: Host-associated > Mammals > Digestive system > Large intestine > Fecal | place...
GACGAAGAAGCTCCTCCGGCGGTTCACCGACCGCTCGTCACGCGCGCTCCAGGTGCGCGAGGTCGATCCCTCCGTCGCGACCTCCTGACGGGGCTCGGCTCGGTCCGGCTCGGTTCGAAGTCCTCGGAGCAGGGAGCTGCAGAACCGCCAACGTCCACCACCGGGCGATCGTCTCATCCAGCCGGGCCTGGCAGCGCTATGCTGCCGGCCAAGATGACCACGCACACCGTCGACGATCCGTACACCGGCGAGACCGCCTGCTCCGTGCAGATCACGGACGACGCGGAGCTCACGCGCGTCCTCGACGAGGCGCGGCAGGCCGCTCGCGAGCTCCCTCGCCTGAGCGTCGAGGAGCGTGTCGCGCTCTGCGATCGCGCGCTAGCGAAGCTCGAGGCTCGCGCCGAAGAGGTCGCGGCGGACATCACACGCCAGATGGGCAAGCCGCTCTCGCAGGCGCGAGGCGAGATCCGCGGGATGGCCGAGCGCTGGCGTCACATGCAAGCCATCGCGAAGGAGTCGCTGGGCGACATCGTCCTGCCGCCGAAGGACAACTTCGAGCGTCGCATCGCGAAGGATCCGCTCGGTGTCATCCTCGACCTTCCGGCCTGGAACTATCCGCTGCTCACCGCGGTCAACGCCATCGTCCCTGCTGTCCTCGCCGGCAACGCGGTCGTCGTGAAACACTCGCCCCGCACCCCGCTCTGCGGCGAGCACTTCGCGCGCGCGTTCGCCGAGGCGGGCGCGCCGAGGGGCACGGCGTCGGCGATCTTCGTCGACTACGAGCGCACCGAGCGACTCGTCGGCGATCCGCACATCGATCACGTGCTCTTCACCGGCTCGGTACACGGCGGGCATCGCATCCAGGGCGCCGCGAAGGATCGGTTTCTCCACGTCGGCCTCGAGCTGGGTGGCAACGATCCCGCGTACGCGGCAACCGACTGCGACATCGAAAAGACGGTCGAGAACATCGTCGACGGCGCCATCTACAACGCGGGACAGAGCTGCTGCGCCGTCGAGCGCGTCTACGTCCACGCATCGATCTACGATCGCTTCGTTGCTGCTGCCGAGCCGCTCGTGCGCGCGTACGTGATGGGCGACCCGCGCGACGCGAAGACGACCCTCGGTCCCCTCGCGCAGCCGTGGCATCCAAAAGAGCTCGAGTCGTTCGTGGCCGACGCGCGCGACAAGGGGGCGAAGCTCGTCTCCGGCGGCAAGGTCGTCTCGGTCGACGGAAAAGGCCGCTTCTTCGAGGCGACGATGCTCACCGACGTCCCGCAGGAGGCCGAGCTCATGCAGAAGGAGTCCTTCGGCCCGATCCTCGCGATCGCGAAGGTCGGCTCGGACGAGGAGGCGCTCGAGAAGATGAACGCCTCGCGCCTCGGCCTGACGGCGAGCATCTGGACGCGCGATCGCGACCGCGCCGATCGCATGGCGCGCGCGCTCGAGTTCGGCACCGTCTACATGAACCGGTGTGACGCGCTCGATCCTGCGCTGCCGTGGACGGGCGTGAAGGACTCCGGCCGCGGGGTGACGCTGAGCTCGCTCGGCTTCGACGCCCTCACGCGGCCGAAGGCGATCCACTTCCGCCTCTCGCTGTAGTAGCCGCCCACGACGAGCTCCGGCGCGCGCCGCGCGCAACCCGCGCAAGAAGGCGACGAGCCGCGCGCGGAGCTCGCCGAACGCGGGCTCCGCACGCCGGAAGCGCCCCTCGCAGCGTCAACGGTGCGTGCTCGGCGGGCCGTCCTCCATCGGCCCGGTCCCCTTCACGCGTCCAGTGCGGCCGGGCTTGTGGAGCGTCCCGGCCGGATCGCGAGGCGGTTCCTCGTAGTGTTGGCGATCGACCTGCTTGGCCGCGAGCTTGTCACCGAGGCTCGGCGCGACCTTCGCGATGACGGAGTTGAGCACGGCCTGCGCGCCGACCCTGACGTCACGCCGGTGGTTGCACGCCGCATCGAGGATCGCGGCGGCGACCTTCGCGGGCTCGATCTGCGGGTCCGGGAGCTTTGGCTCCTTCTCCATGTAGTTGCGAGCGTGCTGGGGGTACGGCGTATCCACCGCCGTCGGCTGGATCAGGGTGATCGCCACGTTCGACTCGTCGACGTCCTCGACCTCGACGCGAAGCGCGTCGGTGAATCCCTTCACCGCGTGCTTGGACGCCGAGTACATGCCCTGAAGCGCCACGACGGCGTCGGAGACCTCGCTTCCGACGTTGATGAGGGCGCCGCCGCTCTGCTTCAGGTACGGGAGCGCGATCAGCGAGCCGTTCACGAGCCCCCAGAAGTTCACGTCGAACAGACGTCGGCTATCGCCCTCGGACACCTCGTCGAGGCGCCCATAGATCGAGACGCCGGCGTTGTTCACCCACGTGTCGATCCGGCCAAACCGCGCAACCGCCGCATCCGCGATCTTCTGCAGGTGCTCGCGCTCCGCCACGTCCGCACTGACGCGAATTGCCTCCCCGCCCATGGAAACGATCTGCGCTACGACCTCGTCGAGCGTTTCCTCGCTGCGTGCTGCGAGCACGAGCTTTGCGCCCTTGTTCGCCGCCGCGAGCGCCGTCGCGAGCCCGATGCCACTCGATGCTCCCGTGATGACGATGACTTGTTCGTTGATGGGCTTGAGCGATACCGCCATGGTGACTCCTTCGATCCGGGGTTGCGAACGTCGAGCGCCCGCACATGCGCGCGCATCCGGCGGAGACGTACGCAACCGCAGTGCCGGTCGTCACAGCGCGAGGGAGGAAGGAGTAGCCCGAGCTCGCGCTCGGGCGGCGCCGAGGCCGGTCAGCGCCCGAGCTTCGTCGGCGCCTGGACGGTCTCGCACCGCTCCATGCAGGCGGGATCGTCGCTGCACTGCATCGAGCAGTCAGCGGTCCGCCCACGTTTCTTCTCGCACTTGGGGTCGCGCTCGCACCTCATCGGGTCTTCCTGCGCTGCCCTCTGCGCGGCATTGCACCCTGGAAGCGCGGTCAAGAGCCCGAAGAGCGTGATGGCCCCCGCCAGTGCTGCTCGAATCGCCATTACTTGATGATACCCGCGCTCGGCGGCGGGCGGGTCTTGTCGAGCGGCGGTCGGTCACGAAGACACCGGTCGACGGCGCCCTCGAGCGCCTTCAGCGCCGGGTTCATCCCGGGGAACGGCCCGTGGCTCGGCGGGCGGCCCATGACCGGCGCGAACATGCGCGACCAGTCGATCGTGTCGGAGACGCTCAGCCATACGAACAGAGCTCGGCCCTTGACGTTCTCGAACGGAACGCCGCCGCCGGTCCCGCCAAACCACATGCGGGAGTCGTGGCTGTTGTTCCGGTTGTCGCCCATCACCCAGACCTCGCCGGGCTTCACGTAGTACGGGCCCTGGTACTCGGTCTGTAGGCTCTGGTGATCGTAGAGCGTGAGATAGGCCTCGTCCTCGAGGAACTCGACGAAGACCTCGCCCTCGTGGCGCGCGCCGTCCTGCTGTTCGGTGTACGTGTACGTACCGGCCGCGCAGCTCGGCACTTCCCATCCGTTGATGACCGGATGGCCGCCGCGCGCCTCGAGCTTGTCCCCCGGGATCGCGATGACGCGCTTGATGAAGTCCTGATCCGGATGCTCCGGGAACGCGAAGACGATGACGTCGCCGCGCTCGGGCGGCATGTGCGACCAGAGTCGTGAATGCGTCCACGGGATGGCCGGCCCGTAGGTGAACTTGTTCACGAAGATGTGATCGCCGACCTGGAGCGTCGGGATCATCGACCCGCTCGGGATCTTGAATGCCTCGACGACGAAGGCCCGGAGCGCCATCGCGACGGCGATCGCGACGAGGATCGATTCGGCGTACTCGCGGATCTCGCTCTTGCGCCAGCGTCCGAGCTTCGTGTCGACCTCGCCGTCCGCCTTCACCAGCGCCTCGAGGAATGCGTCCTCGTCGAACGGCTCGCGATCCATCGACTTCTCGAGCGCGTCGAGGTCCGCGCGGAGCTTGTCGCGCTCCTTCGTCGACAGCTCCTGAACGATGGCGTCCTTGTTCCTCTCGAGGATCGTCTCGGCTTCCTCGATCAGCCCGCGCGCTTTCTCGAAAGGTCCACGCATCCCCTTCGGAAGGCCCTCCCTCAGCGGGGGATGCGCATGGTAGGCAAGCGGCAGGTGGTGCCGGACGGCCCAGAGCGCCATCTCGAAGAGCGTGAAGGTGACGATCCCGAACGGCACGGGCTGATCGCGGACCTTCTCTTCGATCCACCCGAGGAAGCCTCCGTGCTCGACGCCGCTCGCGGGCGTCAATGCCCAGACGAGGATGCACGCAAGCGCGAACGGGACGAAGATGAACCAGACCGCCCAGTAAACCGTACGGAGGATTCGCCGCGGCGGGGGCTGCGGCTTCCTGGGAGTCGAATCGGCCGCCCCGGCGATGCGGCGCGCGCGGGCGCCGTCGTCCGCCTCTTTCGCGAGAGCGCGGCCTTCTTCCCTGGCGACGGGCTCATCCTTCACGCCGTCACCGGGCCGTGCCTCGTTCGCCCCCGATGGAGGCGATGGCTCCGCGTCCGCTGCGGTCTCGAGGGTCTCTTCGTCCTTCTTCACGAGGCGTCGCCGATCTGGATGAGATAGTTGACCACTGCGGCGCGGTCATCGAGCGGGTTGATCGTCGGCGAGACTTGGCCTGCCGTTGGCGTGTTGTCGAACACGACGTAATACGTCCCGGGAGGGACGACAATCGCACGCTTCAGTGGATTCCCGTTGGCCAGGACCTCGGACGACATTGGCGGACCGGCCAACGGCCCGGCTTGAGCATACTCGAAGTAGTAGCGCAGCGATGCTTCGCCTTCCGCCTGGCGCATCATGAGGACGTCGATCGCCGGGACGCCATCGACCGAGGCCGAGAGGTAGATCGCACGCCCCGCCTCCTTGACCACGATCGGACCGACGAAGTCGCGCTGGTTCTGGTGGATCTCGGTCCGCTCGTTCTCGTAGGTGACCTTCCCGTCGTCGGCGGTGACCTGGTACGGGTGGAAGGGACGCTTGCCCAGCGGGACGATGCCGAGGGTGAAGTCGATGTTTGCCTCGCTCCCGTCCTTGGCGATGACGGTGAAGCCCTCGCGGAGCTTCTGGGACAGCGTCTGCTTACCGAAGTCGTTCCCGAACGAGGACATCCCAGCGAACATCGCCGCCATCTGGCTCTCGATGCGGTGCGTCTGGAACTGCGTGTTGTCGATCCGCGCCGGCCGGAAGTACGAGTAGATGTCGCACTGGCCGTCCTCGGTGACCTGGAAGTCGTAGCGGAAACCCGCCGAGCCTCCGCCGAGGAACGTCGTCTTCTTGGTGACGTTCGTCCATGCGTAGCCGTAGCCGCTGAACGTGACGTTGATGAGGTCGCCCTCGCTCCCCGTGCACTGGCTCGGGTAAAACCGCCCGATCACCGGGGAGTCGGGCGAGAGCTTCAGCGGCGCGTTCCGCGTCTTCATCTGCTCGCAGAAGTCGCCCATCGCCTTGCGCAACATGGACTTGCGCATCGATAGGTTCTCCGGCTTGTTGATCGTCCCGCGGAACTGACATGCGGGATTGCAGCTGCAGCCTGGGGTCAGAGCGGAGAAGGCGGCCATCCCGACGATGGCGAGCAAAGCACCGGAAGTCTTCTGCAAAGCCCCCGCAGGCTATCACAAAGCGGACGGATCACGGATCGCACACGGTGGGCGATCACGACGACGACGCTGCCCACGAGCTCCCACGAATGGAAGGTCGACGGGCGATCTCGTCGAGCTATCGTCGAGGGATGACGAGCGTGCAGAGTTCGCAGAAGGTCGCGGTTCTGGGGGCGGGCGCGTGGGGCACGGCGCTCGCGAAGGTGCTGGCGGACAAGGGCGATCCCGTCACGGTGTACTGCCGGCGCCCCGACCTCGTGGCTCAGATCAACGAGGAGCACGTCAACGGGCGCTACCTGCCGAGCGCGAGGCTCCCATCGACCCTCGTGGCCACCGTCGATCCGGAGGAGGCGCTGCACGGAGCGTCGATGGTCGTGTTCGTCGCCCCGAGTCACGCCACGCGTGAGGTCGCGCAGCTCGTGGCGCGGAAGGTGCCGCGCCAGGCGCCGATCGTCAGCGCCACGAAGGGCATCGAGAACGAGTCGCTCACGTTCGTCGACGAGATCCTCGCAGCCGAGCTCCCGGACGAGACCCACCACCACTTCGCATTCCTGAGCGGCCCCTCGTTCGCAAAGGAGCTCGCCGCCGGTCTCCCCACCGGCGTCGTCATCGCCTCTCAGAACGAGCGGGTCCGCGAACACGTGATGCGCCGCTTCCATGCCGCCCACATGCGGACGTACGGGAGCAAGGACGTCCCGGGCGTGGAGTGCGGCGGCGCGATCAAGAACGTGATCGCCATCGCTGCTGGCGCGGCGGACGGGCTCGGGTTCGGGCATAACACCCGCGCGATGCTCATCACGCGCGGGCTCTCCGAGATGGTGAAGCTGTCGCTCGCCCGCGGCGGCGAGGCGATCACCCTCGCCGGGCTCGCCGGGATGGGCGATCTCGTCTTGACCTGCTGCGGCGAGCTCTCACGCAACCGGACCGTCGGCCTCGAGCTCGGGAAGGGACGCAAGCTGCCCGATATCCTCGCGGGGCTCGGTCACGTCGCCGAGGGCGTCAAGACGGCGAAGAGCGCCTACGATCTCGGGGAGAAGCTAGGGGTCGAGCTGCCGATCATCAGCGAGACGTACCGGGTGCTCTACGAGGGCAAGCCCGTGCTCGACGCGGTCAAGGACCTCATGAGCCGCGAGCTGACCGCAGAGTTCGAGAGCACGAGCGCCGTGCGCGCCGCTGCCCCCGTCTGACGCGCCTGCGGACTGCGCAGGACGAGCCGGGGACCGACCTCGACCGCAAGACGCGCATCCATTACGCTCGGTCCGAAGCTCATGCTCGGCCCTCGCTCGTTCTCTTCCTTGTGCTCGAGGCTCGTGTTCCCCGCGCTCGCTCTTGCGACGGCGCTTGCAGCGTCCGACGCAGGAGCCCAGCAGCCGTATCCACAGCAGCCGTACCCGCAGCAGCCCTACCCCCAGCAGCCCTATCCGCAGCAGCCCTATCCCCAGCAGCCCTATCCGCAGCAGCCGTACCCGCAGCAGCCCTATCCCCAGCAGCCGTACCCGCAGCAGCCCTATCCCCAGCAGCCCTATCCCCAGCAGCCGTATCCCCAGCAGCCCTATCCCCAGCAGCCGTACCCGCAGCACCCTTACGGCTACCCGCCGCCTCCGCCGCAACCTCCACCGGTCCCGACGACGCGCGGACAGAACGAGATGCTCGCGCTCTACATCACGAGCGGGCTCTATGGCGTCGGCACTGGCATCTGGCTCGACGCGCTGTTCAAGATCGACGACCCCGGCCCCTCGATCATCCTGCCGCTCACGTTCGGAGCGGCGGCGCCCATCGGCGTCTGGCTCTGGGACAGCCAGGGCGGTCCGCTTCATCGCGGCGTCCCCGCGGCGACGGCGACCGGCCTCGTCCTCGGCGGCGTCGAGGGCATCGCGATCGCCGGCACGCAGTGGCAGTACACGCGCGACGACGGCAAGGACTGGTCGTTCGCCACGCAGACGACAATCACCTGGATCATGGCGACCGGCGGCGGCATCGGAGGATGGGCCTTCGGCGAATGGCTGCGACCCGACCCACGCAGCATGACGTTCATCGGGAGCGGCGCGGCGTGGGGAGCGCTCAGCGGCTCGATGTTCGGCATCGCCGTTCAGGGCAGGCACGACGACTGGAAAGACGGATCGAGCGTCGCCGGCCTCATCGGCTACAACGTGGGCATGGTTGGCGGTGGAGCGCTCAGCATCCTCCACACGCCCTCGTTCAACTCGCAGAAGTACATGTGGCTCGGCTACGGGCTCGGCGCGCTCGCCGGGTGCATCGTCTTCCCCCTCTATCTGTTCGTCGACGATCCGGTCGTGAAGCGAGGCCTGATCGGTCCTTCACTCGGCGGTCTTGCGGGGACGGCCATCGCGGGAGCGCTGACCTGGAACATGCAGGACGACGATGGCACGCGTCCGACCGCAGAATGGGAGCCGCCGTTCCAGTTCGCCGTCACGCCGATTCCCGCGCTCACGCCGCCGACCATTCACACGACGGCATCGAACCAGAGCATCCTGCAGATGGTCGGTCCCGACCCGCGGATCAACACCGCCCCGCCTGGCGCGATGCTCTCGGCCCTCGGCACATTCTGAGGAGGAAGGGCGCGGAGCTGCGCCATTCTCGTCTCCAGGCTAGAATCCACTCGGGCAGGAGCTTCGGGCGAGGGGTGGCGTGCACGTGATTCCACGGCACGGGTGCGCGTCGCGGAAGGTGAGCAGTGAGAGACCTCTGGCACGTCGTGGAGAGGACCGCGGACACCGAGGCGCAGTACTTCCCCGCGCTCGCGGGCGCGTTGACCGAGGTCTCCGGCGCTCCCGTCGTGCTCGTCCTCGACGCCACGTCCGAGCGCGCGATCGTGCTCGCTGGAATCGACCGCGGCAGACCGTTCGCCGGCACGATGCTCGAGCTCTCCTCGACGCTCCTGGCGCCGCTGCTTCGTGGCGAGACGAGCGTCCGTACCGCTGCGCCACCCGAGCTCGCCGGCATCGAGCTGACGCCCACCGACGAGCTCGTGGCCGTGGCCGCGTCTTCTCCCCGCTCGCACACACGCGTCGTGGTGTGCGTCGCCGGGGCGACCTCGTCGATCGAGCCGCTCCATCCCACGAAGCTCGCCCCGTTCGCGGTCCGCGCCGCCGCCGAGCGCGACGCCGCGCTCCGGAATGCGGAGCAGAACGAGCTCGCTTCCAGACGAATGCGCTACGCCTCGACGCTCCTCGAGCTCGCGCCGCTCCGCTGGGAGACCCTCGACGAGGGCCTGCGCGTGATCCTCGAGCGAACGGCGCGAGCGCTCGACATCGAACGGGCGAGCTACTGGTCGCTCCTCGACGACGGCATGGCGATCGTCTGCGAGGAGCTCTTCGTCCAGTCGACGGCGAGCTTCGAGAGCGGACATCGGCTCGAAGCAGAGCGGTATCCTCGCTACTTCGCGGCGCTGAAGACATGCACCGCGATCGAGGCGAGCGACGCTATGAGCGATCCCCGAACGTCGGAGTTCGGCGATGGGTACTTCGCCACTCACGCCATCGGCGCGATGCTCGACGTCCCGGTCTGGCGCGAAGGCCGCCTCGCCGGGGTCATCTGTCTCGAGCACGTCGGTCCACCACGTCCCTGGACACCGGACGACGTCGCGTTCGCGCGCGCGATCGCGCAGAGCGTCGCGATCGCGCTCGAGCGCGCCGCCCGCTCGAGCGCAGAGCAACGCTACAAGCTCGTCGCGGACGCCGTTGGCGAGGTGATCTGGGATTGCTCCGTCGAGAGCGGCGAGATCGAGTGGAGCGACGCCCTGCATACCCAGTTTCGCTACCCGGTGGAGTCGAGGGCGACGCTGGCGTGGTGGTCCTCCAACGTCCATCCTGACGATCGAGAGCGCGTCGCGGAGAGCTTGAAGAGCGCCTTCGACGGGAACGCCTCGAGCTGGTCCGCCGAGTATCGCTTCATCCGTGGCGACGGCACGATCGCGTACGTCCTCGATCGTGGATTCATCATCCGTGACACCTCGGGTCGGGCAGTGCGGGCGGTCGGGTCGATGCACGACATCACCGAGCGGCGCGAGCTCGAGCGCCGCCTCGCCATCTCCGATCGCATGGCTTCCCTCGGCACGCTCGCCGCCGGAGTCGCGCACGAGATAAACAATCCGCTCTTCTACGTGCTCACCAACATCGACGTCGCCATCCAGGCGCACGAGGCGCTCGGCATGGATCCGGACGTGCTCGACGCGCTGCGCGAGGCGAGGCAGGGCGGAGGACGGATCGCCGAGATCGTCCGGAGCATGCGCGTCTTCGGGCGGCCCGAGCCGGCTGCATCGAACGCCGTCGCCGTCGATCACGTAGTGACGGAAGCCCTCTCGATGGCGATGAACGAGATCCGGCATCGCGCGAGGCTCGTGAAGTCCCTCGGCAGCCCGCCTCCCGTTGCAGCCAACGAGACCGGCCTCGTGCAGGTCGTGCTGAACCTGGTGATCAACGCGGCGCAGTCGATACGCGAAGGGAGCGCCGACCGGGACGAGATCACCGTGACGACCGGCGTCGAGAGCGACGGGATGACCTTCATCGAGGTCCGCGACACCGGCGCCGGGATGACGCCCGAGACGCTCGCCCATGTCTTCGATCCCTTCTTCACGACGAAGCGCGGTGGCCACGGGATGGGGCTCGGGCTCTCGATCACCCACTCGGTCGTGGCCTCCTTCGGCGGGGAGATCCGGGTCTCGAGCACGCCAGGAAAGGGCTCGACCTTCCGGGTGCTGCTGCCACGCGCGACGAGCGCCGCAGTAGCGGACGAAATCGCGCGGGTGCCGTCGACGTCGTCCGGGCCCGGGCGCAAGCCCCGGATCCTCATCGTCGACGACGAGGCTTCGATCACCCGGGCCCTCCGCCGCCTTCTCGGCGAGGAGCACGACATCGTCGTCGCGGATGGAGGAAGCAGCGCGCTCGCGCTTCTCCGCGACGACGCGCGGTTCGACGCCGTGCTCTGTGACGTCATGATGCCGGACCTCACGGGCGCCGACCTTCACCGCGAGATCCGGGGGACGCTTCCCGAGCTCGCGCGACGCTTCGTCTTCATGAGCGGCGGGGCGTTCGGCGCACACGCGCGCGATTATGTTGAGTCGACGAGGCAGCCGACGCTCGCGAAGCCGTTCGACCGCGCGCAGCTGATCCGTGCGCTCGGCGAGCTCGACGACGCGGACGCCGCGCGCGGCAGCCCGCTGCGGCGCTGAGGCAGCGCGCGAGGATCCTCGATCGCAGGTCGCTCCGCGCCGCAAGCGACCTCCAGGCTTGCCTTCCGATGTCGCGGCGGCGCCGTGGTATGGACACGGAATCGCGGGTCGCTTGGGCACTCACGATGCGCAAGGAGCCGACGTGAGACCCTCTGCACAGCGCGATGCGTGCGTAGCTCGCCTGAGCCGCGAGGTCGCTGTTCTCTGCGACGAACGCGGCCTCGTGACGTGGTTGGACGAGCGGGCTGCCCTCCACTTCGGCGGTGTGACCGGCGCGCCGCTCGCTTCGATCGCAGTCCCGGGTACGGAGTCGAAGGTCCTCGACCTCCTCGCCCGCGCTCGCCAAGCCGAGGTCTCGCGCTTCGAGCTCTCGCTCGTTGCCGACGGGGTGCCGGTGACCTTTGCGTTCGCGGGTCGACCGTGCGGCGAGGACGTCGTCCTCGTCGGGCGCCTCGTCAGCCACGACGAGGCGGAGACATTCGGGCGTGTCGGTGCCGTGGTGGTCGAGCTCGGGGAGCTCCACCGCGAGACGGAACGCCAGAAGCGGGAGCTCGCGACGAGCTACGCCGATCTCGATCGTGCGCACCGGGAGCTGCTCGACTCGAACAGAGCGCTCCTCACGATGCACGACGTCCTCGACGACAAGAACGACGCCCTTCGCCGAGCCGCGGACGTCAAGACGCGGGTGGTCGCGAACGTCAGCCACGAGTTTCGCACGCCGATCAACTCCATCCTCGGGCTCTCGCAGCTGCTGCTCGATCGCCTCGACGGCGAGCTGACGGGCGAACAAGAGAAGCAGGTGCGCTTCATTCGCTCGAGCGCGGAGTCGCTGGGCGAGCTGGTGAACGATCTGCTCGACCTCTCGCGCGTAGAGGCAGGACGTCACGATCTCCGCGCGAGCGAGTTCGACGTCGCCGAGCTGTTCTCCTCGTTGCGCGGCATGATGAAGCCGCTCGTTCACGAGGACGTCGACCTCGTCGTCGAGGAGCCGACGGTCCGCGCGAAGATGCGGACGGACTCCGGGAAGATCTCGCAAATCCTCCGCAACCTCGTCTCGAACGCGATCAAGTTCACCGCTCAGGGCCAGATCCGCGTCCGCGCGATGCTCGCGGACACGGGCGACGTACGCTTCGAGGTGTCCGACACGGGGATCGGCATCACAGAGGAGGATCAGGAGCGGATCTTCGAGGAGTTCGCGCAGATCGAGAACCCTCTCCAGCGCAAGGTCAAGGGGACTGGGCTCGGGCTCGCGCTGTCCAGACGTCTCGCCGAGATCCTCGGCGGCACTCTCACCGTCCGGAGCAAGCCGAACGAAGGAGCCACGTTCGTCCTCGAGGTGCCGCGCGTGCACGAGGAGGTCGCGACCGTGGAGCAGATCGCCGAGCGCGCGGCCATCCTGGACGCCAGCAAGAGCCAGGTCCTCGTCGTCGAGGACAACCGACAGACGCTCTTCTTCTACGAGCGCTACCTGAGCAGCGCCGGCTTCCAGGTGGTCCCGGCGCGCACGGTCGACGAAGCGCGCTCTGCGCTCCTGAAGATGCGACCGGCCGCCGTCGTGCTCGACGTGATGCTCGAGGGAGAGGTGACGTGGGGCTTCCTCGCTGAGCTCAAGGAGAGCCCCGCGACCCACGACATTCCGGTGATGGTCGTGACGGTCGTTGACCGCTCATCCAAGGCGCGGGCGCTCGGCGCCGACGAGTTCTGGCTGAAGCCGGTCGACGGCGATCGAATGATCCGGAAGCTCTCCGAGCTCGCAAAGCGTGGCCCGGTGGGCCGTGTCCTCGTGATCGACGACGACGAGACGGCTCGGTACGTCGTCCGCAAGATCCTCACGGGAGCTCCTTACGCCGTCTTCGAAGCCGCGGACGGCGCCACCGGCGTTGCGCTCGCGCGCGTCCACAGGCCGGACGTCATCTTCCTCGACTTCCTGCTCCGGGGGGAGACGGCCTTCGACGTGATCGACGACCTCAAGGCCGATCCGCTCACGCGCTCGATCCCGATCATCATCCAGACCGCGAAGACGCTCGACGAGGCCGAGCGAGCCAAGCTCGAGCGCGAGACCGCGGCCATCCTGAAGAAGCAGAGCCTCTCGCGCGAGATCGCCATGACTCGCATCCGCGAGGCTCTCGAGGCTGCCGGCGTGAAGGCGGATCAGAGGAGGCTTGTATGAACGACGGCGGCGCCGCAGGGGTCGTCCTCAACGTGAACGACTCCGCCAGCAACCGCTACTTCGTCTCGCGCGTCCTCGAGTCCGCGGGCTGGACCGTGCTCGAGGCCGAAACCGGCGCGGACGGCCTGGAGAAGGCGCGTACGCACAAGCCGGATCTCGTCGTGCTCGACATCAAGCTCCCGGACATGAGCGGCCACGAGGTGTGTCGCATGCTCAAGAGCGATCCGCTGACTGCGCACATCCTCGTCATCCAGACGTCGGCGACGTTCGTGACGAGCGAGGGCAAGGCGCGCGGCCTCGAGTCCGGCGCGGACCAGTACCTGACGCAGCCGTTCGAGGCGATCGAGCTGGTCGCGATGGTCCGCGGCCTGCTCCGGCTGCACGAGAAGGAGAGCGAGGCACGCGAGAAGGCGGACGCCCTCCGCGAGGCGGATCGCCGAAAGGACGAGTTCCTCGCGATGCTCGCCCACGAGCTCCGCAATCCGCTCTCGGCGATCATGACCGCGACGACGTTGCTCGAGACGCTCGAGTTGCCCGCGATGGGACATCGTCTCTCGGCCACGATCGGACGACAGACGCGGCATCTCTCGCGGCTCGTCGACGACCTCCTGGACGTGGCGCGGATCACCAGCCGCAAGATCCACCTGCGCCGCGAGCCGCTCGATCTCCGCGGTCTCCTGGAGCGCTTCGCGTCGGGCGAAGCGGGGGGCCTCACGAAGAACCATCGCCTCACCGTGGACGCCGGCGACGATCCACTCTGGGTTCTCGGTGACGTGACCCGTCTGGAGCAGATCCTCTCCAACCTCGTGGGCAATGCAGTCAAATACAGCGAAGCTGGCGCCGATATCACGCTCTCGCTCTCCTCATTCGAGCGCGGACGCAGGCGCTTTGCGGCGCTGGAGGTCCGGGATCAGGGGGTCGGCATCGCGCGAGAGAACCTCGACTCCGTGTTCGACCTCTTCTTCCAGGTGGACTCGAACCTGGCGCGGTCGCAGAGCGGCCTCGGCATCGGATTGACGATGGTGAAGCAGCTCGTCGACATGCACGACGGGACGGTCGACGTCGCGTCCGAGGGGCTCGGGAATGGATCGTCGTTCCGGATCGAGCTTCCTGTGATCGCTGCGCCGGAGGCC
>Ga0233377_1000692_pt1 | contig 14099 bp, 15 predicted proteins | sample ElkDunMinimDraft_6_FD_191540 | JGI IMG/M metagenome (GOLD analysis project Ga0233377, IMG submission 191540) | Fecal eukaryotic communites from dung pellets of Tule Elk in California, USA - Elk Dung E36 | ecosystem: Host-associated > Mammals > Digestive system > Large intestine > Fecal | place...
TACCGAGCGCCTCGGAGAGGCGGGCATCGAGCCCTCCGTCGGCAGTGTGGGTGATAGCTATGACAACGCTCTCGCCGAGACGATCAACGGACTCTACAAAGCCGAGCTGATCCATCGGCGCGGGCCATGGCGATCCTTCGAAGCCGTGGAGTTCGCGACGCTGACCTGGGTCGACTGGTTCAACAATCGCCGGCTGCTGGAGCCCATAGGCAACATTCCGCCGGCCGAAGCCGAGGAACGCTATTACGCGATGCTGGACGAGCCAGCCATCGCGGCGTGACTCAAACCAAACGGCCTCCGGCGAACCCGGGGCGGTTCACAGCCTCTCCCCGTCCGCAGTCAGCCACGGGCTCGGCAGACTGCGCCGTCTGCTCAATGATCCGCTTTTTATGAGAACGCCGAAGGGCGTTGTCCCGACCGACCGAGCGGTCGAACTCTCAGTGTCGATCGCGGATGTTCTATCGCGCGTGCGCACCATCGTTTCGGCGGCCGCACCGTTCGATCCAGCAGCATCGACGCGCCGCTTCAGCATCGGAGCGCCCGATGGCGTCTCGGCGGTCTTTCTGCCCCCCTTGCTGCAAAGCCTGCGCGAGGACGCGCCCGGCATTGATATCAGTGTGCGTCAGTTGCTGCCCGTCCCGGGCGAAGTCGCTTTGGATCGGGCTTGGCGGGCTGCCTTCGTCGATCTGGAAGCACGGTCGCTGGACATCGCCATCATCCCCAGCCACGACATTCCGGCCCGCTTCCATCAACACCTCCTCTATAAAGAGAACTTCGTAATCGCGATGCGTGGAGAAAACCCGTTCGCCGAAGACTTCACGCTGGAACGATACTGTCAGGCGCAGCACCTCGTGGTCTCGCTGAGCGGCGACCCGCATGGTTTCGTCGACGACGCTCTCGCCAGAATTGGGCGTTCCCGCCGGACCGCACTGACTGTTCCGAATTTCATGTTCGCGCTCGCCGCCGTCGCCGAGAGTGACCTGATCTCGGCGATCCCGAGGCGGTTTGCTGCCCTCCACGGCCCGCGCTTCGGTGTTGTGAGCCTGGACGCCCCGCTGTCTCTACCCCGCTTTCAGCTCAATGCCGTCGCGCCCAAGGCCGCAGTCGCGGATGGTGGGATAGCATGGCTGCTGAACCGATTGGAGAGGGCGGCGTAAGCGGAGGCCGTGCGGTCGAGTTCTAGGTCTTACATCAGCAGCGTCGGTCTTGCCCCGCTTCACGTATGGCTTGACGTAGGCCGGCGGCATCAGCCGAACAGTATGACCCAGGGCGGTCAGCTCGCGCGCCCACTGATGGCTCGTGCCGCAGGCCTCCATGAAGATCAGGCAGGGAGCAAGCTTGCGGAGGAAGGGCATCACCTGAGCCTCAGCGCTCGTCGGACGAGCACCTCTCCAGTTCCGTTGATAACGTGCACCTGGAAGACGTTCTTGGCCAAGTCAATGCCGACAGTGGGGATCTCCATCGTGGTGAAAGACATCTTCGTGGTGACGCACACCGAGGCGACCCATCATCTGGCAGACATTGTCGGCGGCTGGCACGACAGCCATCTCACCGCTCGCGGCCTCTCGCAAGCCGAGGCAGTCTTAGAACACCTCGGCGCATTGATCGGCCGGAGAGACGTCGAGATATACAGTTCCGATCTGCGCGGCGCATCTCAGACTGCCGCGCCGCCGGGCCGGACGGACGAGACACCATCGAGGAACGCCTTTACGTGAATGACGAAACCGGCCGTTGAGCGTAAGATTTGAGCCGCAGCATTGTGGGAGGACCGGTTTTTTCGAGAGGGCCTGAGGCGCAGCAGACGCCTGCGTTGGAGGCCCCGGCTGCGCATTCATCGCGGTTCGCGGCGACGACCGCGCTTCGAATGCGGGGCGCCGCTCCGATCGGCAGACACTGCAAATGCGACGTGGCGGCAAGTTCAGCCATTCGACGGCCGGCGGGGTCTTATCGGTCGCAGATGAACCGGAAAATGCACGATAATAATTTCGGGGCGGTTCGGAGGCTTGTTTCAGTTCAATAATCTCGAAGCACGAAGGGTTGATCCTATGGCGTTGCTAGAGCTTAGGGGAATCTCAAAGCACTTCGGAGCGATCGAAGCACTCACGGCGGTCGATCTGGCGATCGATCCGGGTGAAGTGGTCGGCCTCATGGGCGATAACGGTGCGGGCAAATCGACTTTGGTGAAGATCGTCGCCGGCAATTATCTGCCGTCCGAAGGAGAGCTTCGCCTCGACGGCATCGTCAAGCACTTCCGCAGGCCCGTTGACGCCCGGAGCGAGGGAATCGAGGTCGTCTATCAGGACCTCGCCCTGTGCGACAATCTGGCTGCGGCAGCCAACGTGTTCCTCGGCCGCGAGCTGAAGCGCTGCATCGGACCGGTGACAATCCTCGACTACAAGGCGATGCACGCCCGCGCGGCCGAGCTGTTCAAGGAGCTCAAGTCCGAAACCCGGCCCCGGGATCTCGTGAGACTGATGTCGGGCGGCCAGCGGCAGGCCGTGGCGATTGCACGGACACGACTTGCCAACGCGAAGATGGTCCTCATGGACGAGCCGACCGCGGCCATCAGTGTGCGTCAGGTCGCCGAGGTGCTGGATATGATCCACAGGCTCAAAGATCGAGGCATCGCCGTCGTCCTCATCAGTCACCGCATGCCGGACGTGTTCGCCGTCTGCGACCGGGTGGTCGTCATGAGACGCGGACGCAAGGTCGCCGACAAGCCGGTCGCGTCGAGTTCGCCCGAAGAGGTGACGGGCTTGATCACCGGCGCCATCCAGGCCGCCTGATGCTGCGCAAGGAGCCGCCTATGTCGAGCGCTGTGCCCCGCCCGCTTCCAGGCAGTGTCGCCATCGAGGACGTGACAAGCCTCAGCCAGCGGAGTTTCGGGCAAAGGCTGCTTTCCAGCCAACCCTTCGGGGTTACGATCGCCCTCGTCGTCATGGTCCTGGCGATGAGCTGGTATCAGCCCGAGGCCTTTGCTTCGGCCGACAACTTCTTCAACATCACGCGCAATTTCGCTTTCATCGGCATCATGGCGATCGGCATGACCGCCGTCATCCTTACAGGCGGCATCGACCTGTCGGTTGGGTCCATCATGGGGCTCGTTGGCGTCGTCTGCGGCCTCGTTCTCCAGGCCGAGGGTCACTGGACGCTCGCGATCCTCGCCGGCCTTCTGACCGGAGCGGTCGTCGGAGCCGTGAATGGCGTCCTGATTTCCTATGTCGGCCTCCCCGCCTTCGTCGTCACGCTGGGAATGCTCTCCGGCGCCCGCTCGCTCGCCATCGTCCTGTCCGAGAACAGGATGATCTACGAATTTGGCCCTTCGGGGAACGCTTTCAACGCGATCGGCGGCGGTTCCATCCTCGGCGTCGCCAACCCGGTCTGGGTGCTCCTCGTCCTGGCCGTGGCCTTCAGCATCATTCTCAACGTCACCGGCTGGGGTAATTACCTCTACGCCATCGGCGGCAACGAGAACGCGGCCCGCCTGACGGGCGTGCCGGTCCGGCGGATCAAGCTGCAGGTCTATATCGTCTCGGGCCTGACGGCCGCGCTGAGCGCCGTTCTCATCGTCGGCTGGCAGGGTTCGGCCATCAACGCGCTCGGACAGGGCTACGAATTGCGCGTGATCGCTTCGAGCGTGATTGGCGGCGCCGACCTGATGGGCGGGCAAGGGGGAGCCTATGGCGCCGTTATCGGCGCCGCGCTCATCGAGGTGATCCGCAATTCCCTTCTCATGGCCGGCGTCGACGCCAACTGGCAGGGCGCCCTCGTCGGCCTGTTCATCGTGTTGGCGGTTCTGCTCCAGCGGATCCGCGGCAGGCCGTCGGCATGATGGATGCCGGCTAATCATAACCATGGGAGGAGACGCTCATGAAGACGCTGACTTTAGGTGTCGCCGCGCTCGCACTGCTCGCTGCTGGCGGGGAAGCCCAGGCCCAGGGTAAGAAATATGTCTTCGCCCTGGTTCCCAAGAACATGAACAATCCCTTCTTCGACCAGGCCCGCGACGGCTGCAAGAAGGCGGAGAAGGAATCCAACGGCGCGATCGAATGTCTCTATATCGGACCGGGCGAGCACGGCGGCGGCGACGAACAGGTCCAGGTCGTCAACGATCTCATCACGAAGAAGGTCGATGGCATCGCCGTCTCACCGTCGAATGCCGCCGCAATGGGCAGGGCGCTCGAGGGTGCGAAGAAGGCGGGCATTCCGGTCCTGACCTGGGACTCGGACCTGCTCGAGAAGGACAAGGCCCTGCGCACCGCCTATGTCGGCACATTTAACTACGACATCGGCGTCAACCTTGCGAAGCTCGTTCAGCAGATCAAGCCGAAGGGCGGAACGATCTGCATCCAGTCCGGCGGTGCGGCTGCTGCAAACCACAACGAGCGCATGCAGGGAATCCGCGACACGCTGGCCGGCGCGAAATCTAGCTCTTCGCCCGGCACGAGGCTTTCGGGCCAGAATGGCTGGGCGGAGGCCGCAGGCTGCCCTCTCTACACCAACGACGACTTCCCGCTTTCCGTGCAGCAGATGGAAGACACGCTCGGCAAGAACCCGAAGCTCGATGCCTTCGTGCCGACCGGCGGCTTCCCGCAATTCATCCCGCAGGCCTATCGCCGGGTCGCAGAAAAGTACAAGTCGCGCATCGACGATGGCTCTCTGGCGCTGGTCGTCGCCGATACGCTCCCCGTGCAGATGGATATCCTGAAGGCAGGCCTATCCAAGGGGCAAGTCGGTCAGCGCCCGTTCGAGATGGGCTACAGAACCATGCTGTTCCTTAGGGACATGAAGGACGGAAAGTCCGCACCGAAGGACCCCACCTATACCGGCCTCGACGTCTGTACGCCGCAGAACGCCGCCAGCTGCGTCGGCTCCGGTAACTGAGCTGGCGAGCTCCGACGATTGCTCATCTGGGGTGATGCCGGGCCGCCGGGCTGCGGAGCTCCGACACCCTCACCGGAGATCCCCGGATGAACCCGCATATGAGCGTGCTTCCCCAGGGTCCGGGATCGCCGCAAGGTCCATTTCCGCCATCGAGGCGAACAGGAGCGCCCGCTCTCTGGCCGAGACCGGTGGAGGTCCGTCGGGTTGCCGTCCCGGCGCCATCGTCATGATGTGTCGATCAGGACCATGCCATGCCGCATATCCGAGATGGGCGGCTGGTGCGGGTGCTCGAGGATTGGTGCGCGCCGTTTCCGGGCTATCACCTGTATTATCCGAGCCGGCGACACTCCTCGTCCGCGCTGTCGGTGCTGATCGACGCGCTGCGCTACCGGGACTGATGCCGCGTCCAGAAGCGGATCGCCTCGCCGATCCAGCCTTCGGCGCTTGTCCCGATGCCGAGGCCGAAGCCATGGCTGACGCCGGAATATTCCCGATAGTCGACCTCGGTGCCGAGGCGGCGCAGGGCGGCGACGCGCTGGCGCATCGCGGCGGGCGGGGCGATGCCGTCTTGGTCTCCGACCAAAGCGAAGGTCGGCGGCTCGGCGGCCGCGTGGTCGGAGTGGGCCGTATAGGCCATCACCACGGTTGCTGGTTTCGGAAGGTCGGGGCCACCATAGGCCGCGACGCCATGGCTGCCGATGGAAGCTGCCGTGCGGGCGCCGGCCGAACTGCCCCAGAGCGAATAGCCGCGCGTATCCACGCCGAGTGTCGCGGCATTGCGGAAGATGAAGCCGAGGCCTGCGGCGAGATCCTGCGTCGCGACCGCTCCGCCCTTGCCGGCCCGGTTCAGCACGAAGGCGTTGAGCCCCGCGTCGTTGATCGCGGTGGCGTGGGGAAAGCCTTCATGCACGGAACCGACATAGGCGAAGCCCCCGCCTGGCGAGATGATGGCGAAGGGAGCGTTCGGCTTGCCGCGCAGAAGAAGAGCCCGGCATGGGCCTTAGCCGGTTCTGCGCGCCGCTCGGCCCCTGAATAGATCTCGAAGAAGACCTGGCGGCTCTGTTCTTCAGGTCGTAGTCCCGCTCGTCCCAGGGCAGGATGTGGCGAGCGAAGCCTGAAAACGCTGGGTGAGAGAGCAGCTCCCCGATCGTGCTTTCGGCCGTCAGGCGATCATGGGGATTGTCCACGCTCGGACGGTGCTGTGCCACGGCGCCCTGGGCCCCGATCGCGAGAAGCGGCAGGGCGAGGCAGTCACGCCTGGATGCGAACGGGCCTGGCCGGACGCCATGCTTTCGCCTGTCATCCATCGTGTCCTATCCCTGCGCAGCCGAATGCGGGCGCTCGTCAGCCGGTGTCGTTCGGCTAATCAACGGCTGGACTCGCTGGACTAGCTTCAGACCGTAATAGGTCACGACCATCACCAGCCCGTCGATCGCAGCGCAATGGGCGAAGAAGCCCGCGACCGATTCCTCGAAGTTCCACCAATCCAGCGTCATCTGCATGGAGAGCTTGCCGCCGAGGCGAAGGACCGTGCAGCTCCAGACGCCGTGCAGCGCGATCGCCAGTGCGACGACGCGCAGTGCGAGCGTCCGCAACGTGGACGGTATCCTGATCCCCAACAGGTTGCGCGCGACGCCCATCAGCATCGGCCGGCGTAAGCCGAGATGGATCGCGACGATGATCAGGACCCAGTTCGCCCGAGCGTGTGGATCTGGCGCACGGTGAAGCGTCAGAGCTGCGCCATCGAAATATGGAGCGGCTAGCGAGGGGAGGGCGTGGCTTTCGGAAAGGTGAAAGCAGAGGGCCCCGTCCCGCTAAATTATTGGTTATTGGGAACAATCCCAGCTCGTGGGGGTTCAGTTGAGCATAGCCCCGACGGCCAGCCTTTTGGAGTATCGCCATGCACAAGCTCGTCATCACCACGATTTTTGCGTCGCTGGTTTCGCTGGGTGCCCATGCCCAGACAGCGACCACTTCGCCGAAGCCTGCTCCAGCGCCAGCGGACGCGAATGCGCCGCTCCCGGGTGCCAACAGCTTCACCGAAGGCCAGGCCAAGAGCCGCCTTGAGGCGAACGGCTACACCGCGATCGGCGAGCTCAAGAAGGACGATAACGGCGTTTGGAAGGGCACTGCTACTCACACCGGCCAGAAGGTCACGGTGAGCGTGGACTACCGCGGCAACATCACTCGCCATTGATCCAAGAATTCAGGGAGAAATTGACTATGACTCGTACCGTCACCCGATCCTACGACGATTACGCCACTGCCAGTGCTGTGGTCGAGGCACTGGAAACCGCCGGCTTTTCCCCTGATGATGTGAGCCTCATCGGCCGGCCCGACGGCGATGTCGATGATAGCAATGCGGAGGAGGGCGCGGGGATCGGCGCGGGCATTGGCGGAGCCGCTGGGCTTCTTGCCGGTCTGGGTATGATAGCCATTCCCGGCATCGGCCCGGTGGTTGCGGCCGGTTGGCTCGCGGCGACGGCTGCGGGAGCCGCCGCCGGCGCTGTTGCCGGTGGTGTGATTGGTGCCATGACCAGCGCGGGCGTAGATGCGAAGGATGCGCATTTCTACGCTGAGAGCGTCCGCCGCGGCGGATCTGTCGTGTCCGTGCGGGCAGCCGATGCGCGCGCTGCCGAAGCCGAGGCCATCATGGATCGAGCCGCCCCGATCGATATTGCAACGCGCCGGGCCGATTACGAGCGCGAGGGTTGGACACAGTTCGATGCCAACGCGACGCCTTACACGCGGCCTACGATCTAACGCCGGGCAGCGAGTTCATGAGGCCCTGTCAGGCTTTGCCTGGCAGGGCCGTTTTCATCCCGACCGGGCTTTTCGCGAACTCCCTGCCGGGCCTGGGGCAAAACATGATGATGAGCAATTCCAACGAACCCGACATCGACAAAGCCAACGCCCGCGCGGACAGCCAGAGCCAGTTGCAGGGCGGGGAGCCGGTCAGTCCGATGCGGGCTGATCATCACTCCAGCGCCGATCCGGCAGTCGAGACGCCCATTGAAGGCCGCCAGGGGTTTTTGGGCAGACCAGTTTTGGCCGTCCTGGCCGGTGGCCTACTGCTGGTGGGTGTAGCTTGGCTCGTTGTCCACTACGCGGTGCCATAAATGACAAGCGTCGCAAATAAGGCGAGGGCGGCGGTAGGTGATCCCCTCGCCATGCTGGACGTCGCCGAGGCGGTTCTGGCTGAGATGCTCGCGACAGAGGACCAGAATCGGGCCGCGAGCTATGCCCGGAATTCGTTACGGAGCATGCTTCGAAAGCACATACGACTGAGGCCGGTACCAAGGCCGCGTTAAGTCGTTTCCATAAGCTCATTGGCTGCTTTGAGCCAGTGGTTCCCACCAGGAGGTAAGTGATGCATCGCCGTTCCTTCCTATTCGGGCTTTTGGCGTTACCTGTGGGTGTGTCGCTTCGCCCCGACAGGGCGCTTGCGATTCCCGAGTCTCTAGCCCCTGATGTCGCGAGCTCGGAGGTTTCGGATCTGACGCAGCCTGATGGGACGCCACTGAAGTGGGCCCAGCATCGGGGCAATGGTTGGGATCGCCGTCATCGCCATCGTCGACCTCGGCATCACCACCGCCATCACCGGCGGCGGCGCCAAGTCTGCCGAACCCACTGGGACCGGTGGGGAAGGCGGGTTCGCCGGTGCCATTGGGTCTAGTAGGAACAGGGGTCTGTGCCGTGCGCTGACCCCACTCCACTGGCAGGCATGGACAAGAGCGGCCAAATTCAGATGAGTGGACGCGTCATCGCGGTAGCCAGAGCACTCGCTGGCACCGGTCAGGCGGACTTTGCAAAAGCCGCAGGCCATCCAGTGAAGCGCCGTGCGGCTCATGGAGGGAAGCGGCAGCGCCTGGCGTCGATTCGAACAACGTCGAAGCAGGGGGGAGAGCCCTGGAATAAGTGATCGTTCTCGGTGAAACAGACGGCCTGGGCGCTGGAATCAGGCTGCAGTTTACTCGCCAGACGTGAAACAGATCAGTCGTCTGGGAGGCGAGGAAGGGATTGTCGACGCTGCCCATGCACCGTGACGTCACCGACATTACCGGCACGAGATGCCATCAATATCCGCTCATGAAGGCCGATGCGGCTGACGCGTTCGACAACCCTGAAGTAAGACAAATACGCGCGCAACCCAACGCCCAGTCAATGCCGCGAGGTGTCAGCGAGCGCTGGGCGCTACTCGGGAGATTGTGCCTTAGGCGTCGTCGCTGACCAGCAAGACGCCATCCAGCGCCACCACTAGGCCGTTGTCCGCCCCCACACAGTCCTTGTCGACGACGGACCCGGTCATGAAGTCTTCATAGACGTCGGTTGGCTTGCATGCGGGCGCGGCTGACCTTGTAGCCAGTTCACTCCTGGCGATTCCACGATCCGTGAGTTGTCGCGAATGCATCGCAGTTATTATCGGCCGGAAACGCGTCCGGGTCGTGTCCCATAGCGTGGTGTAGCTGGGGGTGGTCATCGGCGATTGCCGGTTAGGTTTGGGTTGCGAACGCAAACCCTGACCGGAGAGATCGCCGATGACCGACGAGATGATGAACTTGCGCGGGCTGCTGGAGAAGAGCCCCGACGCCGATCTTCTGCGCGAGATGATCGGCTTTGCCGCCCGGCGCCTGATGGAGCTTGAGGTCGGCGGCCTGACCGGCGCCGGCTTTGGCGAGAAGAGCCCGGAGCGTCTGGCGCAGCGCAACGGCTATCGCGAGCGCGGCTGGGAGACGCGCGCCGGCACGGTCGAGCTGAATACGCTTGGATGAGGACTTGGGGTACGAGAATCTTGTCCTTTAGTGCAACCTCCGCAGGTCCGGAAGAAATTTTCGCTTCGTCGTGTCATATGACAACCGCTGCCGGCCGTGTTTTCGGCATTTGGCGGGGATGGTAGAGCTTCTCAAAGAACCCTGGGTCTGGGTGCCCATTGGCCTCATCATCAGTGTGATGATCGGTTGGCGGTATAATCATGTAGGGTGAGCTTTCCCGACGGGGGGCGGTCAATTTGATCTCGCCTCCATCGAAAGCCGCCGGGGTTCTTCGATGGGCTCTGGCCCTGCACTGCTCGTTCAAAGGAACCTTTTTCCCTCGGCGGGGCTTTCGCACTGATGGGTACCCCGGGAGAGCCGTGATCTTGCACTCACGCTTCTGCTCATGGTGCCGGTTGAGAGCGTCGTGTGTTCGATGAAGCAGCGCTCGAGACGGAACAGGGACGGGATCACGCGACTTGGGCTGGATCAGATTGCTCGCAACGTTTCTCGGAGGAAGGGCGGACGTAACCCAGCCTCCGACAGGCCGCTTCGAATTTGACCGTGTCGAGCGTTTGGCCGATGGGGTCATTCACGGCGCGGGCGTTTTGCTGGGTGTCGCAGGCGTCATTTTCCTGCTGACGAAGGCAACGGATCCAATGGGGGTTCTTATCCCCGTGACGATCTACGGCATCGCGCTTTTGGCCGTCCTCACAATATCAGCTGTCTACAACATGATGCCTGCATCCCGCCTGAAATGGCTTCTTCGACGTTTCGATCATTCGGCGATCTACCTGCTGATCGCCGGGACCTATACCCCCTTCTTGATGCAACTGGCTGACAGTCCGGTCGCTCGTGTGCTGATCGTCGCAATATGGGCCGCCGCGTTCCTTGGCGTCGCAATCAAAGTGCTTTGGCCTGGACGTTTCGATCGGCTTTCGATCTGGCTCTACCTCGCCATCGGGTGGAGCGGGGTGGTTCTGTGGCAATCGCTAGGCAAGCTTCCGGCGGCATCGCTCTGGCTACTTGCCGCCGGAGGGCTCCTTTATTCTTTCGGCGTGATCTTCCATATCTGGCAAAATCTGCGCTTTCAGAACGCCGTCTGGCACGCTTTCGTACTCTTGGCTGCGGCGTCCCATTACGGCGCTGTCTTCGTCATGACCACCAGTGTGTGACTGAGGACGCGCCGGGAATACGCCCTGCGGACGACGTGCGCGCCGGATCGCAACATCCGATCTGCGGACATGACGCAACTGCTACTCGACTGGACTCGGAAACCGGCGGTCTGGCGGAGAGTTCCGAAGCGGAACAGTCGGTGCTCATCGCTGTAAAAAGTCCGCGGTAGCGCCCCAGCCCATTACCGCGGAGTCAGAAGAGCGATCGCGTCACCCTCCGGGCAGAGAAGTGCGGTTTACCGCCCCTGGCTAGGGATCATAGTCCGGCTGGTTTTCAGGATTATAGGCACATCGGAGGCGCAGCTGGCCGGTGAGGAAGGAAGGGCTGAGATGGCGCGATCTCGACGTAGACAGGAAAGCGGCCCGGCGCACCGAGGCAGCGCCGAGCCAGTGAGCAAGAAATGTTAATCGGCTGCACACTCGGGATCTAATGTCGCTGCGCAGATCGGAAATTCCCCCCGCCCAAAATAGCTCGGCGCCGGCCACATTAAGACAACGCGTCTCCCTTGTCGGGATCGAGGCCGGGAACGACCTGCTCTGGACGCACGCGTGGCCTAGCCTGAAGGACACTAGGTGTTTAGTCCCACTGTGTGATGGCGTATCTTTCTCGCCATTAGAGAGGGACGCGCTATGGGCCAGGTTCTTCACGGGAGCGCCAAGACCACGCACGCCGTTCGAGCGGAGCTACAGCGATCGCAAGCAGGTGAGACACTGCGCGTGACACGCGATGAAAGGCTAGGTTTGCGGCCGCCCATGCTGCGCTGGCCCGAAGGCCGATCGACCTTGCGTGCCAGCACCCACGATAAGAGCTTTATTGAGATCTGCAGCGCTTTTGAGCTCGCCTGCCAATCTGCAGAGTTCTGGGAGCATTCTGAGTTGCCACAAGCTGCCGCTCACGCACGGGGTGAGACTTTTCGTGGGAATGCTCCAGATTGTTAAGGATGGTGCGGGCTGGCCGCTGGCGGAAACGCACCAACCCCTGTTAGCGTGAGGCGCGGCGGGGCTGCGGGAGATTGGCGATGCGAAGATTCACCTCGCCCGATGCGCGCGCCATGTGGTGGCGGGCGGCTGTCGTTGTTGCGCTGGGCGCAGTGGTCACGTTCCCGCTGATCTAATCAGGATTTTGACGAACTCAGACGGCGGCCCGCGCTGCCCTTCTGAGGCCCTGGCTCGCTTGCGTCGCAACCGCAGTTTCTCGGCGAGAGTTCGCACCAACGACACGAGCTTCAGGCCTGTGTGAGTGCCGGTTTAGGTTGGGGCGGATGCGGATCGAGGCCTGCACCGGTGGCGCGGTGCGCACCGGGATTTTCTCGGCAAGTTTCCCTGGGGCTTTCACGAATGCCAAACTCAACAGAGAGAGCTGGCGTTCTTCCGGCCAAGCTTCGCGCGCAACAGCCCGCTGGCTTCAGGCGCGCGGACGGGCACAGCGAGCACTAGCTCGCATTTGCCGGCGGCCGAAGGTCCCGCTCTCGGCATCCGGATTTGCTTCTCGGACTTCTCCAGAACGCGCCGTGTCGCGCCACAAGGTCAGGCACGCTGCCTTCGCCGCGCCCGTCATGGCGCCCGCGCGTCGCCATGACGGGCGGGCGCGGTCTCCACGATGCAGGCCGTCAGATTCCGACCGCCTGCCTCACCCTTGGACGGCTGAGCGGCAAATCGTAGATCCGCTTGCCCGTGGCATGCCTGACGGCATTGGCGAGCGCCGCGCCCGCCGGTCCCTGCGCTGCCTCGGCGGTACCAAGATAGGGCATGCCCGGCCGGTCGATGATGTGGACCTCGACCTTGTCCGGCACGCTGGAGAAACGCAGGATCGGGTAGCTCGACCAGTCAGTGCTGGTGACTTCGCTGTCGTCGAAGGTCACGGCCTCGTAGAGCGTCCAGCTCGTCGCCTGCAGGATGCCGCCCTCGGTCTGGTTGATGATGCCGTCGGGGTTGATCGCCTCTCCGGTGTCGATCGCGGAAACCGCCCGCACGAGCCGCACGCGGCCGGTCTCGCGGTCGATCTCGATCTCGACCGCAATGGCAAGATAGGCGGCGAGGTTCTTGTATTTCGAGAATGCGAAACCGCGGCCGCGATAGGGCGCGAGCGGAGCGTTCGACCAGCCGAAACGCTCGGCTGCGAGCTGCACCACATCGCGGGCCCGCGGATCGCTGAGATGCTGCAGCCGAAACTCCACTGGATCGGCATTGGCCATGACGGCGAGCTCGTCCATCGAGCTCTCGATCGCGACGACATTTGCATAGGCCCCGAGCCCCCGCAGCGCCGAGATGCGCAGCGGCATGTCCTCGACGAAGTGCCAGAGCACGCGCTTGTTTGGCAGGTCGTAGAGCGGATTGGCGTTGCGGTCGCCGTTTCCGTTTGGCGTGATCGCGAGCTTCGGCGCAGCCGGCGGGAACGGGTTTTCCTTGGACTGTGCCGCCAGCAGCGAGCGGGCGCCGCCAGGTCGCGTATTGTGGTCGTTGCTCCACAGATCATAGGCCCACCCGCTGATGCGGCCGTCATCGCCCAGCGTCGCGCGGATCTTCATCAGCATCGCCGCGCCGAAGGGCTCGCCGATATGCTCCTGCTCGCGCATCCACATCAGCCGGATCGGGCGGCCGGGAAGCTTCGAGGCGATGAGGGCGGCATCGGCGGCCGCATCGTCGGCGCCGTTATGGCCGTAGCACCCGGCGCCTTCGCTGTGGATGACGCGGACTCGGTTCGGCTGCATCCCGAGCATCTCGGCGATGGCCGCGCGATCCGGATAGACGCCCTGGGTATGCGACCAGACGGTCAGTTGACCGTCCCTGAAAAGGGCGACGCCGCAGGACGGGCCGATCGAGCCATGCAGCTGGAACGGTCGCGTATAGGTTGCCTCGAAGACCCGGCCTGGCGCCTTGTCGGGCTCGCCGCTCGCGGAAACCGTCCCGACCGCGCTCTCCTTGCTCTGGAGATAGGCGGGCAGGCCGCCCTGGTCCGGCAGAGCATAACGGCGCTCCCAGCGCGCGAGGCCTGCCAGCGCTTGCATCGCCGTCACCGCCTGGTACTCGCCCTGCGCCACGACGGCCAGGAAATCGCCATCGCGGATGACAGCGACGACGCCCGGCATACCTTCCACGGACGCGACTTCGACCCCGAGCAGCCGCGCGCGCGGCATGGACGGTCGGACGACGCGCGCGTGCAGCATGCCTTCCAGGCGCATGTCGTGCACATACGCTTCGGCACCCGTGACCTTTCCGGGGATGTCGACACGCGCAAGCGACTTGCCGATATAGCGGTAGCTCTCCGGCTTCCTCAGCACCGATGTCG
>Ga0233377_1000693_pt1 | contig 14086 bp, 9 predicted proteins | sample ElkDunMinimDraft_6_FD_191540 | JGI IMG/M metagenome (GOLD analysis project Ga0233377, IMG submission 191540) | Fecal eukaryotic communites from dung pellets of Tule Elk in California, USA - Elk Dung E36 | ecosystem: Host-associated > Mammals > Digestive system > Large intestine > Fecal | place...
ATCAGGACGTCTGACGAGCAATCCCGGCTCCAGCTTCACGAATCGGCCCGACAGTCGCGGCCCTTCCGAGACCCAGAGAGCGCGAGCGGTCAGGTCCGCGACCACACCGTGTGTCGCGATGAAGGCGTCGATCGCACGGCGATCCCCTAGCGGACATGCCTCTCCGCTGCAGCCGTGGTCACGGAGGAGCTCGAGCGTACTCTCGACGGTCGCGCTCTTCGGCGGCACGGCTCCGAGCAGCTCGTCGATCCGTGTCCGGCGCGCGAGGGTCGAGGTCGTCTGCCGCACGTGCACGTCGCGAGGATCGCCGGTGAGCGGCCCTTCGAAGTGGTTCGTCACGGCGGCCGTCCCGGGATGGGTGAACGACGAGCGGACGTGAGCCGGGACGCCCGGCGCTCGCTCCACGACCGCGAACCTCCCCGCGCCGTCGCCGACGAAGACGATGTGCGAGACCATCACCGGCTGGGAGGAGAGGATCGCGACCGCCTCGTTCGTGTCGCGCGCGGATGACAGCGCCTCGCGCAGCGAGAACGCAACGGGGACGCCGCTCGTGCTCGGCGCGCGTGCCCGGCCGCCATGCACGGCCAGCGCGACCCCCTCCGCGTTCATCCCGGTGACGACGCCGACGAACCCGGGCCAGGCGACGCTCGCGAACGGGATCTTGCCGTCCTCGTGGACGAGGAAGACGGCCTTGTCGGCATCGAAGACGTCTGCGGCCTCGAAGTCGAATGCGCGGGCGAAGAGCGCATGGCCATCCGCGGTCGCCTCTGGCCCGAAGCCGAACGCCGTGCAGCCGAGGAGCGGCGAACGCTCGAAGCCGAGCGCGATGTCATAGAGCGCGTGGAGCATCACCATGCGCTGGTACGTCGGGAGCTGGCTTTCGTACGGATCGGGGACGAACGCCATTGCCTCGGCGGCGATCTCGCGCCGGCGTGGCTCGGGGAAGCTCGACGCGACGTCACGGTAGCGGACACGACCGATGTCGAAGATGAGCGCGCGCACCGGCGCGAACGGCACGACCTCCGCGAAGCCGTCCCAGAGGACCTGCTCGTCCTCCGCCATGCGGTCGTAGAGGAGCGCCGTGTGTTGAGCGCCGATCTGCTCGGGCGTCCCCGCGAGGTACACGAGGCGCACCCCTCGCTTGGCTGTCCATCCTCGAGGCGTCCGGACGACTCCGTCGGCGCCGGTCTCCGCGACGAACCGTGGCGTCGACACGTCCGGCGGGGAGATCCGGGTCGTCGCGCCCACGACCACGTGCGCCGCGAATGGTGCGACCGCGAGCGCCACGAGCGCGATGAGCTTCTTCTTGTGCCGGCGGACGAACGAGGGCATCACGCGTCCTCGGCCGAACCATCCCGGCCGAGCCAGTGATCGCCCACGGTGGAGACGACGGTGCGGATGATGCGCCGGACGTCACGGCCCGCGCGGAAGTGTGTCTGGCGATTCTCGGGGTAGATCACCCGCACAGGCTCCTCGACGACCTCGAGCCCGGCCCAGATCGCGCGAAGGAGGACCTCCGCCTCGAAGTCGTAGCCCTGTCCCGACGTACGGAGCGCAAGCGTCTCGCGGACCGGATATCGCCGGAGGCCGCACTGCGTGTCGTGCAGTGCTCGCCGAGCGAAGCGTGAGAGGAAGAAGTTCGAGATGCCGTTCGAGAAGCGGTTCGCTCGCGGGGCGCCGTCGCGCACGAGATCCCGGACGCCGAGGACGATCGCGCGCTCTCTCTCCGCGGCGAAGAGGACGCGGCGCGCCTCGTCGGGAGGATGTTGGCCGTCGGCGTCGACGGTGAGGGCGACGGACATGCCTCGTGCGTGCGCGGCCTCCAGGCCGGCGCGGAGCGCGGCGCCCTTTCCGCGATTGCCCGGACGAGCGAGCGACGCCTCGCGTCCGGCGCTGCTCGTCACGACGACGCAACCGAGGTCGCGCGCGATGCGCGCCGTCGCGTCCCGCGAGCCGTCGTCGACGACGATGAGCGCCTCGCTGCACTCCGGGATGGCCCGCGTCAGTCCGGAGACGACACTCGCGATCGAGGTCTCGGCGTCGAGCGCAGGGACGATGATGCATGCCTGCTCGAGCCACCCGGGGGACGTGAGCGGTCCCGGCGCGGCCATCCGGTCCAGCTTCGCCTCGTCGATGATGGCGGATGCGCTCTCGCCCATGCGTTGGCTCCGGACTCTTGCACGTTGACCGGTGCACACGCAAAGCCTACTCACCGCGCGGTGAAGCGAGCTCCTCTGTCAAGGCCCAAGGCCCCTTCTACTCCCACCACGAAGCGCCGTGGAAAGGTCACGAAGTCGCAGCCACGCCCGCGCGCGCCCGTCCCGGAGCGCAGCGCAGCGAGCCTGAACATCGAGCGCGGACCACACGCGGGCATTCGCCGCCCGGAGGTCCTCCGTCGCATCCGCGCGATGATCGAGACGCTTCAATTGCAGAAAAGTGAGGTTTCATTCGTCCTAACCGACGAGAAACGCATCCATCAATTGAACAAAGTCTATCGCGGTAAAGACCGGCCGACCGACGTGCTTGCGTTCGCGATGCAGGAGGGCGAGCTCGCCGAGCTCGCCGGCGCCGTTCTCGGCGACGTCATTGTGAGCGTTCCGACCGCGAGGAAACAGGCGGACGAGCGCGGTGTTGCGGTCCTGGACGAGGTCACGATGCTCCTCGCTCACGGCCTCCTCCATCTTCTGGGGTGGGATCACGAGACGCCTGCCAAGGACCGCCGGATGCGTGCTGAGACCGAGCGCCTCTGCCGGGCGGCGGGCGCGCCGAACGCGGTCGGGCCGGCCGAGACGATGGCCAGCCGCGCTGCCACGCCGAGCTCGCGCCGCTCAAAGGGAGGAGCCAATCAGGCTCTCTCGCGGAATCGATCCGCGGTCCAGCGCCCCTCTCGAGGCAGGAAAGAGCAAGCACCTCATCACGTCAAGGCTCGCCGCTCACGCAAAGGATGATGAGTTCGGCGCTGAGTCACTCTGGACACAGTCCCCCGAATACCGGCCCGAACAAGCATCAGGAGGCCCCGAACGAGGGAGAAAATCGGCTTTTCGCCTCGAATTTCCCTTGCGGGGATGGAACTGCGAGTGTTAGCCATTCTTGCGTGCTGATGATTCGATCGTTCCACGCTCGGATCTCATCGGGGTGCACGAGGTTCTGTCGCCCCTCCCTTCCCAGACTTCGCGCCGGTGTAGTGGGGAAGAGTTGGTGTGATTGAAGATTCAGGACGGCGCCGTCTCTCGAAGAAGTCGTCGTTGAAGTTCGACAGGAGGAATCGCAATGGCTGCTGCGAAGCGGATGACCAAGGCTCAGGTGATTGGTGAGATTGCTCAATACTCGGAGCTCGACAAGAAGAGCGTGAGCAAGGTCTTTGAAGGCCTCACGGATCTCATCAAGAAGCAGCTCGGCCCGCGCGGCCCGGGCGAGTTCGTGATCCCGGGGCTCCTCAAGCTCAAGACGGTCAAGAAGAAGGCGATTCCGGCGGGCGAGCGTCGCAACCCGTTCACGGGGGAGATGCAGCACTTCCCGGCGAAGCCGGCGTCGAAGAAGGTCCGCGCGACGGCCCTCAAGGCGCTCAAGGACCTCATCCAGTGATGACGCGCGTGCACGAGGCCTGAGCTCGGCACGCTTCGCAAGCATCGACGTGCGGGCGCCTTCCCTTCGAGGGAGCGGCGCCCGTAACGCATTTTGTGCGCTCGGCCTGTGGGCTCGCCAGGTGTCTCGCCCACGTGAGCTCGTCGGCATGAACGAGCGCCGTCGTCCGCTCGGCGTCGGGCTCCGAACGTCGACGGGGAGCGTAGGTCTACGAGAACCGCGCCTATTCGGGGTCGAGCGCGTCAGCTCCGGCCTCGTGCGACCTGCGGCGCCTTCGCAGCTCGCGAAGCGCGATCGGCAACGAGACGGAGACGAGGACGAGAACGACGAGCGGCGCATCGCCGGCGCGCGTGTAGAGCGTGACGGGAGCGTCGAGCAGCGCGGCATCGGCGAGAAGGGGAGGTGAAGGTCCGAGCCCCGGCGTCGCGTCGTGACGGGCGACGACGCGGCCGTTCGCATCGACCCATGTCGTCGGTCCGCGGTTCACCGCGCGGACGAGATCGCGCCGCGCCTCGATCGAGCGGAGGACCGCGAGGCGAAGATGCAGCTCGCCCTCCGCGCTGCCGACGAACCATGCGTCGTTGGTCACGTTGACGAGGAGGTTCGGCCTCGGCTCCATTGCCTCGCGGCCTGCCTGCGGGAGCGTGTCCTCGTAGCAGTTGAGGACCGTCGCGACGATCGGCCCTGCACGGAACGCGACGCTCTCGGTGCCGGGCGCGATGCCGGTGCCGCGCGCGAAGACGTCGCGCAGGATCGGGAACGTGTCGGCCAGCGGCACGGTCTCGCCGAACCAGAGGAGGTGCCGCTTGTCGTACGACGGGCCGATGGCCCCGTTCGGCTCGACGAGGATCGCCGAGTTCGTCCCGAGGCCTCCGCCCTTCTTCAAGTACGCGCCGGTGAGGACTGGGCCGCGCACGCCGTGCTGGAGCACCGATCGAGCGCCGGGCGGCGAGTGCTTCACGCCGTGCGCGAGCGTGTACGGGTACGCCGACTCCGGCCAGACCGTGAGCACGGCGCCCGCCTCTTCGGCGCGCTTCGTGAGCTTCGTCAGGCGGTCGAGCATCATCTGCGCGCGGTGCTCCTCCCAGCGGAACATCGCGTCGAAGTCGGGCTGGAGCAGCGCGACCCTCGCGTGGGGGGCCGCCGCCCGCTGCGCGTCGATCGCGCGCATGCGGACCCATCCGTAGACGAGGAGCACGCCGAACACGATCGCGCCGAGCGCGAGCGGCCTTGCGCTCGCCCGGAGCCGCTCGACGCGAGCAGCTCCGGATCCGCGGGCGATGGCGTCAGCGACGAGCCCGCAGCCGATGGCGACGAGGAAGCTCGTCCCGCGTTCGCCGACGAGCTCCGCTGTCTGGAGGAGCACCGGCCATCGGGCGAGGCCACCGGCCGGCGTCCAGGGGAACACGGCCGGCACGAACGTCGCTGCGAAGACGCCGATAGCGAACGCGAGGAACGGCGGGACCACTGGCCGGCTCGCTGCCGCCGGTCGCGGATGCGCGAGCCAGCTCCCGAGTGCCGCGCCGAGCGCCCATGGCAGCGCCTGCACGGCCGAGAGGAGGACGAGCGCGACCCAGCCGAGGGCCGCCGGCAGATCCGTGAAGCGCGCCATCACCTCCGGCACGAAGCGGAGCGCGAAGAGGTTCGCGGCGAGCCCGAAGAAGAAGCCGCGCGAGGCGCCCGCACGGACGACCTTCGGCTCGGTCCCCGCGTGGAAGAACGCGAGCGCGAACCCGACGAGCCCGATCAGGATCCCCGGCTGGAGGTCCGTCGGCGGGGTCGACGCGGCGAACACGAGCCCGCTCGCGAACGCGAGCAGCGTGCCACGCCTCTTCCGCACGAAGGACACGCCCCGATTCTAGTCTGTCTCGACGCTGGTGAGCCCGCGAGCGCACCTCGTCAGTTCACCGCGCGAAGCGCTGCGACGTCGTCAGCTCACCAGTAGAAGGTGAGGCCGCCCGTGAGGAGGCCGGCGCCCGACGTGTTCGTCGATTTGCCGTCGCCGGACACGAACTCGGGATGCTGGCGCTTGTGATCGTCGATGCGGCCGCGGACGAGGCCGCGGAGGTCGACGTTGAGCGCGACGGCCTTCGAGAGGCGGAACTCGAGGCCAACGCCTCCCTGCACGCCGAAGTAGCCGTATTTGTATTCCATTCTGTCGAAGCCGTCGCGGTCGTCGACCGCGCGCGCGCCGGCCCAGCCGAAGCCGCCGAGGAGATAGACCTGGGTCGTGTTCTTCGGGTTGAGGAAGATGAGGCCGTTCAGCGTGAACCCCGTCTCGCCGCGGCGGTAGCCGTTGTAGTCACGGCCCCAGGCGAAATCGAGGTTGCCCTCGATCGCCGCGTGCGGGATGGGCCGGAAGCGGAGGCCGAGGCCCGTCATGCCCATGCCCGCGTTTCCGTCGCGGCCCTTGCCCATCATCGCGCCGCCGAGGTGGAGGTTGAGCCCCCACTCCTTCTTCCGCGGGGCCTTCCGCGGCACGTAGTAGTACGCCGGCGGTGCGTCTCGCGGCTGCACGACGACCGTCGGAGGCGGGGGCTGGTAGACGACGACCGGCGGGGGCGTCTTGTCCGCGGGCTTCGCCTCGGCCGGCTTGGCGTCCGCAGGCTTGGTCTCCGCAGGGAGCGGCTGGAGATCCTTGTTCCCGTTCTGCTCTGTCTCTCCACAGAACCAGCTTCCAGGCTCGCAGTCCTTCTTCGGCTCCTGCGCATGTGCGATGACGGGGATCGCAAGCGCCGAAACGAAAGTGAGCGATACGGCGACGTTCTTCGCCCCGCGCCGGAAGTTGATCGTGCTCATGAACCCTGCCTCCGAGGACGAGTCGAGGGAGTGTGAGCCGGGTACGGGACCAGGGGAACGGAGACCCTCGCCCGCGACCGGCAGCGCATCCACCGCTGTCAGGATGCTAGCAAAGCAATGCAGGTGCCACGGGGAAAGACGCCGCGCAGATTCAGAACGCGGTGGTTTTTGGGGTGGCCTGAAGAGGCTGTGTCCTCGCGTTCACGTAGGCACGACAGCAGGTTCTCGCCGGGGCCCGGGCTGGCATCCGAGCCGGGAAGACGCGGGGCGTACCCAGCTGAGCTCTCGGACCTCAGCGATCTCGTGTTAAAGACCGACGACGTTCAGCCCCGGACGTCCCTGGAGAGAGAAGAGAAAACGTTGGCAACGGTTCGGCTCAAGCCTGGTCACGTCCAGCCGATCTGGGCGGGTCATCCCTGGGTGTACGCGCAGGCGATCGAGCGCGTGGAGGGCGCCACGCGTGGAGACGAGGTGGAGGTCCTCGACCCGCGCGGGAATTTTCTCGGGCGCGGCTTCTACTCGGCCGGGTCCGCGATCCCGGTGCGCATCCTGGTCCGCGACCAGAAGACGCCGATCGACACGAGCTTCTTCCGCGGGCGGCTCGAGCGAGCCGTCGCCGCTCGTTCGGTGCTCGGTCTCGGAGCGGGTGACGAGACGACGGGTTACCGTCTCGTTCATGCCGAGGGAGATCAGCTCCCCGGGCTCATCGTCGACCGGTTCGGTGATGTCCTCGCCGTGCAGTTCCTCACCGCGGGAATGAAGGAGCGAGAGGCGATGGTCCTCGAGGCGCTCGGCCAGGTGATGAAGCCCCGAGCGATCGTCGACCGCACGCCGTCGAGCTCGGCGAAGGCGGAGCACTTCGTCCCTGCGAGCGGCGTCGTCCGCGGGGAGCCGGAGGTGAATCGCTTCGAATTCAAGGAGCGTGGGCTCGCCTGGTCGATCCCCTTCGAGGTCGGTCAGAAGACGGGCTACTACTTCGATCAGCGCGAGCTCCGTGGTCGCGTCGAGGTCCTCGCACGCGCGAGCAGCCACGATGCGAAACCGAAGCGCGTGCTCGATGCGTATTCGTACGTTGGTGCGTTCGGCCTCGCAGCCGCTCGTGCGGGAGCCGACGTGACGAGCGTGGACGAGAGCGCGCTGGCGATCGAGATCGGCGCGGAGAACGCGCGTGCGAACGGTCTCGCCGATCGCATCCGCTTCGAACGCGGCGATGCGCGGCGGGTGATGCAGGACGCGCATGGCGCCTACGACCTCACGATCGTCGATCCTCCGCGCCTCGCTCCGACGAGGAGTGCGCGTGAGCAAGCGCTCGTCATGTATTCGAAGCTCGCCGAGCTTGGCTGTCGCGCCACGAAGCCGGGAGGAATCCTCGTGTTGTGCTCCTGCTCCGCTGCGGTCGATCTCTTCGCGCTCACGCGGGCGCTCGCGACGGGGGCCGTGCGCGCGAACGTGAGCGCGCTCGTCGTCGACCGGTCGTTCCAGGGCGCCGACCACCCGGTGCCGGCTGCGTTCGGCGAGGGGCTCTACCTGAAGGCCGTCGTCGCGCGGATCGAGCCGCGATGAGCCCGCGATGAGGCCTCTCGCCAGTCTCGACCCCGACGAGGCGCGCGGGCTCCGCGGGCTTCTGTTCGATCTCGACGACACCGTGCTCTCCCACGGCGTCCTCGGCCGCGGCGCGTATGGGGCGCTCTGGGATCTCCACGACGCCGGCCTCCGGCTCGTGGCGGTCACCGGACGTCCGAGCGGGTGGGCCGAGGTGCTCGTTAGGCAATGGCCCATCGATGGCGCCGTCACGGAGAACGGCGCCGTCTTCGTCGTCCGCGATGGCCGCGGCGTTCGCGTGCTCCTCGATGGCACGCCGGCGGAGGTGGCGCACCGGCGCGCGCGGCTCGATGCGCTCGTCGCTCGGGTGAGGGAGGCCATGCCGGACGTCGAGCTGGCGGACGACGTCCACGGGCGTCGATCGGACGTCGCATGGGACATCGGAGAACGCGTGAAGCTCTCCGACGACCGCATCGACACGCTGCACCGGCTGGTGGTCGACGCCGGCGCGCGGACGACCCGGTCGAGCGTCCACCTCCACGCCTCGTACGAGCGAGACGACAAGGCGTCGGGGGCGATGCGCTTCCTGCGCGAGCGCTTCGGCGAAGACCCGGGCAGCGCCGTGTACCGGTGGGCGTTCGCGGGCGATAGCTCGAACGACGCCGCGTGCTTCTCGGGCATTCGCACGACGTTCGGCGTCGCCAACGTTCGCGCGTTCCTCTCCAAGCTCAGCATTGCTCCGCGCTACGTTGCTCGAGCAGAGCGCGGTGACGGGTTCGCCGAGATCGCGCAGGCGCTCATCCGCTGCCGCACGTGAAAGACGTCCTCTGCCGCCCCGCGCGGGGCTGCCGCTCGGCCGTGCCCGTCCCGGTCGAGTGGCACCATGTCGGGCCCCCATGTACTCGTGCGAAACAAGGAAGTAGCCTCCCGCGTCATGTCCAAGAGCGCCGAGCTCCTCGCCATCGCCCAGAAGCGTCTGTATCCGAACTACAAGCCCGCCCCGATCGTCGTGGCGCGCGGCAAAGGCTGCGAGCTGTTCGATGTCGACGGACGGCGCTGGCTCGATCTCGCAGCAGGCGTGGCCGTCTGCGCCGTCGGTCACGCGCACCCGAAGCTCGTCGCCGCAGTCTCCGAGCAGGCTGCGCGCGTGATGCACGTCTCGAACTACTTCTACAACGAGGAGAACGTCCTCCTCGCCGATGCGCTCTGCGAGCGAAGCGGGTTCGCTCGTGCGTTCTTCTGCAGCTCGGGCGCCGAGGCGAACGAGGCGATGTTCAAGCTGGCGCGCCGCCACTTCTACGCGAAGGGCGACACGAAGCGGACGCGCTTCATCGCGTTCCACAACGCCTTCCACGGCCGCACGATGGGCGCCGTCTCGCTGACCGGCACTCCGAAGTACCGAGAGGGGTTTGGCGGCGTCGAGGGAGTGACGCACGTCGCGTACGGCGATCTCGATGCGGTGAAGGCCGAGCTCCGCGATGACGTCTGCGCGATCATCGTCGAGCCGGTACAGGGTGAAGGCGGTGTCCTCCCGCCGCCCGCGGGCTTCCTCGAGTCGCTCCGCGCGCTCACGACCGAGCGCGGCGCGCTCTTGCTCATCGACGAGGTGCAGACCGGCATCGGCCGGACAGGTCACTGGTTCGGCTTCCAGTCGTCGGCTATCCGCCCTGACGCGATCTCGCTTGCGAAGGGGCTTGGTGGAGGTTGCCCGATCGGCGCGATGCTCACCACGGAAGAGCTCGCGACGGCGCTGCCGCCCGGTACGCACGGCTCCACGTTCGGCGGGAACCCGTTCGCGAGCGCGGCAGCGCGCGCGGTGCTCTCGATCATCGAGGAGGAGGGCCTGGTCGCCGGCGCGAAGAAGAAGGGCGAGCGCCTCTCGGCGATGTTGTCCGAGCTCGCGCGCGAGCTGCCGGAGATCTGCGAAGGCGAGCGCGGGGTCGGACTCCTCCGCGGCCTCGTGTTGAAGCAAGGCTTCGTCGTCCGCGACATCCTCCCGAAGGTCGCAGAGGCCGGTGTCCTACTCACCGCCGCGGGTGAGCGCGTCCTGCGCTTCACGCCGCCGCTCGTCGTCAGCGAGGCCGAGCTCGCGGAGGGCGTCGCCGCCGTGCGGAAGGTCCTCTCGACGCTTCCGCGCTGAACGCCGACCGCGTTCGAAGAAACGCTGGGCGCAGAACGAGAACGCGCAACCGATGCAGGACCCGGCCGATGAGGCGCGGATGAATCTCAGCCGTGCCTCGGGGGGCACTTGGTGGCGCCAGAGGTGACGAAGCCTCGATTTCCGGCGCCCGCACCGAACGACCGTGCCAGGTGGTCTCTCGTGCGAGCGTGTCCGCCGCGCAAGCCGTCTTGACACGCCGCGTCTTCAAGGCCACTTGGAGCAGATGGAACCGCGCGCACGAGCGAGCACGACCCCGGAGTCGTCTTCGTTTTGTCCTGCGTGCGGCATGCCAGTGGACGCGCTCCGCGCTGGACAGGTCGCGATCCTCGACGGCGCGTTCCGGTACTTCTGCAACGCGGCGTGCAAGAACTCGTTCGTCGACGTGCTGTCGAAGCGCCCGTCGCTCGACGCGATGACGGCGGATCCGCCGCCCGTGACGTCGACCGCGCGCTCGGCGCAGCCGCCCATCGTCATCGCGAGCGGCGTCCGCGAGCAGTCGTCGAAGGCCGTGGCGTCTTCCTCCAGGCAGGTGATCGCGTCGTCGAAGGGCGAGGCGCCCGCCTCGTCACGCGAGCCGTTCTTCCCTGCCCGGGAGACCTCGTCCGGCAAGGTCACCGACGAGGACGAGGCGCCGTCGGGTGTGCGGGATCCGTCGTCGCGTGACGTCGCCGCCTACGAGCCCACCCCGACGCCGCCGAGCGTCCGCGCCATCGCGCCGGTCGCCTTGCGCGAGGACATCGCGCCGGTCACGCCCGTTGCGGCGCCCGAAGAAGAGGAGGAGCAGCGCGCTTCCCTCGATGACGGGCTGCCTGCCGATGAGGACCTCGACGAGCCGGGCGGCGACCCGTCGCCGTCGACGCTCCGCTCACCATCCGTGTTCGACGTCGAGCCGGCGGCTCCTCCGAGCGAGCCTCGATCCCAGCGGGCGGTGCGGGCGAGCTCGAAAGACGACGGCGCGCTCGCGGCGGTCGCGACGTCGCATCTTGCGGCCGTCGGCCCGATCGCCGGCGTCTTTGCGGGCGTGCTCGCGTCGGTGGTGTCGCTCGCTGGCGAGCAGGCCGGCGTGTTCAGGCTTCCGCTCGCGCTTCTCGCCGCGACGATCCTCGTCGTGTCCAAGGTGTTCGGGCCGCGGGACAACGCCGAGCCTGCACGTCTCGTGACGCTCGGCCCCGTGGTCGCCGGGATGATCGTCGCGACCGTGTCGGCGTCCATGCAAGATCCCCACGCCGAAGCTCATGCGAGCTTCGTGGGCCTCGCCGCAGCGGCCGCGTTGACCGTCGATATACTCCTCGCGCGGGCGCGGCTCGACGTTGCCATCGCACGCGCCCGGACGAGACGCGCGCTCTCCGTCATGGCGCGTGTCGTTCGAGGTGACGCCATCGTCGAGGTCGACGCATCGCAGGTGAAGCCCGGCGAGCAGGTCATCGTCGAGGCGGGCGAGACGATCCCCGTCGACGGGATCGTGGTCGCGGCCACCGATGCGGAGATCGCTCCGTGGCTGGACTCGCCCGCGCTCGTGCAGACGCGTGATGGTGATGCGGTCGTGGCCGGCGCTGCCGTCGTCGCAGGGCGCTTGCGCGTGAACGCGACCTTCTGCGGCTCCGAGCGCGCCTGGCTTCGCCTCACCCAGTCGGCCGCGACCGCGCCGACGAAGGCGATCGAGGTGAACGCGCCGCTCGTCGTCGTCGTCCGGAGCTTCGTCGAGCGCGGAGCTCCCGCCGCCGCCTTGCTCGTCGCCGGCGCCGTCTACGCGGACAACGGCTCGTGGCTCGACGTCGCGATCGCGGCCTGCGGGGGCGGCTACGTGCTCGCCGCGGCCGCTGCCGTGTCGACCGCGGCGCTCGCGCATGCGCGCGCACACGTCAACGCTCAGCGTCGAGGCATCGTCTACAAGGACGCCGACGCGTTCGACGCCGCTGCGCGCGCCGACGTTGCCGTCGTCTGCTCGCGTGGCACGATCCTGCTCGGCGAGCCCGAGATCGTCGTCGTCGAGGCGATCACGAAGGAGGGCGTCTCCCCGAAGGGATGGCTCCGCTCGCCCACCCCCGCGCTCGCGAAGCACCTCGGAAGCCCGCCCGAAGGAGCAGCCGACAAGAGCGACATCGCTCGCGTGCTCGCGATCGCCGCCGGCGCGGAGATCGCTTCGACTCATCCGTTCGCGTCCGCGATCCTGCGCGAAGCACGCGCGCGTGGCGTGCGGCCGGACAACATGCGGAGCGCGCGTGGTCACTCGGGGCTCGGCGTCACGGCGCTCGCGGCGAACGGAGATCGCGTCATCGTCGGTAGTCGCGCCTTCCTCCTCCAGGAGAAGGTCAGCGTCGCGATCGCGGACTCGCGTACGTCCGAGCTCGAGGCGCAGGGAAGGTCGGTGCTCCTCGTCGCCGTCGGTGGTCGGCTCGTCGGTCTGCTCGCATTGCAGGACGGGCTCCGCCCGGGCGCACGTGCGGCGATCCAGCGGCTGCATGATGCACGCATCGAGCCGGTGCTCCTCAGCGGCGAGGCGCGAGACACGTGCGAGACGATCGCGCGGGCGCTCGACATCGAGCATGTTCGGCCCGAGATCCTCCCGAGCGATCGCGGCGCCGAGGTGCGTGCGCTGGCCGACGGCGGGCGAACGGTCGCGGCCCTTGGGCATGCGGCCACCGACGACGGGGCGCTCGGCGCAGCGGACGTGTCGGTCGCCATGGGAGCGGCGGGGGCGGCGCCTGGCGAGTGGGGGGTCGCGCTCGCGTCCGACGACGTTCGGGACGCCGCCCTCGCGCTGACGGTGCCCCGTGCGTGCCGCGACCGCGCGCGGATGGCCGTGGTCGTTGGCGGGCTCACACAAGCGCTTGGCGCCCTCGGCATCGCGTTCGGGATCGTGCCGCCGGCGGTCGTCCCGGTCCTCGGCGTCCTGGCGGCTGCCGCGGTCGTCTCGATCGTGCGCGAGCCGGCGTCGTGACGCGCAGGGCATCGCGCCCACACCCTCTCACCTTGGGCCGGTAGGCGTCTTCACGGGCCCGTTCCGGGAGTCTCACCCGGAGACGGTCTGTCGGATCGGGGTAGGCTCGCGTCACGGAGGCCGATATCCTTCGTACGGGCGCATAGGCGCTCACTTCACGAATCGTTTCGTTGCTCCGGGGTCGATGACGACGTCGGAGCCGTGAGGTCGTCCACGGGACGATGCTTCTCGGAGCGCTGAGCGCGGTGGCCAACCAGAAGTCCAGAGGTGGTGACGACGGCGGACCCAACGCCAGGGTCGGCAACGTCATCAAGGGCAAGTGGAAGATCGATTCCCTGCTCGGTGTGGGCGGGATGGCCGCCGTCTACGCAGCGTCCCACCGCAATGGACAGCGCGCCGCGCTCAAGATCCTTCACACGGACTTCGCGCGCGAGAAGACGATCTGCGAGCGCTTTCTTCGTGAGGCGTACGTCTCGAACAAGGTCAATCACGGCGCCACGGTTCAGGTCCTCGACGACGACATGACCGAGCAGGGCGAGCCGTTCCTCATCATGGAGCTGCTCGAGGGAGAGACCGTCCGCGACGCCTGGAAGAAGAGCGGGCGCACGATGGCCGCGGGGCGCGTCCTCCAGATCTGCGAGCGCGTCCTCGACTGTCTCGCGTCGTGCCACGCGATCAAGGTCATCCACCGCGACCTCAAGCCAGCGAACATCTTCATCCTCAAGGAGGACGAGATCCGCGTGCTCGACTTCGGCGTCGCCCAGATGCGCGACGCCACGAGCGAGCGCACGGCGACCGGCACCGCGCTCGGAACGCCGGCGTACATGTCGCCCGAGCAAGCGATGGGCCTCGTCGACCAGCTCGACGGACGCGCCGACCTCTTCTCCGTCGGCGCGATGATGCACGCGCTCATCACGGGGCATCGCATCAACAACGGGCGCACCGAGCAGGAGGCGCTCGTCATGGCGGCGACGAAGCCTGTCCCGTCGGTGGTGCGCCTCGCGCCACAGCTGCCGATCGAGCTGATCAAGGTCATCGACAAGTCGCTCGCGTGGGAC
>Ga0233377_1000694_pt1 | contig 14082 bp, 10 predicted proteins | sample ElkDunMinimDraft_6_FD_191540 | JGI IMG/M metagenome (GOLD analysis project Ga0233377, IMG submission 191540) | Fecal eukaryotic communites from dung pellets of Tule Elk in California, USA - Elk Dung E36 | ecosystem: Host-associated > Mammals > Digestive system > Large intestine > Fecal | place...
AAATGCTAGACGAAGTACAAGCATGTTGGAATGAAATGGACGGAGGAATTTTTAGCGCTGCAGTTGCAGATTATAAACCAAAAGAGGCTGCAAATCAAAAAATCAAAAAGAAAGAAGAGGAATTGACGCTAACCTTGACGAAAAATCCAGATATTTTAGCGTGGGCTGGTGCTAATAAAAAAGAGCATCAAATTTTGGTTGGTTTCGCTTTGGAAACAGAAAACAGCATTGAAAATGGTAAAGGAAAACTTGAAAAGAAGAATCTAGACTTTATTATTATCAATCAACCCGAAAAAGACAAAACAGGATTTGGTGCAAATACAAATCAAATTTCTATATTTGATAAACACAATAATTTGACGAATTTTGAGTTAAAGTCCAAGAGTTTAGTTGCTCAAGATATTGTTCAATATTATATTAATTACAACAAATGAAACGATTCATACTAATTGCTTGTTTAAGTATATTTCAATTTGCAACGAATGCACAGGAATTGAACTGTCAAGTAAGTATTATTGCCAGCAATAAGGTTGAGGTAAGTACCGTTGAACAAGAAATCTTTAAGCAATTAGAAGAAATTATTCGTCAGTTCATGAATGAAACGAAGTGGACTAAAGATAACTTCAAATTAGAGGAACGCATCAGTTGTCAGTTACAATTTCAAGTAGATAAAATTCCACAACCTGGAGTGTACGAAGGGAAATTTCAAATTCAAAGTTCACGACCAGTTTTCAATTCTACCTATAACACGGTCTTATTAAATTACAGAGATGAAAATGTTTCTTTTTCTTTCTCTCGCGGAGAAATGTTGAACTTCTCCCCTAACCGATTTACAAACAATTTAATTTCAATGTTGGCCTATTATGCCTACTATATCATTGGAATTGATTATGATTCATTTGGATTAAAAGGCGGAACACCACATTTTCAAGAAGCACAAAATGTGGTGCTAAATGCACAGAGTTCAGGAGCTCCAGGTTGGAGTCCAGACCAAACTGGTAATAAAAACAACAGGTACTGGGTAATTGATAATACTATGCACCAATTATTTGAACCCCTACGTGAATGCTATTATGAGTACCACCGTATGGGATTGGATAAATTATCAGAAAGTAAAGAACAAGGTAGAGCTGCAATGTACGAAGCGCTAAATAAACTAGCAAAAGTTGTTGCCACTCGACCTAACACAATAAATGTGACCTCTTTCATTCAATCAAAACGCATTGAATTGAAACAAGTTTTTAGTGATGCACCTGTTCCTGAAAAAGGGAAGTTGGTTGCCTTATTAAAACGTTTGGATCCGGTTGGATCAGAGCGTTACGATGAAATCCTTAAGTAATGTTACAACAATTAATCGTTAGAAACTTTGCTCTTATACAAGAAGCAACTGTAAATTTCGACCACGCTTATACAGTGATTACTGGTGAAACAGGATCAGGAAAATCCATCTTTTTGAATGCTCTAAACTTAATTTTAGGTGAACGAGCAGATTACAAAGTAATTGGAACATCGGGTGATAAAGCAATTGTAGAAGCTGTTTTTCAGATTGATTTAAAAGAACACCAATCTTTTTTTGAAGCACACGATATTGATATTGACAAAGAAACGATTGTCCGTAGAGAAATCACAACACAAGGCAGATCTCGTGCCTTTATCAATGATGTACCCGTACAATTAAACGTACTAAAAGAATTTACTGAACGATTGGTGTCAGTACATTCCCAATACAACACCTTGGAGTTGAAACGCAAAGATTTCCAAATGCACACATTGGATCTACTTGCCAACACCAAAGAACTACAACAATCTTACTTCCAGTTATATCAACAATCAAAAGCAGTACAAAAAGCTATTGACAAGGAAAAGGAAGTGTTGTTTCAATTGGAAAAAGAAAAAGATTACAATGAATTTCAGTTAAAAGAACTGGAAGAGATTTCGATAGAGACCACGAATTTCAAAGCCTTAGAAGAACAATTGTTACAGATTGAAAATGCTACTGAAATACATTCCATCACAACGAATTTAGCTAATGGATTAGGAGGTGATGGAGGCATTGTTGACCAATTGCAATCATTCAAAGTTGCTGCATCCAAACTTGCTCGAATTGATCCCAATAAAGAAATTTTTGAACAACGAATTCAAAGTTCAATCATTGAATTAAAGGATATTGAAAGTGAATTGATCGAAGCTATACAACAATCAGAGGGATTAAATCAGCTCGATATAGCACAGCTTACTGAAACATTAGACAAATACAATCGTATTTTGATTAAACACAAATGTATAGATCAAGAAGGACTAAAGGAGATTTATCAACAATTGGTAAATTCAGTTTCTAATACGAGTGCATTATCTGACAAAATTGAAAAATTGGAAAAAGAGCATGCTGGAATGATGCTCCAATTACATGCGCAATCAAAGCAACTTCATGATAAGCGAGCAGCTGCGGTTCCAGAGATAGAAGCCAAAATAAAGGACTTACTTTCAGAATTAAAACTTCCGGATACCAATCTTAAGTTTCAAATGGAACAATTGGACCAATTGAATGCAACTGGAATTACTGAACTGAATTTACTTTTTTCTGCCAATAAAGGTTTCCCTTTAGTAGAAATAGAAAAAGCAGCTAGTGGTGGTGAATTATCACGTGTTATGTTGGCATTGCAGCAATTGATCTCTGAAAAAACGAAATTACCTACAATTTTCTTTGATGAAATTGATACAGGAGTTTCAGGAGAAGTGGCTCAAAAAATTGGAAATTTGCTTCAAAAAATGGCTAAAACAATGCAATTATTTGCCATTTCACACCTACCGCAAGTTGCAGCGAAAGCTCAACATCATTTTAAAGTAGAAAAAGCTCTTATAAATGAAGTTGTTCAAACAAATATTCGCCCATTGACGGAGGAACAAAGAGTGGAAGAAATTGCACGACTTATGAGTGGAGAAACAATTACTGAAGCAGCAAAATCCAATGCAAGAGCGTTGATGAATTAAGGTTTCAAACTTGTTTTCCACACATTTTTTATTGGCTAGGTTGATATCATCTTGGAAATCTCAAAGAGAAAATCAAAAAATATCGTATCTTTCAATTCTCAATATGTATCTATGAAGTACAAAATGATCATATTCATATTGCTATGGACCGTAATAATCAGTGCTTGTTCATCTGATTCTAAACGTGAAACGGCAATTGAAGAAGAAAATTCTGAATCGCTACAAGACTACCAACGAATAATCGAAGATGGAAAAATTGTAGTGTTAGCAGAGAACAGCTCAACCTCCTATTTTGTTTACCGTGGTGAAAAAATGGGCTTCGAATATGAACTTCTAAATGAATTTGCGAAGGAAATAGGATTGGAATTAGAGATTAAGACAATTGCAAATCTCGATAACCTCATTCCATTATTAAACCAAGGTGATGGCGATATTATTTCTTGCAACTATACCGTAACAAGAGAACGAACTAAACTTATTGATTTTTCAATTCCCTACTTAAAAACACCACAAGTGTTGGTCCAAAAGAAACCTAATGGATGGCAAAAAATGAAGAACGAGGAAGTGGAACAGCAACTAATTCGCGAACCAGTTCAACTTTCGAAAAAACATATCAATGTTTGGGAAAATTCGAGTTATTATCAACGTTTGATTCACCTGCAAGAAGAAATTGGAGATTCTATTTTCATCAATCCTGTTAATGGAGTAATTGGTAGTGAAGAGTTGATTGAACAAGTTTCTCAAGGCATTATTGACTATACAATTGTTGAAGAAAATATTGCGCAAGTAAACACTCGTTTTTTTGATAATATTGATATTTCGACGGTCATTTCTGTTAAACAAAACATTGCTTTTGGTTTACGAAAGAATAGTACTTTATTAAAAGCTAAGCTAGATAAATGGCTGGATAGTTTCATGCAAACGAAAAAATTCCGTTACATCTATCGTAAATACTACGAGATTGGTGTGGCAGGAATGGATCCAAATGATAATTTCAGTTCGATTGGAAGAGGAAAAATCTCAAATTATGATGATTTATTCAAGGCTTCAGGGAAGAAACATGGAGTAGATTGGCATTTATTGGCAGCAATCTCCTATACAGAATCAAGATTTAATCCATACATTGAAGGATTTGGTGGGTCATACGGAATGATGCAATTCATGCCAAATACCGGTCCAAAATATGGCGTATATCCTGATTCACCACCGTCTGTTCAAATCGAAGGAGGTGCTAAAAAAGTGGCTGCAGATTTAAAAAATTGGAGCATGATTCCGGATGAAGATCAACGTGTGAAATTTGCTTTGGCCTCTTACAATGCTGGTCGCGGGCACGTTGAAGATGCGCGAAGACTTGCAATCAAGTATGGTTTAGACGGCAATGTTTGGGATGATCAAGTTGAAAAAATGCTATTCAATTTATCCAAACAAGAATATTATCGTGATGAAGTAGTTAAGAGTGGGGCTGCAAAAGGTGGTCAGACAAATCATTACGTTAAGAAAGTATTCGCACGCTATAAAGAGTGGAAGTCAGCATATAAATAGTAACTTCATGAAGAGATTGATTGTGATTGGGGGACCAACTGCAAGTGGAAAGACAGCATTAAGCGTTGCTTTAGCAAAGAAATTCGAAAGTGTAGTCATCTCAGCCGATTCAAGGCAATTTTATAGAGAAATGAGTGTTGGAACAGCCAAACCTTCTTTGGAAGAAATGGCTGGTATCCCTCATTATTTTGTTGACAGCCACTCAATTACTGACGAAGTTAATTCAGCCCGTTTTGCTGCTGAAGTTGAGCTGTTAATTTCCGATTTATTCAAAAAGCATGATACGTTGATTTTAACTGGTGGCTCAGGAATGTTTATCGATGCATTTGTTTTTGGATTGGATAATATTCCACATGATCAGGAAGTGGCCAATCAATTAAATGCCCAAATGGAGCAAGAAGGATTAGAACCTTTACTAAGCGAACTTGCTGAAAAAGATCCTGATTATTTCAACACAGTTGATCGTAACAATCCCATGCGAATTATTCGAGCGTTGGAAGCAATTCGAATTACCAACAAGCCATTTTCTAGTTTAAGAACTGGATCAAAAAAGCAGCATTCCTTCAACATAGATTATTTCGTTATTGATTTACCAAGAGATTTTCTGTACGAACGCATTAACTTGCGAGTTGACCAAATGGTTGAAAATGGTTTGGAAGAAGAAGTTCGTAATTTATTACCTTTCCGAGATTTAAAACCATTAGCAACTGTTGGATATACGGAATGGTTTCGCTATTTCGATGATGAAATTGACAAAAATACGTGCATCGACCTCATCAAGCAAAATTCTAGAAGATACGCCAAGCGTCAAGTAACCTGGTTTAAGAGAAATCAAATTGCACAGTGGATACCTTATAACAAGGATTTAAATTTAATGGTCCAAGAAATAGAATCAAAATTAAGTTAATCTCCTTGTGCCTCGTCTTCTTTTAGCAAGCGATAGACGGTAGTTTGCCCAATTTCAAGTTTATCGGCAACCATTTTCGTATTGTTGTTGTAACGTTTCATGTATTGTTTCACAATCGCAATCTCGTAACCACGCATTGTTAGGTCGTTTAACATCAACTCTGGCAACATTTCTTTTGGGTGAATTGTGATGTCTTCCGCTGAAATTGAATCCGTATCAGACATTACAACACTTAACTCCACAACTGATTTCAATTCGCGGATATTTCCTGGCCAATTGTACGACATCAATTTTATGCGCGCATCATCGCCTAATTGTTTGTCAGGCATTTGATTTTCCTTACAAAAGCTAGTAATAAACTTTTTCGCCAACAATATTGCATCGTTATCACGCTCTCTTAATGGAGGTAAATGAATTGGCAAACCAAATAAACGGTAATAAAGATCTTCTCTAAAAGTTCCTTCTTTGACTTCCAAAATCAGGTCTCTGTTTGTTGCAACGATGATTCGACAATCTATTTTCACTTGTTCGTTTCCGCCAATTCGAGTAATTTCTCTTTCTTGAATTGCACGTAATAGTTTCGCTTGAAACGCAATGTCCATCTCCCCTATTTCATCCAGGAATAAGGTTCCGCCATTTGCTTGTTCAAACTTTCCAACTCTTCGTGTTTGCGCACCCGTAAATGCACCTTTTTCGTAACCAAACAGTTCACTTTCGATTAATTCAGCTGGCAAAGCCGCCATATTAATGGCAACAAACGGTTTGTTCTTGCGATCAGAATTGTAATGAATTGCCTTTGCAACAACTTCTTTTCCTGTTCCCGTCTCACCAGTAATGCAAACGGTAATTGTTGTTTTGATTGCCTTAGCAACTAAATTATGAATGGCTTTAATTGCACCACTTTGTCCTAAAATTGAGCTTTGAAAATCGTATTTTTTTTCAACTTCAGATTGCAGAATTTCAATTTTCTTAATCAATCCAACTTGATTTCTAAGTCGATTAACTGCATTCCACAGGCGATCTCGTATATCTTCTGATTTCACCAAATAATCGTAAGCACCAGCTTTCAATAGATCTACAGCTGTGGTAATTTCATTTTGCTCTGATATAACAATAACCTCACAATTAGGTGCAATTTCCTTGATTTTCTTTAATAACACATCACCAGTAGAGTCTGGCAATCTATAATCCAAGGTTACCAAATGAACAGAGTCCGATAAATCAGACAACATATCAGCGCCATTGAAGTACGACTTCACATTGTACTCAGGATTGAGTGATAGCGTGTGTACAAGTAATTTATTGTACCATTCATTGTCTTCTACAACAAAAATATTAAAAGCTTGTTCCTGTTTCATCGGTGACAAAATTAACCAATTGTTGCTAATTCTTGGTCAACAACAGATAAAACTATCTGAACTTCATCCTTTAGCTGTTTTATCTCTGATTTTAAACGCTTTGAATCTTCATTTTGGCGTGCTATTGATTCAATATCTTTTAGCATTTGATACATTTTCAAAGCTCCCAAATGGCGACAAGGCGACGAAATTTTATGCGCTTCGTTGGCAACCGTATCGAAATCATCATTTGCAAAAGCAATTTGAAGCGTCTCCATCGAACTTATTGTGGAAGTTTTAAATGTTTGCAGCATATCCAAATAAAAGGCGGTATCTGTACCACTAAGTGATCTTAATTGTGTAAAATCAATGCTACTATTAAGATTCATTGCTTCATCCATTTTATTGTTCATTGGAGTATTTTGCGCTTTCATTATACGATTGATTTCCATGATTAAAAGTGCTTCACTGAAAGGTTTGGCAACATATCCGTCAACCATATCAACCAGTTCACCCAGCTCATTACCAGCAGCAGTTAATAAAATGACCTTCAAATCCGTTGAAATATCAGTTTTTTCCTTTAGGGCTAACATCGTTTGCATTCCGTCCATAATTGGCATCCGAGCATCCAGAAGCATTAAATCGACCTTGTTATTTTCTAAAGTTGCTAAGGCTTCACGGCCATTTATGGCTTCAAACACTTCAATATCGTAACTCTTAAAAATTGATTGGAGTAGCTTTCGATTATAAGATTCATCGTCGACAATTAATATGGATTTACAAGCCAATTGAATTTCTGAGCTACTACTGAAGTCCTTTGGACGTTCATCTGTTTGCTCCAACTTAAGGTCAATTGTAATGGTTGTTCCTTTTCCTTTTTCGCTCACAATATTTATAGAACCTTTATGCAATTCTATTAATTTCTTCGTGATTGATAATCCCAGACCAGTGCCCGCAATCTTATTATCCTTTCGCGCACCAAACTGTTGAAATTCTTCAAAAACGTGTTGTAAATCTTCTGGCGTCATACCAATACCAGTATCCTCTACCAAAAGTTGGATATAATGATCTTTCCCGGCTGTTTCTTTCAAAGCAATATTTAATTCAACTGCTCCTCTATCAGTGAATTTTACTGCATTACTCATTAAATTAAGCAGTATCTGTCTCAATCGATGTTTGTCGCCAAGATAATTCTCATTCAATTGTTCATCGATGTGCGCTGAAATTGACAATCGACCATCTTGCACCAATTCTTTTGAAAATGAAACAACTTCACTTGCCAATTCTTTCAAATTAAATGGTTCGATGCTTAATTTCAACTTGCCACTTTGCAATTTAGAGAGGTCAAGAACATCGTTAACTAAATAGGTTAAATGTTCAGCAGAAGTTCGAATCATTTTTACATATTCCTGCTCATCACTTTTCAATTCAGATTTGGATAATTGAGCAGCAAATCCCGAAATCGCATGCATGGGCGTACGAATTTCGTGTGTGATAGTTGAAATCAAACGTTCCCTGGTTTTCACCAAATGATCTGTCTCAAATTTTGACCGCTTCAAAGCCGTTTTATAAAGGTTGTTTTTCTTTACGTATTGGATAATAATGTACGCCATCACAAGCAAAAGTACCGCGACAAACACCGTGAAAATTGCAAAATAATTGTTGGTTTTTTCGTTCTCAAGTTCAGCCAATCGTGTTGTTTCTGCAATTTTAAAATTCTCTTTGATTTCAAATTCATCAAATAAGTTGTTGATCTGAATTCCGATTAAATTATCCATTTCAAGAAGCGACAACTGTGCAACTTTGATCTTTTTTTCGATCCCTAACTCTTCGTGACTTACCGTTTCTATTCCCTTATAAATTGCACTAATCTCTAGCTCCTTATTTTTCTCAAATTCTTCGATTTTAGTTACCTCACGTTTTACGGCTCGCGCTTCTTCTTGGCGAGCATTTAAAAGTGAATCTAATTCGGCTATCAATTCAGTTTTACTTCTCTTTTCAGCCTTTTTCTTCTTTTTCAGAATCTTCTCTTCATCCTTGTTCAACTTACTTATTTTCTCACCAGCCGTCTTAATGGAAACTAAATCTTCATCTTCCTTAATCTTCGTCTTTTCGGAAATGATAGTAGGTTGAGGAATCCTTTCATTGGCATGAGATTGATCAATATTTAAGACAACTTTTCCCAATGCTGTTTGTACCCTAAATGGGTCCTCTGAATAGATGATTCCATCCAAGACCACTAGTTTATTACTAACCAATGAGTCTAATTTCAAAATATCTAAATCTGTACCCGAAGTGTTATTTAAATCTTTCAGTTCATCTAACTTTTCCCAAATTTTATTACGAATTAAAATATAATTCTTGCGATAAGTAAAATCTTCAGTTAAACTATGAGATTTCGCAATATTGGACAATTCAGCTAAATCATTTTTCAAGGAATGTGACAACACCAAACGTGTATCTGGTCGCACAGTTTCACTAATTTTTGCTAAAATGGAAGAGAAACGATAATAGGCAGAAACACCGGTAATCAAAACAATGATGAAAATAAAAAACATCAATGCTATCACTTTAAATTCAAAATTAAATATGGATCTCTTCATCATTAGCTAAAAGTAGTAATCGTCTGATTATAACTATAAATAAAATGTAAAATAAAACTATTTTCCTTTCTCAAAAAGTTCAACTATTGGATTTCCTGTTGTTACATGTGCAAAAGAAATATTCATGATGTGCGCAATTGTTGCCGCAATATCCGTGATTTCAATTGTTCTAAAAATATCTTTTTTAGGAATTCCGTAACCGTAAAACAATAAAGGCACATGCGTATCATAAGCGTAAGGCGACCCATGACTTGTTCCTTTACGTGCATGTTCAGAATCTCTAGATTTGGCTAAATATCCGCTTTCCAAAATACACAAAACATCACCACTTTCTTTCGGATGATAGCCATTTCGTACCATTTCAAACCATTTATCTCCATTCGCCAATTGCAATTCTTTTGCTGTGTAAACATTCTTGATTCCGCTCCAAGTTTTTAGTTCAGCTTGAATAAACGAACAAATTTCATCGTAGTTAGCTGCTTTTTCTTTCACCAAAACTTTATCAATGTACACATTTAAATTATCCACTTTGATGATGGGATTAAACCCAAATTGACCTTCCAATCTCATCCCCAATTGCTCAACAGAATCCTTTAAGAACACATATCCGCCAGGCAAACGTTTATCGATTAACAATTGTGGTACTGGAACAACTGCGTGATCAGCTGTAAGAAACAAAGTGTAATTTCCCTTTCCAACTTTTTTATCCAATTCCTGCAATAATCGCTCAAGGTCACGATCCAAACGAATGTAAGTATCTTCAATTTCTACAGATTGTGGACCGAATGAATGACCAATAATATCAGTAGAAGAATAACTAATGCATAACATATCCGTTTGACCGTTTTTACCCAAATTCTCAGCTTCAATTGCATTAACTGCAAAGTCAGTTAAGAATGTATTGGCAAATGGTGTATTGACAAATAAATCAAAACGATTGGCATCTGTAGCCATCTCATTTAAATTGTATGGAAACGTTGGACTTGATTTTCCGGGCAACAAATGTTCGTATGGTGAATCATCTGCTACACTTTCCGTGTATTGGTCAATCGGAAAAAAGGTATTCCACGTTTCTTTTGTTTTATGAAGTGGAATTGCCAGTTGATTGAAATCCATTACCCATTTTGGAAGTTCGTGTTTATAAAAGGTACTCGTAATCATGTTCCCCGTTTTACTATCGTACCAATATGTTCCATCACTTAAATGTCCACCTGGTAAAATTGCACCTCTATTTTTAATGGATACAGAAATCACTTTAGCTTGATTTCGCTCCAATTTTAACTGATCTGTTACTGTGTTCACCTTTAAATTAACAGGTGAATAATGTCCTGATTTATTATCCGAACCAACAGTTAGCGATTTTGGATCATCAACACAATTCAAATTACCACCAGTCGCAACGCTATACCAATCATTCGCAACTATACCATGGTTTGAAGGAGTCGTTCCAGTGTAAATTGAAGCATGACCAGGTCCAGTATAGGTTGGCACATAGTTGTAATGCGTAGTTCGACAATTTGCACCCTTGCTCATCAACTTATTAAAACCTCCCTTAGAAAATTTGGATTGATAACGATACAAATACTCGTAACACATTTGATCAACAACGATTCCAACTACCAATTTTGGGGCTTTTTGCTGCGAAAAAACAACGTTTGACGATAAGAAAACAACGAAAAACAGGCTTATTTTTAAATACTTCATTTTAAAAATTGAGTGTAAAATTCTATTTAACAAAATTACCTTTTTTATGGTATTGTGCAAAGCATATCACTTGTATAATTTTGTCTTATTTAAAATTAGTCTAAATAAATTTAATTATGAATAAGATTACACTAAACCTCTTGATGTTGGCTTCAACATTAACATTAAATGCACAACAATCCATTCAAGATTCCCTAGAAATGGGAGTAGGATATGCCAATGAAGTATATTATAAATTGGAAGATGGTCAAAAACAAGCAACCCCAGCAAACAACTGGCATATAGGATTTACTACAGATGCGTATTCTTCAACGATTATTTCAAATGCTGGTTTACCAAGTCCAGGAATGGGAGTTGCAGGAATGTCAATCTACAAGTATCCAAATGGAACAAACACTGCTTTTGAAACTGTTGACACAACAGGAATGACGGCTTGGACAAAAATCTATGATGATTCCATTTCGTTCGAATTAGGCGCTTTCAACCAAGGGGCAACTGGTCACCCAGATTATGGTTGGGGATCATACAACATGGCGAATCATCAAATTGTAGGAAACTCAGTTTTTGTATTAAAGACACCTGAAAACACCTACAAAATTGATTTCATTCGAAAAGCAACTGGAACTATTACATTTCGATATGCAAAAGTAGGAGAAGCTACAGGAACCGAAATTTCAATTCCCTTGAGTACAACCTATGCAGCAAAAGATTTCGTGTTCTTTAATTTAGTAACTGGTGAAGTTGTAGACAAAGAACTAGAAGATTGGGATCTTTGGGCTGTTAAGTACATCGATTTTTACAACGGAAACATTCCGAATCAAGCGGTAACTGGAATCTTAACAAATCCAAAGTGGACCATAGCGAAAGTAAATGTTGGTTCACAAACGCAGCCGACACATCAGGAATTTGGCACTGCGACGTACTCTTCTAATAAAAATGCAATTGGTCAAAACTATAAAGAATTGGTCAATATGGTTTGGCAAGTGACTGAAGAGGATGTGTACTATTTAAAGAATGAAGCCGGAGATGTTTGGAAATGGTATCCAACAAAATTTGTAGGAACAGGAGCTGGAAAGACAGTTTTCATGAAACAAAAAATGGCAACTGTTGGCATTGAATCAATAGAAATCCAATTCATTGATATTTATCCAAACCCAGCTTCAAATGATATGACAATTGTATTCGACTCAAAGGGTTCATCTGTAGATTTTACAATTCGCAATCAAATGGGGCAAGTAGTTTTCAGAGAAAATGCAACAACTAACACTGGAATTACGCAACAAAAACTGGACATATCAACGTTGACTCAAGGAATGTACTTCGTAGAAGTAAACCAAAATGGAAACGCGATGATTCAGTCAATCATCAAAAAATAATACATAAACACTTAATTGGTAATGAAACATTTATTTACAGCAGTTTTAATGTTACTTAGCGTAGCTACTGCAATTGGACAAAACAAAAAAGAACAAGATCGTACGGCTATCTTGAAAATGGAAGGATGTTACAAAGTGGATTTCAAATTCGTCGAAACATTCTCGCCGACCAAGGATTATGAATACCGCAATGACCGTTATTATGAACACGCAATTGAATGGGTGAAGGTGATTGAAAACTCAGAAAACAAAGTGGTTCTACAACATTTATTGATTGTAAATGACACGATGATTATCAAACACTGGCGACAAGATTGGTTATTCGAAAACACAGCATTATTGGTTTACGATAAGAAAGTGGAGAAAAAAGACATGTGGAAAAACATCACAATCCCTGCTGATAAAGCGAAAGGTACATGGACACAAAAGGTTTTCCAAGTAGATGATTCACCACGTTACGAAGGTTACGGAACTTGGGTACACGTGGATGGACGTTCTTTTTGGGAATCTAAAGCGGATGCTCCTCTACCAAGACGTGAACATACAAAACGTGATGATTACAACGTAACTGGTCGCTTCTCACACATTGAAATTTTTGAAAATGGTTGGGTTTTGGAACAAGACAATGACAAGATTCTACGCGAAGACAACAAAAAAGATGTACTGATTGCACAAGAAAAAGGAATTGAATTTTTTAATACTGGTACTTATAACTGCGAAGCGGCGGTAAAATACTGGAATGAAAACCATGAATTCTGGAAAGTTGTACGAGATGTGTGGACTGATAAATTAGCAAAAGGAACGGTTGAATTAGAACTATTCAAAAAAGGAAATGTGATCTACATGCGTTTCTTCGAATTAAGCTCAAAAGTTAAAGCTGAAAAGAAATTCGACGCCAAAAAAGTTCGTTCATCAATTGAAACAATTATTGACGAACACATTACCATAAAATAAGTGCAATGTGTACAACGAGAATTTTGGCTAGCTCAAAAAAAGGATTTATCAATCAATGTACCGAGTGTAACTCATTTAAAGTTGCATTTGGCACAACACTAATGAATTTTAGAGTGAACGAATACCATGCATTCTGCGAGCAAGTAAATGATGAAGTCCAGCACATTAACTTAGCAATCAACTCGGCTATCAAATGCATTCAACTTGAATTTCAATCACAGCCAGAATTCTCGCTTGTACTCAGCACTTTCGAAGTAAAACAATTAAACGATTTAATTCAAACTGCTAATATTTTGCTTTCAGCATACAACATTATCAACCAATGATAATCAAAACACCACCTTTTCTTACGTACGTTGCCGTAATCGCACTTGCAGCTACCAATCAGCTATTCGCTCAAATGACAACCTTCCGTTCAATCGAAGATTCACTTCCTTTGAAAGCAACTGTCTTTGTACACAACGAAAACAAGAAAATATTAGAATTAAAAACCATTAGCGGACAAATAGACCTTTCCCAAATTCAAGAAGGGCATTTTGTTGAAATACTAGCTTTAGGCTTTGAACCAAAAACATTCACCATGGCTAGACCAATTCCATCTTCGTTGTACCTTCATAAAATTGCTACGCGAATTGAAGAAATGGTTGTGACAGGACAAATGCAACAAA
>Ga0233377_1000695_pt1 | contig 14062 bp, 13 predicted proteins | sample ElkDunMinimDraft_6_FD_191540 | JGI IMG/M metagenome (GOLD analysis project Ga0233377, IMG submission 191540) | Fecal eukaryotic communites from dung pellets of Tule Elk in California, USA - Elk Dung E36 | ecosystem: Host-associated > Mammals > Digestive system > Large intestine > Fecal | place...
AGGGCGAGGCCCGCTCGTGCCCGTCCACGCTGAGGATGGGAATGAGGATCAGATTGACCCGGTCCAGCAGGTCGTCGCGGCCATAGAAGGCGATGTCGCGCAGCAGCATCATGCCCGCGTCCTTGCCGTCGATTTCGCCGGGGTGGATGCCCGCCTGGGCCAGCAGAACCGGCTTGGCCGGATCGAAGGTCGCGCCGTCTTTCGAGGCGATGACGGCGTAGATCGGACGCCCTTCCGGCGAGGTTCCGAACTGCTCGATGCGGATCAGGTCCGACGCCGCGTCCAGACGGTCGAACCAGGCGCGGGTGTCGGCGTAGTTGGGACTGAAATCATGGGCCGGGTCCGCCTCGAACGCCGTCACCCACGGATCGGAGGCGTCACGCAGCAGCGACCGGCTGGCCCCGTTCCACTCCAGCACGGGCGGCAGGAAAGGCTGGTCCCAGGGCGCGGCGTTGGGGACGGAAGGCGACTGGGACATGGCGGGACTCGACGCGAGGGCCGCGAGCGCGGCGAAAATGAGGGTGTGGCGCATGGCGGGATTCCTCTGCCGATCTGCCGGCGATGGCAAGCCTGCGGGGCGTTCAGGACGCGGGCGCTGACGCCGCCGCCGGTTGGGCTGGATAGGCTTCTGGAGCGGGCAGGCAGGCGATGATCAGATAAATCAGCACATGAAGCCCCACCAGCGCCGCGAACACCTTCTTGCTGCGGGTCAGCGCCGCCGGGACGATCAGCACCAGATAGAGGGGATAGGCCACGGCATAGTTGGCGATCAGCATGAGAGCCTGGGGCTGGCCTATGACCTGAATGACGGAAATGGCGACCATCAGGGTGTTGGCGGCGACGGTCAGCAGCAGGACGATCTTCTTGTTGGCCCAGAAGTGCGCGTCCAGATCCTGTCCGTCGGCGATCTGGTGCGGGAACACCAGGGACGCCGCGATGAAATAGACCATGGCGATGGCCAGGCCGATCACCAGCATGCCGTAGCTGAACGGCGAGTCGCGGAAGGCGTGCCAGGCCGCGTCCCAGAAGGTGGCGATGTCCAGCCCGACGAACAGCGCCAGCAACAGGGTCAGCCAGCCGATGCGGATGGTCTTTCGATGCTGGATCGCCGTCGCCAACCCGGTGGCGATGACCGCCACCGACAGACCCAGCGCCAGACCGTAGAAGCTGAAGTAGAATTCAAAAGCGCTCACGTCAGTGCCCCAGTGCTGGCGACCAGCCGCCGACGGAAAAAATGTTGAGGGCGGACATCGACAGGGTCCACAGGCTGTAGGCCAGCACGATCAGCAGCGAGCCGATCACGACCGGACGCCAGGGTGCGAAGGCTGCGGCGGCCGTCGTGATGAAGAAGATGCCGAAACCCACCCACAGTCGAACCGTGGACAGTGCGGCGAAACCCTCGTTTACGGACATCAGGCTCAGGAACAGCAGGCCCACGATCAGGTTTGCCGTCATGATGCAGCCGAACACCAGTCTGCGGTGTTTCCAGAAATGCTGGTCCAGATCGATCCGCTCGTGGTGTCCTTCGGCTGAAACCCGCGGAAAGGTCACGCTGGCCGCAGTGTAGAAGGTGGCGGCGATGATCAGGCCTGCAATCAGCAAGGCGTGGTTGAAGGGCGCGCCCCGGAATATCACCCAGGCCTGGTTCCAGAAGGTTGCGACGTCCAGCGCGACAAAGGCCGCGAGGAGCGGCGTCAGCCAGCCGAAACGCACCCGCTCCTTTTCATGAAGCACCCGTGCGAAACCGCCGACCAGCTCGGCCACGGACAGGCCGAGCAGCAGCCCGTAAAAGCTGAAGAAGAATTCAAACGCGCTCATGCCCACCCCACGCCCTGGACGCCATCCTTAGGCGGCGTGCGGCAAGCTGTCATCACGGTGCCGAAACGAAAAAGGGGATGAAAGCCTGTTCGCTTTCATCCCCTTCAACTGAAACCGATGATCAGGAGCGACGGTCGCGCTTGGCTTCCAGCCGTTCGACGGTGCGTTGCGCTTCATCGCGACGGGCGGTGTGCGTCTGCAACTGTGCGGTCTGTTCGGCGGTCAGACCGCCAGCGGCCTCACCCGCTTCGCGAATGTCCGCGATCTGGCCGTCCAGCTCCATGACCAGATCCTGCGCGTCATACAGACGCTCTTGCTCAGCCGGGCTCAGCGCGGGGCGCGGCGGGCGGGGGGCCGCGCGGGCGCGTCCAGTCAGAACCTGAGCGTCCGATGCGGTCGGAACGGAAATGACGGGGACCGCCGTGGCCAGAGCCAGAATGGCGATGAGGGGGAGTTTCATCAAAAGCCTCAACCAAAAAATGATGAGTGAGACTAGATTACATTTCCGTCATCTGTGAAGCGAAAATCCGACACAAGTCGCGGTTGTGATCTCACTTCCAGATCGGCGCGCTGTCGCCGGGCAGGCCCAGCCGGTCCCACATCTCCGACACGCGTTCGACCACGCCCTCGTCCATGCGGATTTCCTCGCCCCATTCGCGCTTGGTCTCAGGCGGCCATTTGTCGGTGGCGTCCAGACCGATCTTGGAGCCCAGGCCGCTCTCGGGCGAGGCGAAGTCCAGATAGTCGATCGGCGTGCCTTCGATGACGGTGATGTCGCGCGCGGGGTCCATCTTGGTCGAGATGGCCCACATCACGTCTTTCCAGTCGCGGGCGTTGATGTCGTCGTCCACGACGATGACCCATTTGGTGTACATGAACTGGCGCAGATAGCTCCAGACGCCCAGCATCACTCGCTTGGCGTGGCCCGGATAGGCCTTCTTCATCGACACGACGGCGATGCGGTAGCTGCATCCTTCGGGCGGCAGCCAGAAGTCGGTGATCTCGGGGAACTGGGCCTGCAACAGGGGAATGAACACCTCGTTCAGCGCCTCGCCCAGCACGGACGGCTCGTCCGGCGGACGGCCGGTGAAGGTGGTCAGATAGATGGGGTCCTTGCGCATGGTGATCGCCGTCACCTGAAACACCGGGAACTTCTCGACCGAGTTGTAGTAGCCGGTGTGGTCGCCATAGGGGCCTTCGTCCTCGAACTCGTCCAGCAGGACGTGGCCCTCCAGCACGATCTCGGCGTTGGCCGGCACCATCAGCGGCACGGTCTTGCACGGCACCAGTTCGGCTTTCTGGCCTCTCAGAAGTCCGGCGAACTGATATTCCGACAGCGTCTCCGGCACCGGCGTCACCGCCGCCAGAATGGTGCCCGGATCGGCGCCCAGAACCACGGCGCAGGGCAGGGGCTCGCGCTTGCCGGCCTTCTTGTGCCGGGCGTAGTGCTGGGCCCCCCCGCGATGGGCCAGCCAGCGCATGATGGCCTTGTCCTTGCCCAGCACCTGCATCCGATAGATGCCCAGGTTGAAGTCGTCCTCGCGGTCGTCCGACGGCCCCTTGGTCACCACCAGACCCCAGGTGATCAGCGGCGCCGGCTCGCCGGGCCAGCAGCCCTGGACGGGCAGGGTCGTCAGGTCGATCTGATCACCCTTCAGCACGACGTCCTGAACCGCAGCCTTCTTCACCACCTTGGGCCGCATCGACATGACGGTCTGCGCCAGCGGCAGCATCTCCATGGCGTCGCCCAGGCCACGCGGCGGCGTCGGGTTTCTCAGGAAGGCCAGAAGTTCGCCGACTTCACGCAGTTCGGCGGCGGTGGTGCGGGTCTTCTTCTCCATGGTCACGCCCATGGCCACGCGCTTCACCGTGCCGAACAGATTGGCCAGGCAGGGGATGGGGCTGATGGTTCCGTCCGGCATCACCGGCTTCTCGAACAGCACCGCCGGGCCGCCGTTGCGCAGCAGCCGGGTCTGGATCTCGGTCATTTCCAGCGTGGTCGAGACCGGTTCCGACACGCGGACCAGTTCGCCCTCGGCCTCCAGCATGGCCATGAAGTCGCGCAGGGATTTATAGGCCAAGGGTAGCTCCAGTCCGGGAGCGTATCGATTAGGCGGACGCGCGCGTCCTGTCACGCCGTCCCAGCATGCGGTCGATCGCCACGACCCCGAAACCGACGGCCAGGAAGAAGGCCAGCATGGCGACCAGCCAGAACGCCGCCTTGCCCAGACCCAGCGCCGGGACGTTCATGAACCAGTAGGGCCACCAGCCTTCCGCTCCGCCCGAGACGTAGCCGTGGATCAGGGTCCAGACCGTATAGATCACGGGAAACGCCAGCCATTTCGCCGGATCACGCCATCCCAGCGTCCCCTTGGGGGTGAACAGCACCCAGTCCGCCACGAAGGCGATGGGCATGACGTAGTGCAGCAGGCCGTTGGAGATCCACAGCCAGCCCTGCGGGTCCCAGACGTGCGAGAGCAGGAAGTGGTAGGTCAGGCCGACGACGGCGATATACATGGCCACGGCGGCGCGCAGCTGCGGACTGCGCCCGATCCGCCCCGCCCACGTCGTCGACGGCAGAAGGGCGGCGATGAAGGCCAGCGTGGCCACGACATTGGTCAGGACCGTGAAATAGCTGAAGAAGTTCAGCGTCAGCTCGCCCGCCCCCATGTGCGGATTGCCGGTGATGGTCAGCCAGTACTGCAGACCCAGTGCGAACAGGCCGACGACGGCGAAAAGCGAACGATACAGAACGGCCATGCGCCAACGCCTCCGGTTCAATGGTGACGCTAGCGCAGATTGGACAGTTCGTCAGCAGGGCTGCAATTTCCTCCCTGTCGCGCAGCGACGGGGAGGTGGATCGGCGGCGATCAGACGACGAGACGGAGGGGGCGGCGCTGATGTCAGACGCCTGAATCGCCAGTCTCTCTAATCCTGCGCCGCCCCCTCCACCATTCCAGCTAAGTCGCCGGAATGGTCCCCCTCGCCATGAAATGGGGAGGAAATTAGCGACCGCGCCTCCCCCTCAGTCCGCAGGCGTGTCCGACGCCAGCGCCCACAGCGGCAGTCCCAGCGCTGTGGTCGCCGCGCCCATGGCGGCGCTGTTCAGATGTTCGTGGCCAGCCTCGATCCGGCGAAGGGTCTCCGGCGTCACCTTCAGTTTGACCGCCAGATCCTCGATGCTGATCAGGCGGACGCGCCGCCAGCGCTGCAACCGTGCGCCGACAGCCAGATCCTGCGGATCACCTTGGGGAAAGTCGAGCACCGAACCCATGTCAGCCTCTCGTCGGATCGAGCTTCACGCCCATTCGTCGTCCCATTGATAGGCCTCATCCAGCCAATCGCCCAGCCGTCCGTCCGGCCGGGCCAGAGAGGAAATGCGGTCCATCTCCTCGGACGTCAGGGCGAAGTCGAAGATGGCGAAGCTTTCGGCGGCGCGACTGACCTTGGTGGTGCGGGGAATGGCGATGACGCCCTGCTGGATCAGCCAGCGCAGGGCGACCTGGCCCGCCGACTTGCCGTGGGCCTCGGCGATCTGGCGGATGGTCGGATCATCGACGATCTTGCCCTGGGCCAGCGGCGACCAGGCGGTGATGGACGAGCCCAGTTCGCGGGCCGTCTCCAGCAGCTTGGTCAGCTTCAGATAGGGATGATACTCGACCTGATTGGTCAGCAGGCGCGCCTTCGACAGCGCCTGCGCCTCACGGAACCGGGCCGAGGGGAAGTTGGACACGCCGATGCTGCGGGTCAGGCCGCGGTCCTTCGCCTCGTTCAGGGCGCCGATGGTCTCTTCCAGCGACGGAGAGGGCTTGGGCCAGTGCAGCAGCAGCAGGTCCGGCGTCAGGCCCAGGCTGATCGCGGACTCCTCGGCCTGGCGCAGCAGGGCGTCGTGATTGAAATGCTCGACCCAGATCTTGGTGGTGACGAAGACCTCGTCGCGCGTGACCACGCCCGCGTCGATGGCGTCGCGGATGCCCTCGCCGACAGCGGCTTCGTTCTTGTAGATCCAGGCGGTGTCGATGTGGCGATAGCCGATGCGCAGGGCCTCGGCGACCATGCGCCGTGCGTCCGCGGGCTCCAGCTGCCAGGTGCCGAAGCCGAGCAGGGGGATGGTGATTCCGTCGACGGTGATGGTGGCTTGTTCGGTCATGGGGGAGGCTCCGGCGCAAAGGCGAGCCGTTTACCTATGCCGTCATGTCCGGGGTTCAACCAGCCAGTCGAACATCTCGTCCCAAAGCGGCTCCATTCCCTTGCGGAAAGCGCCCTCGTGTCCGATGCGGCGCACGTCCTGTTCGAGGGGCGTGCGGACCACGACCTCGTGCGGGGCGTTGGGATAGACCTGCAGCAGAATGGGCGCTGTAACGGGCGTGGCGATGGGATCGTCCGTGAATATCCACGAGCGGATCGGGGCCTTCATCGCCTCGAAATGATGCGGCTTCAGCCGATCCCCCAGCTCATTGAGGAAATAGGCGGGCTTCAGGCACCAGCGCCTCCATGGGATGAAGACGCCTCGTGGCAGGTCGGTCCCCGCCCACAGGCCGCCGCCCTTGATATAGCCGTGCCGCATCAGGCTGAACGGGCCGAAGCCCAGCCAGAAAAACAGCTCGACCGGATTGTAGCGACGATGGTGTCGCCCCCAGAAGCCGCTGCCGACCGAGACGAAGGCGTGGCGACTGATCCGGTCCTGATTGGGCATGAAGCCGATGAAATGCCCGCCGACGCTGTGGCCGACATGAACGACGGGCAGGCCGGGCGCAGCCTCGGCCAAGGCATCCAGGGCGGCGGGCATGTCCAGCCTGCCCCAGTCCGCATAATCCATCTGCATCGCCTTCAGGTCGTCGGGCCGCGATCCGGCGATGCCCCGATAGTCATAGGTCAGCACCACCGCCCCACGCTGGGCCAAATGCCTTGCGAACCGGGCGTAAAATCCCTTGGGGAAGCCCGTGCCCGAGCTGACCAGCACCGCCACGGTCGGGCGCGGTCCGGTCACCAGCTGCATCGACAGAGGATAACCGTCGGCGGCGGACGCGATGAAGTCGCGGGTGACGAGATCGCTCATGGGCTCAGCGCCTTGGTCCGTATTGAATAAAAACGAACCTAGCCGATTGACGCGGGGGCAGGTCAAGCACTTGGACACCGCGCCCGGTCTCGGTTAAAGGCGGCGGCTTCCCTTTCCGTCCGAGCGATCTCCATGTCCGACGTCATTCCCGACCGCCTGTCCGTCGATCCCGACAGCCCCTTCCACGACGCCGACCTGCTGGCCAAGGGCATAGGCGTGCGCTTCAAGGGCGAGGAAAAGACCAACGTCGAGGAATACTGCATCTCGGAAAGCTGGGTCCGTCTGGCCGTCGGCAACCGCGTCGATCGTCGCGGCAAGGCCCTGACCGTCAAGCTGCAAGGCCCCGTCGAAGCCTGGGTCAAGGGCGAGTAGGGCGCGCTCCGCCCCCGCTTTTCCCACCGACCCGACGGGTCTAGGGTCCCGGCCTCATCTGTTGAGTCTCCCGGAGCCGTCATGCGCCTGACCACCCGTCTTCTCGCCGCCAGCGCCCTGGCCGTCTCAGGGGCGCTGGCGCTGGTTGCGCCTGCTGGCGCCCAGGACGCCGCCACGGTCGAGCGCGCGGCCGCCATCCGCGATGCGGCGCTGAGCCGGAACATCGCCCTCGACTATGTGACGCAGATCACTACCCGCTTCGGCGCCCGTCCCGCCGGGTCGCATTCGGAGCAGCAGGCCGCCGCCTGGGCCGCCGGCTACATGCGCGAGCACGGCTTCCAGAACGTCCGCATCGAGGAATTCCCGCTGGTCGGCTGGGAGCGGGGCGAGGAAAGCGCCTCGGTTCTGGGCGACCATCCGCAACGTCTGGTCGTGGCGGCGTTGGGCCATTCGCCGGGCACCAACGGCATGATCGAGGCCGAGGTGGTGCGCTTCGAGACGCTGGAGGCGCTGAACGCCGCACCCGCCGGTTCGCTGGCGGGCAAGATCGCCTATGTGGACCCCGGCCAGATGGTGCGGATGCAGGATGGCTCCGGCTACGGTCCGCTGACACGCATCCGCGGCGCCGGTCCGGCGGCGGCGGCGGCCAAGGGGGCGGTCGCCTTCGTCATCCGCTCGGTTGGCTCAGACGAGCACCGCATGCCGCACACGGGCACCACCCGCTATGTCGACGGCGTCGTGCCTCTGCCCGGTTTCGCCCTGGCGGCGCCCGATGCGGACCAGCTGTCCCGCCTGATCGCCATGGGCGGACCTGTGCGCATCAGCCTGTCTTCGACGGCCCACACCTATCAGACCGTCAGCCAGAATGTGGTCGGCGAGATCACCGGCGCGACCCGGCCCCATGAAGTGATCGTGCTGGGTTCGCACATGGACAGCTGGGACCTGGGCACCGGCGCCATCGACGACGCGGCGGGCGGCGCCATCACCCTGGCGGCGGCCAGGGCCATCGCCGAGAGCGGCCGTCGTCCGGCGCGGACGGTGCGCGTGGTCCTGTACGGCTCCGAAGAAGTCGATCAGCCGACCAATACGGGCAACGGCGGCGGCGCCTATCTGAGAGGCATCGGCGCCGAGGTCGAGAACCACGTGATCGCGGGCGAAAGCGACTTCGGCGCCGACCGCATCTATGCGCTGGGCCTTCCGCCGGGCGCGCAGGGCTCTGACTTCGCCAAGGCGGCGGGCAGGGTGCTGTATCCGATCGGCGTCCTGCCGTCGCCCGACCCGGAACTGCACGGCGGCGCCGACGTCGGGCCGCTGGCCGAGGCGGGGGTGCCGGTGTTCGGCCTGAACCAGGACGGCACGCGCTATTTCGATCTGCACCACACCGCCGACGACACCCTGGACAAGATTGATCCCGCCCAGATGAGCCAGAACGTCGCCGCCTGGGCCGCACTGGTCTGGCTGATCGCCGATTCGGACGTGGATTTCAGGGCTATGCGGCCCGCGACGCAGGCGGCGCATTGATCTGGATGGCGGGCGGCGGCCGAGGCTGCTAGATCGACCGACGCCGCGAGCGTGGCGAAATTGGTAGACGCAGCAGACTTAAAATCTGTCGGCTTAGGTCTTGCGGGTTCGAGTCCCGCCGCTCGCACCAGGGCCGTTGCTGGCCCGGCTTTGTTCGTGCCCGGTTCTGTTCGTGCCCGGTTCTGTTCGTGATTGTCGCGGGCTTGTCGCAACCTCCGCCTAGGAGGGGGCGCGTCTTTGCTTGGAGTGAGTGCTGATGTTGCGTGCCGGGTGGATCGCCATGGTGATGGCGGGTGGATTGGCTCTGGCGGGAGCCGCCGCGGCTCAGGCGCCGGCGCCGCCTGCATCCTCTGGTCCGGAGCACCGCCCCGCCCTGGTCGTCACCGTGGTGGTGGATCAGTTCAGCGCCAACCTGTTCAACCAGCACCGCAGCCGTTTCACCGGAGGGCTCCGGCGGCTGTCGGATGAAGGCCGCATCCACGCCAACGGCTTCCAGACCCACGGCATGACGGAGACCTGCCCCGGTCACTCCACCGTTCTGACCGGCATGCATCCGGCGCATACGGGCATTCCCGCCAATGACTGGATCGACCCGGCGACGGGTGCGGAGGTCTATTGCTTGGCCGCGCCCGAGAACACGCTGGCGCATGGCCGCAACACCGACAATGGGCCGGTCGGGCCGGGCCAGTTGCAGGCCAGCACCCTGTCGGACTGGCTGAAGGCCGAAAGCCCGCAGAGCCGCGTCTTCGCCGTGTCGGGCAAGGACCGGGGCGCGATCAATCTGGCGGGCCACACGCCGAACGGAGCCTATTGGTTCACCGCCGGTTTCGGCCTGACCACCTATGTCGAGCCGGGAAAGACCGCCGAGGCGAAACTGGCGCCGGTCGCCGCCTTCAACGCCGCATTCCAGCAAGGGGCGGAGACCACCGCCCCATGGACCGGCGCCTACGCCCAGTGCCAGGCGCTGTCGGGTGACTGGACCGTTCGGGGTCAGACCTTCCACTCCACCGTGCCGCCCACGGACGTGAAATTCGACACCTCGCCCCTGCTGGACGAGGCGACCATCGCCGCCGCCGAATACCTGCTGGACAGCCAGCAGCTGGGGCGGCGCGGCGTCACTGACATGCTGGGCGTCAGCCTGTCGGCCACCGACCGCATCGGCCACGCCTACGGCACGCAAGGGCCCGAGATGTGCGAGCAGATGATCCGCCTCGACGCCGCCCTGGGTCATTTCCTGGCGAAACTGGACGCCATCCCCGGCGGGGTCATTCTGGTGCTGACCGCCGACCACGGTGGTTCGGACATGGTCGAGCGGTTGCATGAGCGCGGCTATCCGCACGCCCACCGGGTCGACCCGGCGCCGCTGGCCGAGGTGAATCGCGCGCTTCAGGCCCAGTTCGGCCTTGCCGTCGCGCCGCTGCAGTCAGGCTCATCAGGCCTGCTGGTCGCCGGCGCCGACCGCGTCGCCCTGGCCGAACCGCTGCGCACCCAGGTGGCGACGGCGGCGGTCCCCCTGCTGCGCGACATGGCGGACATGGCCTTCGTCGAGCGCCGCGAAGTGCTGCTGGCCGAGCCCATGCCTGCCTCGACGGCCAACCCGGAAATGCTGACCCTGCGCGAGCGGATGCGGTTGTCGATGGTCGAGGGCCGGTCGCCGGACATCGTCATCGCCCGGTCTCCCAACGCCAACACCGGGGGACGGATCGGCTCTTCTCTCGCCTCGCACGGCACGCCCTGGGACTATGACCGGCGCGTGCCCATCCTGTTCTGGTGGTCGGGCGCCGACACGCAGGAGCGGTTCCTGCCGATCCGCACCATCGACATCGCCCCGACCCTGGCCAACATCATCGGCGTGGCGACCCCTGCGGTGGACGGCCGCTGCATCGACCTGGGCGCGCCGGGCGCCGGAGCCTGCCCCGTTCAGCCGTAGCGTTCCGCCATAACTTCGTGTTTCGCCGGGGTCGCGGAGCCTTAACCTTGTCGTGGTTCATGGGCACAACAGGCGGGATCATCCCCTCTGGCTGCATGGATATTCGATGAAGAGAGCCCGTCGCGCCCGGATCGTCGCCACCCTTGGCCCCGCCAGCCGCACGCCGGGCATGGTCAAGGCGCTGGCCAGGGCGGGCGTGGACGTGTTCCGTCTCAACTTCAGCCACGGCACGCACAAGGATCATGCGGCGGCGCTGAAGGCCGTGCGCGGGGCCGAGATGGCGCTGAAACGGCCTCTGGGCGTGCTGGCCGACCTGCAAGGGCCCAAGCTGCGGCTGGGCCGGTTCGCCGACGGGGTGATCGGGGTCAAGCCCGGCCATCGCATGCGCTTCGACCTGGACCCGACGCCCGGCGACGAGACGCGCGTGCAGATGCCGCATCCCGAAATCTTCAAGGCGCTGCGGACCGGCATGCTGCTGCTGCTCGACGACGGCCGGGTGCGCTTGCGGGTCGGGGCGTGCGCCGACGACTGGGCTGATGTCATGGTCGAGAGCGGCTCTGTCCTGTCGGACCGCAAGGGGGTGGCGGCGCCGGACTGCGTCATCCCTGTTTCGGCCCTGACGCCCAAGGACCGCGAGGACCTGGCCTTCGCGCTTCGCATCGGCGTCGACTGGGTCGCCCTCAGCTTCGTTCAGCAGGCCGAGGACATGGCCGAGCTGAAACGGCTGGTCGGCGGCAAGGCGGCCTGTCTGGCCAAGATCGAAAAGCCCCAGGCGCTGGACCATCTGGAGCGCATCCTCGACTACTGCGACGGGGTCATGGTGGCGCGCGGCGATCTGGGCGTGGAGCTGGAGCCGGAAGAGGTGCCGGTGGCGCAAAAGCGCATCATCCGCGCCGCCCGCCAGCGCGGCGTGCCCGTCATCGTCGCCACCCAGATGCTGGAGAGCATGACCGGCTCGCCCGCCCCGACCCGGGCCGAGGCTTCCGATGTCGCCAACGCGGCCTATGAGGGCGCCGACGCCCTGATGCTGTCGGCGGAGACGGCGTCAGGCGCCTATCCGCTGGAATCCGTGGCGGTGATGAGCCGGATCATCGAACGCGTCGAGGCCGATCCCCTGTGGCCCAGTCTGATGGACGCCGAACACGCCGGCATGGACGATGTCGACGCCGACGCGCTTGTCGCGGCGGCGGGCAAGGCGGCGGAGGCGCAATCCACGGCCTGCATCGTCGTCTTCACCACCTTGGGCGGCACGGCGCGGCGCATGGCGCGCGAGCGGCCCTTGCTGCCGGTTCTGGCCCTGACGCCCAATCCCGACACGGCGCGGCGGCTGGCTCTGGTCTGGGGGCTGGAGACGCGGCTGGGCAAGGAGCCGCATTCGCTGGAGGAGGTCACTGAGGAGGCGGTTCAGGGGGCCATGACCTATGGTCTGGCCGAGCCGGGCCAGCGCATCCTGATCCTCGCCGGAACCCCCTTCGGCGCGCCGGGCGCCGCCAATCTGTTGCGGCTGGCGCGCGCCCCGGCGATGATGAAGCGCTGACTCACGTCCTCCTCCCTGTCGATTCGGAGGATGGAGGCCGCAAGAGACTGGACGCATGATCAAATACATCGGCTCTAAACGGGTGTTGCTGACGCAGATTGCGACGGCGATCTCGGGCCGCCTCCCGGACGGGGGGCTGGTCTGCGACCTGTTTTCCGGCACGGCGCGGGTCGGCCATGCGCTGAAAAAACAAGGCTTCCGCGTCTGGTCCAACGACGTCAACGCCTATGCCCACGCTTTGGCGACCACCTATGTCCAGGCCGACCGCGAGCGCTGGGAGACGCAAGCCGAGGCTGTGCTGGCCGAACTGCGCACGGTGACGCCCGAAGCCGGCTGGTTCACCCGCGCCTTCTGCGAGGACGCCCGCTATTTCACGCCCGAGAACGGCGCCCGCATCGACGCCATGCGCGAACGGATCGCGGCCATGGCTCTGGAACCAGAACTGGAAGCCATCGCCCTGGTCAGTCTGATGGAGGCCGCAGACCGAGTGGATTCCACGGCGGGCCTGCAGATGGCCTATATGAAATCGTGGGCGGCGCGGGCGCTGAAGCCGCTGGAGCTGCGCCTGCCCGATGTCCTGCCCGGCGTGGCTGCGGGTCCATGTAAGGCCACCCACGGCGATGCCGTCGAGATCGCGGCCCAGGTCGAGGCCGATCTGGTCTATCTGGATCCCCCTTACAACCAGCATTCCTATCTCGGGAACTACCACTGCTGGGAAAGCCTGGTGCTGTGGGACAAGCCCGAGACCTATGGCGTGGCCAACAAGCGCGTCGATGTCCGCACCCGCAAAAGCCCCTTCAACAGCCGCCCCGGCATTGCGCCAGCGCTTCAGGCCGTGATCGATGGGGTGAAGACCCCCAATCTCGTGGTCTCATTCAGCGACGAGGGCTATCTGAAGCGCGAGCAGCTGGTGGACATGCTGTCGGCGCGCGGCGAGGTGCAGGTGATCGAGATCCAGCACCCTCGCTACGTCGGCGCCCGCATCGGCATCCACAACCCCAAGGGCGAGAAAGTCGGCACGGTGGGCCGGTTGAAGAACGTCGAATACCTGTTCGTCGTCGGCGAACGAAAACTCGAACTGGCGGCTTAGCGTCTTCTTTTTCCTCCCCATTTCATGGGGAGGGGGACCATTCCGGCGACTTAGCCGGAATGGTGGAGGGGGAGGCGCGGGATCAAAGGGATTGGCGATTCAGGTGGCTGAAGTCTGATCCGCCCCCTCCGTCACGGCGCATATCTGCGCCGCACCACCTCCCCATCGCTGCGCGACAGGGAGGAAATTGGATGCCGCTTTCCCTCCCCACGAAGCGGGGAGGAGATTATCTTCAGCCCCCCTCCAGCAGCGCCCTGATCGGCGCCCAGCTGGGCCGATGGGCGGGGCAGGGGCCCAAGGCCTTCAGGGCGGCGGAATGGGCAGGGGCGTTGTAGCCCTTGTGCCGGGCGAAGCCGTATTCCGGGTATTGCGCGTCCAGTTCGATCATCAGCCGGTCGCGCGCCGTCTTGGCCAGGATGGAGGCCGCTGCGATGGACAGGGACAGGCTGTCGCCCTTGACCACCGTCTGCACCTCGCAGGGCAGTTTGAAGCGGTAGTTGCCGTCAACCAGCGCCGCAGCGGGCGTCAGGTCCAGGGCCTCGATGGCGCGGCGCATGGCCAGGCCGGTGGCCTGAAGGATGTTCAGTTCGGCGATCTCCTGAACCGAGGCGAAGCCGACGCCCCAGGCCAGGGCGCGGGCCTTGATCTGAGGTTCCATTTCAAACCGGCGCTTTTCAGTCAGGGCCTTGGAGTCGTCGATGCCCGGCGGCAGGTCGTCGGGGTTCAGAATGACGG
>Ga0233377_1000696_pt1 | contig 14038 bp, 12 predicted proteins | sample ElkDunMinimDraft_6_FD_191540 | JGI IMG/M metagenome (GOLD analysis project Ga0233377, IMG submission 191540) | Fecal eukaryotic communites from dung pellets of Tule Elk in California, USA - Elk Dung E36 | ecosystem: Host-associated > Mammals > Digestive system > Large intestine > Fecal | place...
GAGGGAGAGCTCCTCGAGGTCGCGCCAGACGTCATGGCGGGCGATGACGGCGAGCACGGCGGGCGTGAGCGCGTTTCCCATCAGCTCGAGAGCGCGGCGGGCCGGTGTCGCCGACGCAAAGGCGCTTCGAGCTGCTCACGCCACCGGCCTGGCCGGGAACTAGGGGACCGATCTCGTTGATTCCACAGCGAAGCCGCTCGGTTACGCGAGGGGATCGACGGAGCACGGCGATCATGATCTCGTGCACCTTGAAGGTGCGCGATGGAGCGCTGGTCGCCGCGGGTGGAACCAACGAAGCAGGAGAAGATGATCATGAAGCGGCTGACACGCGTTCGCGCGCTGTTCGGCTTCTTACGCCAGCAACGTCACGTCATCTTCGACGACGCCTTTCAGGATGCACTCGCCGCGATGTACCGGGACACCGGCGCCGGCGACGCCCCGCACGCGCCGGCGATGCTCTGCATGGCGATGTTGCTACAGGGATACGTCGGCGTTTCGGACGCGGAAGCCGTGGAGTGCACGGTCATGGACCTCCGCTGGCAAATGGTTCTCGATTGTCTCGGCGCAACCGAGCCTGCGTTCTCGCAGGGGGCCCTGCAAGCCTTCCGCGAGCGACTGGTCGCGCATGAGATGGACCGAAAGCTTCTCGAGCGAACGGTCTCGCTCGTGCGCGAGGGTGCTTTCACCGAGGCGGATCGAAAGGCGCTATCGAAGGCCGTGCGCGTCGCGGTGGACAGCCGCCCTTTAGCGGGAGCCGGTCGGGTTGAAGATACGATCAACCTGCTCGGCCACGCGGCACGAAGCATCGTGCGAATCGTGTCAAAAGTCACCGACCGAAGCGAGGAAGACATCTGCCGCAAGGCAGGGGCTCCGCTACTGCTCGCCTCGAGCATCAAGGCAGGATTGGATATTGACTGGTCGGACGCGAAACAGGAGGCCGTCGCAGCCTTCGCCGAGTTGTGCCTTCGCTCCAGCAGCTCGCGCGCGGTTCGGAGCGCGATACGAAGGGAAGCTTCCTTCTGCACGAGGAGCACCGCTCGTGTCGCCGTGCGCGCGTGTGCTGGCGTCTCCGCTGCAGCAGCAGGCGTCGTCGAGGCGCATCCGGAGCTCGCGAGCGCCAGGAAGAAGCCGAAGATCGCGCACACCATCGTTCGTTTCGTCATGATTCGCATCCTCCAGCCAGGATCATCGGTTCGAGGAGAGCGGCCCTGGCTTCGTCTCGATGTCGACGTCGCGGGACCATCGCGCACCGCTCACGTCTTCGAGCTCGATGCGGTGTGGGCCCGGAAGAAGAGCGCGCTCGCTCTCGGGGGTGGTGAGCGTGATGGTCGCGCGTGCTCCGAGCGGCACCCCTAGCCCGTGCGGACCGGGCCGGACCTGAACCAGCCATCGATTCGATACCTGCGCCGGAGAAAGCGCAGCGAGCGTCGCCGCGTCATAGCGGCGAACCAGTCGTCCGTGCGCGTCCAGCACGCGCAGGTCGACGACGAACGCTCCATAGGTCTCCGGACCGACGGGCCGCTCGAACGTGACCTGGAGCTCACCGTCATCGCTCAGGTGGGCGTCGAGCACGTCGATGCGGGGCCGCACCGAGTCGTTGCGTAGTGTGCCCCATAGCCCGCCGTGGAAGATCTGGTTGGTCGCGAGCATCGCCAGCACGGCGAACGACGTGAGGGCGCCCGCAGCCAGGGGGGACACATCAGCGTTCCCATCGCCGCGAGGCGGGTCCCGAGGCCGACGATGAGGGCGAGCCCGACGGCGGCTTCGATGATCGTGAAGCTCCAGAGAAAGGCATGAAGCGCGGCGGGGCGATCGAGGAGCGCCGCGATCATGTGGTCCACGCCGAGGATCGAGCCTGGCATGAACTGATTGAATTTCTCGCCGACGTATCCCGGCGCGCCAGGGATGAGCTTCTCGGCGTCGAGGACGACGCGACGATGAAACGCGGAGAAGAACATCCATCCGGTCACGAGCCGTACCGGCAGGAGCACCGGCGACGACGCGAGAGACTTCCAGCGTGCGGCGCCGCCCATCACGCTGCCCCGACGGAGAGGGGACGTCCAGTCGCCAACCATTCGGGACGCCGAAGCGTAGGTAGAAGTCGCTGTTCATGCAAACATCCAAACGTTTGTTTGATTGTTGGTCAGCGTGCGCGAGCACCGATGCCGCCCGCGGTGAGCTCTCAGCGTTCGCAACGACGCGCGACGGCGGATTGTTGCCGTCCTGTGCCCCGGCGCTCCGCGAGCCGCTGAATCGGCGGCGCCCGGAGCCACGGCGCCCGCGGGACTCCAGGACAGGGGTGATCGAGAACGCGTTAGACTGACGCCTCTGGTTGGCCGGATGGAGGTCTCGAGCCGAACGGCATGGCGCGGTCGAAGGAGTTTTTGGCTTGCATGGCTTTGCTAGCGGGCGTCGTGCGAGCGGCGCATGCCGAGGCGACGCCTGCACCCGCCGCCGCGTCTGCCGAACCGCCGCGCGAGCGCGTCGCTCGGTTCGCGCTCGTCCTGAACGAGCCGCGGGCCACGCTCGGCGAATGTGGCGGGAGCGCCGCCCTGCAGGCGTCGGTGGAGCGACGCCTCGCGCGCGAGGTCTTCATCGACGAGGCCGTGGCCGATGCGTCGCTCGTCATCTCGGTCGATCGCATATCGGAGGCGCTGTGGCAGGCGCACATCAGCGAGCGCGATCGGACCGGAACCGAGGTCGGTCATCGCGAGGTCGCCATCGACGCCGACGATTGCGGGAAAGGGATCGAGACGCTCGCGATCATCCTTGCGATCATGGTGGGACCGCCGCGTATGGTCGCCGAGCCGCCGCCGAGCGCGCTCGCGCCCGAGCCGGCCCCTGCGCCAACGAAGGCATCCGAGCCTGCCCCCGCGCCAACGAAGGCATCCGAGCCTGCACCCGTTCCCGCTATACAGAAGCCAGCCGTACCCCTCCGGCCGAGGTGGAGCTTCGCTCCGGCGGCCGCGATGCTCGCAGGATCCGGGGTGCTACCTGCGGTCTCGTGGGGAGTCGAAGGTGGCGTGGCCGTTTACCCGCCCGTGGACCGGATCTCGTTCATCGCGCGAGCTCAGCTTTGGCCCTCGCGAAACGCGGGGACGACGCCAGAGGTCGAGCTCGGTCGCTTCTCGGCGGGCGTCCTAGCCTGCCGTCGCATGGTTGAGGTCGATACCGCGTCTCTCGCGCTCTGCACGGGGCTCTCCGGGGGCTGGCTCAGCGCCTCGGCGCCGTCGATCAGCAGCTCGTCCAGAGGTACCACCCGGCCCCTCGTCGACGTCCCTCTCGAAGCTCGAGGCTCGGTCGACCTTGGATCATTCGCCCGCGGCGTACGGTTCGAGGCCGTACTGGCGGCTCAGCTTGCCGTGCTCCTCCAGCGGGATCAGTTCACCTTCGAGAACCGGATGGGTAGGGAAGTGCCGCTCCATCGGCCCGCCCCGGTCGCGTTCGCGAGCTCGCTCGGGCTCGCCGTGCATTTCTTCTAATAATTCGATCGAGGGGCTGCCTTTACAAAGGTGTGGCGGCGTTCGGCTCATCGGCGGTAGCACCCTCTCTGCCCATGCCGGCGGACGCGGTCCCGGTTCGCTCGAGCGCGGAGCTCTTCCGCGAGCACGGAGCGTTCGTATGGCGCCTTCTCCGGCGCCTCGGTGTCCCGCGCGCCGATCTGGATGATCTCACTCAGGAGGTCTTCCTTTCGGTTCACCGCGCCCTCGAGACCTACGAGGAGCGCAATCACCTCAAGGCGTGGCTCTACCGCATCGCCGTGCGCGAAGCGGGGCGCCATCGGCGCATGCGTCCTCCCCCGAGCAGTATGGACATCGACGATTTGGAAGAAGCGTCGCCGGACTGTCCCGAGGTGACTGCGCAAGCGAACGAGGCGCGTGAATGCTTGCACCGCCTGCTCGAGACGCTCGACGAGCCACGCCGAACGGTGTTCGTCCTGTACGAGATCGAAGAGCTCACGATGGCCGAGGTGGCTGCGGCCGTCGGCTGTCCGCTCCAGACGGCTTACTCCCGTCACAACGCGGCGAAGAAGATGATCCTCGCGGCTGCCCGCCGCCTCGAAGCAAAGGAGACGTCGCGGTGAGCCCCCTTCGTGATCCGCCGCGCCTCCTCGAGTCCTCCGAGGATGTTCCTTCCCTCGTCCGCCTCGGGCTCGAGGCGGAGCGCATCGACTCCGGCCCCGAGCCGAGTCACATCGAGCGCCTCGCGGAGAGGCTACCGTCCGCCGAAGGACCGACGGGAGCGGCGAAGTCCGCCTCCTGGTTCGCAAGGTTGCGGCTCGGCATGATCGCCGGCGCAGGGCTCCTCGGCCTTGCCGCTTTCACGGCGACCGCTCGCGAGGAGAGCGCTCCTGCTGCGCCTGCCACTACGATTACGAGCCTGCCGCCCGCGGCGACCGTGGAGGCGACGCCGGCTCCGATGAATCCGCCGGCTGAACCGCCGGCCCTCAGCCCCCACGAGCTCCCCACCGCGGCGGCGACCGTCGCAGCGCAAGTGCCGTCCGTGGCGCCGAGCGCGCGCGTCGCGGGATCGACCGCGCGCGCCGCGGGGCCGAGCGCGGTGGCGTCCGAGGGCGCGGAGATCGATCTGCTCGCTCGTGCGCAGGAGGCCGTCCGCGCTCGTCCTGCGGAGACGCTCGCGCTCTGTCAGCAGCACAAGGCAGAGTTCGCGAACGGCCGCTTCACGCAGGAACGTGAGGCGCTCGCGATCGAAGCGCTCTTCTACCTCGACCGACGTGGCGAAGCGGAGCGCCGCTGGAACGACTTCCAGCAGCGCTATCCGGCATCGAACCACCGGATCCATCTCGCCGAACTGTTTTCCTCGCCGTCGCGCTAGCGGCGGCTTCGACGATCACTCGATCCCTCTCGCCCGGGCGCTGGCCGCTCTGGGAGGCAGCTTTGTCCTCGACTACACGACGATTCGCACTTCTCGCGCTCGGCGGATTCTCGCTCGTCGCGATCGCCTGCCAGGACACCGTATCGCTCGGCCGTGAGGGCGATGATGCAGGCGTCACATCACCGCCGAGCTTCACGCCGGATCCGCCGGACGGCGGCGACACCGAGGCGGAGGCTCCGCCCGAGAAGATCCTCGCGTGCATGGGAACGGAGTGCGAGGCCCCATACGCCACGTGCTCCGACAAGCCGTTCCCGAAATGCGGGACGAACCTGATGAACGACCCCGCGAACTGCGGGGCGTGCGGCAATCGGTGCGGTGGCTTCGAGTCGGTCAACATGGATGCGCGCTGCGTCGACGGAGCGTGCGTCCTCGGCTGCATGATCAAGGACGGCAACTTCGGTGAGCCGAGGCGTGTCTTCCGCGACTGCAATGGCCTCCTCGACGACGGCTGCGAGACGAACGTCCAGGCCGACGCCGAGAACTGCGGGGTCTGCGGACACGCATGCGCGCCCGGCGTCCGGTGCATCAACGGGAAGTGCGGCTGTTCGAACGGTTTGACCGATTGCGGCGGTCGATGCACCGATACGCGAACGGACAGCCTCAACTGCGGCGCGTGCGGGAACGTCTGTGAGTTCCCCGAAGACGCGTGCGCGCCGCTGCCGCCGAACTCGACCTACGGCTGCGCGAAGAGCTGCGGGCAGCTCCAGTGCACCGGCGGCTTCGCGGACTGCAACAACGACCTCCAGAGTGGATGCTCGTCGGACGGGTGCGAGGTCGACGTCAGCATCGATCCGAACAATTGTGGCGCGTGCGGGGTGAAGTGCGGTCCGGGCCAGGTCTGTCGCAACGAGGGGAGCGGTCCTCAGTGCCTCGACCCGTGTGAGAAGGCCGGCCGTGCGACGTGTCCGGAGGGCTGCATGGATCTCTTGAGCGATCCCTACAACTGCGGTGCGTGCATGAACTTCTGCCCGCCGCCGCGCGCCAATCAAGTCGGGTCATGCAGGAAAGGCCTCTGCGCCTACGAGTGTCTCCCAGGCTTTGCCGACTGTAACGGCGACCCGACGGACGGCTGCGAGATCGATCTACGGATGCATCCGGCGAACTGCGGCGCCTGCGGGAACGAGTGCAACTTCGGTGAGGGCCAACCCTGCATCGAGGGCAAGTGCCTGATGGTCGAGTGCGATGGCGGGGCGGAGGAGACCAAGTGAGCCCCGCGAAGAACATCGAACGACCGAAGCACCGGTGGAGCCGGGTCGCGATCTTCGCCGCGTCGGCGATGGCCTTCGTCGGCTCCTTCGCGAGCTGCGCGACGACGTCGACGGATGCACCGTCTGCGGACGACTCCCGCGCACGTCTGCCGGACGCGTCGAGCACCGACGACGTCGCCGTGGCGGACGCCGATGCAGGGGGCGAGGTCGACTGCGAGGAAGGCGATCCTGATTGCACGACCGACGTCGTCTCCTGTGATGACGTCGCGTGGTGCCTCCATCCGACGCCGCTCGACGTGCTGCACACGTTCACGGCGATCTGGGGCAGCGGTCCGAACGACGTCTGGGCCGTAGGCTCGGGCGGATCGATCCTGCACTACGACGGCAAGACGTGGGTGAAGACTCCGTCGGGTGTCGTCAACACGCTCTATGCGATCTGGGGCAGCGGCCCCAACGACATCTGGGTCGTGAGTGATACGACCACCGTTCTCCACGGAGCCGGGTTCAAGCACGGCACGGCCACGTGGACACGCTCCGAGACGGGCTTCGCTCCGTGGAACCTGGCGCCGTTGCGAGCGGTCTGGGGCACCTCGCCGGACGACGTTCGTATCGGAGGACGCGCGTTCGATCTCGACGAACCAGACTGGGAGAACGGTATCTACGCCGGTCATCAGCTCCTGAAGACGGCGGCCGGCGAGAACGGCGTCGTCTGGAAACAGGTCCCGGGGACACCGACGATCCTCGGCATCTGGGGCAGCTCTGCTTCGGACGTGTGGATGGCGGCCGACAACGGCACCTATGCCCCGCACGAGCGCGGCCTGCTCCTGCATGGAACGCCTCGAGGCGACGACGAAGGTGAAGACCCGCTCGTCTGGACGTCCGTCGACAGCCAGTCCGCGCTCACGTTGAACGCGGTGTGGGGCAGCGGGCCGAACGACGTCTGGGCCGTCGGCGTGCTCGGCTCGATTCGACACTGGACGCCGGGGAAGGTCCGCTTCGACAAGGTCGCCTCGCCGACGACCGCGACGCTCCGCGCCGTCTGGGGCAGCGGGCCGGACGACATCTGGGCGGTCGGCGACTCCGGGACGGTCCTCCACTACGACGGCACGTCGTTCGAGCCGTCCACGGTGCAGCTCCCGCTCGGGAGAAGACCAGATCTCTACGGCGTCTGGGGAAGCAGCGCCCACGACGTGTGGATCGTCGGTGACGGAGTCGCGCTCCACTACACCGGTCCGAAGCCCGCCAAGGGAGGTACGAAGTGAACCGTCTCTCGACGCGCAGCGCTGGGGCGGCGATGTCCGCACTCTTCGCGGTCGGAATCGTCCTCGTCGCGTGTGCGGACTCCGACGCGGCCGATTCTCTCGCCGATCCGAACGAGACGGACAGCGGCGCCGTCACGACGCTGCCCGAAGCTTCTGCGCCGGTCGATGCCGCCGCGGACGACGCGGATGCGGATGCGGGCGCGAATGACGCCGAGACCGACGCTGCCCCGCGCGTCTGCTCCGACGACGGCTTCTGCCACAGCGTGCTCCCCGGCACCCACGAGCTGCGCGGCGTGTGGGGCGACGGACAGGGCATCGTCTGGGCCGTCAGCGCCGGTGGAAGCGTGCTCCGCTGGGCCGGCAGCGCGTGGACCGAGCACACGAGCGGCCTGGCAGCGCTCACCTCCATCTGGGGGAGCGGGCCGACCGACCTGTGGCTCGTCGCGTCGGACGGCACCGTCTACCACGGCGCCGGAGCGAGCTCGGCGGCGGTCGCCTTCGCGCCGGTCACGCTGCCCGGCGATGCCCAGATCGCGATCAAGTCGATCGGCGGGACCGGACCGAACGACGTGTGGGCCGTCGGAGGATCGAAGGACGACTGGGTCTGGCCGTGGGAATGGAAGGGACGCGTCGTTCACTACGGTGGCGACCCCGCGAGCGGAGGCTCGGGCTGGAGCGTCGACGAAGAGCTGTCGTCGCGGAACATCGCGTTCGCGTCCGTTGCCGCTGACGTCAGCAGCGGCGTCTGGATCGCCGGTCAGGAGTTCCGCGAAGACTCGTGGGATCTGATCTACGGCGTGCTCCTTCGGCGCGCCCCCGGCGGCGCCGGATGGACGAGCGTGGAGCTCCCGGTGGACATGACGATCAGCGAGCGGCCCGAGCCGCTGGACGTCGAGCTGGTCGCGACGACGGGGAGCGGCGTGTGGCTGAGGGGTGCCGTGGCGGGGATGGGTGGGGATCGCGCGCCGCTCTGGCGCGGCACGAGCACGAACGGTGGCGCGACCTTCAGCTGGTCGTTCATCGCGCAGCAGCCGTGGGAGCCCGACGTCAAAGCCTTCTGGGGCACGGCCTCGAGCGACATCTGGACCGTCGGTCGGCCGGGACGCGTGACGCGATGGACCGGCACCAGGTGGCAGCAGGCCGCCGTTCGCGTGACGAACACGCCGGTCACCACCGCCTTCTACGGGATCTGGGGAACGAGCAGCACCGACTTCTGGGTCGTGGGCGACAACGCTGCGCTCCACAAGACGACGGGAACGAAGCCTTGAGGCTGGAACCATGAAGACTCGCATTCGACCTCTGCTGCGTTCGGTCGCTGTCGTCATGTGTGGGGCTGCCGCGCTCGTGGCGTGCAACGACGACGACCGCGCTTTCGAGGAGCCCAGGGCCGACTCTGGTACGCCGAACCTCCCCGAGGCCTCGCCTCCGCGCTCGGACGACGCTGCTTCGCCCGCCGACGCCGGAGCCGAGGATGCCAAGCCACCCTTCGATCCGACCGACGAGCCCGTGACGTGCGCAGACGACGCCGCGTGCGCCGTCGAGCTCGTCGCAGGCGAGAACCACTTCTGCACCCGAATGAGCGACGGCACGGCGCGGTGCTGGGGGGACAACACCAAGGGCTCGCTCGGTACGACGGACGCGGGAACGGCGCCCGATGGGACGTCGATCGGGGACGCCGGAGCCGAGGGCGGCACGGTCCCGGGCACCGGCTTCGTCGTCAGCTCCGTCGTCGATCTCGAAGGCGCGACGCAGCTCAGCGCGGGCGGCACAACGACGTGTGCGCTCCTGGCCGACGGCGGCGTGTCCTGCTGGGGCGGCAACGACCGAGGACAGCTCGGTCTCCAGAGCTCGCCGGCGGTCTCCGACTCGCAGGCCCACCCCGACCCGACGTCGGTGGCGCTGCCGAGCACGGCTCGTCGCGTCGACGTCGGAGCTCGGAGCGCGTGCGCCGTCCTGACGAACGAAGAGGTGTGGTGCTGGGGGGACAACTCCGAGCTCGAGGCCGGACGCACGGAGCCGCAGGGGATCGCGGGAGCGGGGAAAGCCGAGCTGGACGGCTTCGCGATCGCGCGGACCGCGGCCAGCACGAACAACGGCTTCGCCGTCACGGAGACCGGCGAGCTCCTCAGCTGGGGCGCCGTCTCCGGAAGCAAGGGCATCGTGTCGGCCCGCACCTCGTCGCTCACCAACGACGCGCTTCCGGTCGCGATCGGCCTCGCACCGGTGACGAGCTTCGCCGTGACGGCGGGCTCGACGGCGCACGCATGCGCGGTGGTGAGCGGGGACGTCTACTGCTGGGGCGCGAGCTCGCTCGGCGCGCTCGGCACCGGCCTGGCGGATCGAGCATCGATGCCGATGCGATCGCACGTCGGGAGCGCGAACGCTTGGCCGCAACAGGTCTCCGCCGCCGGTGAGCTCACGTGCGTGCGCCTCACCGACGGCACCGTGCAATGCACGGGAGACAACTCGCGCGGGGCGCTCGGCCGGATCACGACGGAGACGATGTCGTGGTCGTTCGAGCCGTCCGACCAGCTCACCAGCCATGCGGTCGCCGTGGCCGTCAGCAAGTCGACCGTCTGCGCGCTCACGAAGGCGGGCGGAGTCGTCTGCTGGGGAGGCAACGAACGTGGCGAGCTCGGTCAAGGCGTGACCGACACGCTCGCGCACCCCACGCCGGTCTCGATTCGCTTCTGAAGGGTAGGATGGTCATGAGACTCGCCGACAAGGTCCTTCGTCTTGGTCTTCTCGCCCTCGGAGCGATGGGTACGACGAGCATCATCGTCGCTTGTTCGAGCCGGGACAGCAGCTTCTCCGGGCCCGGTCCGGCGTTCGTCGACCAGGACGCACGGGCAGAGGAGCCTGCAGCTCCGACGTGCGGGCTTCACTGCTCGCGTGACCTCAAGCAGGTCCTGGACGGCTGCAAGGAGGACGCCGTCGTCGAGCAGTGCAGTGTCGATCAAGGCTGCGGTAACGGTCGCTGCGTCGACGCGTGCACCGCCGCCGCCCTCAACAAGGGCTCGACGGGTTGCGACTTCTGGACGTTGCCTCCGACCGATTCGATCGAGCTCCCCGGCTCCTGCTTCGCCGCGATGGTCGCGAACACCTGGGATCGCCCGGTCGCGATCTCCGCCGAGTACGGGGCTGCGTCGCTCGACATCTCGAGGTCGATCTACACCGTCAGTCGCCAGAACGAGGAGCCCGTCTACACGCTCCTCGAGGGGACGCTGCCAACCGGCGAGGTCGCCATCGTCTTTCTCGCCCACAACGAGACGGACATGGGCAAGGAGCGCACGTATTGCCCTCCGACCGTCACGCCGGCGATGCTCGTCGACCCGATCATCCACGGAACGGCGAAGACGAAGGCATTCCACATCAAGGTGGACGCACCCGTCTCGGCGTACTCCATCTATCCCTACGGCGGCGCCGACACGCACGTCCCGACCGCGACGCTGCTCTTGCCCGTCTCGTCGTGGGAGCAGAACTACATCGCCGTGAGCCCGTTCCACTTCGGGCAGCCGCTCAAGCGACGCACGCTCCAGATCGTCGCGAACGAAGACGATACGGAGATCCGCATCCGTCCGACCGTCGAAGTGCGAGCCGCCGGAGGTGTGGCCGGCGCGACGGCGGGGGTCACCCAGACGTGGACGCTCTCGAAGGGACAGGTCCTGCAGTTCGTGCAGCCGGCGCTGACGGGGAGCCCGATCGAGACGACGAAGCCCGTCGGCATCTTCGGAGGCTCCGAGTGCACCTTCCTTCCTTCGACGGTCAACTGGTGTGACACCCTCCAGCAGCAGATCCCTGCCATCGCGCAATGGGGAACCGAATACGCCGTCGTGCCGTTCCCTTCGCGCATCAACAGCCTCGCCGAGAGCACACGCGAGCGGGTGCCGTACACGATCGTCGCTGCCGCCGACGGTACGACGTTCACCTACGAGCCGTCGCGCCCGCGTGACGCCCCCGAGGGCTTGAACGCGGGCGAGAGCGCGAACTTCATCACGGACGAATTCTTCGTGGTCCGAAGCCAGGACGCGAAGCATCCGTTCCACGTGAACGTCTACATGACGGGCTCGGAGTACGGCGGCGGGACGGGCTCGACCACCACGGGCGATCCGGACTTCGTCAACGTGCCGGCGGCGGACCAGTATCTCGATCGCTATGTCTTCTTCACGGACTTCACGTTCCCCGACACGCGCCTGACCGTCGTGCGTCGCAAGACGGCGCAGGGCTTTCTGCCCGTCGAGCTGGAATGTGCGGGGCCGATCGAGGGCTTCCGCGCTCTCGGCACGTCGGGCGAATACGAGTACGCCTTCGTCACGCTGACCGAGGCGTTCCTGCCTCAGACGTTCCCGAAGGGTGAGTGCAGCTACGGCCGCCACGAGGCCCGCAGCGACGGCCCGTTCGCCATCACGGTCTGGGGGACGGGACTGGACGCGAGCTACGGATACGTCGGCGGAACGGGCCTCCGCACCATCAACGAGGCCCCGCCGCCGAACATCCGGTAGCGACGAGCGTCGTAGCCGGCGGCGTGCGTCTCGGCGGCGCGGCGCTCACGTCCACGAACCGAGCTCCGGCACCCCGGTGACGCCCGCTCCTCGCTAGCAGCAGGGGCGGGGAGGTTCCACGTCCGTCAGGCCAGTCCGACGTGCGCGAACCCCGGCACGACGACGTCGCGAACCGCGGCGTCGATCACCTCATCATTTTCCGCCGAGGCGAGGTGGCCATGGGCGGGAATTCCCTCGGGCGGCAGGTGCGCGTCTGGCTTCTTCCATTGCGCGACATTCACGGCGAGCAGCTTCGGTGCCCATGAACGCAGCGTCTGGCGGAGCGGTGCGCTGATCGCGGCGGAGCCGAGGTGTGCCCAGCCGAGCCGGGCGTGATCGATCTCGTCTCGCAGGTGATGCCGGTTGGCTGCGATCGCGGTCGGCGCCGTCGCCGCGTTCCAGCAGGACCGGATCCATTCCGACGCGATCGACTCGTTGATGCAGCACATCCCGAGCGTGATCAGCGCGACCTCCATCGGCTCGTCGCGTGTCCCGAACTCGGGAAGCGTGCCATCGCGCGGTGCGGGCGTCTCGACCTGCGTGCCGAGGTAACGCTCCGCGAGACGGACGCAGAGCTCGCCGTGCCGCTGTTCGTCGTCGATCGCCTTCGCCGCGAGAGCGAGGACTACATCGGCCGCCCCAACGTCTCGAAGCCGTGGGAGGAGCGCCTCGAACGCGACCGCGACGCTCAGCTCGGCGGATGCGCGATGGATCCAGTGACCGCCGATGGCGCGACGTGTTTCGGCGGAGAGCCGTTCGATCGTCGGGTCGTGGGGTAGCTCGAGGTGCTGCGCGCGCTGCACGGCCTCTCTACTTGATGAGCACGCAAGGAGGAGTGGGCTGATCGGAGCCGTCGGGACAGGAGCCCGCGTCGACCGGGTCGCTCGGCTTCTGGGCGTCCGCTGGGTTGAAGCGGGCATCGCTCGCGCCTGCGTCCGGACGACTGCCATCGGCCGTCGTCGAAGCATCGTCGCTCGGCGACGGCGGATCGACGTCTCCACCGCAAGCGTTCACCGCCTGCGTCAGGGAGGCGCCGGCGAGGACGACAGCAGAGAAAAGCGGAGACCGGCGGCGCACGGGCATGAGACCCGGTATGGTAGTCGACAGACCGGGCTTCGTCATCGCCGGACCGCTACCGTGAGTGCGCGGTGATCGTCTGCGGCCGATCGAGCAGAAGCGAAGCTCGGCGTGGCCCGAGGCGCCATTTGATCGTCACCGCGACGGCGCCTTTTCGAGGGGCACGAAGTAGCCACCGAACGACGTGAGCGAGAGCCGTCGCGGCCCCTTCTCGAACGTCGCGTAGTCGCCGCGATGTGCACGGTCCGCGTACCACGTCGTGATCTGGAACGAGACGTCGTTGTACTCGAGGCTCGTTGGCGGAGAGATCTCGTACGCCGCGTGGCCGGCGAGGCCGACGCCGCGCGCGACGCCGGCGGCCTGGTCACGCGATAGCCAGAAGAAGTGGCCGTCCTGCGTCCACTCGAGCCCGATCTGCTTGACCCGTCTCGAGCCGATCGATGCCGTGGTCGCGCGTGGCGACGACGTCGAGCATCGCAGGCTCCGTCGGCGTGGCCGGCTTCCGACGTCTCGACTTCCGGTGATCCGCAACGACCCGACGCGCGATCGCAAAGAGCCACGTTCGCACGGACGAGCGCCCCTCGAAGTCGCCGTACCGCCGATGCACGACGAAGAAGATCTCCTGCACGACGTCGTCGACCATCTCGATGTCCACGCCGAGCTGCCGGACGCTCCTCCACACGAACGGGAAGTGCGCACGGTAGAGCGCGAGGAACGTGGATGCGTCCGCTCGCGCCTGCCGCTGCGCCGTGGCTCGCCGGGGCGGCGAAGGACGGGAGCCGAGGCGAGACGTCGTTCATGAAGGCTTCGTGGACGGAGAGAGCAAAGTTCGACGTCGGTGACGTCGGTTCGTCTCGAGCGGCGGCATCCGCCGTCAGAAACGGAGCTCGGCGGTCGCGATCGCGCGCGCGCTCATCGAAGCGGGCCGATGCATGACCTCGGTGTCGATGGCGAAGGTCGGGCGGACCGGCGGGACGAGCGCCTCGATCGTCCCACCGATGGCGAGGCGATCGCCCACGGCGAGGCGCGCCACGGGACCAGCCGCGATCGCGAT
>Ga0233377_1000697_pt1 | contig 14019 bp, 22 predicted proteins | sample ElkDunMinimDraft_6_FD_191540 | JGI IMG/M metagenome (GOLD analysis project Ga0233377, IMG submission 191540) | Fecal eukaryotic communites from dung pellets of Tule Elk in California, USA - Elk Dung E36 | ecosystem: Host-associated > Mammals > Digestive system > Large intestine > Fecal | place...
CGGCGACGGCAGCCGGGACGATGAGGTTCGCGGTGAGCGAGTAATGGTTCTCTTCTGAGACGTCGAGCTCGACGGTGACGACGGCCTGGTCGGGGGCGGGCGCGGGGCTCGATGAGGTGTCGGCGGGCGGCGGGAGTTGCTTGGCGGGCGGGAGGTCATCGGGTGTCCTTCTTGCGGAGCCCGCCCCGGGGGTGGGGCGGGCTCGCGGGGTGGGGTCAGGTGGTGGGTGCTGCGTCGCGGGCGTCGGACTCGGACAGGGCGATGGCTGCGATCATCTGGGAGATGGCCTGGCCCGCTTGCTCTCGCGACAGGTCCAGGAGCGAGGAGAAGTCGCTGAGGTCCAGCAAGAGTCGCCCGCCGGGGGTGCCGATGATGTTGAGCGGTCCGTCCGCCATCGCTTTCTCGGAGACGGGGACGACGACCGCGCGGAAGTGGGCCGGGTTGTCCCTGTCGGCTTCCGCTCCCCCCTTGGCGAGTTTCGGGGGCGCGATCGTGATGTGGACGATGTTGCCCTTGGCGGTGAGGCTGGGCCAGCCGGGCAGGCCTTCGCTGAAGTCGTTGTCGCCTGAGGTGAAGAACTCGGCGACGCTCTCGGGGGTGATCTCGACTGGGGGGACGGCCTTGATGTCGATGACGGTGCCGCAGTCGAGGCACACGTAGATGCCGTCCCAGTCGTCGAGGATCAGGTCGGTGATGGTGCCCTCGCTGTTGGCGTAGTCGAACCCGGTGTCGTACGGGGTGTTGTTGCAGGGGGCGGCGCACTTCAGATCGTCGTATTCGTCTACCACCACGGTGGGGAAGGTGCGGCCTTCGACGGGGCCGGTGACGCGCTGGGGGACGACGGGGCGGGGGGCGGTTTCGCTCATGGGGCGGTTCCTTGGGTGGTGGGATGCCCGCCCCGGGGTGGGGCGGGCGTGGGTGTTAGGCCCTGAGCTGGCGGTGGGCCTGGGGGAGGGTGTGGTGGCGGGGCGGGGCGGGCGGCGGGGTTGGGCCGGTTGCGAAGTCGGCCGGGTCGATCGTCCACGACAGGTCGTCGTAGCGGGAGGAGACGGTGACCTCGTGCGGCAGGGCGCCGACCAGGCTGTTCTCAAATCCCTCCACGGTGTAGGCGACGGTGATGTCAAACGTGGCGCTCGTGTGGTTGTAGAGGTCGCCGCGCAGCATGGCGGCGATCTGCTGCTTGCTGGCGCGCTGGAGGGGGACGTATTCGCCGACTAGGCATTCGGTGCAGCCGCAGCCCTTCGGGTCGATCGCGATGACCACAGGGGGGGAGTAGTCCTCGGCGGTATAGCTCAAGGCGGTGATCCTTCCTAGGCGGGGTGGGGGAGACAGGCAGGAGGTCGTCTTCATCGGCGGTGGAGGCGCCCAGGGCGTGGATGCGGTCGGGGGCGGTGGTGCAGCGCAGCGCCAGGGCGACCTGTCCGGCGGCGAGGCCGTCGAGGTCGGCGTGGGGGTCGAGCGGGTCGTCGGCCCAGCCGGCGACCCAGGTCTCCAGGAGGGCCGACCAGCGGATGTGGGTTCCGCACACGCACCAGTAGGCGCCGGGGGTGAGGCGGTCGATGCGGAGGTCTGGGTGCTGGGACCATTCGGCCGGAATTGAACGCTAACGAGCGCCTTCCCAGTTCAGAGCCTTGACCACACCGTAGTAATCCCCGGATTTACTGCGGTGGCGAACATGCCCACTTACGGGAACGTGCGCTACAGGCAAGATCAGGCCTACGCGTTTACCGCGGTAGAGTGTTCCGACGTTCAATTCCGGCCGGATGGTCCCAACATCCCAGGACAGCGCTCAGGTCAGCAGGAACCTCCCCTCCCTCAGACGGGATCTTCACCAGTCCGCTCGTCGGTGGAGGCGAACTCCTCAGCGGCGATACACAGCGCGGAGACAAACGAGGTGCCGTGCTCCATCGCATCGGCGTACACCTCGATCAGCATCGCTCGGGCCGACTCGTGCTCGCCCACCTTCAGGGCGGGCGGCTGGTCGCTCATGACGGTCACCAGCCGGAAGAAGTCGGGCCGATGCTCGGCGGTCATATCGTCGAAGCCTGCGTTGTCCGGGTAGAGCTTGATACCGGTGTTCTGCTCGTGCTCATAGGCGATGCAGTCGAACAAGAAGCCGGCCACGTCCAAAACATCGTTGAGGACTTGCGTGTGAAGCGCGTCGGCCCACCCGGCTCGTGCGGTCACTGTCCAGGCGATGGCGTGCAAGACGTCAGTGGGAGTGCCGCCTGCGGCCACGCAGTCGACCACGACCTCGGCCGAGCTTGGCGGCTCCTCGACGTATTGGGCAGTTGACGGGGATTCGATGTCCTCGCTCAGGTGCTCTTCGGTGAGGGGGACGCTTTCGGCGAAAGGCTCGTCCTTGTGCGCGGTCAGCTTGTCCATTCATCCGTCCTTTCGTTATCTGTGCAGGTGAGCGGCGGGATGCGTCGTGTCAGTCATGCCAGTCGCACCACCGGCCGCGTTTCAGGCCAAGAGCTTCTGGGTTGATGACCCAATACAGCTCACAGCCGATGACGACGTACCGGCCGATGAGGGTCTCGACGATCACGTGATGGGGGTCGTCGGGTGCGGGCACCCCCTCGCACTCGACGCACGTCGTGGTGAGCCAGGGGGCGATCTTCTCTGCCTGGCCGGGGTCGCTGAGCACGGCACAGATGCGAGCGAGGTAGTCGCGGTTCTTCGGTGTGAGCGGTCGCGGGGACGAGATCATCGGTCGGTTTGCTTCAGCTCGTAGAGAGCGCGGCGGCCCAAAGGCGGTGTGAGGCGGCTCGGAGCCAAGCCGGTGGCCGGCGCAGTCCCATCCGTGGTCTCGGCAGAGCCCGTCCTCGTCCATCGGGCATTGTGGGGCCTCTTCGGAGGTCATGGCGTTTTCTCTCCCTCTTCGAACAGGGATGCTGGCATGCCTCGGACGGGCGAGGTGGCGGGCTCGGGACCCAGCACGGCCATACGAGCAGCCGCCCGGCGGCAGTGCTCGCGGACCGGCCTCCTTGCGCTTGAACGGTCCGGCGGGGCGGCGGCGCTCAGCTCGAGTAGCCGGGCCATCGGGAGTTAAGACGGCCTGCCGTAGTGCTTGCCGAGCAGGGCGATAAGGTCATCGCGGAACGCGGCGTCCGGACCGAAGTTCAGCGTGTAGCTGAGGCCACCTCTGTTGGCGTAGACGGCCAGGGTTCCCTTCGCGCCGTCAGGGCGGAAGAAGTGGATGAGTTCGCTGTCGTAGTGGCTCTTGCTGCTGGTGGGGGTGTATTCACTGCCGGGCAGAAGTGAGGTGATCTGTTTGGCCTCGGCTTTCCGTGCGGCCCGCCGTGCCGCATGATGGGCTTCAGCTGTCTTCTGCGAGGCGATCTGGGTGCGGTAGTGCGGCAGGAGGTTGCGGCCAAGCTGGGCGGCCACCGCTTTCGGGGAGCGGGTCAGCGCCGCCGTGGTGTAGCTCCCGCGCTCTCGCGACAGGCATGCCAGGTCCGACAGGTCGGCGCTCAGGGGCAGTCCCATGAACGTGATTTTGTCGTTGGAGCACTCGCCGTAAGTGCGGTGCAACAGCGCGATCCGCTCCTCACCGTTGACCAAGACGACAGCGGCCTTCTCCCACCGCTGGGGGAAGGTCTGCACTTCGAAGGAGTCAGGGAGATGCTGGGCGACCTCAGCGGCGAAGGTCTTTACCTGGGTGGCGTTCATATAGCGGATCACATGCTCTCCTTGTCGGTGATCACGAGAGGCTGGATGTCGGTGTGGCCGTTGGTCACAGGGAGCTGTTGATCACCGTCGCGCTGCTTCAGCTCAGGCATCGGTCTTGACCTCCTTGCCCGGAACCACCGGGAGGAGCGTCTCGTCGTTGATCGCGGGCACGCCGAGCGCGGCGGCGACCGGGTCGGAGACGCGCGGTACGCCGACGATGGGCAGGCCCGGGAACGAGGTGCGTGCGGCCTCGACGCAGCCGGGGCACGGGGTGTACGTCCACTCGGGGTTGGTGTGCTGGCCGCCGATGGTCCATGTGGGCGTGTCAGGCGCGAAGAGGTCGATCTCGCACAGGGTGTCGCTCACCTTCTCGCCCTCGACCAGACAGGTGGCGTCGTCCGGGCCGAACCGGAGCGTCCGCAGGTAAGCGGCAACGGCAATGACGGCGCCGAGATCCGCGTCGGCCGACTCGTCGGTGACCGGCTCAGGCTCGGGCTGCTTGTCATCCACGCCGGTGCCCCGGTAGCGCTTGAAGATCTGCTTGAGTGCGGCCAGCGCCGCGATCGGGGCCATCACTCGTCGGCCTTTCCGCTGGCGTGATCAGCCAGCCGGTTGATCAGGCGGATCTGCTGCTCTTCCTCTCTGGTGAGGAGCACGGCAGGTAGGTCTTCCACGCCGTCGAGGTGGGCCTTCCACACCTTGTGCCAGCCGTCGATCGGGATGTTGCCGACGCGCGGCGCAGGCGCGATGATGAGCGGCTCGCGCGGCCCGCTCAGTCTGGCCGCGTACTCCTTGTCGACGGCGACCACGCCGAGGTGGATGTAGCCAACGAGGTCCGCGACGCGAACGTAACCTTGCTGACGCTCCCGGACGATCTCCTGGGCGGCGGTGACGTCCCAGACACAACCAAAGCCGTCGAACATCTGCCGCTCTTGCTTCGCGGTCATCGGCGGCCTGCGCACCCGGCGTGGCCGCAGCCCCCACAGAAGCCGCCGGACGAGCAGGCGCAGCCACACGCGCCGCCCGGGCGGCGCGTCCGGTACGACGTCGGCGCATCAGACCCATACCGTTGCGCCGGGATCGATGTGACCTTCGCCAGATCCAGCTGCAGGCCGCGGAGCGCGCCGCACGGCACGGCCAGCACGACCTGCAGCCGCGGGTTGTCCTTGAAGTTGCGCGCGTACGCCGTCGCCCAGGCTTTCGCCTGTTCGGTGGTTGCGATGTCCTGCTCGAAGGGATGCCTCGCGGCGAAGGCCGCGAAGCCTTCGGGGTGGTTATCCTGCGCCGAGCTGATGTCGTCGAGGTGGCGAGCCATGTGCTGCCACGCCTCATCCTCGCTCGGGGCGAGAAGCACGGTCGGCTCGTCCGTGCCCCAGAGGGCGATTGCCGCCCACATCTCACTGCTCACGGGCACCTTCCTGAAGTTCCGAGAAAGACGGGCAGAGTCCCCGGCGAGGGTGGTCGGTGATGGACGGGAGCGGTCGGCCGGGGCAGTCGACGTGCGGCGCGAGGCAGGCGTGGACGCCCAGGACTGTGACGCCTCCCTCGGCGCGCGCGAGGATCGCAAGGGCCTTGGCCAGCGCGGTCCGCGAGGATCCCTGGTGTCGGCCGCCGTATTGCAGGTCGTCGCCGTGACTGGCGATCTGTTCCAGCGCATCGGCTCTGGCGCGTTGAATCTCCTCGTCCGTGGTGTGGCGCAGTTCAGCGACGAACAGGGGGACCATGAAGGTGAGCCAGTCGGCCAGCAGGATGGAGAACTCCTCGTTGGGCTGCCCACGTCTCGGTACCTGCCTCGTGCTGTCTTCGCGTACCAGGGCGACATAGCCGAAGGGGCCGTGAGATTCGGGGTTCAGGGCTGTCTCCGTTCTGGGCGATACCGGCTCGGTGACGACGTCAAGCACGTCAAACGCCGCGACGTCGGTGACGTGATTTACCGTCTTCTCAATGCACGCGACCGACAGGATTCCGAGCCAGGACGTCCGGGCTGATGGTCCGGTGCTTGGGCCGTCTCGATCACGGGTTCTCGCAGCGGAGGCAGGCTCGTCCGAAGGGTGGGCCTGCCGGAGCGGAGAGGTTCCGTGATAGGCCCAAATCAAGCGCCGGGACATCAGTCCCGCGTCGGGCCAAGAGATTTCCTGAAGAGGTGTTTCTCGCCATCCGAGAAAGCTGGAGGTCCTGTCCTGCCTGATATACGATGCGGATCATGGACGACCTTCAGGCGTCCTATGGACAGGCAGCGCAAGCGGACGTTTCTCGCTATGGTCGTTTTGGAAGCACTCGTCGTGTACGGCCCGGGCAGCGGCGGCAACACGTGACACTTTCTTCCTGCTCATGCTGACCGGGGGGAAATTGACCTGATCCTTTAGTGGCTGGACCAAGTGCATCGCTCTTCGGAGTGACCTTCCCCTGGCGGTTCTGCGAGCAGCGCATGCGAGGTCTCAACGTCCGACACGGCTAGGTCAGTGGACCTTTCGGGTCATCGACCGCGCTGATCTCAGGAGAATAACCCGTCGGCATCCTGATGTTTTTTGCAGGCCCAGACGCGTTCATTTTTGAACGTGATCATTACAATGGGCTTTCTTTTGCATCCCAAAATGAAGCAGTCGCCCCTGTTTGAGCGTTCCTGAAAGGTCGTCCTTTTCCCCATATCATCCTCGTCATAGTCGATTTTGTCGCGACCATCTTCCTTTACGGAACTAACGATGGCCGTGACGCACCAAAGCCGATAGTTCAGCCCCTGTAATTAAAGATGCGGCGAAGAGTACTGGATCTCAGCGAGGTTATTCTGGTCGCGCATGACCTGCTCCACGTCCTTGTACGCTTGCGGGTGTTTGTCCACCGGGGTAGCCGCCCGGTCGGCGTTCCCGATGCGCTTCCCCATCGCCTCGGTGAGCTCGCGGCGGGCCTGCGGGCGAGACATACGCCGAGCGGCTCCGCGCGAGTACGAGTTATACGAGGCGGGGTTGCCGAGGCCGGTTACATTACTGGTTTTCGCCGTTCAGGAGTTTCCTGACGGGAGAGGCAGCCTGGCTCGGTGCCTGGGTCATCTCGACCACGGGTTCTCGCAGCGCAGGAAGGCTCGCCCAAAGGGCGACCGCGTAGCGGCGTGGCCTTCCGTGGCGGAGAGGTTCCGTGGTAGACCCAGAAAGGCGCCGAGCCAGCGCTTCGTTGACGCTCCCTCCATAACACCCAGGTCAGGAAGTATCCGGGCCGCGCGCATGGGGAGTGACCGTCCGCGATCGGCGTGGAGATCCCTAACGCCGAATCTGGCCCGCGCGTATGGGGAGGATCTCAAATCTCGTGGTCATCGTGTGGCTCCTGGGTGAGGGGCGAGGGACGATCGTGGCACTGTCCGTGCCGATCTGCCTCATGCCGCCACCGGGCGCGGATGCCGTAGATCTTGGCGCCGATCTGGACGCGGTCGCTTCCGGCGGCGAGTCGATCAGCGGCGCCAGCGGCGGCCCTTTGCCGCTGCTCGCCGAGGTTGCGATCATGGACCAGCCGGTGCATGTGGCCGATCAGCCAGGCGCGGGCCTCCTGCTCGGTCGCCCAGTGGCCGTAAGGGTGGGCCGGGCCATAGGCGGTCCACGGCAGCGAGGAGTCCGGCAAGGCGATCAGCGTGGCATCGGCTGCGGCGATGGCCGCCGCTAGGCGCGCCGCATCGAAACGGCGTCCGGCCCGGTGGTCGGCGGAGGTTCGCACGTCGAACCGCGCGACGCGTACGGCCCCCCAGGTGGCGCTGTACTCCTCGCCGTCGCGCAGGTGCCCGCAGTTTTCGCCCGCCGGGCAGGCGGCGACGATTCCCCGCTCGATCCGCTCGTCGCAGGGAGGGCAGGAGGTGCCGTGGCGGCCGGGCGCCCACTCCTTGTAGGCGATGACGACGCACTCCCAGTCGTAGCCGAAGCCGCTTCCGGGCGTGATGTCCAGGGCGCCGACGGTGATGTGGCGATCCCAGTTCTGGCGGTGCAGGCCGCTGTAGGTCAGGGGGTAGGTGGTGGCGACGTCGGGCAGGTCGGGGCCGAGGACGCGCAAAGTCAGCATGCTGGGATACCTCTGGGTCGACGAAGCGTGAAACAGGGGGTTGGTGAATTGGGCGAGCGGGGAGGCGGCCAGCACCGTTCCCGCGTAAGGGCTCCATGGCCCGGGGTGAATCCGAGGTGTTTGGCCGCCCGCCTACTCGTCCACGCTCAACCCGCGGGGGAAAGCTCGCTCCTCCCGGTAGAGTTCGCCGGTGCTGAGGCAATGATGCAGGCACCTCAGCAGGCGGCCGCTCAGGTGGCGCAGCGCGGCGGCGTACCGGTCGCCGGCTTCGCGCCGCCGGTCGTAGTGCGCCCGAGCGCCAACGGAGCGGGTCAGCGCGGCGAACGCCCACACATGCCCTGTGCCCTTCAACGCGCGGTTGGCGATGCGCCGGTGGGTGACCACTGAGCTGGCCCCGCTGGCCCAGGTGAGCGGCGCGACACCCGCGTACGCCAGCAACCCTCGGGCGCTGGCGAAGCGGTTCGGGTCGTCGCCGATCTCGGCCAGCAGGCGGGCGCCGACGATCGGCCCGCAGCCGGGGAAAGAGCGGTAGATCCGTGCTTGAGGGTGGGCGTCGAACGCCTCGGTGACCTGCAGGGTCAGGTCGTCCAGCGTGTGACATGCCTGGTTCAGCAGCGCGAGGCGGGCGAGCATCGCGGCCCCCATGGCTTCTTCGACGACGTCGATCTGGCGAAGCTGTGGTTGACGGAACAGCCCGTGCAGTCGTTCGGCGTGATCGTAGATCAGCCGGGTGCGGCCCCCCTCGGCCAGCGCGTCCGCGAGTTGGCGGACGGTCAGCCGGGCCGCGCGGCGTGGTGTCGGTGCCAGGGCTAGCACCGTGCGGGCCTCGCCGCGCATGAGGTCGTCGGGAAGACCTTTCCATGCCTCCAGTGCGGCCGGGTAGTACTCGCGCAGCGCGCTGCGCAGCTTGAAGCGCAGCTGGTGGCGTCGACGGCCGGCGTCGGTGTGGGCGCGTGCCAGCACGGTGATCGCGGCACCCTGCGGTGAGGGCGTCCACAGGCGGCGATGCAGGTGAGCGTCGGTCCGCAGGATGTTGGCCAGCAGTACCGCGTCGGTGACGTCGGCCTTCTTGCGCGTGGGGTTCAGCCGTCCGCGGTATCGGGCCACGACCGTGGGGTTGATCGCCACGACCGGCTGACCGGCCGCGCGCAGCGCGGCCACCAGCAGGCCGCGACTGGTCTCGATCGAGACGGGCACCTGCTTGCGGCTGTGGCGGTGGCTGGTTTTCAGCCCGGCCAGCAGGCGCAGCAGCTCCTTGACTCCGGCCGGGGATTCCTCGATCCGGGCGCGGGCGACGACCGTGCCGGCCGTGTCGACGACCGCGACGTCGTGGCCGCTCTCAGACCAGTCAACACCGCAGAAGAACGCCACCATCTGCTCGTTCGCCCTTTCGTTACGCGTTGATCGCTGCGGGCGAGCCGGGCCGCCGATCTCACATTGAGGGCTGCAAGCACCCGGGGTCGCAATAGGCGTTCGCCCGGCCCGCTCTGGGAACCCTACACTTTTTGAGTCATATATGACTCAGTAAAGGATGGAATGATGAGAGAGAACGAGGCGGCAAGCGTGAAAGCCGAGGTGGGGGAGGGGCCGGTGCGATACGACCTCGTCCCCCACGTCTACATCGCCAGCGGGGTGTGGCCAGAGGCCACCCTCACCCCGGATGCTCCGATCGGTGCTTATTACGCGCAGGAGATCGCCCGCCGCCTCAAGGCCGCTATGACCGATCGTCGCCTGTCACAACACAAGCTCGCGCAACGGTCCGGGGTATCACAACGGACGATCGGCCGCGTGCTGATGGGCGATACCTACTGCGACGTCGCCACACTGGCCCGCCTGGAATTCGCTCTCGAAACGGGCATCTACCCGACGCGACGGTTCCGGGGACTGCCCGAGGAATCCGCTGGATGACCCCAGCAGGTCATTTTGGCCGCGACAAGATGCAGCCCGCGTCGCCGCGCGTGGGCTATGGGCCTAGCCGTAGCGCTCGGTGTACCCGGTTGGCGCGGTGGAGTCTCGCACGCACAGGTATCAGGATGAGGAGCTCGACACCTCTGCTCCACCTGGTGATCCGCGGCGCGGGATCTGCCTTCCCGCCAGCACGCCTCTGTACGAGACCGTGCGACTTCGCCCCGGCTGACGTCTGAACCTGACCGGGGCGCCGCCTGTCCAGGAAGGTTGATGCGCCGGGGAAGTGATCATTCTCTGGCGTATGCAAGATCTTTCTGATTCCCGTCAGCGGTTTCGCCGCGCATGCCTAAGGTCGACGGCAACACGTTTCCTGTCACGTAGGGGTCCGTCGGCGATCCCCGAACTCGCACAAGGACGCGCCTCCGGTCGACAACGTGCCGCGGGCAAACTCCCTCAGCGCGCTTTCGAGGCCGCGGGCAAGTTGCGGCTGTTCGCCGAGTGCAGGCGCCCGCTCGGCTGGCGCACCGACGAGTATCGCGTCGAGGACTTGGAGCGGGTCGCCGCCTCAATCGCCGGTGTGTCGATCCGGGCCACGCCAGTTGACGCGTTCGTCTGCCCGTGCCTGCTGCGACACCCCCGGGTGTCAACGGGTCGTTGACGTGATCCGTCCGGTGAGGCGGCTCGCGCGCTGGGCGGCGCTCTGCTTGGTGAGGTGCAAGGCGGCGCTGGTTCTACTTCGGAGGTTAGACTGGCGGACCCTCCGGCTTCCCTTGTGGCAATACGTGCGCGGACGCTCTCGTGGGACGACAAGGCGGGACGGTCCGAAAAGACAGGAAATGCAGGGGATGCCGTGACGATCGAATGGATTGAGCAGTGGCCGCCGCCTGAAGGCGTGGAGATACGCCAGGTGTACGGGATCGTGTTTGACCGCTCGGGCAGGGTCGTGGTGCAAGACGACCAAGGCCGGTATAACCTTCCAGGCGGCACCCCGGATCCGGGCGACTTCGGCATGCTGGCCACTTTGGCCAGAGAGTGTTTCGAGGAAAGTCAGATCACGCTCGAAGCGGCGGAGCCGGTCGGATACCAGCAGGTCACCGAGGATGACGAGACCTACATTCAGGTCCGGTTCGCCGCCCTGCTGCAGGGCACCTGCCCCCGGCAAGCAGATCCCTGCACAGGTCGTTCCTATGAGCGGCTTCTTGCGTCACCGAAGGACGCGCCTGGCCTCCTGGGGTGGGGTGAGCGCGGAGACCGTCAGTTCGCCGCGGCGGCTGCCGCCGCCGCGCATCATTGGGGTATCGAGCCCGCTCCGGCCGGTGCGGCGCGGGAGTACATCCCGTAGCCGTTCGCTGGTGTAGGCCAGGCAGACCACCGCCGCCCGAGCCACTGCCAGAAGCCGTACCTTCCGATCAGGCGCTTGACGGCGAGACAGCGGCAAGGTCTGCCACAGGGTGCGGATCAGGACCCGGGCGGGTCGCCAGCGGCAACACCACCACAGGTTGCGGCCGTGCCGGGCCGCGCATCGAGCCAGGCCCTTCCCTGACAGCACGCTCTTGCGGAGCAGCGCCGGGCCGCTGAGCCGGTCGTGGTGGTCCACCGCCATCTCCGGGTCGAACAGGGTGTGCTCACCGGCGGCCCGGATCCGCAGCTGGTAGTCGACGTCCTCGAAGGCGCTGTCGGCGAAGGCGACGTCGGTGACTCCCAGCCGGTGGGCGGTCGCGACGTCGAGCAGCATGTTCCCGCCGGCGACCAGCATCCGCGGTTCGCGGACGAGACGGTCCTGGTGCAGCGTGGCAGCGCGAAGTTTCGCCGACCCCGCGGCTTCCCAGGCCCGTACCCGCGCGCCGGCCCCGCAGACCACCGCAGGGTAGCGAGGCCCGAACGCGAGGGCCGCGCTCTGGGAGGCACGCCTAGCTGCCGTCCACCACCCCGGCCGGGGCAGGCAGTCGTCGTCAAGGAAAGCGACGCTCCTCCAGCAGGAGGCGGACCGTTGAAGGTGATCGAGCAGCCAGGCCCTGGCCGCGCCGATAGACACGGCCGCGCTGACGGTGAGCAGCTTGCTTCCGGCGTCGCGGGCGGCTTGTTGCGCTCGCAGCGCGGCGGGGCTGGCAGCAGCACCGGTGAACAACACCGCGGTGCAGCCGGCGGGGGCCTGAGCGGTCAGAGCTTCCAGGACGGCGTGCAGGGTGGCAGGGGCGGTGTGGGTGACGACAACGACCAGCAGGCCGGGTTCGGTCATCGCGCGCATGCCGTGATCCTTTCCAGCAGGGTATCGATGACGTGGTCGACGGTGTGGCAGGCCGCGGCGCGGCGGGACCTCGCGCCGAGCTCCTCCAGACGCAGAGGATCGTGCAGCAGGGCGGCGGCCTGGTCGGCGAACATGTCGCGGACGCGCGGGTCGGTGACATCTCCGGGGATGAGTAGCCCGCTGTGGCCGTCGGTGACCCGCTCGCGAAGAGCGGCCCGATCGGACACGACGGGGACGGTGCCGCAGGCCGCTGCCTCCAAAGCGGTGATGCAGCCCATCTCCTCGTAGTTCGTCGGGTACAGCATGATCTGGGATTCGGCGAGCGTGCGCAGGTAGTCGGCTCTGTTGACCTCGCCGAGGTAGTGGACTCCGTCCGGTGGGTCTTCCAGCCGAGGTACCTCGCGGAGCGTTAGGTGCCGCGCCTGCTGGGCGTCGTATCCCCACAAGCGGTAGCCGCCCATGACGCTCAGCGTGGCCTGCGGCGCCTGGTGCCGGATGCGGGGCCACAGCTCCAGCAGCGGGCCGAGCCCACGGTATGGGGCCGAGGAGTGCACGCACTGCCAGCGGCGGCGCTCGATCCCGGCAGGCAGGTCGGTGTCCACGGTGTGCCCGTAGCTGTGCACGACGAAGCCATGACGTGGCGATATCTGGCGGTGGTAGCGCTGGTAGGCGGCCTTGGAGCCGACGAACACCAACTCACACTCGACGGGCTGATCGAGGCCGGGGGTCACGCGGTCGCCGATGTAGAGCACCCGGACCGCGGAAGCTGGCGTTCGCTGGAGAAGGTTCGCGTCGCGCCAGCTGAGGACCGCGTCCGGAGGATCGGCGCGGCGGATGGCGTCCCAGGAGTCCGCGGTGCGCCAGTCGTCCGTCTGCCAAGCGGAGCTGTCGGCGTCGCCTCCCAGGAACACCCGGGCGCGTACGCCGCGGGCGTGCAGCGCTCGCCACCATGCGACCAGGGTGGCCTCGTTGCCGCCGAGTCCGGTGTCGATGCGCTCAGGCGGGAAGCCCGGGGTGCCAGGGGCCACGATGTCCACGATCATCGCCATGTTCGTCCTTCTGCCTGGGGGTGAGCGAATTGCGTGAGCACCGCCATCGCCGCGTCCTCGGGCAGACGGACACCTCGGCAACGGTAGCGATCCAGCGCTTGCGAGAGGGGCAGGCCAGAGTTGACCAGCACCGCCAGGGCGACCATCCCGGCCCGGTCCAAGCCGAGGGCGCAGTGCGCCACCAGCGGCTTAGGCAGGGCGGCAACGAGCTCCACGGTCGTATGAAGCCGCTGGACCGGCTGATCGGTCTGCCAGTACGTCAACGGCCAGTGCAGCAGCACCAGGTCCTGTTGCCACCGCGCCGGATAGTCACTGAGCTGCGGTCGGCGGCGGCGCAGGCACAGCACTGTGGCCGGCGGGCAGGCCAGCGCCCACGTCTGGGCGCGGGCGCCAGCGACGAACACCCCATCGAGGACAGGCCAGGCCGGGCCGCTCCCCTCCTGCGGTTCACTGCTCATGCCGGCCTCCGCGCCCTGGCGTCCAGCACCAGGTCAGCGATCTCCTGGGCGACCTGTTCGGCGGCGCGCTCTGCGGTGTCGATATCGGCGTAGCCGTGCGCTGAGGTGGCGCGAACAAGCGCGGCCTCCAGCTCCTGCTGGGCGGCGACCTGGCCGGGGGCGAACCTGCGTTCGTCGCGGTCCCAGACCGCGCCGCTAGCGAGGTAACGCTGCCGCCGCTGCTCGTAGGGGCAGCGCAGCAGGACGGCCACGTCTACCTGCCGGTGGAGCCGCCCGGCCAGCCACCGCGCGACGAGGGCCAGCCAGCGCCGACCGCGGGCCTGGTCGTAGGCCCATACGCGGCATACGTACGACTCTTGCAGCGTCACGGTCTCAGCTCTACGGCGGCGACCGCCGACGAGATCGGGCAGATACGCCGCGTGGAACAAGAAGCTACGGAACCAGTCGGGGATCAGCGGCGCCAGGTAGACAGCCTCGATCAGCGCGGGCATCGCCCCGCCGGTCAGGGACGTCGTCGACTGACAGTGATGATGTTCATGGTGACGCTGCGGCGGGTCTGACCCACCGACTGACTGACGTCTCGACTGTCCTGCTGGCGATTTGTCGACCCGCCGGGTGTCACCATGCACGCGGCCGGACG
>Ga0233377_1000700_pt1 | contig 13986 bp, 4 predicted proteins | sample ElkDunMinimDraft_6_FD_191540 | JGI IMG/M metagenome (GOLD analysis project Ga0233377, IMG submission 191540) | Fecal eukaryotic communites from dung pellets of Tule Elk in California, USA - Elk Dung E36 | ecosystem: Host-associated > Mammals > Digestive system > Large intestine > Fecal | place...
TTCCACATCTGAAAAGTTACAAAGTCATCAATAGGTTTTACTCCTCTTTTTGAGTTCATAGACTTATCCGCGAGAGCTGTGTTTCCCCAATCAAGACCACCACCTAATGAGTGAGGAACTATGTGTTCAATGGTGCGGTTCTTCTTTGTTAGCTTTATGCCGTAAAGCCCTTTAAAGTCTTTTCCGAGCAAGCCTTTATCAAAAGCTTTCTTTATTGGGTGGTTGTAACCAAAGCTTATTGAGTTGACTGGCTCTATCCCCACCGCTACACCTCAGCGTCTGGGATTGGAACAGGAATTTCCACAGGCTGTGGTAGATACTGCCACGCTGTTTCTTTGTTTCCGCTCGCTACTTCGTTGAAGAAGTTGTCTAAGTGTTCTTCAGTAATCACTACTTGTATATTCTCTGTTAACTGTATCGGTGCATTAACGAGAAGTGCGAACAACGTGTGTTTACGATAGAAATTCAAAGCGTTTTTGAAATTGTTTATCGCTTTTAGTTTAGATGCATTATCAAGAGGTAAGCCCATAAGCATTCTCTGTATAACAAAAAGAAGCTCATCCTCTCCGATGCCCCAAGCGTCTATCGTTCCGTCGAAGAAGTCTGAACGAGTCATGAATAGTTCTTGGATGCGAGCTTTTTCCTCAATCTCTTTCTGCTCATCTGATTTCATAGGACATTTTTCAGTTAAATACCAATAATCATTAATATCTGATTGTTGTACATCTAACTCAATCATACCTAAAGATTGGTAAAATTGGATATTCGTACCTTCGCCAACTTGACATAAACCAGTTTCTTCATTTGTTATTTTTGCATATTTAATCATTATTTAACTCCTTTCAAAGGGTAGAAAGTCATGCCGTGTACCTTAGAATTTGTACGTTTTACATAGCATCCTTTTGGTAAAGGAACTAGCAGGGCCACACCATAAGTTGAAGCAGTATTTATACTGAACAGGTCTGTACTACCATTTAAGCTTATGTACACGCCTAGGTCTGTTATAGTGCCTGCACCAGAACCTGCGCAGCGTACATAACCATCTATATTAAATTTTTGATAGGTGTCTAAGTTAGATAAAACTACCCCAGCGTTATAATCTGGCATATTCCAAGACATAATGTCTTGTTTATTACCTAATGATAAATACCCGGTTAACTTCTCCTCAATCCTTCCCACATCAACGAGATGCTCATTCTTAGCGACGCCACCGACATAGAAGTAAAGTGATAGACCTTTAGTTGAGGTCTCAATACCTGATTTTGTTGGGTCAGGTGTTACACCTGAAGAAACCCATTGTGTAATACTAATGAAATTTTTACCAGTGGAACCAACATCGGACCCATAAACATCAGTACTAAAAATATCTTCATTACCACCAGATTTATTAACTGTTAAACCAAAATTTGAAGAGCCAGTAGTCAACCCTAATGTCATTCCATTACCAACAACAGCACTACCGCTAGCTCCAAGAACCTTTAATGGAAGTCTAAATGTCTGGTCACCTGGATTAATGACCCAATCATAATCGTCATAGTCTTCTGTATAAAGTCTAACTTTTGATTTCATACCAGACCACCAGCGTTGACCGTCGATATTAATATATGACTCATTGAGGTCGATTGAACCTGACCAAGCACTTTTTGCAGATAATTGGTCTATACCTACTTGAATAGGCTCATCCCAACATACGCTTGTAATAATATCAGAATATGAACCATACGTCTTCATAATTTGCTCTGTACCATTGGAGTCAACCAAAATTCCAGTTAATTTAGAGTCTTTACATGTAATTTTACAAGTGTATGTTGTATTTACTTGCATATCTGTAGCACGTAGGGCAAAATTCCAAGCTGTGCCATCCGCAGAAACTAAAAAATATAAATATTGTTCTGTTCCTAATCCAATCTGTGGAGTATGCCTATTATTACCAGACTGTCCAAATATAATACGTTCTTCTGTAAAATCTGCACCAGTTGTAAATTTAGCTTGAATTACAAAATCAGAACTATTATTTGGTATGTTATTAATTTGTGCATAAGTACTAGGACTAAACCCACTCAACACGCCGTCGTTATCAATAACATTTCCAACCTTAGTTACGTTAGCTCGTACTGGAATATCTTTAGGATTTACTTTTTCTTCTGCTAACCAATTGTAGTAATCTCCATGAGTCTTGGCGCTATTCCACTGAGCAGCAGATTTTAACCAAGATATATTGTTTGGTGCTACTTCAAAGAATTGATAATAACCAAAGAAGAATGGGTTATTGCTCATAAGTTCATTCTGCACAGGGGTTTTATATTGAACGCCTGTTGCAATCTGCAATACGTATGGGTACAAGATTGACTCTTCTTGAACCGTGTCGCTGTTGCCGTAGATTGGGTTTGATAGAGAAGCATCAATGCCATACTGATAAACTCTGGTATAGTTAGAGTCTGTACTCGTTGTAAGAGCCCATCCATTATCATATCCAGTAGCTTTAACAAAACCGTTTATTTTGCTTGCAGTTCCATTCCCAATAACGCCATTTAATCCTGTAAGGTCTTGTTTGATATTAGGCAACCCAGCTTCAATCATATTACCAACAGTATTCATGTCCATCATACCTTGGATATTAACAATTCGAGGTATACGAACAGAGTCTTCTTCTTTATTCCATACATATTTACCTACTTGACCTAACGTAGATAAAGTTAAAGCAGTCTGCCACTCTGTTTCTGAGCATAATAAGTTTGGAGCATGAGCCTCTTGAAATTCTAAGAACTTCACTAAGTCTGGAGCTTGTGACGAAACATTAGCAATCAACTGACCATTAGCATAGCGTTGATAACCTAGGCTCTCGTCTATTGCACCAGTAGTTGGTAAAATTGTACCAACTGGAATATATGGAATTGCGTTTAGTTTTTCAAACCATTCATTAGCTTTATTAAATTCTGAATTGATTTTAGTAACCGAATTAGTTTCAGCATTTGAGATAGTTGTAATTGCTTCTTCTTTAGCTTGAACAACTTCGATTGTTTTTTCTGTAGCAATACCTGCTTGTTGTGTTGCGATAGTCGCTTGCTCTGTTGCAACATTTTTCTGATTTTCTGCTTCAACTGCGGCTTGTTGTGCTTGGTTTTTAAAGTTTTCAGTAAGAGCCAAAGCTAAGTCTGGGTCAAAATCTGTATTTACTAGTGCAGTACCATCTGCGTTCCATTTAACAGATTTATTTGGGTCTGGGTTTGGAAGAGCCAAGTCTGATAAATCAGTAGAAGCTGTCAAAGGTAATTTTAAAGCACGACCTAGTGCTTCTCTTTGTTCTTGGTTCTGCATAGTAAGTTTGTCTAAGGCATCTTCAATTTTCTTAGAATTGAATTTTGCTTCTTGAGGAAACTCGCTGCCTTGGTCCAACGGTGTGCTACGATAAATGGTTATCGTATCTCCTATAGGTATATCTACAGAGAGCGTTATACTTGTTTCTCCTACAGTATAATCTTGTTTATATATTAACTTTGTTCCGTCTAAAAGAACTGCGTTAAGTTGTTCTTTTTCTGTAAATCTGTAAGGGAAAGGAAGTACGTCGCCTGCTACGATTGGAGACTCTGCAGTGGACTCATACTGTACCCTAATATTTTCTTCATCTATAATCATGACTGTAGCATCCTCCTACTTATACTTTACTATATTTTTTCAAATATTTCAATTAAATAAACCGAATACTGGTTCAGGGTTTGTTTGGAAACGAGAGTACCATCTATCAATATCGTGTCCTTCTCTGCGTTTACCCTTGATGTAACGACGATAGTTTTTAGCTCCACGCTCTTGTTCTTCTAACCAACCACCAACGGCGTGACGCCATACTAAAGAGGTTAATGCGTAGTTGCTTACTGCAGCTTTCTTAGCGAAGACAGTTGTTGACGCTGCGGTAAACCTGCTTAATCTTTCTTCAGTATCTAAGTCTTCTTCGAACAAAGGTTTAGCCACTTTTGTTACATCTCTATAAAATTCCTGCACAGCTGGAGCTGCTTGTATCTGTATACCACTGGTGGTTCTATTTCCTTGTGCTAACTTACCTACAGAACCGTCTAGAATAGGGCTGAATATACCTGTTGAAGCTATAATCGGGTCTACAATCTTTCCTTTATTAAGTTTTCCGTCTTTGTCTAGGAACGGTTGGTGTTGACCTTTAATATAATCCATAGCCTCGTCAATCATTAACTGTGCCATACTTGTTGTAATCATTAAGTGTGCAATGCTTGCCCATGCTTTTCCTGTACCTTCTGGAGTACCTGCTCTACCAAGAAGCATGTTCCAGATGGTCTGAACATTAGCTGTATCTGCTGTATCACAGTATTGTGCAACTCTTCTGCCGAAATGTATCTGAGTACATGCCATACCAAAGGATTGGAACTTAGTTAAAATCTTGAGACCTTGACCTAGACCAGAGTCTGGTTTTGCTCCAAAAGACATAGCATTTGTAGTTCTGTATGTAGGCAACGTAGTCATCTCATCTGCACTAGAGTTAATTAGAATAGATGCTTTCTCATACATATCATTTCTAAAATTATCAAAAGCTATTTTACTATTTGGGTCAAAACCTCTAGCTTGCATTTCTTTTTTAAACACATCATCGGAAATATTCAATAAATTATCAGGGATGAATAGTTTAAAGTCTCTATCTAAGTTAGAGTTTGGTGCTCCATTTTGTTTTATGTAGTCGCTAAACTCAATGTTGCAGTGTTGTCTTAAGAAATCCCAATCAGCGCCTTCTATTCCGTGGCGTTTTAACAAATTAGCTAAGCCTGGTTTGTTTTTAACCATAGAGTCAAAGGATGTGTCTGACTGAGAAGATATAGCTTTCATCAGAGTCAAAGCAGCAGAAGACCTGTGCAAATTAGTAAACTTATCTACACAGCCGATGTCGTTAATCATCAATGTACTATAAGCTTTTGCATATCGTTCAAGTCTATCTGTTTTAGTTCCCTTACCATCGGTTAAGGCTGCCCACATCTCTTTCAAGCTGTCGAAGCGTTTAGTTCCTGAGCCTAAGCTATCTGTGTCTACGTTAGTTCTAAGACGTAACAAGAAGTCTTGTGTCATAAATTGGTTGTACCCCACAAGACGGCGAAGTTCAGGGTCTTGGAATAAAGTTTTAGCAGAGTCTATGCCACGAGTCCACCCAGTCAAATCTTTACTCTCAATTAAACCATTTAATATCATCCACTCTTGTTGGTACACATAATCTGATGTTGAACGGAAACCAGCGTTTACCAATAATGGAGCTGAGAATAAGTCAGATACTGCTTTAGCTATACGAGTAATTGTTCGAGAAGCTACATAATCTACACCAGCAGCCATCGCAGCGTTTTGCATAATACTTTGTCTCGCTGTTTCAGAAAGCATAGCATCTTCTTCTTTTCGTGAACCACGGGCGAACAAATCATGTTGGTGAACGTCTCTGTGTTTTTCTGCGAAGTTAATAAGGTCTTCAGCTAAACGAATAGGCTCAGAGCCAGCCATTTTCAAAACTGCGTAAGCACGTTGCCCTGTTTCGAAATCGTGATTTAATTGGTCTACAATACTATCATAGCCTAAGAAATCCATAGCTTTTAATTCAGACTCAACATCTTTAAATATAATCATATCGTGGAAATTGTCAACGTATCTATTCGATAAATTGTTTTTAATATCCGTGAAACTATCTAATTTATAGATGTAAGAGTTTAACCATCCTTTTTTAAACTCACTTTTACCGTTAACGAGTTTATACGGTCTGCCTGTAAATGCTTCAGTAATCCTACCTACAGCATTAACCATTTTTCTGAATTGGTCTGGATTTTCTTTTGCTAAATGTATAAACTCTCCTGTAAATAAGGCGTCTCTCACATCATTCAAGTTTAATGAAGAAGTGCCTCTAGCATTAAACATCTTATCTAAATCAAAGTGTTTTAAGGCAAACATTGTTAGTTTAAGTCTGTTTCTATCAGAGCCTTGAAGGCGTTTATAGTATCCGCTTAATGCCTTAAGGTCTTTATCCAAACCAGAACCTTTTTCAGCTGAAAGTTCCAGAATATTATCAAAACATTTTTGAACGTCAGCTATTTCAGAGTCAGGTATAAATCTGTCACTTTGTCTCATCTTAGTCAAGTTGTGTCTGTTGCCAATTTTCTGTTTCAACGAACCAACATTAGCTAGGTTATTTAACACGGTAGCATATCTGTCTCTAATAACCTGAGCCACAACTGCGTCATCGGAATTAAAAGGTACTCCTGCTTTCTTAGCAGCGTCGGCAGAACCGTACCAATCCATGTACGCCCACGCAGTCATGATACCTTTTCTATTAGCAGGGTTTCTCATATATTCTACGAGGTCTACTCCACCTGTTAACATCTTGTCAGTAGCAGTAGTTCCTGGGGATTTTCGTCTAAGTTCCGCCTCAATGTCTCTTACATAAGCCTGAGAGTTTCGTACAATATTTTCAATATTCATATTAGACCCATCTAAGTTATAAGGAGAGAATGTAAATATTTTTACGATTACTTCCCCTGGGATGTAAGGGTTTTTCATAATTTCTCGAGCATGCTTAGTTACTATGTTCAAGCTATGCAAGTGCTGGAATTGTTTATTCAAAGCGAGTTTCTGCACCTCTACTAATAACGGGTCAATCAAATCATCCATTACAGTAGGTTTCTGCATACCTTCTTGTGCCTGTTTCAACATTTCTTCCTCTGGTAAAGCTTTGTCTATGACTTTAGCTTCTGCATCTACTTTTAGAGATACTGCTTTACCTGTCTCAATAGTCTCAACGAACCTATCTGCTAAAGCTACGATATCTGTTTCAGATAGTCTAACACCTAATTGCTCAAGTGGTTTGCCTACATGTGTATCAATTAAGCTTCTAATCAATGAGGTGTTACCTTTCAGTATAGCTTTTCTTGTAGGCTCAGCACCTTTTTTAAGAGCTACATCAATAAACTTTTGAAACTCAGCTGTTGTGAAAACGTTTTGCAGATTAGTTTTCATTTCCGCTAGACCAGTGGAAAGGAAAGCTCCAATTCTTTCTACTGCTAGTTTATTAGATGAGTAGAAAGAAAGTTTAGTAGGGTCTTTCGATGCATTTATACTATCTTCGTCTACACGAGAGAATAAATCATTTACTTCTTCGAAGTCTGGTTCAGCTTGACTAGCTTCCCATTTCTGTTTCTCAAGTGATGCCAACTCTTGTTGGTTCTCCAAGTCTTGCAGACGTACTTTTAAATCATCGGTAGTAGTTCTAGGCATACCGAATAATTGAGTTAAGTCTGTGTCTTTATACACTGTTCCTTCATTGATTGCCTCTACCAAATCGTCTGCTGACTTATACTTGTTTAATAGTATATCATCTGAGTTTAATAAATCAGCTAAATCCCTAGATGAAGTATCTAATTCTGCTGCAAAGTCAAACAGTTCTTGAATTTTAGTATTGTATGCAACAGTACCGTCGTCTAAAGTAGATGGAGAGAAAAATTCTTCTACTGCTTTATCCATTTCATCTAATATAGCAAACTCTTGTGGTGGTTCTGCTGTTTCTGCTGTATGACCTTCCCTGTCTACTTTTACATCCCATGCCTCTTTGTCAGCTTTAATACGGTCATATTCTTGACCATACTTAAATCTACCTAAGTCATCTTTAAGAGTTTCGATAAATTTTTCTTGGTCTTTGAATTTAATTGCTTGTTTTGTGCCTCTATATTTCTCATTATGTATGCGCAAATCTTCAGCTCTAATCTCTAAAGAAAGAATAGTGTCTACTAAAGCACGTTGTTGTTCAGCGAAAGAAGCAACCCTAATATAAGCGTCCATATCATTATCTAATACAGCTTTATATACATCTGAGAGAAGCTCTCTTGCTTTAGCTTCAGAGTAGCAAGAGATTGTTTTTCTTCCCAACATTCCTGTTTCGCCTTTTATAGTAGCATGATATAAGTGTCCAATTTTTTGAGTTCTAATAGCAGAGGCAGACTCAGGAGATAAATCGTTAATATTTCTTTTGATATTATCTATAATATCTGAAGCAATGTGAGTCATTACCAAAGATTTATGTGGTAACGCCGTTAGATTAGGTACTTCTCCGTTGCATAGTTTTTGTGCTACATAACGGAAGTTCTCCATAAACTCTTCTTCAGTTCCTGCAAAGGTTTTGTATGAAGCAAGTAAGTCTACATAATCACTGTCAGGTTGTTTAAAACTTTTTTCTGCTTCGCTAAATTCATGAAGAGCCTTTTCTCCAGTAGCAGGGATAGCTTCATCTGTTGTGCCTTCTAACGATTTTTTATAGTGGTAATTATCTATAGTTTTTGTTACGTGATTTTTGAAATTATCAAAAGCTTTTCCACCGTATTTACCTAAAGCTTTAAACGCAACTCCTCCAACGGGAATTACTCCTCCTATAGCAGCTGCGAACAATGAGTCAATCGCACAGTCTTTAGCTGTGTAGGTATCTGTTTGTTGTATCTGAGAGCTTCTTCCTGACATCCACATAGGTAATACTGAAGACACAACAGCGTCGGTAGCATACAAAGCAGCTCGCTCTCCTAACGTAAACGCCTCAGCAGCGCCTGCATTATTCAAAGCTAAGCTAGACAGATTGTACGCAAGTTTAGTTGTTTCAGATGCATCCTCTAACGCTTTCGCAACTTGACTATTCAATCTCTTTCCTGTTTTAGAGAATATGTTTAAAGTTCTCATTGCCTGAGCAGCTTCTTCAGTTGTTCTAAGATTTTGCATAGTTTTTAAGGTATTGGCACTTCTAGTAGCCATTTGAGCTGCACGTTGTGTTTTATAGGCAAGCTGAGTACCTTTAGCTATATCCATACCTAAAGCACCTAGTCTTCCTATTTTTGCTGCTGCTAAGACTGTAGTTTGAGGAACTAGAAACCCTAGCCCAACTGTTAAAGCAGTTTCATAAAACCCTATGCCGCCAGATATCGCTGAACCCATCATGCCTATGTGCTGCATAGCAGAGAAGTCTTGGTCTGCAGTGAACTCAGCTAAACTGCGCTCTAATTCTTTTTTATATAAATTCTGACCAATAGAGAACATTACTTCTCCTCTAGCCACATTTTTATTATACTTCAACTCTACCCCATATTTCTCCCCAAGAGACCTAGCTTCTTGTGGAGTGATTAGTTCAGGGTCAAGGTCGATAGCACGTTCTCGATTTACTTTATCAATGACTGACTGCTCTGCACTACTCATCTTAGCATAATCGTGCATAGCTTTTTTAGCTTGTCTGTATGCGTAGTCTCGACTCATACCCGAACCATCGTCGATAAGGTTATTTATGCCAAAGCCTTCTTGTTTTGACAGATGCAGTAAGTTCTCTGAGTCTGACTCCATTTGACTTTGTTGTTGCTGGTCTATTCTTTTCTGAGCAAGATAATCATTAACTGCGTCATTTGGGTCTTCTTCAGTTTCTTTCTGACTTCTTACAAAGTCAGCCGTTTCTTCTTCAGTAGCCTGTCTTCCCATAACTAGACTTGTTGTGTCATTGAAAATAGTATTAGTCAGAGTAGTTTCTGAGTCTAACGGTGATTGCATTGAATTACCTAAAGTCATTTGTTACCTCGCTGCTTGTTTTTTAGCTGTTTTGTATTTCTTCAAGATAGATGCTTGTCTTGCTTGTTCAGCTGCGTTAGAAGGAGGAACATAGAAATACTGCTTACCTCTATTTCCTGCGTATTGACCACTAGCTAAAATCTCTTGAATAGTTTGAGCTTTACCGTCGTAGCCTGATTTAAACTTACCGCCTGCAAGAGCATACACAGCAAGGTCTTCATTACCTAAAGCATTATAATAAGCTTGGAACCGATTAGCTGTAGCTCGTGCTTGTAATGTAGGGTCTTGCTTAAGAGCCCCCGTAAGACCTAAATCATCATACTCTGCTTCTGTTAAATTTGCCATACCAAATCGTCCTGTTGCATCTGTCTTACCATAATTATCTCCGAAAGCGTTCAATAATGCAAATGAGTTAGCATATGTTACAGGAACATTTAGAGAGGCAGAGGTATCTGCCATATCAGAAGCTAATGCTTTATGTGCATTTATAAAGTCTTTATGATTTGAGCCTACAACCTGTTCCTTAAATTCTACGTGGAAGTGGTTGCTGTGGTTGTTTCTCTTCATAAGCTTCTTATCAATTGACCTTGCGTCCCTAAATAAAGGTTGACCGTTTTCTCCCTTCATAGCTCTAAATTTAGCGTAAGCAGCGTACTCAGGTTTATTATCGAGGAGTTCTGGTCTAGAGGTAAGAATGTATCTTACTTTACCCGCATAAGCAGAATTAGTAGTTAACATTTTAGTGAAGTTTTCTAGCGAACTAATTTTAGTATAACCAGTGACAGGGTCTTCCATTTTGTTAGAATATACACCAAAATCCAAAGCCATACCTCTATTATGTGAACTTCCCTTAACACCTGGAACATTCAATGGGTCGTAGTCTCTTGTAATAACGAAACCATTATTAGCCGCAGCAGTCATAACTCCCATATAGTTATAACCTCTCATACCGTAACTAATAGCTTTATTCACAGTAGTGTCCACTTTATTGTAAGCAGTACTTTTTGAAAAAGCGTAATCTAGCATTTTACCTAAATTTTCTGGAGTCTGAACTTTATATCCAGCACCATAGGTGGTTAAAGTAGGTAAACTTCTTTCATATAATTTCTTCATATATTGAGGAGCAGGATTTACTCCAACTCGTCCGCCAGAAGCAATAGTGTCTGAGAAGTTTTGTAGGAAATCGTCGCTCTGCATTACTGCCAATATTCTAGTCGCATCTGAACGTAGACGTTCTTTCGTTACTGCTTTCTTGGTAAGTGGGTCAATCAAAGTAGTATTAGTAGCCCCATATTTTGGTCCATTGTAATAAAGGTCTTGGTCTTTATGTAGTATATCAGCGTATTGGTTTGCTTCTTCTACCGTGTTAAATTTACCTAGATATTTCCCTGTTTTAATGTATTCTTGATAGGCTTGTTCATTAGACATAATCGTTCCTTTATCAGAAACAGTTGGAACTAGCACATGCTGTCCGTCTACTTCGAAAGATACGCTCCTTACAGTAGCAATAGAACCATCTTTCATTTGAACTTTCGGTCTGTTATAAAGGTCGATGTTACCTTGACCGTACTGCCCGAGCTGAGTAGCTGGTTGAGTATTAGCTTTTCCTTTAGCTGCAAAGGATAAAGTAGCTGAAGCTGCAACGTAATCTATAATTGCTTTATCCCATTGTTCTGCTGTATAGGTAGAAGGTTTAGCTTTTTGGTAGTTGTAAGGAATACCAATTCTTCTAAGCATAACACCCGAACGTTGGTCTTCGATACCGAGCATTTCATTTCCTACACGCAAATTAATACGCCCAGTTACACTATCCAACTCCATACTTACATCTTTGTTGGAATTAGCCGCTCCTATTTTCTTAAGAGCAGAAACTACAGCATCTCCTGTCTGGTTAACTAAATTAGAAACAGTAGCTACTCTTTGTCTTGCCTCGTTAGGAGTTACATCTCCACTACCTAACAAAGCAGGGTTTCCAATAAAGACTTTACCTTTTATATAATTACTGTTTAAGTCTACAAAGTTCTGAGAAACTACTTTTCTCATAGCTTGTTCTATAGTAGAGTCTTTTATGGTATCATCAGTTAATGCTACTGTAGCGTATGAAACAGCTACATTAGTTAAAGTATCTTTTAAAGACTCTTGGTATTTAGCAGGGATATTTCCGTCTTGAATAACATCTGTTATAGTTTTCGCCAAGCCATCTCCATCTAAACCGTGGTCAGATAAGAAAGTTTTAGCATCCTTAAGTGTATATCTGCCGTTTCCTTGAGCAGCACTTTGTGAAACCATTTGTCTTACTTTAGATAGTTCTGGAGCACTTAAATATAATTCTCTAGCTAAATCAGAGAAAGCAGCCTGTTCCTGTTTAGATTTCCCTGCTAATTCTGTAGGAGATAGAATAAAATCAGAATATCCTGCACGAGTAAGAGCAGTAGCCACCGCTCTTGTATACTCTGCTTGTTGTTTTGTATTTATACACTCTTCATGTTGTTGAGCAAAATTTTTGAAAAACGCTTGAGGTATAGACGAATATGAGCCTGAAGCACCTGTAGCATCTATAAATGCTTTTTTAGCTGATTTTAAAGATGACTCTAATTCATCTACTCCTTGTTTATTTATCCAGCAATTTTCTCCATTAGTATTGACCAGAGATTGTCTGTTTGCCTTCATATTGCTTTGACTAATAGCTGTTGTAAATTCTTGGTTTGTTCCGTATAAGAAATCTGAAGTGGTAGAAGCATTTAACGATTTTCTCATTGTATCTCTGATTGAAGACCATACATTTCTCGCTGCTGACTGAGGGTCTGTCATATTCATTTCAGAGAAGTTTATCGGAGGTTTTAATGTGTAAGAGCCTCCTCCGTCTAAATCAAAGTCCATAGAGAAATTAGTCATGTCTTTACCTGAAGCCAATGCCACATCTAGTTGTGCTACTTTTTCTCTAATCTTTTTGTGATTAGCCATAGTAGTAGGTGTTAATCTCATAGCCTCATGTGTTATTACCGCAGGAAGTACATATCTATGATAATAGTCAGTTACAGCTTTTTGTTTTGCCACCTTCTGTTTCATAGTAGAATTAGGGTCAGAACCTATTGCTTCCATAGTTCTTTGGTAATCAGCTTCAGCAGAAGAAGGAGAAGAAAACATTAGATAATCGCTTGTACCATTTTTCTCTATACTCTTTCCACCAACATATTCTTTATATTCGTCAAGTGTCTTTGTTGTTCCTCCTGTGCCAGCAGAAGATGTTCTGCTCTCTAAAGACTGAGCAGTAGACAGTAACGACTTGATTGTCTCAGGAGTTAAAGTAGCGGTATAATTTATAGGATTTCCTTGTTCATCTGTTAATTGCTTTCCTTGAGCATCAAAACAAGAAAACTCTTTCGTGCCATACGCATTGATTAAGTTTCGTATGGAGTTAGCTACTTCTAAAGAGTTGCTTCCATTAGCCACTTTGGATAAATTGAGAGCTTTCGCTATAACTAGTTGGTTATAGTTATTATCCATCATTTCTACGTATTTTTGATTAGGTATATGACCTTTCATTGCCCCTGTATCTACAAGAAGCTTTTTCATACCAGAGTCTACATCCAAAGAGCCCATTGTTACATTTCTAAAAATCTCATTCTGAGATTGGTTTATATTATGCATGGCTTTTGCTTGAGCTATTTCAAAGTCAGATAAAATACCGTACTGAGTTTCGTGCGCATAGGTGTTATTATAAACCTGACTCCACATCTTAGAGCCTTCAAGAGAGTCTGAGAAAGCATCTCTGTATCCGTCCATCGCACCTTGAGCAGCAGCGAGAACATTACCGTCGCCACTATTTCTAGCAGCTTCTTTGGCATTCTCTACATCTTTCATCATTTGAACTTTTGTAGCAGAAACTTCATTGAACAAATTAAGTTGAGCAGTTTCTTCAATTCTTCTATGCTCTATTTTCATTTCATCGGCACGGTCTTTATAATCAACATCCCAATCGTACGCATTGATTGTTCTGTTTAAATCATTAGCATTATCAGCGATATTTCCTAGATGACCTAAGGCGTCCACCAAAGGTTTGTTTTTATTCATCTCCAATTCCACAGCAGGAGATAAGTCACGAGGTCTTTCTGTGACAACATCTAACTCTTCTCTAGGTCCTTCTATGGTTATATTTAAATCAGCGTGTGCTCTTTTTGCTCCTTCAGCCATTTGTTTCCTCCTTATGCAAATATGTCTTGTGAGCCAAACGGATTAGTGTCTTCGCCTAAGTTTTGTTCAAATCCTCCTAGCACACCATAGTCTGTTTTCTTTGCTCCGTGTTCTTCAAGAACTTTCTTTTGAGTAGCCTGTACATCATTTAGTACAAAATCTGTATCTGTCCAATTATAATGTTTTTTCATATAGTCTTCAAAATTCTCA
>Ga0233377_1000701_pt1 | contig 13984 bp, 11 predicted proteins | sample ElkDunMinimDraft_6_FD_191540 | JGI IMG/M metagenome (GOLD analysis project Ga0233377, IMG submission 191540) | Fecal eukaryotic communites from dung pellets of Tule Elk in California, USA - Elk Dung E36 | ecosystem: Host-associated > Mammals > Digestive system > Large intestine > Fecal | place...
AACGTGACGACCAGCGGGAACGTGATCGTCGCATCCTCGATGCGCTTGAGGCCCGCCCACCAGAGCACGCTCGCGATGCAGAGCGTGCCGACCATCTCGATGGCCGCGTCGAGGACCGCCTCGTAGAAGATGCTCCGCTTGTTGGCCTCGCGGTACTCGACGTTGATCTCGTCGAACTCCCTCGCCATCGTGGTCTCGCGGGCATAGGCCTGTACGACCGGCATCCCGGAGACCTGCTCGTTGAGGAAGGCGTTCAGGCGCGCCGTCTTCACGCGGATGTCCCGGAACGCCTCGCGCGCGCGCGAGCGGACGAACCACACCATGACCGCGACCACTGGCAGCGCGGCGAACGAGATGAGCGACATCCGCACGTCGAGCACGAGCATCATGATGACGATGCCCACGAGCGCGAAGAGATCGCCGATCGCGTTGATGACGCCCGACGCGAAGAGCTCGCCGACGGCGTCGACGTCGTTCGTCGCGCGCGTGACGAGGCGCCCGACCGGCGTGCGGTCGTAGTACCGCAGCTCGAGCCGCTGCATGAAGTCGAACAGATGGGCGCGGAGGTCGGCCATCGAGCGCGCCCCGGCGATCTGCATCGTGTACATCTGGATGAAGCTCAGCGCCTGGCCACCGACGACGACGAGCGCGAGCATGATGCCGTGCTTCATCAGCCCGCCGGGCTCCTCCGCCTGCGCCTCTGCGACGACGCTGCCCATGATCAGCGGACGGATCAGGTTCAGCCCCGCCGCCAGGATGATCATCGCGATCGATCCGTAGAGGAACCGCGCGTGCGGCTTCATGAACGGCCAGAGCCGACGGAGCAGGTGGGAGTCGTAGGCGCGTCCGAGCCGCTCCTCCTCGTGGAAGTCGCGGAGCGTCTTGCCCTGTCCCCGCGGGGGCCTTCCCTTCCCCTTCCCCGGGGGCTGCGGGCTGCCGGCAGTCTGCGCGCTCATGCGGGTACCGGCTCCGGCTCGGAAGCATCGGCCTCGAGATCCTCGAGCTCGCTCTTCGCGGATTGCTCCTCCGCGAACGCCGCATAGAGGCCGCCGTTCTTGACGAGCTCGTCGTGCGTTCCCTGGTCGACGATCCGCCCGTCGTCGAGGACGACGATCGAATCGCAGCGCGAAGCGGCTGCGACGCGGTGAGTGACGAGGACGACGGTTCGATGCGCGGCCTGCCGCTCGATCGCGTCGAGGATCGCAGCCTCCGTCTTCGCGTCGACCGCCGAGAGCGGATCGTCCAGTACGAGGACCTTCGGCTCACGTACGAGCGCACGAGCAAGCGCGATGCGCTGCTTCTGACCGCCGGAGAGCTGCACGCCTCGCTCGCCGACGACGGTGTCGAACTGCTCTGGAAGCCCGAGCGCCTCCTCGAGGACCTGGGCCTCCCGCGCGGCGTCCCGGATCTTCTCCATCGCCTCCTCGGAGTCGGACTCGTCGAGCGAGAAGCCGACGTTGCGCGAGACGGTAGTGGAGAAGAGGAACGCGTCCTGCTGCGCGTAACCGACGTTCGCGCGCACGGCCGAGAGCGGCAGGTCGCAAGTGTCCATGCCGTCGACGAACACCGCGCCTTTCGGGGTCGGGAGGAGGCGCGCGAGGAGCATCGCGATCGTGCTCTTTCCGGAGCCCGTTCGACCGACGAGCGCGATCGACTTGCCGGCGGGCACCTCGAAGGAGACGTCGTCGACGACCTTCCGCTCACCGTACGAGAAGGAGAGGTTCCGGACCGAGATCTCGCCCGTGATCTCCTTCGGGTGTGGGAGCGAGCCATCGACGACCTCGGGGATCGCACGGAAGATCTCCTCGAGGCGTGCATAGCCGGCGCGGCCGCGCTGGATGATCGCGATCGAGAAGCCGAGCGCGATCATCGGCCAGACCATGCGGCCGTAGGCGAGCCAGAACGCGAAGAACTCGCCGCGCGTGATGCCGCCTTCGTCCGGCCCGCGCTGGAGGAGCGAGGCCCCGTACCAGAAGAACGCGAGCACGCCGAGCGAGCTCGTCGCGCCGACGATGGGGCCCATCAACCCGCGGAGGCGGGCCAGCCCGAGGCTCGCCTCGAGATAGGCTGCGTTGGCCTGATCGAAGCGCCGTCGCTCTCGCTTCTCGAGCGCGAAGCTGCGGACGACGCGGACGCCGGCAAGGTTCGTCTGGAGGACGTCCGACAGCTTGCCGAGCGACTCCTGATTCTGCCGCGTCCGCGTGAACATCTGACGCGAGAAGGTCCGCGTCGTGAGGATCATGAGCGGGAGCATGACGAACGACACGAGCGTCAGACGGACGCTCACGTTCACCATGACCTGAAACGCGCTCGCGAACGCGAAGACGACATTGACGATGTTGAGGATGCCGAAGCCGAGGAGGAGCCGGACCTGCTGGAGGTCGCCCGTCGAGCGGCTCATGATCTCGCCGGCCGACATCGTGCGGTAGAACGCCGTCCCCAGCCGATGGAGCCGATGGAGGAGCAGCGCGCGGAGCTCGTACTCGGCGTCGCGCCCCGCGTTGAAGATGAACCATCGGCTGCCGACACGACACGCGAACGCGAGGACGGCAAGGCCGAACATGAAGAGCGCCGGGCCCGTGACCTTCTCCGGCGCGCCGCCGAACACGTCGTCGATCGCGGTCTTCGACAGCCAGTCGACGCGATTCAGCGAGTACTGGAAGATCGCGAGCAGGACCGCGCCGGACAGGTAGGCCGGGAGGTGCCGCTTGAACTGGCCGCCGAGCGAGACCGGCAACGAGCCGGGATCGAGCCCCGCATCTCTTGACCCGCTCTCGCGATGATCGTTCAGAGCCATGGAGTCGACAACCGACCCGCTTCATAGCAGACCAGGGTTCGCGGTTGGATGTTCGATGAGGCCCCGCGGTCGTGCTCTCTCGTTCCTCCGAGTGTCGGCTATTTCTCGTCGTCCTTCTCGTCGTCGGGCGTCATTCGGCCGGATCGAGCGGCTGACGAGGGAGCTCGTCCGGAGAGGTGACGCGCCCCTCCTCGGCGAGCGCCGCGGCGAGAAGCGCGTCCGCGAGCCGCGTGGTCGCTGCATCGTCCTCCGGCGCTTCGTGGCCGCGTGCGTCGAGGACCACGGCTCGCGCGATCATCGCAGGTTGCCCGAGGACCAGCCCCTCGAACAGCGCGTGCCCGAACACGACGGAGAGCGTCCCGAGCTCGCCGCGATCGAGGACGAGGATGCCACCTTCATCGACGAGCGCGAGGGCGTCGAGCTCCCGCGTGCGCGCGTTCGGCAGCTGCGTCGCTCCCGGCGGGATCCAGCGCTCGATCGCGTGATGTTGGCGAGTGTGGAGCGCCAGCTTCGCCCGTGGGAACGTCGCCCACACGAGCGCGTTCAGGTAGTCATGCCACATCCGCGGCCGCGTCGGCACGATGCGACGCCGCACGATCATCGCATCGTACAGCGCCGACCGATCGACGACCTGACCCTGCGGGCGACGCCGCCGGGCCGGCGCGAGCTCGAAGCGGACGGGTGGCTCTCCCTGGAACGCGCTCGTGTACTCGGCGACGTCGGGCCAGTCGTCACGATCCGCGAACGTGCTCGCCGCACGGACGAGTGGCCAGAACGCCTCGTGACGCTCGTAGCAACGCGGGTCGAACCCGGATCGCTCGTGCCGCACGAGCCTGAGCCGCTCCCACCTCGGCGTCTGCTGCGCATCGGGCGCCATGGCACGTCAGCGTCCACGCGCGTTGCGCGGCCGTCGGTGCGAGGACGCGAGCATTGGCCGCGAGCCGTCTGCGCTCGCGGCCAGGTCCTTCATGTCGATGGTCGCCACGAGCAGGCCGAGCCTCACGCGTGCGCGATTCCGCGGATCGAGCTCCTGGACGATCCCGAGGCGGTTCGCGAACGGACCCGCGAGGACACGGACCTTCGTCCCCTTCTCGATCGGCAACGACGGATCGATGTCGGCGCCAGCTGGTGCTCCGCGCGCACGAAGCGACGTCGGCAGGATCGGTCGACGCGCAGGGACGAGCCGCACGATCCCCGGTTCGTTCTTCTGGCGCTCCGCCTCGGACTCGGCGAGATCCTCGACGGCACGCGACTGCGGGCCTGCCTCGCGATCGGCGGCCGACAAGCCCCTCCGTGCGTCCTCGCGCTCGCGACGCGAGCCTTCCTTCCTGACGGGACCTTTGCGGACACCCTTGCGGCGCTTGCGACGCTCCTCACGTCCCCGCTCTCGCCGCTCCTCCAGCAGTGACGCGCGGCGCGCGCGCCAGGCGCCTCGTCGCGTCGCCGCGATGAGGTCGTTGTCGGGCGCCCACGCGATCATCTTGTAGACGTGCGCGAGCGCGACGAGCGCGTCCGCGAGCAGCTCGTCGATCTCCTCCGTGTTGGCGAGCGCAACCTCGCGCTTGACGGACCATCCCATCCAGAGCGGGCGCCGGTTGCGCTGACTGTCATCGAGCAGCGCACGAATGTCGTCGGCGGAGGCGGACTGCGCCCGAGGAAAGCTCGGCACACCGATGACACCGATCGCAAACTCGTCCGGCATCGCCTCGAGCAACGACGTGAGCTCGAGGAGCGTCGTGGGATCGGCGATGCGGGCGCGGGCGTTCTTCACGTCGGCCTCGGCCTCGGGACAGACCTCGAGGCTGACGGCGACGTGCACGCTGTCGATCGTGAGCGCGAGGTACGCGTGCGAGCGGAGCGGATCGAGCTCGGGCTCGGTCCGCGGAACGAAGCTCCGCGCATAGGCATCGCGCACGAAGACGACGCGCTGTGCGATCGCTCGCGGGGCGCCGGAGGAGAGATGCTGCTCGACCTCGTCGGGGACGACGACCTCGACCGCGAGCCCGAGCTCCGCGAGACGCGGGGAGACACCGCGAGCCCATCCCTCGATGCGTTCCCGGAGCGCGCGCCGCTGCGCAGCCGCTCCATGGCTCGGACCGAGACCGCCGAAGGAACGTGGCGCACTGGACGCGCTCGGCGCGCCACCGGCGCGAGATGCTGCGGTCGTCGGCTCGAGGAAGGCGTCGAAGTCGGCGCTGGTCAGTCGCAGCGCGCCAGGGGGTGGAGCTGGCACAACGGGGCAGCATACGGTCCCCAGCAGGCGTGTCAACGCGCGGTCTAGCCGGGGGGCTCTCGGCCAACTGACGGAAACCCCGGGGGTTTGAGGTCACCTCGACACGCCGCGTCAAGCGAACCTCTTTCCACGGCGCCCGGCGTGCGGCCCAGGCGCGGGGGTACACGGCGCACGACGCGCGGCCGGGCGATAAACCCAGCCGTACTGGATCAACGGCTCGGCGACGGCGAGCCTTTCGCAAGGAGCGTTCGGCCGAAGCCCCGCACCCGAAGACCACGCCCCGGCATCCGACCTGCTTGAAGGGGATCTCGCCCGCCGCGGCCCGTCGCCGCCGCTCGCCGCGATCGCCTGGAATGCATCTCCGCCACGACCTGTTCGCTCGCGGTGTCCCTTCGCCGTCGTGCTCCCCGCGACGCCTCTTCAACGTGACCCACCCGATGACCGACCCTCTCTCGCCCGTTCTTCCGCTGCCGGCTCGTGACGAGACCGATGCGGGTGCCGTCGCGCTGACTCGGAAGAGAAAGCGTGATAGACCCGCCAACGTGCCGCGTGAGCCAACTGCGAAGCGTCCCGCCCAGGCAAAGACCACCGCTCAAGGCAAGCCCCGCGGTGGCGGAAGGGGCAAGGGATCCGAGTCACCGTCGAGCGTCTCCGACGAGACGAAGCCCAAGGAAGAGGACGAGGAGGACGCCGCGGAGCGCGACTCCGAGCCCGCCGGCGTCGACGACGAGATCGCAGGCGTCGAGCCCGCCACCGAGGACGACGACGCCTTCGCAGAGCCGAAGGAAGAGGATGGCGAGGCGGGCGTGCACGCGGCGCCACTCTCGAAGCCCATGTCGACCGGCTCGATGGAGCGGCTCGACCCGATGGCCGCGTACCTCCGCGAGGTGCAGCGTCATCCGCTCCTCACGCCGGAGCAGACCCACGAGCTCGCCGCCAGGTTCGTCCAGACGCAGGACCCTGCCATCGCAGCGCAGCTCGTCACCGCGAACCTCCGCCTCGTGGTGAAGATCGCCTACGAATACCGGCGCGCTTACAAGAACATCATGGACCTCGTGCAGGAGGGCAACATCGGCCTCATGCAGGCGGTCAAGCGGTACGATCCGTACCGTGGCGTGAAGCTCTCGAGCTACGCGGCGTGGTGGATCCGCGCGTACATCCTGAGGTTCATCCTCAACAACTGGCGTCTGGTGAAGCTCGGTACCACGCAGGCGCAGCGGAAGCTGTTCTTCAACCTGCGGAAGAAGCGCGCGGAGCTCCAGGCGATGGGCGTCGATCCGACGAACGCCGAGATCGCCAAGCAGCTCAACGTGCCGGAGAGCGACGTCGCCGAGATGGACGTGCGCCTCGCGCAGAGCGAGAAGTCGCTCGACGCGCCCGTGGGCGATGCCGACGGCCGCGCGATCGCGAAGGTCGACATGATGCCTGCGACCGGGGCGGGTCCGGAGACGCAGATGGCCGACGAGGAGCTGCAGTCGCTCCTCAAGGACAAGCTCGCCGAGTTCCGCAAGACGCTCGCCGGCAAAGAGAAGGACATCGCGATCTTCGACATGCGGCTCGTCGCCGACGATCCGCTCACGCTCCAGGACCTCGGCGACAAGTTCGGGATCTCGCGCGAGCGCGTGCGCCAGCTCGAGCAGCGGCTCCTCGCTCGCCTCCGCGACTTCCTGAAGCGCGAGATGGGCGACGCGACCGATTCACTCTGAGCTCGGCACGGCGAACGGGTAGCCTCCTGGCGTGAGCACGGTAAGCCATCCTGGCACGCTCTACGTGGTCGCCACGCCCATCGGCAACCTCGGGGACATCACGCTGCGGGCGGTCGACGTATTGAGGACGTGCGACCGCATCGCCGCAGAGGACACACGGCAATCGAAGAAGCTCCTCTCGCATCTGGGCATCCTGGGGAAGCCGATGGATGCGCTGCACGCGCACTCGACCGAGCGCGACGTGGCCAAGGTCGTCGACGCGCTCGCGTCCGGCAAGTCCGTGGCGCTCGTCACGGACGCAGGTACTCCGAGCGTCAGCGATCCCGGGGATGCGGTCGTCAAGGGTGCGATCGCGGCCGGCATCCGCGTCGTCCCGATCCCCGGTCCGAGCGCGGCCCTCGCGGCGCTGGTCGCGAGCGGCCTCGCAGGCGGCGGGGGCTTCCGCTTCATGGGCTTCCTCCCTCGCGAGGGCACTGCACGGCACGAGGCCATCGGCAGGGTGTGCGAGACGCCAGAGCCGGTCATCCTGTTCGAGTCCCCCGAGCGCACGACCGCGACGCTGCGCGAGCTCGCCGAAGCCACGCCCGATCGGCCAGCATGCGTCGCGCGCGAGCTCACGAAGCTGCACGAGGAGCTCGTGCGCGGAACGCTCGCGTCCCTCGCCGCCGATCGCGACGCGTGGCGAGGCGAGATCGCGATCGTCCTCGGCGCGTGGACGCCCGAGTCACGCGAGGCGACGATCGACGACGCCGCGCTCGACGAGCGCATCGATCGCGAGCTGGCTGCCGGCACGCACTCGAAGACGATCGCCGAGCGCCTCGCCGCGTGGAGCGGCCGCCCGAAGCGCGAGGTCTACGAGCGCGTCGTCAGCCGCAAACGCGACGCCCGCTGACTCCCTCGAGAACCTCGAACCGGCGTCGACACGGCCTGGGTCGCCCCTCACCAACGGAGCGACCGGCGCCTGCGAAGGAAGGTCCGACTACTGGCAGGGAATCGACTTCATGGCCGTGATCCGCAGCAAGGCGCCGTTCGTCACGGCTGCGCAGGTCTTCGGGCAGATCGCAAACAGCGAAGGCACCCCGCCATCCCCGGGCTCGACATAGTACCAGCCGTCACCGGCGCCACATCCGTCGCTGCTCCCCACGAACAGCCCGTCGTTCCGTTCGCCCATGGTGATGGTCATGACCGTCACATGTGCCGGATCGGGGCCCCACTGGGTCGGATCGAGCAGCGGATCTTCGTTCTTCGGCGGCTCGCTCGGGAGATGGTATTCGCACGGGGTTGCGCTCGGCGCCGGCATCCACGTGTACCCGGCGCAACCGATCAACCCGCCGTCATGTTCGAGCTCACCACCTCCCGCCCGCTCGGAGGCGTCGTCCTCCTGCTCGGCGGAGCTCGCGCTCGCGTTGTTGCCGCTCGGGCCGCCGAGGCTCGTCGTCCGGGCGGTGCAGGCGATGAGGGTAGCCGAGAGCGCGAGACCGACGAGAATGCGGGCGTTCATGACGGATGAGTGCGATGTGCCCTGGTTCAGCATCACTCATTCTTCGGCCGAGAAGCGATTGCCTCGATACCGGACTTGAGCGGGCTGTCCGGGTAGCGCTCGACGAACGCACGAGCGAGGGACCTTCCAAGGATGCGATCGCCCGACACGATCGCGAGCCGGACCTCGAGCGCGTCCCGCTCCTCCGCGAGCAGGCTGCGAGGGAATCGCCTCCGCGCGCCTTCGAGCTTGGACCTGGCGCCGGTCACATCCTGTTGCGCGAGCGCCGCGCGCACCTCGTTGAGCAGCGCCGCCTCTTCGCGGAGGTTGCTGACATCGACCGCCATGGGCACCGGCAGCGCACCTGGCACGCTGGCGGCGGATTCTCCTGGGATCGTGGCCGCGCTGCTGTCCGGAGTGGTTCTCGGGCCGGTCCGTGCTCCACCGACGGCCACGCGCTTCGTCGTCGTTGCGAGCACGGCGTTGGGCTCCGGTCGCGCGGTCGCTTCGGCGGGCGGCCCGCCCTTCGCCTCAGGCGTCGGGTCCAGAGCTGGTTCGGCGGTCGCCGGGTCCTCTCGTGAAGCCGCGCTCGCCGGCGCCTCCTGCTTCGTTCGCTTCGGCGCCGCCGCTGCCGAGAGCGGCGCGACGACCGCCGCCGGTGGCAGCTCGGGCTGCTCCACCGCCGCCAGCGTCGCGCCTCCTCCCGTCACGAGAACGACGCCGACCGCGAGCAGCTTCGCCTTCGTGAGCCCCAGGGCCGCGCCGCCTGCCTTGGCGCTCATGCTCGCACCGGCGCCCGCGCCGCTCGCACCGGCGCCCGTGCCGCTCGCACCGGCGGCTGCCGAACTCGCGACCGACGCCGTCGTCGCGCCGCCCGCGAGCACTGCCCAGACGCGGCCGCGCGCACTCTTCGGCGCGCGACGTTCGCGCCCGGCGACGAGCAACGATCGCGCGAGCTCCGAGGTGTCCCCGTCCGCCAGGAGTCGTCGAGGTTCTTTCACCGTCCACCTCCTGCAAATCGCTCGCGTGCGTCGAGCCGAGCGGCCGCCCGCTTGAATGCTTCGCGCGAGAGCCGAAGACGCGAATAGACGGTCCCGAGCGGGATCTCGCAGAGCTGTGCGATCTCCTCGCACGACCTCGCCTCGAGCTCGAAGAGCGTGAAGACGGCGCGCTGTTCGATCGGCAGCGTGTCGAGGAGCGAATCGAGCAGGCGCTCCGCCTCACGTCGCTCGTAGGCCTCGTCGACGCTTCCGCCTTCGGTCTCCTCGAGAGGCAGCTCTCTGGGATCGGTTGGTAGCTCACGCCGAGCATGCGCCCGCAACCGGCGTGCGTGCGCAACCCGGATGCAGATCCCGTAGAGCCATGTCGTGATCCGCGCGCGATGCTCGAATGTGCTCAGCTTCGCATGGACGACGACGAAGACGTCCTGCACGGCGTCCTCGACATCCGACTCTGCGACGCCGAGATGCCGCAGCGAGCGCCAGACGAAGTCGAAGTGCTCGCGATAGATGTCCTCGACGCGCAAGTCGGACGTTTCCTGCCCGCCGATGGCTGGCGCGGCGCCGGCAGACGAGAGGGCGAAATCGATCACCGCGTCCGGTAAGTGCGTGCTCGACGCGACGGCCATCACTGGAAATCGACCACGATGCCGATTCCGGTGACCGCCGCGATGAGAGGTGGGTCATAGACGACCCCAACCGTGTCGATGGCAAAGCGCTCGCGTACGACCGCGAACAAGGCGCCCGCCTCGACGAATACCGCAACGGGACCGGCGATCTCCGCGCGCGCCCGGCCGAGCAGCGTGCCGGCGAGGAGTGGACGAACCACCGTCACCGTCCGCGGGAAACCGCTCGAGCTTCCCTGCAGTGCCATGGCCTCGGTGCGTGCGCAAAGCGCAAGTCCGAACGTACCGCTGAGGGTACCTCGTCCGCACCCTTCGACGCCTCCGCCGTAGACCGTGACGCCGACCGCACCTTCCGCGATGTCGCGCGCTTGCGTGGGGAGCACGAGCCCCGTGATGCCGAGCGACCAGGCCCCTTTGCCGAAGGCGAGCGCCGCTCCGGCCCGTACACCGGGAGCAAACGAGCTCCCGACACCGAACGCAAAGACGCCGCTCGCCGAGACCTCGGGAACCACGGACCGGCCTTCGATGCGCGGCACCGCTACCTCTCCTGGAGGAGGAGCGGCCCCCGGAGGCGCCGGCTCGGTGTCGGCCGGTGAGGGCTCGAGATCGAGCGCCAACTTGACCGCCAGCATCGTCGCCTCGGCGAGGCCGTCGCACGTCGCAGCGTCGTCCTCGAGCGCTCTGCGCTTACCGTCCGATGTGTGAACCCACGACTGGTACCCGCTCACCGTGCGCTCGAAGCGCACCTTGATGTCTCTCGTGCCGACGCTGCCCTCGATCGCCCCCTCGTTCACGCGATCCACGAACGACGCAGCGTCCGGGCATGAGTCAGCTCCATCCGAACGCTCGACCCGGATGTCTGCCCGAGCGTCCCGTATGCCGCCGAGCGCACTCGCCACCGCAACGATCCCCCCGAGCGCTGCGCAGCGTCGACGATACGACACGACAGATCCGTAGCACACGCTAACGTCGCATGCGCTCGCAAGCTTCGATCAGCTACGTGCAAATGACGTCACATGCCTGGTGAACGAACTTCGGGCGCGAGGCTCGAGCAAGCGGACCTTGTTCCGCTCCCCCGCCCAAGGTCGAATCGAGCCGCCACACGGACGTGGTCGATGGCAAGCCGGCGGATCGACCGAGCCCGCAACGCGGGCTAGAGCGTCTGGCTCAGCGCCCGCTCCATCGCGCGCTCGTCGAAGCCGACGAGGACCTTGCCGCGCACGTCGATGACCGGGATCGAGCCTCCGCGGATCCCCGCGCTCGCGAGCTTCGACTGCATCTCGCGCGCTGCGGTGCGGTCCTCCTCGATGTCCTTCTCGATGAACGGGATCCCCTTCCTCTTCAAGTATGCGGCGGCCTGATGGCACGGGCCGCACCATGACGCGCCGTAGATGATCACGGCCGGGCGCGCGGCGGCGGGCGGCGCGCTGTCGGCGGCCTTCGGGGCGAGGACGCCGGCGCCATTGCCATTCTGCCGCCGGTCGACGGCGACCTTCTCGAACTCGGTGCGGCTCATCGTGCGGACGGGGTAGGCGCCGTCCGGGCCCGGGTTGCGGAGATCCGCAACGAAGACATCGTCGAGCTTCGGAGGATCTTTCACCGGATCGGCGACACGAACGACGTCGCGAGAGCCGACCGGGACGTCCGCGACCTTCTGCTCCACGTGGAACTCGCCCTTGTCGTCGATCCACGTGAGCAAGAGATCCGTGCTCGCGTCGGTGACGACGGGAAGGACGACCGCTTCGGTGGCGGGCGCCGAGCGCTTGCACCCCGCTGCAAGGACGAAGAAGAGCGCGAGGAGAAGGAACCCGAGGTGCCGTAGCTGCGCAACCACGAGCGGAGGATGCTCCCGCGCGGGCCCGGAGACAAGCTCGAGCACGGCTCAGCTCGACCCGCCGGCGGAAAGCCGCTCCCACTCGGCCATCATCACGTCGACCTTCTTCGCGACGGCCTGCTCCTCGGCGGCAAGCTGCGCCAGCTTCGCCCAGTCGCCGGCGGGATCCTCCTTGAGCCGCGCACGCATCTCGGTGAGCTGCTTCTCGCCTGCGGCGATCAGGTCCTCGAGCTCCTTCACGCGGCGCTTCTGCTTCTCGCGATCGCGCGACTGCTGCTTCAGCGCCTCGTGCTGCTTCTTGCGCGCGGCTTCGTCGAGCGGCGGAGGCGTGTTCGACTTCGACTTCGCCTTCGGCGCAGAAGCGGGCTTCGGCTCCTCGCGCGGCTTCGTCGACGCCGCGAAGTCCGAGAACCCGCCGGGGAAGATCTCCACCTTTCCGTCGCGGACGCTGACGACGCGCGTCGTGACGGTGTCGAGAAACCGCCGGTCGTGCGAGACGAGGACGACAGTGCCCTCGAACCCCACGAGCGCCTCCTCGAGGATCTCGGCGGCGGGGATGTCGAGGTGGTTCGTCGGCTCGTCCAGGAAGAGGAGGTTGCGCGGCTCGAGCAGGAGCTTCGCGAGTGCGAGCCGAGACCGTTCACCTCCGGAGAACCCGGCGACGACACGGAGCGGATCGTCACCCCAGAACCGGAAGCGAGCGAGGTACTGGCGCGCGGCCTCGACGGTGAAGTCGCCGCGGACGCGACGGACCTCCTCGACGGCGGTGCGCTTCGGGTCGACCTCGCCGAGGTGCTGGTCGAAGTAGCCTTCCTGCAGGTTCGTCCCGCGGCGGATGTTCCCCATGTCGAGCGCCGGGTCGCCACGCCCCGCCAGGAGCTTGAGCAGCGTCGACTTCCCTGCCCCGTTCGGACCGACGATGCCGATGCGCTCGCCGCGACGGACGAGGAGGTCGACACCGTCGAAGAGCCTGCGGCCGCCGCGCTGCGCGGAGAGGCCCTTCGCGTCGAGGACGATGTCGCCAGACCGTGCGCCCGGCGCGAAGCGAAAGCTGACGCGCTCGGCGACGGCCCACACGTCTTCCGGTCGATCGACGCGCTCGAGCTTGTCGAGCATCTTCCGCCGGCTCTGCGCCTGCTTCGTCTTCTGCCCGGCGATGTTGCGGCGGATGAAGTCCTCGGTCTTCTCGACGAAGGCTGCCTGCCGCTCGGCGAGCGCACGTTCGCGCTCCAGATCGTCGGCGCGAGCGACGGCATATTCGCTGTAGCGGAGCGGGTAGACGCGCAGACCCTTGCGGCCGAGCTCGAGGGTCGTCGGACAGACGGCATCGAGGAAGGCCCGATCGTGAGAGACGACGAGGACGGCGCCGCGGTAGCCGCGCAACCAGCCCTCGAGCCACGAGATGGTGTCGAGGTCGAGGTGGTTCGTCGGCTCGTCGAGCAGGAGCAGGTCCGGCTGCTGCGCGAGGACGACGCCGAGGTGCAGTCGCCCGCGCTCACCGCCGGACAGCGAAGCGACCGGACGCGCGAGATCGGCCGTGCTGAAGCCGAGCTTCGCGGCGATTGCGGCGACCTTGTGCTCGAGGGCGTCGCCCCCCGCCACGTGGTACCGCTCCGTGGCGTGCGCGAGCTGCTCGAGCGCATGGGCATCCCCGCTTGCCGCTTCGTGCTGGGCATGCACGAGCGCTTCGCGCGCCTCGACGATGTCGCGGAAGCCGGACATGAACGCGGAGAGCACGTCGCCCTCGGCCGCGACCTCGTGTGACTGACGGTAGTAGCCGACCGTGACCTCCTTCTTGATCACGGACGTGCCGCCGTCGGGCTCGATCTCCTTCGCTATCAGGCGAAGCAGAGTCGACTTGCCGGCGCCGTTCGGCGCGACCAGGGCAGCATGCTCACCGAGCGTGAGGCTGAAGGTGACGGACTCGAAGAGCGTGTCGCCCGCGTAGCCGAAGCGCAGATCGGCGACCTGGAGGACGGTCATTGCGGGCGCACTCTACCCCAGGCGGCGCGTCTTCACAGCGCGAGCGCGCGCGCCACGTCAGCCCTTCTTCTCGAGCGGGACGTAGGCAGACCTCGCCGGAGCGTCCCTCACGTTCAGATCGGGATCTTCCTTGATACGGCGGAGATCGCGCGCAAGATCCTTCGCGTACTTGATCCAGTGCTCACGGCCGGGGTCGAGACCGTCGTCGGGTACGGCAGCACGGAGGGCCTCGATCACCTCGGGCGCGGTGTACGCCGCGAGCAACGCGATCGCCTCGGCGCGGCTCGGATAGGGATCCGACGTTGGCGAAGTGCGGCCACCGGGCCT
>Ga0233377_1000702_pt1 | contig 13977 bp, 17 predicted proteins | sample ElkDunMinimDraft_6_FD_191540 | JGI IMG/M metagenome (GOLD analysis project Ga0233377, IMG submission 191540) | Fecal eukaryotic communites from dung pellets of Tule Elk in California, USA - Elk Dung E36 | ecosystem: Host-associated > Mammals > Digestive system > Large intestine > Fecal | place...
CGTTTGCGCGCGCTGCGGCTCGGTTCTCCGTCCGGTACTTCGATCGAAACCGCGCGTGGAGGCTCAATGAGCGACCTGGAATCGCAACGAGGAATGTCGATCCAGACGTTCGGCGCGATCCGCGATGCGCGCGGTTTCTCTCCGACCGAGAAGCTCGTCCTCTACACCGTCGCCGCTCACTCCCCGAACTGCTTCGCATCCTACGGACGGCTCGCGGAGGAGACCGGCCTCCACCGGGACACGCTGAAGCGAACGCTGAAGACGCTCAGCATTGCCGGGGTGCTGACGATCGTGTCGCGTCAACGTCCGAACGGAAGCACCTCGTCGAACGAGCTGGCCGTCACGCGTGAGGCACTCGTCGTACCTCGCCCTGCGCCGCAAGATGCCTCCCACGATCGAGGCCCCCCCGGGGATCGAGGATCCCCCCGGGGATGCTCGATCGACGATCCCCCGGGGATCGAGGATCCCCCCGGGGATGCTCGATCGACGATCCCCGCATCCGGGGATCGAGGATCCCTCCACCCGGGGATCGAGGATCCCCCTCCAGAGGTAACCCTTATGAAGAAACCCTCTGAAGTTTATCTCTCAGCCGTGCCCAGCTCGTCGGAGGCCGATGCAGACGTCCAAGACAAGCCAGCACCCGACGCTCGGGGTCGATACCGAGCCGCCTATGCGGCGGGGATCGAGGCCGGGACCGGCAAGCCATGGGCGTACCCAACCGGGCGCGACACGAAGTACGCCGACGAATACCTAGGGCAGTCGATCAAGACGTACGCCGTCGACGACCAGAAGCGTGGTCTGCGCGGCCCTGCATTGCTCGACTGGATGCGAGACCGGACCGAAGCCTTCGTGCGGTACGTCGAAACCGCGGGGGATGACCCGAAGTTCTGGAGCGCGTTCGATCCAAAGGGGTTCCTCCGTTGGCTCAAGCAAGGCGCTCCAACGAAGCCCGCGATCCGACGGGACCAGCGACGCGACGATCGGCCGAGGCAGCCGGGAGGCTCCACCGATGGATGGTCGAAGCCCATCAAGGCGCAGCATGGCGAGGGCGACGCCGCCAGCTTCGTTCCAGAGGATCTCGAGGATATCTACGGAAGCGCTCCGCCCGACAACGAGCTGGCCGGCGCCACGATGCAACAGCTCGTTCTCGACGCGCTCCGAGAGCACCCGCGGGGAATGCTCTTTGAGGACATTCGAGCTGCCGTCGGCCGCGTGCTGCGCCGCTGCGACAGCGCGGACTTGATGCGGGTCATCGATGGGCTCGGCAACGTGCGGCCGAACGCGGGTCCGCGCGGCCTCGTATACGCCATGAGCTGACCATCCGCCCTGGGCTCCGGTCTATCGGCGCATGCGTCGTGCTTCGCTCGTGGATGCCGTTGCCTACGTTCGAGCCTCGCTCGGGCGGAACCTGAAGGCCGCGCGCGAGCACGCCGGGCTCACGCAAGCCGAGCTGGCTCGTCGCGTGCGGACGTCGCGAAGCACGGTCGGCCGCGCTGAGGCGGGCAAGACGACCGTGGCCGAAGCGTACGTGCGCCGAGTGTTGAAGGTGTGCGGCCTCCCGCCTGACTGGAAAGCCTGAACAGAGCGCGGCGACGCGCGCCCGAGCGAGATCAACAGCGAGGCGTCCCGGAGAGCCGGACGTCATCGATGCGCGTGCGTTTGCGCGCGTCGTCGGAATCAACGAGCCGCCGAGAGGCGAGGAGAAACCAGATGCACCAGAAGCGTGAAGACGGATGGACCGAGCGACGACTGCTCGGAGGGATCAAGGCCGCTCGGGTCAGGGTCTGTGTGAGCGTGGTGACGTTGGCGAGCGGCAAGAAGGGCATCGCCCTTACCGTGGGAAACCACAGCGAGCCCCCTCGCGGGATCGTGATGGGAGACTTCCTCGCGCGGACACTTCGCGATCTGCTCGATGAGGCGATCCGTTCAACCGGCACGCAGGAGACGGCCAAAGAGTCGGCCGACCGTCAGCGGTATCTGGCTCATGTGATCGAGCACGGCGCGCGCGGACGGCCGGTGGGGATTAGCCCGCGCGAGGGGCTGAGCAACCCTTGCTCACCCGCTTGAAGCTCTCGCCCGCCGGTTCCCGGAACCGTCGCCACCGAATCGTGCCCCTTCTACCGGTACGCGCGCCCTCGCGGGGCCCCGCGCGCGCCCGCGCCCGTTCTCCGCGCGCACCCGCCCCCGCGCGCGAAGAGTAGACGCGCGTAGCAAGCCCGCGTGCCAACCACCGCGCCCTCGCGAGAATGAGTCAGGACCGCGCCGCGCGAGCGCATACGCCCCTCGAGTCGTTCCGAGGCCGAACGTCAATCCTGGGCCGCTCCTGGTGCGAGGCCGAGCCCGTCACGAGGTCGACATGTCCGAAGCAACAACAGGCGACGCGTTCCACGCGTTCGTTACCGAGATCGTGCGCCAGGCCGTTCCCCTCATCCTCTCCGAGATCGCGCCGCACCTCGTCACCCGCGAGGACGAGGTCTTGCCCGTCGAAAGGGCGCCCGAGGTTGGCCTCACGCGCCGCGTGCTCGAAGACGCGATCCGCGGCGGCGAGATCGAGGGCATCAAGCTGGGTCGGAAGCTAGCGGCGAAGCGCACCGCGATCATCGCGTGGCGCGACGCTCGCGCCTTCCAGCGCCGTCCTCGCAAGGTCGAAGCGCCCGCGAACGACCACGCGCAGACCCTCGCCGATATTGTCGCGGCCGACTTTGCGCGCATGACGACGGGCTAGTGGCCCGGAGGAGGGATGTTCACCCTCCCAGATTGCGCGTTCTTCCGAGCTTTTTGCGCGCCGCGCGCCGTTCTGGGCCACTGACCCGACGGCGCCGCGCTCCGCGCGACAAGCAATCAACGACTTAGGAAGGCGCCCTCTTTCTCGAGTGCGCTCCGAACGGCGTTCCAAACGAAAGTCGACCCGAGAGAGGTCGCTTTGGCTTGAGCCGCGGCGGCATCGAACGCCGCCGCCTTGGTGATGCCGAGCCGGTTGCCGACGGGTTGTTCGCCCACGCGAATTGTCGCCTGCCACTCTCCAGCAGCCCTTTGCGCTTCGAGTGACGGCTGCACTGAGACGGAGACCGCCACGCCGTCGCACGTCAGCCTCCACACCTTTCCGCGCGCTCCGTTTGGCTCCGAACCATCGACGATGACCTTCGACATGGGCCGAGCCTAGCGCGTTCTCAACACCACGGCGCCGCCTGAGTCCACGGCGCTCTCAGCCCAGCGCCCGCCGCGGGCTCCCCGGTGGTGCCGGCGGACGCTGGGCACCTATCCACCGCGCGCGTCGTCGCGCCCTCACGAACGGAGAACACATGGCTTGGCGATCACCCTGCGTCGCACGCCCGTCGCCGTGCACGGCCATCAAGGCTCGCGGCACCCCCTGCAAGGCCAACCCGTCGCCCTGCGGCATCAGTCGCGGGCGGGCCGAAACGACCATCCAGCGGCCGACGGCGCCCAAGCGACCGAAGCCGTCCACCTGAATCACGCACGCACTGGTCCGCGTGCATTCCGCCCCCGCGGCCCCTCGGTTGTCTCCGCCGACGGGGGCCGCGCGCGGGGGCCTTTACCACATGAGGTTTATTCCTATGGCTCTTCGTCAAGGTCACGGCCGCGGGGCTGGCGTCCCGCGGATCGAGGTTCTTCCACCCGACGAGCAGCCGGCGCCCGTGCCGGCTCCTATCGTCCCTGCAAGCGGCGTGCAGCGCCGCCAGAATGGCACCGTTGCCACCAGCGAAGCGGCGCGCGCGCTCGGGCGCCGCGGGGGCATCGTCAAGGCGAAACGAGTGCGCCTCGCGCGCTCGCTCGGCCTCTCTGCCGAGGTCATGCAGGCGGAGGCGTTTGCGCCCTACCGACGCGCCGCGAGCGCGTTCCGCAAGCACCACGCAACGGAGTTGGCTCGCCAGGCGGGCGGCGGCGTCGGCGCAGCGCCATCGAGCATGATCGCGAGCGCTGCCCTGCAGCTCGCCGCGAGCCGCTTCCTGTTCGACCAGGCCGCGCTGTCGGGCGACCTGGCGACCTTCAAGGCCGGGAGCCAGCTCGCGAACGATTCCCGTCAGAACCTGCTCGCCGCGTACGAACTGGCCGTGCGGGAAGCAAAGGCGCGAGCCGAGGGCGGCCCGGCTGTCGATCTCAGCGCGTTCTGCGAGCCCGAATCATGAAGCTGTCGCTTGAACGGCTGCTGACCGACCGCAACAGCTTCGACCTCGGCACCGCGTCGCCCCTACAACTCGCCATCACGCGAGCCGCCGACGGCCGACCCATCGGCGACGAGCTGGACGACGCGGCGGTGCTACGGCACTTCGGGTGCGAGCGCTCCCGCATCGGGCTCGTTGCGCCGGTGATCGTCGTCATCGTCGCGGGCGTTCGCGGTGGCAAGTCACTCATGGCCGCGTGCGCGGCGGTGAAGGGCTCGCTGACGGCGGACCTCTCAAGACTCAAGAAACACGAGATCCCGCGGTTCGCGATCATCGCGCCGACTGTCGACAACGCTCAGGCCACGTTCCGGCTTCTCACCGGCTCGGTCATGGCGTCACCGACGCTGAAGAAGCTCGTGGTGGGCGAGCCGACTGCCGACACGCTCATGATTCGCCGCCCCGATGGGCGCTTGGTCGAGATCGTGGTGGTCGCAGCGAGTCGCGGCGCCATCACGGTCCGCTCTCGATGGCTCGTCGGATTCGTCTTGGACGAGGTCGCGCTGTTCGGTAGCGAGCCCAACGGCGCCGTCATCAACGCCGAGGAGCTGAAACGCGCCGCCGAGACGCGCCTCGTTCCCGGCGCTCAGGGATGGCTCATCTCCTCACCGTACGGGCCGACGGGCCTGCTCTACGAAGAGTACAAGGCACACTTCGGGCAGCCTGGTCGCACGCTCGTCGTGCACGCCCCGACGCGAGCGCTGAACCCGACGTTCCCCGCAGAACAGGTCGAAGCGATCCGCGCGCGCGAACCGGATATCGCGGCCCGCGAGTACGATGCGGCATGGATCGACGCTGACGCGGCGTTCTTCGACGGCGCGAGCATCGAGCGGGCGATTCGGTCCGCGCCGCTCGAGAGGCCGCCCGTTGCCGGAGCAAGCTACGTCGCCGCGTGGGATGCCGCGACACGTTCGAACGGCTGGTCGCTCGTCATCGCGCGCAACACCGAAGGCTCCGGGCTCGCGCCTCGCATCGAGGTCGCGCTTGCGCGGGAGTGGAAGGGGTCGAAAGCCGCTCCCCTGAAGCCCGAGATCGTGATTGCCGAGATCGCGACCTTGCTTCGACCCTACGGCATCCGCGAGGTGATGAGCGACAGTTGGAGCGCCGATGCACTGGCCGCGATCGCACGCGCCCACGGCTTCTCGGTCCGCGAGTGGGGCGGCGCGACACGAGCCGATCGACAGCACGAGATGTATCGGAAGCTCGGGCTCCTGCTCTCGGCCGATCGGATCGAACTGCCGCCGCATCCGGTGCTGAAGAACGACCTGAAGCTCGTTCGGAAGCGCGCCACCGCGAACGGCGTCCGGATCGATCTCCCGAAGACGCCCGATGGTCGGCACGCCGACTTCGCTCCGGCGCTCGTCCTCGCATCGTTCTTCGCGGAGATGACACCAGCACGAGGGCAACCGTCTGGACGAGTTCATCTCCGCGCAGGAGGCGGCCCGTCACACCTCCTCACTTTGGAGGAGCACATCAACCACGGACAGCGCCGCGGCGATTGGGGCCGCGGCATGTTCGGCACCTAGCCGCGCGGATCATGCGCGGGAACCAACAGGAGACGCACAAGCATGAGTAATGCAACCATCAACGCCGAAACCGCACGAGCCCGCGTTTTCGACCGCCTCACCGCCCAGGAGGTCGAGACGATGCGCGCCGAAGCCGCGGCGCGCGTCGAGACCGAGCGCCAAAGCAAAGAAGCGGAGGGGCGAAAGAAGCAGGCGACCGAGCTGGCGGATCAGATCGCGAAGCTGGAGAGCGAGACGACGGCCGTGGAGGCGCGCGCAATTGGACGCGTGAGCGAGTTGACGGACGACTTCGCGGAGCTTGTCAGGCTCGGGAGCGAGGTCGATCGCCTCTCTGCCGAGCGTCGCGCTCTCACCGGCGAGATTCGAAGCGGGAGCCGCGCGAGCGCGATCGAGCGCTCAGCCAGCCGCTTTCACTCCGGGATCAAACGGACGCTTCAGCAGAAGAACATGCATCAGCACACGCTCTTCTCGTGGCTCGACTCGCACGGGGTCGCGTTCGCGCACTGACCCGTTGCCACGAGACCGTCACCAGGAGCAGGAGACATCAAGATGACGCACGCATCCAAAGACCCGATCCACATGATGGCCGACCGCATCCGCGAGGGCAGCGGCGGCGAAACGATCGTCAACCTCGCCGCAGCTATCGCCAAGCGCGATGGCATCGGCGACGGCTTCGACAAGGCAGAGCGACTACTTCGCGACGGAACCAGCGATCACCTCTCCGCATCGGTCATCGCTCTTGCCGATCAGGTCCAGGCCAATACCGGCGGCGATCGCGAGCGAGCGATCGCGCTCGCGGCAAAGCAGGTTACAGCCACGCCTCCGTCGATCGTCACCCTCGCGAATCGGATTGAGGCCGAGCAAGGCTGCGGCTGCGAGGTCGCATTCGTCCGCGCCGAGAAGCTGTTGGCTTCAAGCTGAGCAAGGCGGCGCTGGCCGCCGGTCGGCACTTCGAGGTGGTGATCGCGCGAGCTTTTGACGCTCGCGCGGTCGCCGCTTCCAACAGGAGACCAAGAATGCACTTCAATCGCGAGATGCCGGAGACGGACTGGACGACGGTCCCGCTCGCTCCGGCGGTGATCCGCAACATCGACGAGAAGACCGCGAAGGCGATCAACGGGGACGACGGCGGCGCGTGGACACCATCCGCGCCGATCGAGATCGACGGTGCCGGCATGCGCGCGCTGTCCGCGTGGCAGCTGACGGGAGGCGCGACGATCGAAGCGTCTGACGCGGCGCCCATCGAGTTTGGCGGCGACTCTGACGAGGACGTTTTCGGCTACGACGCGGCGCACTCGGGTAGAACGCGCTCCGCGCTGACGCACCTATCCGAGGTGTACACGGCGGCACCGGCAACGCTGACGTTTGACGCTGCGTATTCGTGCGTCCAGGCCAAGGCGAAGGGCGCGCGTTTCCTCGCGCCGATCCGCGTCCTGGACGGCGCGACGATCTCGAGCGTCAGCTTCACGATCCGAGTCGGCCAGGCTCACGCGTCGGTGCCCGCCGAGCTGCCGCGGTTCCGCGTGCTTCGTGTCGACGAAGACGGGAACGCCGAACCGCTAGCATCGGGCGACGCCGACATCGACGGGTGGCGCTACTTCGCGCCGAAGCCCTCGACCGGCGCAGCCTGGTACTTCGGCGGGAACGCGCAGACGTTCACCTACGCATGCAACCAGAACAGCGAGGTCGACCTCTCGCGCTACGCGTACTTCGCGGAGGTGATCGAGGAACAGGGAAACGGCGCGATGACCACGCCGGGAAACCGCTTCGTCTCGCTCACCGTCGAGTGCGTGAGCGCCCGCCTCAGCGGGAGGGAATGAGGACATGCCGCACAACGATTACGTGATGCCTTCGGGCAAGTGGGCCACCGTCGTGTCGCCGCAGATGCTCGCTCGACTCGATGCGAGCGCCGCCGAATCGATCAACGGGGACGAGGGCGGCCTGTGGAGCCCGAAGACACCAATCGCGATCGGCGGGGCCGGGGTCGCGCTCACGTCGGGGGGCTCGAAGCTCAGCGGAGGGGTGAGGACGAGCCGGGGCGGCCGGCTTGTGTTGCCGAGCAGCACATACCCATCGTTCGCGATGCCAAGATCGCGCGAGGTGACGCTCTCGCTCCGCAGCATGCGGGCGACGGACGAGCCGGAGAGCGACGGAAAGAACGACTATGCGGGCAAGCTCGGGGCGCTCGTCCTGAAAGGCACCGTTGCGGGGCTCGTCATTCCGTCGAGCGTGCTGCACCAAGGAGCGACTCTCGCGAGCATCCGTCTCCGCTTCCGCGTCGGCCTCGCGCCGGCATCCGTACCCCCTCGGATGCCCAGCTTGCGCGTCGTCCGCTGCGCCGCCGATGGGGCAGTCAACCTCGGCCTAGGAAACAGCTCCGAACTGTACTTCACGCCGACGTGGGCGCCCTGGTGGTCGTACGAAGTCGGTGCGGTGGTCATCCCGACGACCCCGAACGGGCACCAGTACCGCTGCATATCGGCGGGAAGTAGTGACTGGACGCAACCAACGTGGAGCACAACGGATGGTGCAACGCAGAACGACGGCTCCGTGCAGTGGCGCGTTGAACCAGGACCGAACAACGCGTTTCTCCACTACGTCTCGCTTCCTGCGCCGGCAACGGTCACCGAGTACTTCGCGGGGGGAGCGGTGCAAGAGCTGGTGCTCGTCCCGAGCGCCAACGCGATCGTCAGCGCTGGATACTCGTACATCGTCGAGATCGTGGACGAGAGCGCGACGCAGAACGTCTACCACTCGCTGATCGTCACGCAGACGAACATCGCGACCATGAGGCCGACCTGATGGCTCACTTTCAACGCACGCAGTCCGATGCCGTCTGGGGCGTCGGATACACCGTTCCGCGCACCGACTTCGAGGATCTCGATCGCAAGCAGTTTCAGGCGATCAATGGCGATCGCGGTGGGTGCTGGGGACCGAGCGCGCCCATCGAGATCGACGGCGCGGGAGTCCAGGTCACCGGACCAACGGAGGTCACGCGCGGCGGCACCGTGTCCGCGCCCTGCACGCTAACCGATCCGTCGTGGCCGAGGTTCGGCCCGGTGCATCCGCTTCGGCAGCGGCGTCTCGTCTGTTCGCCGCTGGACCGCCTTGCTACGCCTCGCTTCTTCTGGATGACGCGACACACGTGGCCGGTCGGTGTGCAGAGCCTGGCGCTCGGCACCAAGCAGGCCGAAACGGTCACGACCCCGTCGTGCATCGTGCCGCTACGCGTACACGACGGCGCGACGCTCGCCGCGGTCACGTTCAAGTTTCGTGTTCCGTCGCCGCGCAACGCTGCTCCCGAGGCGATGCCGAAGTTTCGCGTCTTTCGCGTCGACCTCGACGGCAACGCGACCGATCTCAAGGCGACGATCCTCAATGACGGTTTCGACGGTCCGGCGCAGGTCGCGAGCGCTGCCGAGTGGTACGCCTCCGGTGCTGCGCAGTCCTTCGTGTACACATGCGATCAGCACAACGTGATCGATCGCGCGAGCTACAGCTACTTGGCGCAGATCGTCGAAGAGGCCAGCTCGGAAGAGTCGCTCTCGGTCGAGCGAAAGGAAGACGCTCGGTGCGCGACCACGGGCAACGTCTCGCTGACCGGCGCTGCGAACGTCGACGGCGTGACGGTCGCAACCGGGGATCGAGTGCTCGTGCTCGCTCAGACGAACACCGCGCAAAACGGGATCTGGATCGCGAACACGAGCGGCCCGTGGACGCGCGCATTCGACTTGAACCACCAAGAGCACTTCTCACCCGGCTTCATCGTCGGCGTGACGGAAGGCATCCAGAACCGAAACCGGTTCTTCCGGTGCGCCAGCCCGTCGAGGTCGGCCCGCTTTCCTATCGGCGTGGGCACAACGGCCGTGATCTTCCGCTCCCTCGGGGAGAGCAACCCCGTGGGCAACATCTACACCTCGATCCTTCTCGACTTCACCAACATCCAAGACATGCGGTGGCAATGATGAACGACCAGAACACACGAAAGAGCGTCAACGATCGGATCCGGGACATCGCGCGCGCAACGTGGGAGCGCAGCCAGGCTGTTCCGAGCCCTGACATCCACGCGCGCCTATGGGCCGAGCATCGAGAGGCGGTGCTCCGCTCGTGGTGGGCAATGCGCACGGCAGGGCACATCGACACGATCGTGATCATCATCGATGGCGCGGTCACGGTCGACGGCTCGGCCGTTTCCGAGGTGCCGCGCATCGCGGACGCGGCACGCGTCCTCTCGCGGATTCGGCCCGAACTTCTTTGTGGACTACCGGCCAAGACGATCTTTTCCGAAGCGCTCCGCACGAATCCAACGGCACGCCGCATCCTCGTGATCAGCGGCGCGCCCGGCGCCGGTCTCGACTACATCGTTCAGGACGACCCGCTCGTGAGCGGGGCTGCGGGTACCTGCTGATCGGTCTCATTCTCCTGATCTGGCGCGGCGTCGCCGTCGACGTGGGGGTTGACCGTTGACGCCGCGCCTAGACGGTCTCAGGTCCGCACCATGCCGACGATCGTTGTTACGCCGCAGGCGAGCCGGAGAATGACGAATGAGGATCTCGAGCCGCTGGTCGAGGAACTGCGCCTCCTCGGATTCAGCGTCGAGATCAGGCACGAGAGGCGGAGCGATCACGATGGTCTGGTCGGGGGCGGGCCCGAATGGTGGGAATTCGTCTACGTCCATCTGCCGGACGTCGCCATTGGACTGGGCACGACGGTGATCACCAAGGTCGCCGAGAGCGCGGTGTCGTGGGCTCGAAAGAGGTTCACGAAAAGCAACAGCCGCGTCGGCAAGATTGCGCTCATCTACGGCCCCGACGGCAAAGAGGTTGCACGCGTGGAGCTGAAGGGTCGCGACGCCGAGCCGAAGATCATCCTCAGCGAGGAAGAGGTGGCGCGGGCAGAGCGCGAGCGACGTTTACGCAAGTAGCGGCGCGTTGCGTATCATGGCGCGATGGCCAGACGTTCGCTGCCGGTTCTGCCCGGGCCCGATGTTCCTCTGCGTCGCGAGGTCCGAGAGTGGACAGCATCGGTCCTCGATCGGAACGGAAAGGTGGCTGGCAGCTTACGGGCGCTTGAGCGAGCGCGTGAATCGATTGGCGCGATAGTGGCCGAAGTAGATAGCTACATCGCCTGCGAGCCTGGATGCTCGGCATGCTGCCGACAGCGTACCGACGTCGGAGCCGTGGAGCTGGCCGCGATTGCGCGCTTCGTCAAGCGCTCGATCAAGGGTGACACCCGTGCGGGCCTGATCGCGAGGCTCGAAGCGAACGCCGCGATCACCCACGGCACGCACGAAGGAAACTACCCGCGAACGGGATGCGGCTTCCTAACGGACGACGGCCGGTGCTCGATATACGAGGTACGTCCCTTGCCGTGCGCCAGAGCACATTCGCGCTCACGAGTGGCGTGTGAAACGAGCACCGACGTTCCGCTCCTGACTGGCGTCCTCGGCGAGACGGCGGCGATCTGGATAGGGTTCCGCGACGGCGTGCACGCGGTCGCATCCGAGACGTACGAGCTTCAGGAAGCAGCTCTGATCGTGATCCGTGACGGAGTGGATCCGCTATCGGCGAAGGGACAGCAGGCGCTCGACTGCGCAAAGTCGGTCCCGACCCCTCAAGAGGTGCTCGACCAGATCGAGTTCCTTCCTACCCCGCGCGGGCAGTGAGTTCTCGCCAGCGGCGGACAGGATCCGCGCCGGTAGGATTGATCAAAAATTGATCTGGACGCACCAACCGTTCTGCCTCAGGATTGGGACGTCATGATCGACCGGCCCCGAAGCATCCGCATCCCGTGCACCGAGGAAGAGTTCCAGCAGGCACACGCGCTCGCGGAAGCTGAGGGGCTGACCGTCGCCGCCTTTCTTCGCTCTCTCGTCCGTCAGTATGCCGAGCGGACGGCGGCGAAGAAGACGGCGAAGGGTCGATCTCGGCGCTGAACAAGAAACGCCCCCGCGACGCGCCAACGTCCGGGGGCATGGCTCAACCTGGATCAGAGGTCGAACACATGTCCCGTACCACGAATCGGACGCGCACGCCCGCCCGTAGCAATCTCGCCGTCTTCCTCGCCCACATCGTGGACGAGCGGACCGGCGAGCACGACGAGCGGAAGGCGGCGGCGCTCTTCCACGCGATCCTCGGCTTCGAGGCAGACATCGCCGCGGGGCTCATCGAGCCGCTGCCGAGCAAGCGCAACGCGCGCCGCCGTCGAGCGACGATCGTCGCTGACGTTCTCAACTTCATGACTTGCGAGGGCTGAATCATGGCCGATCCGACGAAGCGAACCGGCACCATCGAGCCGTACCGGGACGCGAGTGGCAAGCAGCGCTATCGAGGGCGCATCCGCCTTGGTGACGGGGCTCGTCGCAGCATCGATGTGGACGAGCGGTACTGCTACAGCGAGGAGCGCGCGCGCGAATACGTCGCAGCTGCGCAAGAGCGCGAGGACCGGACGGGGCAGCTCCTGGCCGACAAGGTGAAGCGCGCAGCCGCTAAGGTGACGGCGAGCGCCGAGCCCACGTCATCGAAGGGCGAGACGTGCGATGCGTGGTTCGGCCGGTATCAGAGCTACCAGCGCGAGTGCGGCCAGACGGATCCGACAAAGGGGACGCGCTGGGACAAGTGGATCTCGAAGCGGATCGGGCACAAGGCGCCCGACGCTGTCACGCGAAGCGAGATCGAGGATATCCGTGACGATCTCGACGCCGCGATCGCTGCCTGGATGCGCGACGGGAAGGGCGAGGGCCGCATCAGCGGGAAAACGGCTATGAACGTGTGGAGCGCGCTCACCAGCTCGTTCAGGGCGATGACGTCGTGCAAGCGGCGGGACCTGCGCGTGCTCGCCGATCGCCCGAACCCGTGCGTCGGCGTCGAACCGCCGGGCGACCGCAACTCGCGCAAGGCTCGCCGAAAGACGTTCCTCTTCCCGAAGGAAGCGGCGGCGGTCCTCGCGTGCGAGGCATTGGCACTCGAATGGCGGGAGCTGCACGCGATCGCCGGGTACACCTATCTTCGGCCCGGAGAGCTTCGCGTGCTCACGTGGGAAGACGTCTCGCTCGATGATGGCCTGATCAACGTCACGAAGGCGTGGGACTACAACGAGGAGGAGATCAAGCCCCCGAAGACGCGCAACGGCGTTCGCCGCGTTCCGATCGAGCCGGCGCTGATGCCTCTTCTGAGGCGTATGCGGAAGGGAAGGAAGAGCACCGATCTCGTCGTGCCCGTCCTCTCATCGTTCGGTGAGGATCACCTCGCCGAGCTGTTCCGCGAACACCTCACGCTCGCGGGCGTCACGCGCGCGGACCTTCACCGCTCAACGGCGACGCACGTGCAAGCCAACTTCCGCTCGTGGCGCGACAGCGGCCTGACGTGGCTCGCGATGGCCGGCCTTGGCGTCGACAAGATCATGCGCCGCGCGGGTCACGACATGGTCCAAACGACCATGGGCTACGTGAAGCTTGCCGAGGATCTGACGGGCGACCTCGGCACTCCGTTCGCGCCGCTTCCGGCGTCGCTTGTCGACGGCGAAGCTACCGCCGAAGCTACCCAGGGGACTCAGCCGAAACCGGTAACGCCCTGGAATGAAACAGAAATCGTAGAGCGGGAGAAGGGATTTGAACCCTCGACGTCCACCTTGGCAAGGTGGCACTCTACCACTGAGTTACTCCCGCAACTGACACCTCGTCGGCGTCACGAGACGCACTCTTAGGCCAAGGATTCGGGCTCGTCAACAGGTTGGATCACGAGTTCGTCAGTATGTGATGCCGCTCCGGGCGCCGGCCTTCTTCAGCGAGTCGAAGACTGTGCCGTCGAACCCGGCCTCGCCGGCCGCCGGCGCCGCCTTCAGATGCGCGCTCCGCTTTGCGCTGAGGCCGCTGATCTTCGCGAGGATCGCCTCGCGCTCCTTCTTCTTCCCCTCGATCAAGCTCGAGCGCTCTTCAGGGCTCATCGATTTCATCTCGGGCGGCAGCTCGGCCTGGTCGAGGTCTTCGACGCGCTTGCCGCCGGCCGTCAGGTCCTTCTTCGTCGGGACAGCGGCGGTCGCCGCGGCCCTCGTCGCGTAGAACCCCGCCCGGTCGGCCTGCGCCGCGGCCGGCGCGGCGACGTTCTTCGCGACCACGCTCTTTGCTTCGCGCTGCTCTTCCTCCGAGCCGTAGTGGATCTCGGTCCGGGCGAGCTGGGCGTTCAGGCGGGCGAGCTCCTCGTCGAACGGCGTCGAGACGGCGACGACGCCGCCCTGCTGCTCGATCGAAGCCACCTCGCCGTCGGTGCGCC
>Ga0233377_1000703_pt1 | contig 13967 bp, 12 predicted proteins | sample ElkDunMinimDraft_6_FD_191540 | JGI IMG/M metagenome (GOLD analysis project Ga0233377, IMG submission 191540) | Fecal eukaryotic communites from dung pellets of Tule Elk in California, USA - Elk Dung E36 | ecosystem: Host-associated > Mammals > Digestive system > Large intestine > Fecal | place...
ATGCTCGAACGTCGCCGCAAGGTGAACGGCGCGAAAGATCCGGACGGGACGAGGTTCCTCGACGTCGTCACGAACGCGCGCCCCGGCTACGCGAACAACCTCGCGAACATCTCGTACCTCGTCTACAAGGCCGCGCTCCTCGCGGACACGCCGATCAGCTACCCGCGCCTGATCGGGAAGATGCCCGAGAGCCACGTCGTCGTCGTCTGGGGTGAAGAAGACAACGAGTTCCAACCGACCTATTCGTTCCGAAACCACCCGATGGTGTTCCAGCAGCAGTCCTTCGTCTTCTGAGCGACATGGCCTCACGCAGGCGCGAGCCTGACGTGAGCGGTGAGCTCGTGCGGAGCCAGGGAAGAGCTCTCGCGACGCCCTCCCGGGGCCTTTGCACATAGGGCGGCCGAACTTAAGATGCCCACATGGACGAGCCTTTGGTCCGGTCGACTGCAGCAGAGGGGACGCCGGCCGCATTCGATGTCGATGCGCTCATGGCGGGAGGGCCGGTCGTCCTGTTCGACGGCGTCTGCAACTTCTGCAACGCCACGATCCAGATCATCGTCGACAACGAGCGCAGCCCGGAGCTCCGCTTTGCGCCGCTGCAGTCCGCGATCGCGACGGCCCTCCTCGAGCGCGTGTTCGGCGACGACGAGGCGAGGCGGCTGCTCCGGGGCGCGACCGGCGCAGGCGATCCGGATTCGGTCGTACTGATCGAGGGCGGCCGCGGCTACACGCACTCGACGGCCGCGCTGAGGGTCCTCGGGCGACTGCGCGCTCCCTACCGATGGCTGTCGGCGCTCGTCGTCGTGCCGCGGGCGGTCCGGGACGCCGTGTATCGCTGGATCGGGCGGAATCGCTATCGGTGGTTCGGCAAGTCGGAGAGCTGCCGGATCCCGACCCCGGAGCTCCGCGCAAGATTCCTCTCCTGAGGATTCCATGGACCGCACGTTGCAGGACGCTTCTTCGAGGGACCGACCTGCGGCGGGCAGCGGGAGCGAACGCGCACCATGGAGACGTCGTCGATGATCACGCGAGCGCACTGGGATGCACCCTTCTGGGGTTTCCTGCTCGTTGCGCTCCTGGCCCTTGGCGCCCTTGGATGTTTCGGTTTCGCTGCGGCCGCGCAGGCGAGCGCGACGTCGCAGGCCGCTATCCTGACCACGGACGACTGCCCCGCCCCGGCCGATTTGTGAGGCCGGTCCCCGTCGGTCGCCCGATCCCGTCCAGTGACGGCGGATGACGGCGAGCGCGAGCTCGACGCCCTCTCGACCCGCGCACGCCGAGGTCGGTGGCAGTGGAGTGGAGAGCCCTCGATCCAGACGGGTGGGGAGATTCCGGATCGGTGCTGTCGGCACACATCCGCCCGCGGGGCGCCGATCGAGCTCTGCGATCGGCTCAGGAACGAGGCTGCGGTCCGATTGCGCGGGCGCGGGCCATCGCTAGGCCCGCCCATGCCCGGGCTCGATGCCCCGTCCGCCTTCGGGTAGAACTCGGTCATGACACAGGCCGGACACCTGAACGGCGCGGGACCGGGTGCCGAGATCACGCGCACCGGCGACCCCGACTACGATTTCGGCGGCGCGAGCTTCGATCTCGACAAACCCGGGGACCGCGAGATCGTCCGCTTCATCCTGTCGCAGGCGCTCTTCGGCGAGGCGACCGGCGTCTACTGCGGCAAGTCGCTCTACGCCGCGGGCTCGCTCGAGGCTGCGCGCTTCTACGTGAGGCAGGCCAAACAAGAGCTCGCCCACCTGCAGCTCTTCGCGGACATCTTCCGCGCGCTCGACATGAAGCCCATGCCAGCGCACTGGGTCGTGAAGCTGCTCTCGGCGCACAACAACTACTATCCGTTGAAGGTGCTCATGGAGCACGCCATCGGCGAAGGGATGGTCCTCGACATCTTCAAGGACCTCCTGCTCCAGACGCTGCCCGACTCCGATCCGCGCGTGCCGCTGATCAAGAAGAAGCTCCAGCTGGTGTGCCGTGAGGAGGAAGAGCACATCGCGTGGGGCGAGAAAGAGACGCGACGCCTTCTCGCCGAGAAGCCGTGGCTGAAGACGCCGTACTTCGGGCTGCTCGAGCTGCAGATGAGCGTGCTACCGATGCTCGTCCGCGCGTTCGAGAAGCGCGCCGGCGATCATCCCGTGCTCGCGCATCTGCCGGGGTTTCTCGCCCACGTTCAGCGACGCGTGTACGAGCAAGGGAAGGCGCTCGGCTTCGTGCCTGACGAGCGTCCCGGAGCTGCGAAGCGCGCTGGCGCGATGGCCTTCGGGCTCGCGGTGTTCGCACGCAGCCAGTTCGCGCGCAGCCACTCACAGCTCGAAAAGATCTACATCGAGGAGCTCGGGCTCGGCTGAGCGCCTCGGCGCGCTTCGGTTCGACGAGCGAGCTCGCGAAACGATGCAGGCGTGACAATCGTCCGCGCGTCATCCATTCGAAGGTCTTGAAGAAAGCGTCCACGCGGGAGACAGTACTCGCGCCGGGACGCTTTCTACCTCGAGACGGAGACACCCTATGACACGCAAGATTCTCATCTTCGGATTCGCAGCGAGCATCGTTGGCCTCTCGCTCGCGTGCTCGAATAGCGACGAGGGCTCCTCGTCGGGTGGCACGGGCAACGGCACGGGCAACGGCAGCGGCAACGGCAACGGCAACTCCACGTTCAAGACCTGCAGCGACACGACGGGGACGAGCTGCACGGAAGCCGAGATGAAGCCGTACAGCGACTGCCTCATGGACAAGTGCGATACGAGCTACAAGAAGTGCTACGGCGACGGCTACAAGAGCGGCAGCTTCAGCGGACCGTGCGGAACGTTCATCACGTGCCTCCAGAAGTGCGACTGCACCGACACGCAGTGCATCCTCGCCTGCAAGCCCGACGAGGCCTGCTCGACCTGCAGCGAGGAGATGCAAACCTGCGCCGGCAGCTGCACCGAGCCCGAGTGCTCCAAGATTGGCAACGACGCCGGCGACACGGCGAATGCGACATGCGCTGATCTCCAGGCGTGCTGCGATTCCGTCGCTGATCCCGACCAGAAGGAGGGCTGCCAGCAGGCCAAGGACGCCGCTAACGACGACGATGCGGCCTGCTCCTCGTACTACAGCGCGTTCAAGACCGCCGGCCTCTGCACCAACTGAGACACGCGGGCGTCGCTCCGCGTTCGATTCCTCACGACGGCTGCCTCGAGGCGGCCGTCGCGGCTTTTGTCGAACCGCTACCCCCGTTCGGAGCACGTCCAACGAGCGGCCGCTTCCTCTTCCCGCCCGCCTCTACGCGTGCCTCTTGCGGCCGCCCGGAGGTCGCGATCTCACCAAGCGCATGCTCACTTCGAGGGCTGCATGACGAGGACGCAGCGGCCCTCCTGACATGCGGCCGCTTTCTTCATGCACGGGTCGACGAAGCAGCTGACGTTCCCCGCGCGGCTCCGGCAGCGCGGCTCGGGTTCGTCCTTCGCGTAGACACGACAGACGCACGGCGCTTCGGTGCAATACGACGACCAGGTCTGGCAATCGTCGTCACTCTGGCAGCCTCCCGCGGTCGCGGCGCCCGTGCTCTCCGCGGCGTCGCTGGCGGTCGTCCCCCCGCCGGCGTCGGCGGGCTCACGCTGCGCGGCGTCTCTGGCTGGGTTACTCGGGCTGCTCTTGTTGCAGCCCACGTCGACGCCCAGAAGAGCGGTCACGAGCAAGAGGGTGGTTAGTGGAGCCGAGGGGGATCGAACCCCTGACCTCATCCATGCCATGGATGCGCTCTCCCAGCTGAGCTACGGCCCCGAAAGGTGCACGCTGTTTACTGCGGGTCGGCGCGACTGTCCAGCGCTCTCGCGCGAGACACGTGCTTCCCTCATCCGCCGGCCTTGATCCCGAGGCGCCGCATCATCTTCTGGAGGCCAAATCGCGAGATCCCGAGGACCTCCGCCGCCCGCGTCTGGTTGCCCTGCGTCTTCTGGAGTGCGTCACGGACCAGCTGAGCTTCGAGCGCGTCGACCCGCGCCTTCAGGCCGAGACCGGCGCCCCGCGCCGCTGCCGGGCCCCCGCGCGCGACCTCCTCCGAGAGCTCGGCGGCATCGATCCGATCGTCGGCGAGGACGAGCGCACGCCGGATCTCGTTCTCGAGCTGCCGGACGTTGCCAGGCCACGGAAACGCCGTCAGCCGATCCATCGCCGCACGCGTCACCTTCACCTTCCGTCCTCCGCCGTGCTTCTCGACGAAGCGCGCGACGAGGAGGGGGATGTCCTCCCGGCGCTCCCTCAGCGGGGGCACCCGGATGCTCACGACGTTGAGCCGGTAGAAGAGATCCTCACGGAACGTGCCCGCGGCGATCATCGACTCGAGGTCCCGGTGCGTCGCGCCGATGATCCGGACGTCGACCGTGCGCGAGCGCTCGCCGCCGACCGGCCGAACCTCGCCATCCTGGAGGACGCGAAGGAGCTTCGTCTGCATCGAGAGCGGCATCTCGCCGATCTCGTCGAGGAAGAGCGTGCCGCCGTCCGCGACGTCGAAGAGCCCGGCACGCGTCGCCGACGCCCCGGTGAAGGCGCCGCGAACGTGACCGAACAGCGTCGATTCGAGCAGCGACTCCGGAACCGAACCGCAGTTCTCGCTGACGAACGGGCGCGAGCCGCGCGGACCGTTGCCGTGGATCGCACGGGCGACGAGCTCCTTGCCGGTGCCGGACTCGCCGGCGAGCAGCACCGGCACTTCGCTCGTCGTCACGCGATCGACGAGGCGGAGCATCGCCCGCATCGGCTCGCTGCGCCCGGAGATCTCGTCGTAGCGGAAGCGCGTCTCGTTTCCGGTGCTGGCGAGCTCCGCACGCACGTTGGCGAGCTCCGCCTCGCGTGCGCCGAGCTCCGCTGCGAGGCGTGTGTTCGCGCGCTCGGCCCGCCGTACCGCGCGGCGCAAGAGCGCCTGATCGCGGGCGTCGGCGATCGCGAGCGCCGCCTGGCTCGCGACGAGGCGCACCCACGCGAGCTCGCCGGGACCGAACGCCCCTCGCCGCACGCGATCGTCTAGATAGACGACGCCGAGGACGTCTCCGCGCGCGATCAGCGGGACCGCGAGGACGCTCCGCAAGCCGAGCGCGTGGACCGAAGCGTGGAGATCGCCGACCTGCGCGAACGCGTCGGTCGCGCAGATCGCCTCTCGCTCGGCCATCGCCCGGCGAGCGAGGCTCATCGAGAGCTCGATCTGCTCGCCCGACAGGTCCTGTCGCGCGAGATTGCGCGCCGCACGTGGCACGAGCCGCCCGTCCGGCGCGCGCAGGAGGAGCAGCCCGCGCTCCACGCCCGTCCAGAGCACCATCGTGTCGACGACCTGCTCGAGCAACGGCTTCAGCCGATCACGTGACGACAGCGCGCGCACGATCGCCTCGAGCTCGCCCACCTGTGCTGGACCGAGGGCCGCGCGCGAATCCTCTTCTGCGATCCCGTCGAGCCAGGTCACGGCGCCGAGCGCGGCGCGGTGCTCGAACGGCGTGCCCTCGCGGAGCAGCGCCGCGAGCGAGCGACGCGCGGCCTCGATCCGACGTACGGCGTCGCCGCTGCCGAGCGCGCGCGCCAGACGCGCTCCGGCCGCGAGCGCCGGCCCGCGCGAGGCGACGGGCGCCGATACGTCGATGAGCGCGACGAGCTCGGCAAGGACTCGCTGCGACGGCGCATTCGCGACGGCACGCGCGCCCCACCACTCCCACCGGGCCGCCGCCGAGAGCGACTGCACGCGCTCGTCCGCGGCCGAGGTCGCGAGCGGCAGTGAGCTCTCACGCGCCCAGACGAGGACGCGCGCAGCCCCGCGGATCCGATCGTCGTCGCTGCTGCCTTCCAGCTCGGCGGCCGCGGCGAGCGCCTCCTGGCGTGCGCGAGCATCGCCCGGGGTACGCGTCTCGACGATCGCCCAGCGCGCGAACGCCCCCGCTCGTACATCGCCGGACGCAAGCGCGTGACGACGTGCCTCCTCCGCCGCGACGTCCGCCTCGTGCGAGGCGCCGATCAGCGCGAACGCCGCAGCGCGCGAGAGGTGCGCCCGCGCCGCCAGCGACGCGCGGCCGAGGCGCTCCCAGAGCAGCGCTCCGCGCGTTGCAGCCGCGAGCGCGGACGTTGCCTGGCCGGCGTCGACCGCTGCAGCTGCGAGCCCCGTCAGGTAGGTCGCCTCCTCGACGACCGCTCCCGCGCGCATCGCGAGGTCCACGGCGCGACCGAAAGCTTCGACGCTCTCTCGAGCACGTCCGCGGGCATGCTCGAGCATTCCGCGAGTCCCTTCGAGCCGGGCAAGGCCGAGCCCGGCATCCGTCGACCGCGCAGCGCCTTCGACGACGTCGAGCCCGCGCTCGTGCTCCCCGCGCGCATACGCCACGAGCGCACGCACCTCCGCGGCGGCGGGACCGCTGGCGGCGCCGAGCTCTGACTCGGCTCGCGCAAGGTCCCCCGCATCCCACGCGAGCCGCGCCAGAAGCGCTCGCGCGGCGGCGCACACCTCCGGGTCGGACGACGACGACGCAGCTGCACGTGCAGCTGTCTCGGCGGCGGGGCGATCTCCCCGCCGGCGCGCGATCTCCGCGCGGACCAGCAGCGCGTCGACATCGTCCGCCGGCGCATGCACGAGGGCCGCGAAGGCGCGGCCAACGTCCCCACGGTGGAGCAGAGCGCGCGCGAGATCGAGCGCAACACCGTCCGGCGCCCGTCCCCGCGAGACTTCTTGCTCCGCCCACGCAAGAGCTCCCTCGCTGGGCCGCGCGGCCGCCAGCGCCCGCGTGAGGTCGAGCCAGGCGGCAGCGTCATCGGTCGCGCGAGCCTTCCGCTCGACCCGCGAGGGCACCTCGCCCGACGCCGCCGTGAGATCGGTCGCGGTCCACGCCTCCGGGGGAGCGATCTCGGCGAGAGCGAGGAGACGCGAGGCGAGCTGGCCCTCCGGAAGCGGAGGCACTGCCCACGAAGCCGCCGCCGGTCCGACGAGCGATACGACCCAGCGAGCCGCGCCGAGCGCATCGAGCGGCGCGATCTCCGCGTGCGTGACGCTCGACACCTTCGCGACGAGCGCGAGCGCATCCTCGAGCCATTCTCGTGCGGGTGCCTCTATCGCCGTGCTCGGCGAGCCGCCGCGCTCGACAGAAGCAGAGCGAACGGCGACGTAGGCGCGACGGACGCGCGCGCGTCGATCTTCGATCGACTCCTCGACGTCGGACGCGAGGTCGAGCGTGCGGGCGGCTCGCGTGGCGATCCATCCCGCGGAAGGTCTCGCGCCGGGAGCGGGAGCGACGAGCGCGGAGATCCATGCGGCGACCTCACCGCCTCCTCCAGCGATGCCGCGCACGGCGCGCTCGATGCGCGACGGTTCGAGGTCGGCCACCTCCGCAAGCTCCGGGACGAGGATCTCCGCGAGGACGAGGCCGAGCGCATACAGATCAGCCGCGGGCGTGGCGGGCTCCCCCGCCCGCAGCTCGGGTGCCAGATAGCGAGGTGTGCCTCCCTCGAGACCGCCCACTGCGATCTCCGTCGCGAGATCGAGATCCACCAGCGTGGCCCCGCGGTCGCGTGCGCGGTCGACCTTCGGACGCGAAGGTCCGAGCAAGATGTTGGCGGGCTTCACGTCGCCGTGCCGAAGCCGGGTGTGGTGCAGCTCGTCGAGCCCTCGCCCCACCCCATGGGCGACGACGGCGGCGAGCGTTCGCCGCGTGTCCTCGATCGCGCGCTTCGCGATCCAGGCGTCGAGCGCCTCACCCTCGATCCACGTCGTCGCCATCCACGTCGCGCCGCTCGTGAGCACGATCCCCGATGGCGCGACGACGTCGCCGCCGAGGCGCCCCACGTCGAGCAGCGCCGGCCCCCATCGCCGCTGGACGCGGGCGAGCAGCGCTGCCTCCCGCGAGGTCCACCCGTCGGCGCTCCGGGCAACCTTGAGCGCGGCCCGCGTGCCGTCGGCGCGCGAGGCGCGGAAGACGGTCCCGCTCGCCCCCTCCCCTTCGCGGGCCTCGAGCGTCCACCCACCGACAGCAGGCCGCGCCAACTCTGGTGTCAGCGCTGCCGTCCGGATCGCCACCGATTCATCAAAGCGGTTCTTCTCCGGGCGTCAACTCCGGTGTCGGTCGATCCTGCTTCACGGCTGCCTGTGGCGGCTGAGGCTCGCCGCACGCGGGAACGCCGCCGTCACCTGCGGTCTGCGCGGACGGCGCGCCGCGTACGGAATGTAGCTCGACACGGGTGAGCTGAATTGTACGCGTAGAGATCGTCAGAACCTGATGCCGTTCTGCGCGCGGTGCTTCCACCACTTGTACGTGAGGTACGCCGCAGGCACCGCCGCGACCGCTCCAGCGAACGGCGCCACGAGGACTCCCGCTGCGATCGCGCCCGCTGTCGTCGCACCAGCCACGATCCCTTTTTTGCGCGACTCTTCCAGGACCTCCGAACGACCACCGTTGCTCATGGCCGAGAGCGTAGACATGCGCCGGCCGGCCCGCAATACGGGCCGAGGTCAGCCGTTCGTTCAGCGTCGAGACTTCTCGACCACCCACGTCGCGAGCAGATCGATGTCAGCGGCCGACAGCTCCGTGTCGAAGCGAGGCATGTGGCCCTTGCGCTCCGGATCGAGCGCGTCCTCGCGATACGTCGCCTTGGAGGCCGGATTCGCGATCTGCGCACGCACCCAGGCGAGCGATCCATAGCCCGAGAGCTCAGGCGCGAGCCCCTGTCCGCCGTCGTCGCCTTCCCCGTTCCAGAGGTGACAGGCCGTGCACCGCGTCGTGACGATCTCCTTGCCGCGAGCTACGAGCTTCGGATCGGATCGGAGGCTCGCGGGCGGGGGCGTGAAGCCCGGCGGATCGCCCTGGCTCGCGAGGAACGCCGCACAAGCCTTCATGTCCTCCGCGGGCATCGGGGTCCACGATGGGTCGGCGTCCTTCGGCTTCACGTCCATGGATGGCATCTCGCCCTTGTACGGCGTGCGCCCGAACCGAGCGTCGCCATCGGGATCGTGCAACAGGTCGAGGATCCATCCCTCCTTGGACCACCCATCGAGCTTCGGCGCATTTCGGTCCTTCTCCTCGCCGTGCTCGCCGAGCGTGTGGCACCCGGCGCAGTGCTTGTCGAAGAGCTCGGGTCCCCGGAGCTCGGGAGATCTCGCGAGCATGACGAGCGGCCCTTCCGGCGGGACGCCGTCCATCGCGAGCCTCACCGCAGCCTTCGCCCGGACATCGGCCTTCGCGCGCTCCTTCTGAAAGGCGGCGTCTCGTGCGTCGTCGGCCTGGGCCTTCAGCGTCAGCCCTGCGGCAGTGGCCGCAATGATCATCAGGGGGACGAGCGGCTTGATGCGACCGCGGAGCGCGGTCGACTGGCTTCCGGGGCGCGAGCGATCGACGAGCGGGAGCGCGAAGAGATAGAGGGCCACGAGCGTGGGCAGCACGATCGTGCCGACGATCTCGAGCGGACCATGGAAGTACTTGAGCAGCTGGAACAGCGCGAGGAAGTACCACTCGGGCCTCGCTGGATAGTCGCTCGACGGATCGGCGGGCGCATCCAGCGGGGCGCCGTGCCCTCTCAGCGCGAGCGCAAGCACGACAGCGACGATGACGAGCGCCGCGACGACGTCCTTGAAGAGCTGCTTCGGAAAGAACGCATCGACACGCGACACGTCGGCGCTGGCGGGCGGTGTCACGCCGTGCCGGCGGAAGAGCGCGACATGCGCGGCGACGAGCCCGACGAGCAGCGCCGGCAGCACGACGACGTGCAGCGTGTAGAAGCGGGTCAGCGTGAGGCTGCCGTACTCGCCACCGCCCTGGAGAAGCCGCTGCGTCGCGTCGCCGACGAGCGGCACGGTCCCGGCGATGTTCGTCGCGACGCGCGTCGCCCAGTAGCCCTTCTGATCCCACGGAAGCAGATAGCCGGTGAGCGCGAAGCCGAGCGTGATCGCCATGAGGCCGAGCCCGAGCCACCACGTGACCTCCCGCGGCTTCCGGTATGCCCCGAACAGCGCGACCTGCACGAGGTGCGCGCCGAGCAGGATCACCATCGCCTGCGCGCCGAAGTGGTGGATGCCCCGAACGAGCCAGCCACCGGCCTGCTGGAACTGGATGAAGTGGACGCTCGCCCAGGCGGTCTTGTCGCTGGGCGCGTAGCTCGTCATCAGCGCGACGCCGGTGACCGCCTGGACGAGAAAGGCTCCGAGCAGCGCGCTCCCGAAGACGTACGCCCAGCGCGCCCCGCCCTTGATTGGCTCTTCGAGCAGGTGGGCGGTGAGCTTCTTGATGCCCGTTCGCTCGTCGATGAAGTCGATGGCGCGGCGGATCACGTCTCGACCTTCTGCTCGACACCGATGCGGAAGCGCCGGAAATCGACGGCGACGTGGCCATCCTCGATCTTCGTCTCGAGCACGTCGAGGTCACGCGGCGAGGGACCGCTGGTCCGCTTGCCGGAAGGATCGAACGACGACGTGTGGCACGGGCACGCGAACCCGGCGCTCGTTCCGTCGTCGGCCGACACGGCGTTCACCGAGCACCCGAGATGCGGACACACCGCGGAGAAGGCGCGCACCTGGTCGCCGTTCCGGACCAGCCAGACGCTCCCGAGCTCCACGTTCTTCTCGACGGTCCAGGCGTCCTTGCGGTCATCGATGATCGCCACGCGACGCGGAGCGCCGTCCTTCAGCTGATCGAGCTTGACCGTGCGTACCCACCTGCCGCCGCCCTTCTTGTCCTGGAGCGGCGCCATCACGAGCGCGATCGCGGGCGCCGCCGCTGCGGCCGCGACTGCACATGCGCCGAGGGCGGTCGCGATCGCCAACGAGCGTCTCGAAGTGCGGGGTTGAACGCCACGAGACGGCGGCGGCTTCGATTCGGGTTCGGAGCTCATGTGAGGTCGACGCGCTGCATCGTACTCGGTTTCACACCCCCCAAGTTGCCGATGCCGCCCAGCGGCAACGTCGCCACCGACCAGCCGGAGTCCCACGAACCCACGAAGCCGGCCTGTACAGCGGTCGAGCTATACCTCCACGGTGCATAGGGCGGAGCGAACAGCATGACTGGCCGATGCCGTCACGACCGGTGTCGGCGTGGCGCGATGATGCCCTCCCGTTCGAGCATCGCCCCGAGCGCTCGGAACGCTTCGGCGCGGCCGATCTGGACGAGGTGGCCGCCCGCGATCGTCATCATCTCGCAGCCGAAGTGAGACGCGAGCCGGCTTGCGTGCGCGATCGGTGTGATCCGATCGTTCTCCGCGGCGACGATGAGCGCGCGGGTCTGCGGCAGAGCGAGGGGACGGGCGAGCGGGCTGACGACCCAGTTCGCGCGTTCGAGCGCGGCATGTTGCTCGTCCTCCTCGAGCGCGCTCCTGCCGAGGCGGCCCTGCTCGCGAGCGAAATCGGCGATCGAAGCGAGAGGGATCATCGGCATCACGAAGTCGAGCTCGTCGGTGACGGTCGCGGTGAGCGCGGACGTGTACCCGCCAAGGCTCATCCCCATGATGCCGACCTTCGGCGCGCCGCGGGCGCGAAGCCACCGGACGATCGTGCGGATGTCCGTCACCGCCTGCCGGAATCCCTCGTTCGTCAGGCGCGGATCGGAGCTCGGAAACGCGGGCGCCCCGCGATGGCTCCCGGCGCGTCCCGCGTGCAGCGGGAGAACGGGCAAGACGACGTCGAGCCCGCGGCGAAGCAGCCAGTCGATCGGCCAAACGTTCTCCTCGATGAGCCACTGCCCGCCCATGTAGCCGTGAACGGCGATGACCGCCGGCCGCGAGGTCTGCGCCTCGGGCGTACCCGTCAGGTAGAAGCGCGCTCGCGCGGTTCGGTTCTCGATGCGCGAGAGGTACCGCTCGGCGACCGCGGAGAGGAACGGCTCGTACGCGCTCGGCCAAGCGGCCTCCCAGACGCCTGGCCGAACCCTGCGGAGACCGAGCTCGACCTCGCCCGGCGTCGGGAAGAACCGCGCCTTGTCCGCGACGAGCGCTTCGCCCTCGTACGCGGCATGCACCGCGGCGAGCGCCACCATCCGATCCGCGTGCGACATCGCGTCGGCGCGCGCCCGCTCGTTGCGTCCGCGTGCCTGCATCGCCACAGCGACGGCGCGGTCCACCAGCCCCGCGGTGGAGCCGACGACGCGCAGCGGGTCGAAGAAACGGGTCACCACGCTCCCACTGTAGCCTCTCCACTCCGCGCCGTCAGGCGAGGCCGAGCTCCGCGCGGGCGCCCCCCCAGCTCGGCCGCATGGCCCTCTCGATCCGTGTTCCCGGCCCGGCCGTTCAGAAGACGTAAGGGTTCGCGCCCGGGGCCACGAGCTTCGCCGCGTGCCCCTGGAGCCGGAACGAGCTGCCGCCGTGCTCGATGTGTACGCGCACGGGTTCCGTGCGGGCCACCTTCTCGTGCGGCCCGAGCATGACGACGAGGCGGTCGGGTGAGTCGGGCGCGACATCGAGCCCCACGACATGACTGGACGCGTCGAGAAGGAGCGTCGCGGGGAGATCGCCATGAAGGTTGGGTCGCGTCGGCTCCGTCACGATGACGACGGTCGCGGTCGAGGGATCGTTCGCGTAGCTAGAGGCGAGCTGCTCGGGGAGCATGTATTCATCGTAGGCAGCCCGCGGCCCGCGCGCTACGGGCACGTTGGAGCTTCAGCCACGTGAGCGCTTCGCGGCGGTGCCCCTCATCTCGTTCGGCATCGATGCGGTCGCGCCTGCGAGCGCTCCTTTCGCGGTCGCCAGGAAGCGTTCGCGGGCGAACGCATGTTCGAGGATCGGCGGCGGATACGTTTCACCGATGACGACACGGGCGCGCGCCAGCTCGGCCGGGGGCGCCTCCCAGGGCCGATGGATGAATCGATTCGAGAGGGATGCGAGCTCGGGCAACCAGCGGCGGACGTACTTGCCGGCGGGGTCGAATCTCTCGCCCTGAAGGACCGGATTGAACACGCGAAACCATGGCTGAGCGTCGACGCCACAGCCGGTCGACCACTGCCAGCCGAGATCGTTCGCCGCCCAGTCGCCGTCCGTGAGAAACCGCATGAAGTGCTCCTCGCCGCGGCGGAAGTCGATGAGCAGGTGCTTCGTGAGAAAGCTAGCGGTGATCATCCGCGCGCGGTTGTGGACGAAGCCTTCGCGGAGGAGCTGTCTCGCCGCCGCGTCGATGACGGGGTAGCCGGTCGAGCCGCGGACCCATGCGCGCCAGGCCCTCTCGTCCCTGCGCCACGGGAAGCGCCCCCATGTGGGCTTGAACGGCTCGGTGAGCACGCGAGGACTGTGGCCGAGTACGTCGTACGCGAACTCGCGCCACACGAGCTCGCCGAGGTACGCGCGGTGCGCCTTCGGATGTTCGATCAGGGCGCTGTCCGCCTGCGTCCAGACGGTGCGCGCGCTCAGCGTCCCGAACTTGAGATCTTGCGAGAGGCGGCTCGTTCCCGCCTCTCCCATGAGGTTGCGCCCGACGTCGTAGTGTTTGCCCGGGCCGCGCAGGAACGTGCGGAGCCGCGCCTTGGCTGCCGTCTCGCCTCCACGCAGGATCCGTTCGTTCGGCGTGATGCCGAGATCCGCCGGGGTCGGGATCCGGACCTCGCGAAGGGCGACGGCTCGTGGCAGCTTCGGTAGCGGGGGCAGGGCCCGCGGCGCCCGACGCGGCCGCGAGATCTCGACCGTCCGCGCAAACGCGCGCGCGAACGGCGTGAAGACGGCGAATGGCGTCCCGGAGCCGGTGAGCACCTGTCCGGGCGTGGCCAGCGTCTCGCCTTCGTAGAGCTGGAACGGGATGGGCGCGATGGCCTCGGCGATGCGGCGGTCGCGCTCCTTTCCGATCGGCTCGGTCCAGCGATGACCGACGACCCGATCGACCGCGAGCAGACGAGCTAGATCGGGGATCACCTCGGTGCTCTTGCCGGCGACGACGACCAGACGTGAGCCGAGCTTCGCGATCGTGGCCTCGAGCTCCGCGAGCGACTCGAGGAGAAACTGGATCCGGTGCGGGATCCGCTGCGCGCGCTCCGCCGCGAAGAAGTAGGGGT
>Ga0233377_1000705_pt1 | contig 13949 bp, 12 predicted proteins | sample ElkDunMinimDraft_6_FD_191540 | JGI IMG/M metagenome (GOLD analysis project Ga0233377, IMG submission 191540) | Fecal eukaryotic communites from dung pellets of Tule Elk in California, USA - Elk Dung E36 | ecosystem: Host-associated > Mammals > Digestive system > Large intestine > Fecal | place...
AATTGGAATCAGCATTAAACCAAATCCCTAGAACCATAGGCGATTATTAATATTTTTTAGACGTTAGTTTTTGTAATGAAAAAATATACATACACAGAATCAAAAGATACACGTTCAGGTTTCGGAGCCGGATTATTAGAAGCTGGTCAGAAAAATGAAAACGTAGTAGCCTTATGTGCTGACTTGATCGGTTCATTAAAAATGAACGACTTTATAAAAGCATATCCAGAGCGTTTTTTCCAGATAGGAATTGCGGAAGCAAATATGATGGGTATCGCTGCTGGTCTTACCATTGGAGGAAAGATTCCTTTCACTGGAACATTTGCAAATTTCTCTACAGGTCGCGTGTACGACCAAATTCGTCAATCAATTGCTTACTCCGATAAAAACGTTAAAATCTGTGCTTCACACGCTGGTTTAACATTAGGAGAAGATGGTGCTACGCATCAAATCTTAGAAGATATTGGTTTGATGAAAATGCTTCCTGGAATGACTGTAATTAACCCATGTGACTTCAATCAAACAAAGGCAGCAACTATTGCCTTAGTAGATCATCAAGGTCCGGTTTATTTACGTTTTGGCCGTCCGGTAGTTCCAAACTTTACTCCAGCTGATCAGAAATTCGAAATCGGAAAAGCGGTAATGTTAAATGAAGGTACTGACGTTACAATTATTGCAACTGGACATTTAGTTTGGGAAGCAATCCAAGCAGGTGAGGAATTAGAAAAATTAGGCATTAACGCTGAAATTATCAACATTCACACTATTAAGCCATTGGATGAAGAGGCTATTTTAAAATCAGTTACAAAAACTGGCTGTGTTGTAACAGCAGAAGAACATAACCGTTTAGGTGGTCTTGGAGACAGTGTGGCCCAATTATTGGCAAAGAAATTACCAACTCCTCAAGAGTTTGTTGCAGTAGATGATAGCTTTGGTGAATCGGGTACTCCTGCTCAATTGATGGAGAAATACGGACTTAACGCTGCAAATATTGTAAATGCAGTACGTAAAGTGATTACAAGAAAATAAGAATCTATGGAAGACTCCCTGATAATAGCCAAGTTTGCGGATGAAAAAACTCGAGAAGAGGCATTCCGTTTACTGCTAAAAAAATATCAGCAAAAGATTTATTGGCATGTCAGACGTATGGTTATTGACCATGATGACGCTGATGATGTTGTACAAGATATATTTATCAAAGTATGGCGCAATCTTGAAAAATTCAGGGAAGATTCACAATTGTATACTTGGTTATACCGCATTGCTACAAATGAGTGTATCACCTTCTTGAACAAGAAAAAGCAAAAGCAGAGTGTTTCATTAGATGATGAAAACTCTGCTTATTTAGCAGATTCTTTGGCAGATGGCGCATACTTCAACGGTGATAAGGCTCAACTTAAGTTACAACAGGCATTATTAACCTTGCCTGATAAACAACGTTTGGTCTTTAACATGAAATATTTCGAGGACATGAAGTACGAAGAAATATCAGAGGTCTTAGGAACAAGCGTCGGAGCTTTAAAAGCTTCATATCACTTAGCAGTAAAAAAAATAGAGAACTTTTTTGCTTCCAACGATTAAACCTTTTGGCGCAAAATCTATCTATTATGGTACCATGAAAGAAAATAACACATATTACGAAAACTTAGGAGACAACAAACTACCTAACTCGTTGCGTGTCAACCCTTTCATTGTACCTGAAAATTACTTTGAAAAACTAGCTGAAAGGAGTTTATTCTTTGCTAAATTAGATCAAATTTCAGACACAGGAAAAATTGGATTGAGCATTGCAAAAGGATTCTTTGAACAACAAGAATCTCAGTTGTTAGGTCAGATAAAGATTGAGCAATATAAAAATGCTGAAAACTTCAAGGTTCCTGATCAGTATTTTGACCAATTGAGCAACCAAATTCTTGCCCAAGTTCATATTGATGGCGTTAAGAAATTGGAAGAAGAGGAAGTTCCTAAAGGTTACTTTGACAACTTGACTGCTCGCATTCTAAATAGAATTGAAGAAGAAGAGTTATCGTTAGAGATTGCAGAACCAGGATTTACAGCTCCTGAGGGATATTTTGAACAAGCAGATGATCAGATCATGGCTTCAATCTATACCGAAGAATTGAAATCAAAGGTTGAGACGGAAGGTTTTGAAGTCCCATCGGGATACTTTGAGCAAATGTCTAATGCAATCCTAGAGAAAGTTCAGGACAAGAAGGTTATTCTAATGCCTTCACGTGATGAGTCTAAAACTTCAGATTCTAGGAAGAGGGGAAAAGTCTATGCTTGGTTTACTTCTGCAGCAGCAGCTTGTATTGCAGCTGTAATCGGAGTATCTGTATATAATACAGATAATAACCAACCATTAGTAACGGAAAAGATGTCGTTGAATGATATTCCTGAAGAAGAAATTATCAACTACCTTTCCAATTACAGTGATGCTTCTGATTTGGAGTACTATGCAGAGTACATTTACCAACCAGAAGAGTCAAAAGGTGTGGGTTCTGGAATTGATAAGGAAGTTTTAGAAGATTACTTAAATTATAAATTATAATGATTCGTTTAAAACATATTATTTCAACGCTTTGTTTGGTTTGGATAGCTTGTTTTGTTGCGAATGGACAGTCTCGTCAAGAAAGGTTTGAAGCAATTGAGACCCAAAAGTCAGCTTATATTACTAAACAATTGAGATTAACTCCTGCCGAAGCACAAAAATTCTTTCCTATATATAATCAATATTCGAAAGAAATCAGAAATATCAAATCAAAGAAATCACAGGGTAATCAAAGTAGTCCTTCAAAGGGCAACTCTCTCAGACCTGCTAATGATATAATTGAATATGATGCCCAGGAAGTTGATATAAAGAAGAAATATCGGTCGAAATTCGCTGATGTACTGGGACAATCCCGCGCATCGCAGTTCTTCTCTGTAGAACAGGAATTTATTGAATTGCTGTACAAAGAACTTAACAGCCGAAGACATTAAAGAAAGAAGCTCATAAAATAGAGCTTCTTTTTTTTTATCCCTATCTTTGTTCCATCATGATTAGTAATAGAGAACTCTTCCTTAAAAACACAGCTCAAACATCAGATTCCCCAAGATTACTAGAAATAGACCGCGCTGAAGGCGTGTATCTTTTTGGTCCTAATGGTGAAAAGTATATTGACTTAGTTTCGGGATTCAATGTTAGCAACATTGGGCATAGGCATCCAAAGGTTTTAAAGGCTATCCAAGATCAATTGGATCGTTTTATGCATGTCACAGTGTATGGCGAGTTTGTACAAGCTCCTCAAGTACAGTTTGCAACTGAATTATTAAATGTTTTACCAGACTCTTTCCAATCGGTTTATTTCACGAATTCAGGTGCTGAAGCGGTTGAAGGATCGATGAAGGTTGCAAAAAAATATACAGGCAGACGTGAGATCATTGCAGCTAAACAAGCATACCATGGTAGTACTCAGGGGGCACTTAGCTTAATTGGCAATGATGAGTATCGAGAGGCCTATGCTCCCCTACTCCCTGAAGTTTCTTTTATAGAATTCAATAACTTGGAAGATCTTCATAAAATAAGCACTAAAACCGCAGCCGTCATTATTGAAGCCGTTCAAGGAGAGGCGGGAGTACGAGTTCCTAGCAAGGAATATATGCAGGCTTTACGCAAGCGTTGTGATGAAACCGGTACGCTATTGATTTTCGATGAAATACAAACAGGATTTGGAAGAACCGGGAAACTATTTGCTTTTGAACATTTCGAGATTGTTCCGGATATTTTAATGTTAGCAAAAGGTATTGGTGGTGGAATGCCATTAGGCGCTTTCGTTGCACCAAAAGAAATGATGGATGTAATCAAGGCTAATCCTATGCTTGGTCATATTACGACCTTTGGAGGGCACCCAGTAAGCTGTGCAGCTGCTAGAGCTTCATTAATGGTTATCCAAGAGGAAAATCTAGTACAAGAGGTAGAACGAAAAGCGGATCTATTTAGATCTGAATTAAATATCCCTCAAATAAAAGAAATTAGAGGTTTGGGATTAATGATGTGTTTACAACTTGAGACATTTGATCAAGTTTACCAAGTAAGTAATTACTGTGCAAGTCAAGGATTAATTATTGATTGGTATTTACATTGTGAAACTGCCCTAAGAGTAGCCCCTCCTTTAACGATTACGGATGATGAAATTATTCAATCCTGTAAAATAATTAAAGAAGGAATTGCCAAATTCTGTTAGAATAATTAAATTGCTTGTACAATATCAACCTATATAAGCAAAAATGAATAATAGAAGAGACTTTTTAAAGAAGAGCTTGTTGACAATCGGAGCAGCTGGCTTAGGAACTTCATTTGCAAACGCAATTGATTTTTCAACCGGTGCAAAGGCCAAATTAAGCATAAATCAAGGCGATGTTATCCTTTTCCAAGGTGATTCCATTACGGATGCTGGAAGAAATAAGGAAAACCTACAACCAAATGATGGAAATGCTTTTGGAAATGGTTATGCATTTATGGCAGCAAGTAGCCTTCAAAACAAATACGCTGATAAAAATATAAAGGTTTATAATAGAGGAATAAGTGGAAATCGTGTTCCTGATTTAATAAACCGTTGGCAGAAAGATACTTTGGACTTAAAACCAAATATCTTGAGTATTATGATTGGGGTTAATGATTTCTGGAGAACAATGGATAGTGGTGCAAAAAATTCTCCTGATCAGTTCAAGGCTCAATACAAAGAGCTTCTTGACAAAACTAAATCAGCACTACCAAATGTGAAACTTATAATTATTGAACCTTTCGGAGTAAAGAATGTAAAACATGTTACTGACGCTTGGTTCCCAGAGTTTCCAAAATATCAAAATGTAACGAAAGAAATCGCCCAAGAATACGGAGCTATATTCCTACCATATCAACAGATATTTGATCAAGGCCTCAAAAGAAATAGCAATGGTGGCTACTGGACTTCTGATGGTGTCCATACAACTATGGCCGGAGCCAATCTAATGGCAGAATCTTGGCTAGGTTTAATAAAATAAATAATAAGCCTCAGATGTTATCTGAGGCTTATTATTTATTTTAGACAATAGACACCAGACAACAGACAACAGACAACAGACAACAGACATTAGAACTTTCTAGTGAACTATCTATTCTCTAATATTCTAGACATTAGACTAAAAGACATTAGATAAAGAACTTTCTAGCAAAAATATAGGGTCTTGCGTCTGTTGTCTCACGTCTGTTGTCTCTCGTCTATGGCTACAACACCCTCACCAATAATCCTTTCAAATACTCCCCTTCCGGGAAAGATGCTCTGACCGGATGATCTTCAGGTTGGCAGAATTGGTATATAAATTGAATTTCTTTGCCAGCATCTAGTGCAGCCCATGCAATAACTTGTTTGAAAGTATCAATATCCATTGCTCCTGAACAAGAAAAAGTTGCTAATAGACCACCGCTATTTAAAAGCATAAGTCCACGTCTGTTCAAATCTTTATAAGCACGGGATGCTTTCTCTAAAGCAGATCTGGAGGGCGCATATTTTGGAGGATCCAAAACAATCACATCAAACGTCTCTCCTCTTTCACCTAATTCTCGCAGGTATTTATTAACATCAGACTGAACTGCATTATACTTATTACTGTCGAATCCATTGTTTTTAATATTGTTTTTTAAGGTCTCAATAGCCAGAGCAGAACTATCAACTGCCGTAACAAAAGCGGCCCCCTCACGGAAAGCGTTTAAAGTAAAACCTCCAGAATAACAGAAGCAATCCAATACCGTTTTATTCTTTACATACCTGGCAGTTATAGCACGATTTTCTCGCTGGTCACAATAAAATCCAGATTTTTGACCTTCGGCGATATTTACTTGATAATGGATTCCGTTTTCGATTATATCAACAAATTCTGGTGGAATAGCTCCATAAAGTTTCCCGTTGGTATCAGGTAGTCCTTCATACTCTCTAGACTTTAGATCACTTCTTTCATAGATTCCAGCTGGCTGTAATAATTGAACTAACTGATCTACAATTATATCTTTTACACGTTCAACTCCAGCTGAGTGAATTTGAACAGAGATAAAGTCTGCATATTTATCAGCTATTAACCCTGGAAGGAAATCTGCTTCAGCAAAAATCAATCTAACGGTATTATTTTCTTCAGTCAAAAGATTTGAACGATTTTGAACAGCTTTAGTTACGCGATTCCGCCACCATTGTTCATCAATTTCATTTCTAGGATCCCATTCCAAAAGACGAACCGCAACTCTAGAATTACCGTTATATATACCATAAGCAATAAACTCATTTTCTATATTGTAAACAGAAACGATATCCCCATTTTGAGGTTTTCCCAATGCAGAAGAAATTGCACCAGAAAACACCCATGGATGTAATTGCCAAGCAGCTTTATCCTTTCCTTTATTCAGGATTATTTTATTCATGACTACAAAAATAAATAGAATTGAAATAAAAAAGGTAGAATAAATAATATTCCACCTTTCATGCTACTTAGATTAATATGGGATTGGTTTAATTGTTCTTAATTAAATACTCTTTAAATGCTTCATAATCCACTTTTAGATCTTCCGCAAGTTTTGGTTTACCCTCTAATTTTTCAGCTCCTTCAGGTAGTTCTACTTGTTTGTAAATTTGGGCATCAATTGCTTCCGGGAATTTACACGGATGAGCTGTAGAAAGAAATACCGAGGCAAATTCACCTGGATGATCTTCTTTATAAGCCTTTGAAGCTAAATATGCAATAGCTGTATGTGGACAAGAAACATATTTATACTTTTCAAAAAGTTCAGCCATTCCTGCCTTCGTTTCTTCATCATTATAGGTATATGAACTTACCATTCCTTTCAATTCCTCAAACTTGTTAAGGAATAAATCTTGAATCCTAACCCAATTACTAGGGTTACCAACATCCATTGCATTTGCCAAAGTCTGAACAGATGATTTTGGCTCATATTGACCAGTCTTTAAAAAACGAGGTACTGTATCATTCACATTCGTTCCTGCTACAAAATGACTTACTGGCAATCCCATTTTATAAGCCAACAAACCTGCTCCAATATTACCAAAGTTTCCACTTGGAACTGTAAAAACTACTTCACTTATCCCTTGAGATTTTAATTGAGCATAGGCCCAGAAATAATAAAAGGTTTGAGGGATTAGTCTTGCAATATTTATCGAGTTTGCAGATGTTAAACGAAGCTCTTTATTTAATTCTGTATCATTAAATGCTTGTTTCACTAAAGCCTGACAATCATCAAAAGTTCCATCAACTTCGAGTGCCCTGATGTTTTGCCCATTAGTTGTCAATTGCTCTTCTTGAACTTTTGAAACCTTTCCTTTAGGATACAGAATAGTCACTCTAGTTCCTTCAACTCCTAAAAAACCTAAGGCAACAGCCCCTCCAGTATCACCTGAGGTCGCAACCAAAACATCCAATAATTGATCTCCTTTTTTCGAAAAGTAGCCCATAACACGACTCATAAATCTCGCTCCAAAATCTTTGAAGGCATAAGAAGGACCATGAAAAAGTTCCAAAACAGCTGTTTCCGGACTTAAAAACTTTAATGGAGCATCAAAATTGATCGCATCATTAATTATTCTTTTTAGATCTTCCTCAGGAATATCATTTCCAATAATTGCATTTGCAATCTTAAAGGCAATTTCCTGAAAAGAATACTGTTGAATATTTTTGATAAAATAAGGATCGAGCTGAGGAATTTGCTCGGGCATATATAATCCCTTGTCTTGAGGCAGCGAATTAAAAACTGCCTCTTGAAAGGATACTCTTAAATTTTTATTATTTGTACTATAGAATTGCATTTTAATAGGTTTAGATTAAGATAATACTTTAGGACCTTCGACATTGACTGAAGATACAAACTGTAAACTTTCGATGCCATTTGCGGTTAAATGTTCTTGAATTCTATCCACCGCCAATTGTGCAGCCTCAAATCCTTTGCTGATAGCAACAACAGAGGGACCAGAACCAGAAATACCAAAACTTAACACTCCAGATTCCATTGCTATTCGTTTCATTTCATAGAATTCCGGTATTAATATAGCTCTTGTGGGTTCGATTAAAACATCATGCATACTTCTACTGATTAGTTCATAATCACTTCTATATAATCCAGCCACTAAACCTGCAATATTCCCCCATTGACTAACAGCATCTTTCAATGCTACTTTTTCTTTAATCAGCTGTCTTGCATCCCTGGTAGGAACATCAACACGTGGAAACACAATACCTGCAACCAAATCATCAGGAACAGGAAGATTGATGATATCTAAAGGTTGATAGCCTCGAATCAAGGTTATCCCTCCCATTAATGCTGGAGCCACATTATCTGCATGTCCATGCCCACAGGCCAATCGTTCCCCTTCAACACAGAATGGCATTAATTCATCCTTAGATAAAGGATTACCTAATAAAGTATTAATAGCAAATAAGCCTGCAACAGTACTAGCTGAGCTTGAACCTAAACCACTCCCAATAGGCATATGTTTAATTAATTCAATCTCTAATCCAATTTCATTTTCAAGACCTAAATGTCTCAATAATAACTTTACACAAGCGCTAACCGTATTCTTATCCGGATCCAGTGGTAATCTGCCTTCATCTCCTTTTATGGATCGAATCCTCACCCCTACCTCACTCACTCGCTGCATATAAACTTCATCCCCCGGTTTGTCAACTGCGAATCCAAGGATATCGAATCCACAGATCATATTAGCAACGGTGGCTGGAGCAAATACCCTAACCTCATTCAACCATTTATCTTGATTTAACTTGTTTTCCTTATTTAATACTTGTTCAAGATTTGACATGTTTTCTGTTTTTAAATTTAGATATTATGCACCAACGTTTACTAAATCAGCAAAAACACCAGCAGCAGTAACTTCAGCACCAGCGCCGGGACCTTTAACCACCAATGGTCTTTCCTTATATCGTTCAGTTGTAAATGAAATAATATTATCACTTCCTGATAGCGCATAAAAAGGATGGTTTTCATCAACCATTTGCAGGCTGATAGCTACTTTACCGTTTTCTAATGAACCTATGTATCGGATTACTTTCCCTGTTTCCTCAGCTTCTCTTTTCAGGTTATTAAAGTATTCATCCGCTTTTAACAACTCCGCATAAAACTCATCCACCGACGATGCTTTCAAACAACTTTCCGGTAAAATATTCCCTAATTGCACCTCCGAAGATTCAATAGGATAACCAGCATCTCGCCCTAGAATTAACATCTTTCTCATAAAGTCTATCCCGCCTAGATCATCCCTAGGATCCGGTTCTGTATAACCTAATTCTTGAGCTTTCTTAACCACATCGTAGAAGGAAGCATCATCTTTAAAGTTATTAAAGATATAGGAAATAGTACCTGAAAGTATAGCTTCAATCTTTAGTAAACGGTCGCCACTCATCATTAGATCTTTCAAAACTCTAACAATAGGCAACCCTGCTCCAACATTTGTTTCATAAAAGAAATCTACACCATGTTTACGAGCTGTTTCATGTAATAATTTATATTGAGCATATTCACCAGAATTAGCAATCTTATTACATGTTACTATAGATATATTAGATTGGAAGATATTTTCATAATAAGTTGATGGCAACTTGCTGGCAGTATTATCAATAAAAACACAATTAGGTAAATTCATTTCTTGCATTTTAGAAATAAATGTAGCCAGATCTGCTACTTCACCTTCAGCTTCCATTTCATTTTTCCAATTATTCAAATCAATTCCATTTTCATTGAAATACATTCTTCTAGAATTGGAAATACCTACTACCTTAATTTCAATATCGTTTTGTTCTTCTAAGAAATCATGTTGTTTATTTAATTGACTAAACAAAGTTGAGCCAATATTTCCTGTTCCAATGTTAAATACGTGGAGTGTTTTCTTTAATTCAGCAAAGAAAGCATCATGAACTGCATTCAAGGCTTTAGATAAGTCTTCTTTATTAATAATAACTGAGATATTGAATTCAGAGGATCCCTGCGCTATAGCACGAACGTTGATTCCATTCCTTCCCATTGCATGGAAAAGTTTGCCTGACATTCCAGGTGTCCGTTTCATATTTTCTCCAACGATTGCCAAAATTGACAAATCGCTTTCAACAACAGGCATTGACAATTTGTTGGCAAGTAATTCTAATTCAAACTCATTTTGAATTATTTCTACAGCTTTTTGAGAATCATTTGGATTCACAGCGAAAGTGATACTATGTTCTGATGAAGATTGTGTTATTAAGATAACATTAATTTGTTCTCTAGCTAACAGAGTAAATAGACGACCACTAAAACCAGATTTACCAACCATCCCAGATCCTGTTAAATTGATCACAGAAACTTCAGATATTGAAGAAATCCCTTTAATTGGATAAGCAGCTTTACCGCTTTCGAATTGTATCACTGTTCCAGGAAACTTCGGTTGGAAAGTATTTCGAATAACAATCGGAATCTTCTTCATAAAAGCAGGAACCATTGTTGGTGGATAAATAACTTTAGCACCAAAATATGATAACTCCATTGCCTCCGTATATGAAAGGACAGGCAAAGAAAAAGCTTTCTTAACAATCCTAGGATCAGCCGTTAGCATTCCATTAACGTCGGTCCAAATTTCAATAGCTGAAGCATTCAGTACAGAACCAAAAATTGCTGCAGTATAATCCGATCCACCTCGTCCTAAAGTTGTAATTCTTCCCTTTTCATTAGATCCGATAAAACCAGTTACAAATAGGAGTTTATCCGAATGAGTTTGAGAAAGAGCTTGGATTAATTGAGAGGTCAGGGGCTCATTAAGATGTGCATTACCAAAATTAGAATCCGTTTTTACATAATATGAAGCGTTTATATATTCAGCCTCGGGGATTTCCTGTTCCATGATTTTTGAAACCAAGTAATTACTGCAACGTTCTCCATAGGACACGATTAGGTCTTTACTTTGGTTACTCAATTCTTTTAAGGCAGAAACCCCTTGTAAAAGATCTTCCAGTTCATTGACCAATAATTTTAATTTAGTTAGAACTGGGTTTTGAAATTTTACAGCAATCAATTTCTTAACAACTTCAAAATGCTTATTTTCCATAAGCTTCAGGTCATCAGCAAATGGTTGGCCTTCAGCAGCATCTTCAGCCATTTTCGTTAACAGATTGGTAATACCTGACATCGCAGATAATACGACTAATGGTTTTTCTCCCGCTTCGTAAGATTCCTTAACGATGGCAAGAACTGCTTTGATACTTTCTACGGAACCTACGGATGTTCCGCCAAATTTTAGAATTTTCATGCTCTATTACTCTGTTTATGTACTGTTAGTTTGTTTTGTTTGTTTATTTAAAACAAAAAAGCCCTCCTCTAAAGAGGAAGGCTTCTAATATTTTGTACTAATTACTATACAATAGAATCAATCCTCCTGGTTTTGCCCCCGGTGGTAATGATAATTGTAATAATAATAGATGTGTATAACATTAATTTTGTTTTTGATTTCTCAAATATATTATAAAATTTTATATAACTAATAAGTTTTATTAAAAAATTTTTAAAAACACCAAAAAAGTTTGATAGGGGAATATGACGGCTGTTTTAAAGGATTTATTTTAAAAACACAGCGAAATATCAATTTTGGTTAAATGTTAAAAGTGTTAAAACTTTGTTAAATTTCTGTTAGAATGTTTTGATTTCTATACAGTATGTATTAGATTTGCTTCAGCTCATTTGAAAAATTACAATAAAATGAAGTATTTCAGGGAGCTTATGGTTGTATAAATTAGCGATTTAATGAAAACAAAGAAACTAGTGGCAGTGATGCTATTCATAGGCTTATGTCTATTCTCGCAGGCTCAATCCAGCCAAAAATCCTCTGACCCTGATAACCTAGCAAAAGAATACTTCTCTCAAATCATGGGCGTTGCTACAAACGCTACTACTAACACAAAGCTTTATCAATTTGTATATGAATGGTTAGGAACTCCTTATCGTTTAGGTGGTGATTCAAAAAGAGGCATTGACTGTTCTAAATTCTCTTTAGCAGTTTATGAAAATGTATTTAACACGACAATCGGTTATAATAGTCGTAATCAATATTCCAATGTTACCCCAGTTCGCAAGAATGACTTACAACCGGGAGACTTAGTTTTCTTTAAAATAAGAAGCAGAAGCATTACCCACGTTGGAGTTTACTTAGGTGATGACAAATTTGCTCACGCATCATCAAGTAAAGGTGTTATGGTGAGTAACCTAAATGAAGCATATTGGAAAAGATATTATTATAATGGTGGTCGCCCTAAATTAGATGAAGAGGAGCGTATCATGACTGCTGATGTAAATCCTAACGGTAAAAGCAATCTTAACTAGATCAAACTGTAATTATAAAATATAAAATAAAGTCCGAAAGTTATACTTTCGGACTTTATTTTTTAAATTTTTGCTAAATTTATCCCTATCAAAAAAGCGACAATGACATCTAAGAAAACACTTATATTAAACAAGGAGCAGATTTTCCAAAAGTCAAAACGAATTGCCTATCAAATTGTGGAAGATAACTTTGATGAACCCGCGATTGTATTAGTTGGCCTTGCTGAAAGAGGCTATGTATTTGCCGAACGTTTACAAAAACTACTGCAAGAAATAGCTCCTGAAAAAAGCTTCGAATTAATCAAGGTTACCGTTCAGAAAACGAAACGTAATTTAGAAGCTAGCACAGACGTTCCAATTGAAACTGCAAAGAACAAAGTAGTGATTTTGATAGATGACGTTTTAAATAGCGGTAGGACCTTAGCTTATGGTTTGGGTGTATTTCTAGACGTTCCTTTAAAAAGAATGCGTACAGCGGTTTTAATTGACCGTAGTCACCATCAATTCCCTGTATTTAGTGATTATTATGGTTTAAAGCTCTCTACCATTCTAAAAGAACATGTAGAGGTGGTATTGCAAGAATATGATAAAAAGGAAGATGCGGCATATTTATCATAGCCGCATCTTTTTTAATCTATTTGTTTAGGTAAAAACCTCTCTAACTCTTTCCTTTATAAATCTTCAATTTCTGCCCAATCTTTAGATTAGATCCTCGAAGATTATTATCAGACTTTATTTTACTTACTGTAGCACCTCGATGCTTATTTGCAATATCTGATAAGGTATCCCCTTTTCTTACAACATATGAAACAAAAGTCGGATTGTTATTCTTACGATTCGGCTTAGCTTTAGTTGCAGCTAATACATTTTTTGTTAATCCCTCATCAATTGCTCTTGAAACAACTAGCGTCTTTCCAACAATAGAGGAACGTGACGTCAAATTATTCCAAGCTAATAGATTTTGTATACTAACATCATATTTCTTAGAGATACTTTGAAGGGTTTCCCCTTTTCTTACCCTATGATCCTTATCTTCTTTAACCTCAACAGCCGCAATAGCCTGTTGAACGACTGCATCTTGAGGATTATGTAATGCTGCATAAATTAATGAATCACTCATTGATTCATTAATTGGTATAACCAATCTTCTCTGTTTTTCAGGACTTGCCACAACAACATCTCTCTTATAACCTGGATTTAATTGCTTTAACAACTCTGGATCGCAAGTCAATGCAGACGCTACTTGTGCTATATTAATTGATTTATCTAGCATCAAAACCTTATGCTCAGTTTGCAAATCATTACTTTGTGAATTTAACCCATATAATTCTGCATGGTTCAACACATAAGTCATCGCAATAAATTTTGGAATATAGTTTTGTGTCTCTTTAGGAAGAAATGGAGACAGCTCCCAATAATTGGGATTATCTAAGCCTGATCTGATAATAGCACGTCTTACACAGCCTCGTCCACAATTATAAGAAGCCAAGACAAGCAACCAATCATTGAATTCATCATATGCTTCTTTTAAATAGGAAGATACGGCGTAAGTTGTTGAATAAACATCTTTTCT
>Ga0233377_1000707_pt1 | contig 13921 bp, 12 predicted proteins | sample ElkDunMinimDraft_6_FD_191540 | JGI IMG/M metagenome (GOLD analysis project Ga0233377, IMG submission 191540) | Fecal eukaryotic communites from dung pellets of Tule Elk in California, USA - Elk Dung E36 | ecosystem: Host-associated > Mammals > Digestive system > Large intestine > Fecal | place...
CCTGCATGAAGCGGTCGAGGATCACGAACCCGCCGGAGATGACGGCGACGATGGCGCCCACGCGCATCGACTGGCCGCGGTCGGCGCCACCCAGGAGTGCGCCTGAGACGAGACCGACGACGAGGGTCACCACGCCGAGGATGATGAGGGTGCCCAGGCTCGAGATGTCGAACAACCCTTGCAGGGTGAAGTACGCGGCGTACGCGATGGCCCCGTTGACGGCGGCGGTGAGGAGCGCCCGCCGGTTCTCGAGTCCCGCGGCGACCGCGGTGGTGCCGACGACCGTCGCCGTGATGAGCACGAACAGGCCGATGGGCCCGAGCCCGGGGTGGCGGAACCAGTCGGTCGCGTTGACGGTGATGAGCACGACGGCGGTCGCGAGGGCCGAAACGCCGAAGACGACGAGTCGGCGACGCCAGGCGCCCCCGATGATGACCTGCCAGACGAGCCCCGCACCGAGTGCGATGAGCACGACGGCGACGGGCGGTACCCCTCCCCCGGATTTCAGGAAGTCGTTGAAGCCGAGGGCGACGAACTCCTTCAAGAGCACCGCGATGAGGAACGACGGAAGGGAGTAGAGGAAGAAGCTGATGAAGGTGACGGTGACATCGAAGCCGCTGTACTGGCGCAAGGCCGTCACGATGCCGACGATGATGCCCAGCACGACGGCCAGGAGCAGCGCGAGCGTCACGAGCTGCACCGTCGAGAGCATCGCCGTCGGCAGGATGTCGGTGACCTGCGCGTTCGAGAGGGTCCGCCCGAGATCGCATTCGGCGATGAACGGCACGAGACAGCCCGCCGCGCCCTTGAGCCACAAGAAGTAGCGCAACGGCGGGGGCACGTCGAGATCGAGAGCCGCGACGCGCTGGAGGATCAGCTGCTCCCGGTTGGCGGCGCTGCTGCCCTGCAGATCCTGCAGGGGGTTGCCGGAGTTCGCGGCGAGCACGTACATGATGAACGATGCCGCGAGCAGTACGAGAACGGAGACGGCGATCCGTCGCAGGATGAAGCCGATCATCCGGGTGTCACCTCGAATCGTTCCGGACCGGCAGCCGAGCGCTGCCCGTCATCCGGTCTTGGGCCTTCGACGCGGTCCGCGACCGCGCAGGATGGGCACCGGAACTCTAGTCCGGTGCCCACCCCTCCCGTAAGGGAGTCGGAATCAGGAGTGGATCAGCCCGCGAGCTGCCAGTCCTGCGCGTTCCACACGATGCCCGTCTGGCCACCGAAGTACTCGATGCCGGTCACCGTGCCGTTGTCGGCGAACAGACCCGGAACCTGGAACAGCGGCAGTCCGTAGAAGTCGGCCGCCGTGAGGGCGTCGATCTCGATCTTGATCTGGGTCAGGCGCTCGGGGTCGAGCGTGATCTGGCTCTCGTCGGCGAGCGCGTCCACCTCGGGGTTGCTGTAGCGGTTGTAGTTTCCGCCACCACCCGTCTTGAAGATCTGCGGAAGCGCGGCGTTGCCGGCACCGGGCGAGATCCACCCGAAGATCGACGCGTCGTACGTGTCCGACGTGAGGAGCGAGCTCCAGTCGGGCGAGCCGAGGTCCTCGATGACGAACCCGGCCTGCTGGGCCGACTCCTGGATGGCGCGGAAGGCGTCGACACGGTTCGGGTTGTTCGTGTTGTAGAGGATCCGAACCGTCGGCGTCGCGCCGTTCAGGAGCGCCCGGGCTCCCTCGACGTCGGGCTCGGTGAACTCGCCGTATCCGCTCGCCTCGACGGCCTCACCGTAGGCCTCGTCGGTCGGCAGGAAGATCTGCGAGTTCAGCACGCCGGCCTCGGGGTTGACCGGGGTGACGATCGAATCGAGGATCTGCTGGCGCGGAACCGTCATGAGGAAGGCCTCGCGCACGGCCGGGTCGGCGAAGACGCCGCCCTGTCGCAGGTCGAGGTGGTCGTAGGACAGCTGGTCGCCGGGGTGCACGTTGGCATCCGCGTTCTCGAGCGCCTGAAGCGTGTCGGCCGAGGCCTGCGGGTCGATGGCGCTGACCTCGCCGTTGTCGAGAGCCGTGACCTGTGCGTTGGCGTCACCGATGAAGCGGATGATGAGCTCGTCGTAGTCCGGGGCGAGGTCGCCCTTGTACTCGTCGTTCCGGGCGAGCGTGATGCTCGACTCGGGAGTGAAGTCGGTCACGATGAACGGTCCGCTGCCCACGAGGAGCGACTCGTCGGTCGGCATCGCGGTCACGTCGTATCCCGTGTTCCAGAAGTCGGCCGCAGCCTTGAGAACGGGATCCGGCTCGACCGGGTTCGCCGGGTCGCCCGCGGGCAGCTCCTTGATCAGGCTGATGAACTCCTCGAGGGAGACACCCGCCTTCTCTGCCATCACGTGGGCCGGCTTGCCGACCATGTTGACCAGCTCCCAGTCCACGAAGGGCTCGCTGTATTCGATCGTGAGCGACAGGTTGTCGTCGCCTATCTCGGGGAAGCCCGTCGTGTCCAGACCCGCGGTGCTGCCGGCGAGGCTGAAGTACTCCGTGCCGCTCACCACGTCGCCCGTCGCGGGGTCGAACGTCGCGTCGTTGAAGTAGCCCGACTGCTGCACCCACGAGAAGAGCATGTCGTCGGCCGTGATCGGCTCGCCGTCGGACCAGGTGAGGCCCTCGTTGAGCTGGTAGGTGACCGTGAGCGGGTCGTCGGAGACCTTCTCGTAGGTGCCGAAGCTCTCGTCCTTGATGATGCTGAAGTCGCTGTCGAGCCGCAGGAAGCCGCCGAGGCCGAGGCCGCCGCTGACGCCCGTGAGGTAGCCCACCATGCCGTTGGTGTTGAGGTTGGACTGCGGGGTGTCGCCGTTGAACGACGTGAACGCGTTCCCGACCGCGATGGTGATCGTGCCGCCGTCGTCGCCGCCGTCGTCACCGGTCGTGGTGCAACCGGCGAGGACGAGGGCTCCTGCGGCAATTGCGGCGCCTACGGCGCCGAATTTGCGAATACGCAATGTTCCTCCTGTGCAATGTGAAGCGCGGCACGACGACGGACCTCGACGCGCCGCGCCGGATAGTTCGACCCTAAATAGGGGGTCACCGTCGAGCAAAACGATCGAGAGGAATCGTTACACGGAGGAAACGTCGATTGAGGATCCTTGCGCGTCCGGAGGAAACTTGCAGAGATTCCGCGCCCGACGCAAAATTCCTGCGTTGCCTGCGGATTCGGTCTCGGAACCTGCGCGATGGGGCGGCGTAGCATCGGTGCGTGCCTGCCGAACCGCCCCTCGTGGTCTTCGACGGCGATTGTGGGTTCTGCACAACGTCGCTGCACCGTGCACAGGAGCTTCTCACCAGGTTCCCAGACTCGCGACCGTGGCAATGGATCGACTACGAGGGCCTCGGACTCACCCGCGACGACGTCACCCGCTACGTGTGGTTCGTGACGCGCGACGCGAGTTTCCGCGGCCACGCGGCGGTCGCGGCGCTCCTGCGCGGTCAGCCCGCGCTCGGGTGGCGCTTCCTCGGCCACCTCCTCGTCACCCCGCCGTTCTCGTGGGCCGCGGCAGCCGCCTACGCGATCATCGCGCGCTTCCGCCACCGGCTTCCGGGGGGAACCCCCGCGTGCGCGATGCCGAGAACCGGCTCGTGAGCGCGCCCCCAGCGGTCTTGTCCACGGCGGTCCCGCCCTCGAAGGGCAGGATCACCGCCGAGATCGTCATCGTTCTCGCGCTGTCGCTCGGGATGTCGGCGCTCTACTCGATCGTCACCCTCGTCAACCGTGCGACGCTCGACACCCCCATCGGGCAGCAGACCGCGACGATGATCCCCCAACGCGACTCCCGCGCCGTGTTCGACGTGCTCTACCAGGTGCTCGGGATCGCCTCCGACCTCGCCCCCGTCGCTCTCGTGTGCTTCCTGCTGTGGAGCGCGTCGCATCCCCACCTGGGACGCTTGGGCATCGACGCGAAGCATCCCGTGCGCGACACGCTCGTCGGACTCGGCCTCGCCCTCCCGATCGGCATCGCGGGGCTCGCGATCTTCCTGCTCGGGCGCTGGCTCGAGTGGGGCGTCGCGATCCGAGCCCTCGATCAGTCGGTGCAGTGGTGGACGATCGTCATCGCCTTGCTCATCGCGGCGCGGGCGGCGATCCAGGAGGAGGTCATCATGATCGGCTACCTCTTCGCGCGCCTCGGCGACCTCGGATGGAACAGGTGGGCGATCATCCTCACGTCTGCCGCCATCCGCGGCACCTACCACCTCTATCAGGGCTACGGCGCATTCATCGCGAACTTCGCGATGGGCGTCGTGTTCGGATGGCTCTACACGCGCGGGCGCGAGAGGCGCGTCATCCCGTTCGTCGTCACACATTTCGCGATCGACGCCGTCGTGTTCGTCGGCGCCCCCGCCGCGGCGAACGCGTGGCCCGAGCTCTTCGGGGTGCCCGCCTAGCTCTCGGCCGCGAGGGTGTCGTGGATGCGGCGCAAGTCCTCCAGGAGCGATCCCACGAGGATCCAGTGCTGCGACGACGGCGCCCCGATCGCGAGCGGAGCGGTGAGGGCCGGGATGCTCTGGGTCGGCGGCTCGGCGACGTCGACCGTCGCACGCCGAACCGTGCGCCGCACGTCGTGCGCGGCCCGCCGCAGCTGCCCGGCGATCGCGCGCACCGCGGGCTCGTCGAGAAGCCCGTCGTCGTAGCGGTCGTAGAAGGCTCGCGTCATCCCGATCACTTGCGTGACGATCGGCGTGAGGCGCCGGAGGGTCGCCGAGAGCAGATCGAGTTCGTCACGACGACGGCGCCCCCTCGGGTTGAGCGTGAGGGACTCGGCGGCCGTCGTGAGCGCCGCATCCGCCGTCGTGAGCATCGGCCTCAACAGCCGCACGGTGATCATGAGCTCCTCGAGCTGCGCCGGGGTCTGTCGCGACTCGAGGGCGTCGGCGAGCCGTTCGAGTGCTCCCGCCGCCTCGGTGCCGAGAGCCTCGAGCGACCGGCGGGCGGGGTCGAGGGCGACAGGAGGGACGACCACGACGTTGACGACGAAGCCGATGACCGCGCCGATGATCGTCTCGACGACCCTGTCGAACGCGTAGCCGGGGGTCGCCGCGCCGAGCGAGAGCACGAGCATCGCGCTGATGACGACCTGGTTCGACGTGCCCGTCGTCATCCGCAACAGCCACGCGACGAGAAACGCCGCCGCGATGGCCGCGAGAACGACCCACGTCGCCTGCCCGAAGGCGAGCGAGAGCAGCGCCGCGATGACGACGCCCGCGAGCACGCCCACGGTGCGCTCGATCGCCTTCGACACCGACTGGTTGACGCTCGGCTGCACGACGAGCAGCGCCGCGATCGCGGCGAAGACCGGCAACGGGCCCGGGATGAGGGCGCCCGCGACGAGCCACGCGGCGATCGTCGCGATCGCCGACTTCGCGACCTGCAGGAGCGGCTGCCGGCGCGACGCCCGGAACGCCGCGAGGAGTCTCATCGTCCCCACCGTAACGCGCACGCCCGGCCACGGCGAGGGTCGCTACGACCGCGCGAGCGAGCGCCCGAGCGCGTCGAGCAGACCGGCACTTCCCCTCTCGCGGAGCTCGCCGTCGAGATCGAACCCGTCGAGGTGGATGCCGTGCTCGCCGTGGGTGAGGCGCGTGTTGCGCCCCACGGTCTCGAACTCGAACGATGCGACGGAGGTCGAGATGTGTGTGCCGTCGAGCCACATGTCGTAGGTCGTCACGATGCGCTCGTGCTCGACGATGTCGGTGTAGACCGCGACGTAGCGCGACACCGGGCCGTCGTGGAATCGGCTCTCGGCGATGTCACGGCCGCCCACGCGGAAGTCGAATCGCCACTCGCCGCCGCGTTGGCGCCCTTCGCCGTGGCCGAACCAGTCGCGCTTGCGATCCTCCTCGGCGAACGCGGCCCAGACCTCGGCGACGCTCGAGGGGTACTCGCGCACGAGGGTGAAGCCCGCGTGGGCGAGGCTGCGAGCGCTCACCGTCAGGCCTCCCGCGTGAAGGTCACGTGGATGATCCCGCTCTCGGAGACGACGCTCGCTGCGCGCATCCCCTCTTCGAGACCGCGCAAGTCGTCCCACAGCCGGATGCCCTGGCCGAGCACGATCGGCGCGATGCCGACGTGCAGGTCGTCGACGAGCCCCGCCGAGAGGAAGGACCGCACCGTGCGAGCGCCCCCTCCGATCCGCACGTCCGCGCCTCCCGCCTCCGCCGAGGCGAGGGCGAGCGCTTCGTGGGGAGTCGCCGAGAGGAACCGGAACGAGGTTCCGTTGGCGAAGTCGATCCTCGGTCGCGGGGTGTGCGTGAGCACGAACACGGGCACCCCGAAGGGCGGTTCCTCGCCCCACCAGCCGCGCCACTCGGGATCGTCGGGATGCGCGTGGAGGCCGAACATCCCGGCTCCCATGATCTCGGCGCCGATGCCCTCGAAGTAGCCCGACGCGTACTGCTCGTCGATGCCCGTCGTGCCCTCGCCCGACGTCTCGCCGAAGACGCGTTCGCGCACGGTGCGGGTCGCGGCATAGGCCGCCGTGAGACGTTCCCAGTCGCGGCCGAACGGGTTCTCGGGCGTCTGGTCGGTCGTCGTGGCGTAGCCGTCGAGTGAGATGTTGAGGTCGACGCGGACGCGGGTCATGGGCTGTTCTCCTTGTGCGGGTGGCGGGCGAGATGGATGCCGAGCCTGTCGGCCTGGAGTTCGGCGGGGGTGCGCTGCGCGTCGAGCCACAGGTGCAGCACGTCGAGGGCCCCGGGCCGCAGGCTCACGGTGCGCGTGCGCCCGATCTTCTGGGTGAGGACGATGCGGGCTTCTTCGAGCACGCGCACGTGCTGCAGGAACGAGGGCAGCGCCATGCCGAAGGGCTCCGCGAGCTCGGAGACGACGGCGGGGCCTCGTGCGAGCCGCTCGACGACCGCGCGACGTGTCGGATCCGCGAGGGCGCGGAGCACCGCATCCACCTCCTCCCGATACTTAGTCATATACCTAACTATCGGCATCGGGCGGAGGCGTGTCAACCCCTACGCGAACGCCTCGACGGGCGGGCATGCGCACACGAGGTTGCGGTCGCCGTACGCCTGATCGATTCGGCGCACGGGGGGCCAGTACTTCGACCGGACCTGACCCGCAGCGGGGTAGACCGCGAGTTCGCGCGAGTACGCATGCCCCCACTCCCCCGCGACGACGCTCTGCGCCGTGTGCGGGGCGTTGACGAGCGGATTGTCGTCGGCGGGCCAGACTCCCGCCGCGACGGCATCCGCCTCCGCCTTGATCGCGACCATCGCCGCGACGAAGCGGTCGAGCTCGGCGAGGTCCTCGCTCTCCGTCGGCTCGACCATGAGCGTGCCGGCGACCGGGAACGACATCGTCGGCGCATGGAACCCGTAGTCGACGAGCCGCTTCGCGACATCGTCGACCGTCACCCCCGTCGCCTCCCGGAGGGGCCGCAGGTCGAGGATGCACTCGTGCGCGACGAGACCGTTCGCTCCCGCGTAGAGCACGGGGAAGTGCTCGCGCAAGCGCACGGCGACATAGTTCGCCGCGAGCACCGCGGCACCCGTCGCGCGCGTGAGGCCGTCGGGCCCCATCATGCGCACGTAGGCCCACGAGATGGGAAGGATGCTCGGGCTGCCGTGCGGCGCCGCGCTCACCGGGTTCTCGGTGCCGCGGGGAAGGTACGGGGCGAGGTGGCTCTTCGCCGCCACGGGCCCGACCCCGGGACCCCCGCCGCCGTGCGGGATGCAGAACGTCTTGTGCAGGTTGAGGTGGGAGACATCCCCCCCGATGTCGCCGAACCGGGCGTAGCCGAGCAGCGCATTGAGGTTGGCCCCGTCGATGTACACCTGCCCGCCCGCCTCGTGCACGAGGTGTGCCATTTGCAGGATTTCCTGCTCGTAGACCCCGTGCGTACTGGGATAGGTGACCATGAGGGCCGCCAGTTCCTGCGAATGGGACGAGATCTTCACCCGGAGGTCGGCGAGGTCGACGTTGCCGTGGTCGTCGCACGCGACGACGACGACCCTCATCCCCGCGAGCACGGCGCTCGCGGCGTTCGTGCCGTGCGCACTCGACGGGATGAGGCACACCGTCCGCTCGAGCTGGCCGCGGGCCCGGTGGTAGCCGCGGATCGCGAGAAGTCCCGCGAGTTCCCCTTGCGACCCCGCGTTGGGCTGCAACGAGACGGCGTCGTACCCCGTGAGTTCGGCGAGCCAGCCCTCGAGCTGCACGAGGAGGTCGCGGTAGCCCTCGGTGTCGACGTCCGGCGCGAACGGGTGGATGTCGGCGAACTCGGGCCACGTGATCGCCGCCATCTCGGCGGCGGCGTTGAGTTTCATCGTGCACGACCCGAGCGGGATCATGCCCCTGTCGAGTGCGTAGTCCCTGTCGGCGAGCCACTTGAGGTAGCGCATCATCGCGGTCTCGGAGCGGTGCGCCGAGAACACCGGATGCTCGAGGTATCTCGAGGTGCGCACGAGCTCGCGGGGGATCCCGGGGACCGCCGGCTTGAAACCCGGCTCCGCGTCGATCCCGAACGCGCGCAACACCGTCGAGACGTCCCTCGGGGTCGTCGTCTCATCGAGGGCGATGCCGACGTGACGCTCATCGACGAGCCGCAGCAGGTAGCCCGACTCGGCGGCCCGCGCGACGACCCCGGCCGCATCGTCGTGCCGCACGAGCAGCGTGTCGAAGAAGTCAGGATGCACGACGGCATCGCCGAGGACGTCTGCGAGGAGCCGGGTCAGCCGGTTCACCTGATGGGCGATGCCGCGAAGGCCCGACGCGCCGTGATACACCGCGAACATCGACGCCATGACGGCGAGGAGCACTTGCGCGGTGCAGATGTTGCTCGTCGCCTTCTCGCGGCGGATGTGCTGCTCGCGCGTCTGGAGCGAGAGCCGGTAGGCGGGATTGCCGTCGGCATCCACGGAGACCCCGACGAGGCGGCCCGGGAGCTGCCGCTCGAGGCCCGCGCGCACCGCGAGGTAGCCCGCGTGCGGTCCGCCGAAGCCCATCGGCACGCCGAAGCGCTGCGAGGTTCCGACGGCGATGTCGGCGCCGAGTTCGCCCGGCGGGGTGATCAGGGTGAGCGCGAGCAAGTCGGCGGCGACGACCACGAGCCCTCCGGCCGCGTGCACGGCCTCGACGACGGCGCGCGGATCCCACACTCGGCCCGAAGCGCCGGGGTACTGGATGAACGCGCCGAACGCCTCGGGCTGCGGCGCGACGAAGTCGGTGACGCGCAGTTCGATCCCGAGGGGCTCGGCCCGGTGGCGCAGCAGACGCAGTGTCTGCGGCAACGCGTCGACGTCGATGAGGAAGAGGTTCGAGCCCGACCCCGATGCGCGGCGCGCGAGCAGCATCCCCTCGACGACCGCGGTGGCCTCGTCGAGCATCGACGCGTTCGCGGTGGCGAGCCCCGTGAGGTCGGCGACCATCGTCTGGAAGTTGAGCAGCGCCTCGAGCCGGCCCTGGGAGATCTCCGGCTGGTACGGGGTGTACGCGGTGTACCAGGACGGATTCTCGAGGACGTTGCGCTGGATGACCGCGGGGGTGATCGTGCCGTGGTAGCCGAGTCCGATCATGCTGTGCCGCACGCGGTTTCGCCCCGCGAGCACGCGCAATTCGGCGAGCGCCTCGCGCTCCGAGCGAGCCTCGGGCAGCGAGATCGCCGCGGCGGCCCGGATGCCCGAGGGAACCGCGGCATCCATCAACTCGTCGACGCTGGAATAGCCGACGGCCTGCAGCATGATCTGCTGCGCGGCGCTGTCGGTGCCGATGTGCCGGTCGGCGAAGGCGGTCATGCGCGCGTCAGCTCGTCGTAGTCGTCGGCCGAGAGCAGCGCCGGCAGGTCGGTGAAGCGCACCTTGATGAGCCACGCGGCCCCCATGGGGTCGGCGTTGACGAGCGACGGATCCTCGACGACTGCTTCGTTTCGCTCGAGAACCTCGCCGTCGACGGGCGCGAAGAGCTCGCCCACCGACTTGGTCGACTCGATCTCGCCCACGACCTTCCCGGCGGTGACGCGCACCCCCGCGATCGGCAGGTCGACGTAGACGACGTCGCCGAGCTTGTCGGCGGCGTGGGCCGTGATGCCGATCGTCGCGACATCGCCGTCGACGGCGACCCATTCGTGGTCTTCGGTGTAACGCAGGTCGTTCATGAGGATGCCTTTCGCGAGTAGAAGGGAAGTGGGGCGACCCGGGCCGGAATGACCGTGCCGCGCACATCGAGCGAGAGTTCGGTGCCGATCTCCGACACGTCGGGGTCGACGTAGGCGAGGGCGATCGGGATGCCGAGGCTCGGGGAGAGGGCGCCCGAGGTGACCTCCCCGACCTCCGAGCCCTCACGCAGCACGCGATACCCGGCCCGCGCCGCGCGTTTGCCCTCGCCCGTGATTCCGACGAGCAGCCGGGCGCCGGCCACGGGACCGGCTTCGAGCGCGGCTCGGCCGACGAAGGCGCGGGGCTCGCCGAGCGCGACGACGCGGTGGAGCCCCGCTTGCACCGGAAGGGTGTCGCGCGAGAGTTCGTGGCCGTAGAGCGGCATCCCCGCCTCGAGGCGCAACGTGTCACGCGCGGCGAGGCCGCACGGCACGGCCCCCGCGTCGACCAGGTCGCGCCACAGGGCCGGGGCGGCATCCGCGTCGAGGTAGAGCTCGAAACCGTCTTCGCCCGTGTATCCGGTGCGGGCCACGAGCACGGGCGTCTCGCCGTAGTCGCCCGCCGCGACCCCGTAGTACGGGATGCCGCTCACGACGGCGAGGTCGCCCAGCACCAGACCCGTGATCGCGGAGACGACCGCGACGGCATCCGGTCCTTGCACGGCGATGAGCGCACATCTGTCGGTCTCGTCGTCGACGGCGACGTCGAAGTCGGCGCGGCGTTCGGAGAGCGCGGCGGCGACGACCTCGCGGTTGCTCGCGTTGGCCACGACCCAGTAGCGGTGCTCGTCGAGCCGGTAGACGACGACATCGTCGAGGATGCCGCCGTCCTCCGCGAGCAGGAGCGCGTACTTGGCTCGGCCGGGGGCGATGGCCGAGGCGCGCCCGCCGAGCGCGAAGTCGAGGAAGGCCGCCGCGTGGGTGCCTCCGATGAGGAATTCGGCCATGTGGCTGAGGTCGAACACGCCCGCGGCGGTGCGCACCGTCTCGTGCTCGGCGAGGTCGGAGGCGTAGCGCACCGGCATCCGCCAGCCCGCGAAGTCGGTGAACGCCGCGCCCGCCGCGACGTGCACGTCGTCGAGGGGCGAGGGTCGCGAAGAGTTGTCGGACACGGAGTTCTCCCGGATGCGTCGGTGTGAGAACTCCCCCTCTGTCACGGTGCCTGAGAGTTTCGCGCTGCGCGAGCGCTTTCACCTACGGCGGGCCCTGCACCCCGGGCATGCCCGGGGTCGGGACTCTTTCCAGAGCGGCCTGACGATGCGGTACGGCGACCTGAGAGATTGGCGGGGAGGCTTGCTCCTTCGGTGTCCGCTCGACGGCAACGGACTCTCCCGCATCGTGTGCGGCCCGATCTTCGATTGTGCGCGACAGCCTAGTACCGCTCCTGCGGAATCGGGAGCGTTGCCGGCCGCCGGTCGCCCCGTCAAGTCCCCGGGCGCTCGGGCGGCCCCGTGGTTTGCTGCTCGCATGAGAATGCGACGATCCGTCATCATCCCGGCGGCCGCATGCGGGATCCTCGCCCTCACGGCGTGCGTCGGCGACGGACCCTCGCCCGAGACGATCGCGAGAGAGTTCGCCGAGCCGATCGAGCCGGTCTGGGAGGTCGAGGTGCCCGGGCTCTACGGGGAGCTCGTCGTGCACGACGGAATCGTGCTGACCTACGCCGACGACGACGAGGTCGGCATGCTCCTTCGCGCGCACTCACTCGACGACGGTGAATTGCTCTGGGAGCACACCTCGTCGCCGGGCGGCGCGTTCGCCAACCCCATGATGTCGAGCGTCGACGCGGCGAGCCGGCCCTATCCCCTCCCCACGATCAGCCCGCTCGTCGTCGAAACCGGCGACGAGCAGGACCTGCGGTCCGCCGTCGTCTTCTTCGAGCGGGACACCCACACGGCGAGCATCCGCCCCGACGACCTCTTGCGGGTCGCCGACCTGCGCACCGGGGAACTGCTCGAGGTGACCGTGCCCGACGTCGATCCCGATGAGTTCAGCTTCGAACCGCTCGGGCAGCGCGACGACGGGGAGATCTTCGCGAACGTGCGCACGCCCGCCTCGGCGTGCGGCGCGCGCGCCGTGTGCTGGGTCACGGAAGACCCCGACGCCTTCGGCGGATCAGGAGTGATCCGCCTCGACGCCGCCACTCTCGAAGCACGCTTCGAGGGCGGCCACATCCCCGCCACCGACGAGAGCCTCGGTGTCGAATGGGGGCTCGAGTACGCGCGGATCTCGGCCGACGGTACCACGGTCGCCCGGTTCCACGACGGCGCCGAGCTGTGGCGGGTCCCCGTCGAAGAGCTGTTCGGGGTCGCGCGCACGTCACCGCCGGATCAGGTCGAGTTCCTCGAGGTCGGCGGGCTCGTGCTCATCCAGGGGTACCAACCGATCCTGGAGACGATCGACCGCACGCTGCCGCACACGCTCTCGATCGACTTCGCCGAATCCCGCACTCTCGTCGCCCTCGACCGCGAGAGCGGGGAGGTCGCGTGGCGGTTGCCGGGGGCCGACATGCTGTGCCACGCCGTGCGGGAGCGCGCCATCCCCGCGGAGGCCGAGACGATCCCCCTCTGTCACGCGACAGGAGGCGGTTATTCGTATGACATCGAAGCCGACACGATGCTCGACGAGGAGCCGATCATCGCATCGATCGCCGAACTCACGATCGCCGACGGGGAACTCGGATGGGAGGTCGAGGGTGCGGGCGACCTCTCGCTCGCGCATGTCGGCCGGCTCCTGCGGGTGACGTATGCCGCGCGCGGCGACCTCGCAGTGGTCGAGCGGGAGGGCGCGACCGGCCTCGTCGACCTGCGCGACGGCGCGTGGCACCCGGTGCCGACGGAGGATGCCGCGTTCGTGTGCAAGGCCGAACGCGCCGACCAGGACCTCGACTTCGAGGGGTCGGTGTTCGCGGGCGGTTCCAATCCGGTCACCACCGGCTACCCCGGCGGCTGGTACCTCTTCGCCTGCGACGATTCGGGCGAGCAGATCGAGCGGTGGACGACGGGTGCGGTGCGCGTCGCGGGTCACCCCGACGCCGACGGCACCCGGGTCGTGCTGCCGCTCGAGGCATCGCTCGTCGCGTTCGACATCTGACTCGGCACCCGGGCTCTAGTCCTCGTCGCGATGGTCGCGGAAATAGCGCACCGTCTGCCACAGCAGCACGGCGAACACGCCCGCCCCGGCGAGCACGAACAGGATGCCGACCCAGGCCGGAGTCCCCTCGGGAACGGGAATCGGGTAGGTGACCACGCGGGCAGCCTATGGCAGCATTCAGCATGACCATTCTTCGCACGCCCGACGAGTCCGAGGTGACGGGTGCCGCGGCGGAGCTCTACGAGAGCGACCGCGACTCGCTCGGCTACGTTCCCACGCACACGCGCGCGACAGCGCTCAACCCGGACGTGGTGCGCGCCTTCGAGACGCTCATCAAGGCAATCGTGCCGTCGCTGGGCATGCGACGCTACGAACTCGTGACACTCGCCGCCGCAGGCGCCCTCGGCTCGACGGCGTGCCGCGCGCATCACGGCCTCAAGTCGCTTCGCTATTTCGAGGCCGACGAACTCGAGCGCGTCGCGCGCGACTTCCGCGCGGCGGGCCTGCCCCCCGAGGAGGTCGCGATGATGGAGTTCGCCGAGAAACTGAGCGGCGACTCGGCGGCGATGACCGAGGCGGATGCCGCCGTCCTGCGCGCACACGGATTCACCGACAGGGAGATCGTCGACATCGCTTTCGCGGCCGCCGCGCGCAACTTCTACAGTCGCTCGCTCCACGCGCTCGGGGTCGAGCCCGACATCCCGCCGCAGCTCCCCGAGAGTCTGCGCGATGC
>Ga0233377_1000708_pt1 | contig 13910 bp, 16 predicted proteins | sample ElkDunMinimDraft_6_FD_191540 | JGI IMG/M metagenome (GOLD analysis project Ga0233377, IMG submission 191540) | Fecal eukaryotic communites from dung pellets of Tule Elk in California, USA - Elk Dung E36 | ecosystem: Host-associated > Mammals > Digestive system > Large intestine > Fecal | place...
TCACGACCGTTTGGTTCTCACGGACGAGTCGGGTGGTGACCTTGTGCAGGTGATCGCGTCTGCGGTCGGTGATGCGGGCGTGGACGCGGGCCACCCGCACCTGGGCCTTGGCCCGGTTCGCCGAGCCTTTCTCCGTGCGGGCCAGGCGCCGCCGCGCTGTGGCGAGCTTGCGGCGGTCTCGGCGCTCGTGACGCGGGTTGGAGATCTTCTCTCCGGTCGAGAGGGTGAGCAGGCAGGTCAGGCCGGCGTCGATTCCCACGTGGGCGCCGGTGGGGGCGAGCGGGGTGATTTCCTGCTCGCACAGGATCGACACGAACCAGCGGCCCGCCGCGTCCTTGCTCACGGTCACCGTGGACGGCTGGGCCCCGTCGGGCAGGGGGCGCGACCACACGACGTTCAACGGCGCGTCCATCTTCGCGAGGGTGATCCGGCCGCTCCGGTAGGTGAACGCCGATCGAGTGTATTCGGCGGACGGGTGGGATTTCTTGCGGGACTTGAACGTCGGGTACTTCGCGCGTTTGGCGAAGAAGTTGGTGAACGCCGCTTGGAGGTGTCGGAGTGCCTGCTGAAGCGGGACCGACGACACCTCGTTCAAGAACGTGAGGTCTTCGGTCTTCTTCCACTGTGTGAGCGCTGCCGAGGACTGTACGTAGGAGGTCTTCCGGCCTTCCAGCGTGTAGGCGCGGGTGCGTTCTTGGAGGGCTTTGTTGTAGACGAGGCGCACGCAGCCGAAGGTCCGGGCGAGCTCGGAGGCTTGCTCGGGGGTGGGGTAGAAGCGGTATTTGTAGGCCCGCTTCACGAGGTGCGCCATGTCTCACACGATACTACAAGATCAGTTAAGTTTCGGGTGGAGCGGGTGGAGCGGGTGGAGCGGGTGGAGCGGGTTCAAGCACGCTCAGGCGCGAGAGCGCCTTCCCGCTCCCGCTTCCTCCCCGGCCTGAAGGCCCGGGTATCCACGGGAGTTATTCGATAAAGATCAAAGCCCAGGTTGCGGCAACATGCCTGACCTGGGCTTTTTCGTGTCCGAGAGGGAGTGGAGCCTAGGAGATTCGAACTCCTGACATCCTGCTTGCAAAGCAGGCGCTCTGCCAACTGAGCTAAGGCCCCGAGATTCAAGCCGGTGGCCCGGGAGACGCCCCTGCACACGGCCTGCTTCAGTCGTACACGGTAGCAACAGGAGCCGCTCCGGCGCCAATTGATTGGCGGGACGCGTGCATGTAACAGCCGGAGGTCGTGGACGGCACGGCGGCCCCGGGATCAAGGGAGGGGTGCCGCCGTGCCCGTTCATCGGGAGTGGCCGATGCCGGCCGAGGTGGAGGTGAGGAGCCAGCGGTGTAGGGCGGCTGTTTCGGCTTCGCGCATCTGAGTCTTCAACCCCTCCGGGGTTTGGTCGCAGATGATGAGGGGTTCGGGGGTGGGCCAGGTGGCGATGGCGTGGAAGAGGCGGCTGCCGGTGCCGTAGAGCACCGACCAGCCTGGGCAGGTGATCTCCAGCATCGCGGCCTGGGCGCGGGCCTCGTGGTCCCAGGTGCAGCGCGGGACCGGGGTGGCGGCTTGGCCGTCGCGGTGGCGACCCCGGGCCGCGGACAGGCGACGGCGGATCATGAGATCACCTGCCCTGCCTGCTCCCGCTCCGGCATCTCCCGCGCTCCCTGTTCGCGTGCTGCCTCCTCCGCCTCGCGGGCGAAGGTCTCCTGGCGGTCGGTCTCGGCCCGCAACGCCTCCAAACTGTCGCCGTCGACGGTCCGCTCGGCCCCGGCGTGGGTGGCCACCTCGGAGAAGGGCCGTTCCCGGCTTGCCCACAACCGTCCGGCGTCGCTGAGGATCAACCGCCAGTCGGGAATCGTCGTGGGGCTGGTGGGCTCTGGGGTGGTGGAACACCATCTGTCACTGATTGGACCTCGATCCGATCAAGGGCCCGCCCGGTCGTTTCCAGCGTGGGGCGGGCCTGCCTCATGAAATGGAGGGGTTCGCCGTACCGGCCAGGTGACCGGCACGAAGACGGAGTGACCGCTGAGCGGTTCGGTGCGCAGGTGGTTCTTAGCCCGGAGCGGGACACCGGGCGGCGTCCACCTCCGAGCCGGGGCGGCCCGGTGAGAGCCGCCCCCGACGGTGACGCCGGACGCGGGCGACAGAGCCTCCGCTGAAGCGACGACACCGGTACGAGCCGTTCGGCGGCCGTACTCCGGTCGGGACGGCGCTGCTCGGGTATCGGCGGAATCTTCTCGGCGGATCGCTGATCGGGGATCACGGCGGCCGGAGCCGCGGGGGCGGGCTCGAAGCACGGCAGGGAACGGTCTCCGGTACGACGGACCCGCAACCGGATATTCATCAGGTCGCCGGAAGGCTGGACGTACTCGTGATCGGCGGGCCGATCAGGGCAACCGTGCGCGTAAGGGGCATGCCCGCAGGTCGCACACCCCATCGGCATCGGCGGCACCTCGGCAAAACAACCGCAGCCGCTAGTCGTGGCCCGGTCGAGAATCGGGGTACTAGGGTTAGGCATCGGGTCAGGACCACCTTCCTGATCGAGGGCCCGTTCAGTCGTTGCAGCGCTGGACGGGCCTGTTTTGGATCTTACTTCACTACCCTTAACAGCTATGAAGTGTGAACGTCTGTTGTCGTTAGCTATTTATAGCTATTCATGACAGGTATCTCGGGGCGATAAGAGATGTCTACGGTGATCGTGTGACGATAGCGTGGCGCTCAAACCAGCCGAAATGGGTACAGATCGCTAATGTGATCAAGGACCGCATTCGTAACGGCACCTATATGGTCGACGAACCCGTCGCCAGCGAACACCTGATCGTTCAGGAGTTTGGCGTATCCCGGCCGACGGCCCGCAAGGTGCTGGTGCGCCTTCGCGAGGAAGGCGTTGTCTACGCCGTCCGCGGTCTGGGAACGTTCGCGCGATCTCCTGACGATTGGAAGTCGGTCGAAGGTTGAGGGCTCCGGCGCATAAGGCGCAAGCAGCCATTCGTTGGATTTTGTCACCAAGCCATCACCCTCCGCTCCAGACCGTGAAAGCATCATGCAGTCACACTGTGCAGCAAAGCAACTGCTGTGCGTATGTATTTTCTGCCAACTCCTCGGCACACTGAGCGGCACGACGAAGAGAGCCACGGTTCGGCATTACCCACCTGGGTCGTGAACTGCGACGGTTACGGGAGCGAGCCAAGCTCACATCGAAGCAGGCGGCCCACCAAATCGGGTGGAGTCGACCAAAGGTCAGCCGGATCGAGAATGCCCGAAGCGCGCCTCACTCATGAATCACATTCGGTGGGAGGAGCGGTCAAGGGCGGACCTTTGTTCTGCTCCGTTTTTCCGCTGTCGGGCCGGGGCACTTCCCCGTCAGCGGGACGCTGTGACCAAAGGCGCTTTGGCAGGCACCCCGTCGAGGAGGCCGGGCAGGCACGTGAGGGAGTTGAGGATGTGGGTGGCTCCGCCGTTGAGGAGGCGTTCCCTGCTGTGGACCCCGGTCATGATGCCGGCGACCATCACAGCGCCGGCCCGGCGACCGCTGAGCATCTCGCTCTCGGAGTCGCCGACGACGGCGACCTGGCGCACGTCCTCGATGCCGAGACGCATGACCGCGGTGAGGATCATGTCGGGCATGGGGCGCCCTCGTCCGGCGTCTTCCGGGCACAGGGCGAGGTCGATCCTGTCGGACCAGCTCAGGACGCTCAGCACGCGGCTGAGGGTGGCGCGGCTGAAGCCGGTCGTGAGGCAGATCCTGATGTCGGCGCCGCGGAGCCTGTCGAGTGCCTCGACGATCCCGGGGAGCGGGGCCAGGCCCGCGCGGGCGATGGCGCCCTCGTAGGAACGCTCGAAGGTCAGGTTGGCCGCCTGGGCCTGGGCTTCGTTGTCGGGGAAGATGCCCCTGAAGACATCGATCGTGGGACATCCCCGGGACCGGTGCACGTGCACCATGGCACGAGCGTACGCACCGGTCCCGGGCACGATGCCCTGAGTGGCGATCGCCTCGGCGAACGCCCGCTCGACCATGGCGACATCGCCGATCGTGGTGCCTGCCAGATCCAGGCAGACAAGCCTGATGGGTGTTATTCCAGCTTGGGCAAGGACCATGAAAGCACCCGAATCGGTAGCCGCGTATGTCAGTTTTCGCTGCCGGTGGCTTCAGTCCACAGGTCGAGCTCGGCGCGGTCGGCCTGCACCTTGCGCCAGACCAGCAGCCCCCCGAGGGCGACCAGCGCCAGAACGAGCAACTTCTTCACGGTGTGACCCCACTTCTTGAGAAGTCTCACCTGCCGGGGTGAGACAACGCCCGGTTCGAACGGTTCCCTGCAGCCTAGCAAGGGATCGGGCGGTGATCCGGTTCGCACGACAGGCCCAGGGCCGATCTACACCAATCGGGTGATTTTCAGCATCATGCCGTACGGCACGCATTCCGATGATCACGATCTACCGTGAGTCTTGTCGCGAAACCGTCCTGGTTCTCACGATAACCCCGGTGAAGTGGCCACTTGACCCTCCCGGAGATTCCGGTCCTCGGCCGCCCGGGAATGGTATCGCCCGCCACGGGCACGACCAGCGCGTTCACTCGATCCGGTCCGATTACGCGGAGCGCGAATGACACAAACCCGCTCGGCATGGGGGTTTTCCTCCGAGCCGGCAACCCTCCCGGGGAGGTTCAGGTGCCTTCGACGAGATCGGCGTAGTCAGGGTGGCGGTCGATCCACTCCCGCACGAACCAGCAAAGGGGGACGACCTTCGCGTTCTCCTCGCGGGCCGCGTCCAGTGCCGTACGGACGAGCGTGGCCCCCACCCCTTGCCCCTCGTACTCCGGCTGGACCTTGGTGTGCGGGTAGACGATGACCCCGTCGCGCCGGACGAGGTCCAGCCGCCCGGCCGGCCTGCCGTCCACCTCGGCCACGTAGGAATCGCCGCCGGGAGAGAGCTTGACGTCCATCTGCATGGGGTTCTCCTTCGCCAGGCCGTCATACGGTCGTACGACGGCTTCATGGTCAGCCAGTCCCGTGTGACGTTCATTCCCGGCCTCGGCCTACCCCCCTCCACCGCAAGCGGACGGCGGTGCCGGCCGTGGGTTCTGGCACCGTAACCACAGTGGGATAACGCCTGGTTGCTCCTCAGTTGTACCGTAAGAGTTCTCTAGAGGAATTCGGAGGATCATACGCTGAGAGTGACCGGATCAGCTCCCGCCCCGGTTTCCGGCTCCGGAGTGATCATGCTCTCCCGTTCCGATACGGGCATCGTGCCCGGCTGCCCTCTCTCGGCCGTTCCCTCCTCCCACCGACCGTCTGCAGAGGTATATCCGTGAGCGCTGCCGTCCGCGTGACCGACGTATCCGACCCCGCCGCGCAGGAGACGCTCCTCCTGGCCCTGGCCGGAGAACTGGACTACAGCAACGCCGAGCGCTTCCGGCACGACCTGCAGGACGCCATCGGCGAGAGCAGAGGCGACCTCGTCATCGACTTGACCGAACTGACCTTCTGCGACTCCACGGGGATTCAGAGCTTCCTGAACACCCGCCAGACCGTCCAGGACCGCGGCGGCAACATCATCCTGACCAACCTGCATCCCCGCCTGGAGAGGCTCTTCCACCTGACCGGCCTCGCCCAGGCCTTCGGCATCCAGCCCACCGTGGCCGACGCCCTCAAGGCGCTGAGACCGAGCCAGCCGTCATAGCGGATCCCGGACCTGCACGGCCTTCGCGTTTCGCGGGCACGACCGAGTGAACATCTGTTGGTCCTGACGGTCGTAAGTTGGCAATGAGCGGGCAGGTGTCTAGCATCGTGTAACTCGTCAGCAACGCCCTGATTCTGGAGCAAGTCGGCTCGCCCCCCGGTGACTGCCAGATAAGGCGACCTCAAGGGGGTGTCGTGATCGGCGACCACGGCCAGCACTGGCCGATCGACGAGGACCTCAGCGGTCTGCGGGAGCGTCTCCAATATCACGCCGCTCAAGCAGGTATGCGGGGCGAAAGGTTGGACGATCTCCTCCTTGTCACCAACGAGGCGGTCATCAACATTTTGGAGCACGGCGGCGGTAAGGGCACGTTGGCCATCTGGCAGAACGACACCTACCTGACCGTCGACGTCACCGACACCGTCGGGCGCCTGACCGCCTGGCACGTCCCCAGCGAACGTCCCACCGGGACCGTCCGCGGGTTCGGCCTGTGGCTGATGAACCAGCTGTGCGACGAGTTCGCCATCGACCAGACGGAGCAGGGGTCGCGCGTCCGCCTGCGCATGCGCCTCGTTCCTCCGGCGAAGGAGAAGGGGTCCGGCGGTTCGGCCTGCTCCGCACGGTCCACGCCCACCTCCGGCGTCGTCCATCCCCGCCGGGAGGTCTCCGACTCCGTACGGGAGGATCCGGACCCGAGCGAGTTTCAGGTCTCGTTCAAGAGGACCTGATAAAAGGGTCCGGAAAATTCACGAAATACCGGTTATGAGAGCCGCGACCCACCGGCCGCGGTGACCGGATCACCCGCCGTGCCGTCCCCGGCACGGCTCCTCTCCGTGCGCAATCCATGACCGTCATCCGATAGATGGTCAACGTATCGGACAAATGCCTACGATACGATTATTTTGGCAGGTCAGTGCCTTACCGGGTGACATCGCGGAGAATATCCGTAATGCTCACCGGCCTTCTCGGGGACGGCGTCCTCCCTCCGAAAAGCGAAGCCGGGAAGCCGACACCGATGCCTGGGCACTCACGGCGTCTTCCGAGCCTTCCGTGACTTTCCGGAATCCACAGGTTTCCGGCGGCACGCGAAGCCACCCGCCCCGGTCAACACCCACCTCCGACGTCGACCCGTTGTCCCTGCTCTCTCCGTCTCACCCAGTCGTACGCAGGTTCGGAAGGGATGGTCCCCATGAGGGTTGTCGTCGATCTGGCGCGGTGCCAGGGGTACGCGCAGTGTGCCTTCCTGGCTCCGGACACGTTCCGGATGCAGGGTGAGGAGGCGCTCATGTTCCATCCCAGCCCGGATGAGACGCAGCGGGAAGGGGTCCTGCGCGCGGCGGCCGCCTGCCCGGTCCAGGCGATCCTCGTCGACCCGCCGGACACCACCGCGATCCCACCTGTGACCGCGACGGCCACGAGCGGAACGGGAACGGTGTGATCGGCGAGCGGAGCAGGGAGACATTCATCCGCGAAGGCCGCATCGTCATCGTCGGTGCCTCCCTGGCGGGACTGCGGGCCGCGGAGGCGCTCCGCGACGAGGGCTTCACCGGCTCGCTCACCCTCGTCGGGGACGAGGCGTGCGAACCCTACGACCGGCCTCCGCTGTCCAAGCAGGTCCTGACCGGCTGGGTGCCCGCGGACGGTACCGCGCTACCGCGACGCCGTGAGATCGGCGCGCGGTGGCTGCTCGGCGTACCCGCCTCCGGGCTGGACCTCGCGGGCAAGCGGGTGGAGCTCGCGGACGGGCGTGAGGTCCCCTTCGACAGACTGCTGATCGCCACCGGTGTGCGCGCCAGACCCTGGGCCGACGAGTCCGAGGCCGCCCTGGACGGCGTGTTCGTGGTACGCACGCGCGAGGACTCGGGCCGCCTGTGGGAGCGGCTCGCCGCCGGGCCCGGCCGGGTGCTCGTCATCGGGGCCGGTTTCGTCGGTTCCGAGATCGCCTCGGTGTGCCGTGGGCACGACATACCGGTGACCGTCGCCGAGGTCGCCGAGGCCCCGCTGGTGGGAGCCCTCGGAAGCATGATCGGTTCGATCGCTGCGGACCTTCAGCGTGCCCACGGCGTCGACCTGCGCTGCGGCGTCAAGGTCACGCGGCTGGAGGGGGACGAGCGGGGACGGGTGCGTCGCGCCTGGTTCTCCGACGGCGGAACGGTCGACGCCGACGTGGTGGTGGTCGCCCTCGGCGGCGTACGCAACACCGAGTGGCTGCGGGACTCCGGGCTCGCCGCCGGTGTCTGGGGCGTGGCCTGCGACTCGGGCTGCCGTGCGTTCGACGTCAACGGCCTCGTCACCGACGACGTCTTCGTCGCCGGGGACGTGGCCCGCTGCCCGCACCCGGTCTACGAGTATCGGTTCCTGTCGCTGGAACACTGGGCCAACGCGGTGGAACAGGCCCAGGTCGCGGCCCACAACATGGTGAGCTCACCGACCGATCGCTGGCCGCACCTGTCCATGCCGGTGTTCTGGTCGACGCAGTTCGGCGTCAACATCAAGTCCGTTGGTGTCCCTGTCCTGTCGGACGAGGTCGTCGTGACGCAGGGATCGATGGAGGAGTACCGCTTCGTCGCCACGTACGGCTACCGCGGCCGGGTCACCGCGGCGGTCGGCTTCGACAACGCCAAGTGGCTCGACCACTACCGACATCTGATCGAGACGGCGGCCCCCTTCCCGCCCTCCTGCCCCACCCCCGACCAGCCCACCGACGCCAAGCCCGTGCCCGCCCACTTCCCCGACCGGATGATCATCACCCGGGGGGCGACGGTGGTGGTCACCGGCTACGAGCCGAGCGAGCGGCGCGTGGCGTTCGCGCGACCGGGCGGCTGGATCGAACCGGCGACACCCTAGGAGAAGCGGCCATGACAGTCACCCAGACGTCCAGCGTCTTCCAGCGCATCCTCGACCACTCCAGCCGGGTCGATCCGTACCCGCTCTACGCCGAGCTGCGCAGGACCCCGGTGGCCAGGCAGGAGGACGGTGGTTACATCGTCAGCACCTACCGGGAGATCACCGCACTGCTTCACAACCCGCATCTCAGCTCTAACACAGACAACCTCGACAACCCCGGCCCTCTGGTCGCCGATCGCGAGAACCCACCGGCGTTCATCGGCCTCGACCCGCCGCGCCACGACCGGCTGCGCCGCATGGCGATGAGGTACTTCGGCCCTCCGCACTCGCCCAGGCTGGTGGACGACATGCGCCCCGGTCTGAGGGCCGTCGTCACGAGCCTGATCGACAACCTGGTGGGCAAGGACGAGATCGACATCGTCGACGACCTCGCCTATCCCTTCCCCGTCACCGTGATCTGCCACCTGCTCGGCGTACCCCGTGAGGACGAGCCGCGGTTTCACGGGTGGGTCGAGGCGATCGTCGCGCTGCTCGGCTTCGACCCCGCGACGGACCCCGGGGAACGCGTGCGGAGGGGCACACAGGCCCGCAAAGACCTCAGGGCCTACCTCACCGAACTCCTGGAGAGCCGTCGTGGTCGGCCACCGGGCGACGACCTGCTCTCCCGGCTGGCCGACGACGAGGGACCCGATGGGCGCATGACGGACGAGGAGATCGTCAGCACCGCCACCCTGCTGCTCATCGCGGGCCACGAGACGACCGTCAACCTGATCGCCAATGGCGTGCTGACGCTGCTGCGCCACCCCGACGTGCTGGAACGCCTGCGCCGCGAACCCGAAATGATCGTCCGGACGGTCGAGGAACTGCTGCGCTACGAGCCTCCGGTGCATCTCATCCCCTGGCGGGCCGCCTACAACGACCTCACCGTCGCGGGCACCGTCATCCCGAAGGGCTCGCAGATCACGCTCGTGCTCGCCTCCGGCAACCGTGATCCCTCCCGCTTCCGCGACCCCGACCGCTTCGATCCCGACCGGCGGGACAACCAGCACCTCGGGTTCGGCGGGGGTATCCACCTGTGCTTCGGCGCTCCGCTGGCCCGGTTGGAGACGCAGATCGCGCTGACCGAGCTCGTACGCAACCTGGAGAGTCCCCGGCTCGTCACCGACCCGCCCCCGTACCGGCAGAGCGCGGTTCTACGCGGCCCGCGCCACCTCCTCGTCAGGCAGGGGTGACGGCACGGTCCCCCTCGGGCAGAGGTGACCGCGGCCCCGGGCCGGGCGGGAAGCGGCGGCACGGCCCCGGACCGGGCGGGAGGGCACCGCGCGTCACCGGGCCCGGTGGGAGAGCCCGCGCGTCACCGGGTCCACATCCCGATCCGTACGGGCACTCCGGGGGAGGCGTGCAGCACGGGAGCGTGATCGGGTGCGTCGAGGCCACCCGCCTGGAGCAGGTCCTCCTCCAGATGGATCAGCCGGGCGTGGCGCAGCGGCCAGTCGGGGTGCTCGACCTGGGCGGTGACCGTCCTGCCCGCGATCGTGGTGAAAAGCCGGTAGCGGGCGGTGAGGAAGTGCGCCAGCTCGTCACGTTCGGACTCGGCGAGCGGCGGGCCGTGCTCCGCGATCGCGTCGCACCGCGCGCCCGCGGGCCCTGGCAGGCGCCTCCGGCAGCGGTAGCCGCGCCGCTCGCCGACGACACTCACCCCCATCCGGGACCAGAAGTAGGGCAATCCGTACCCGGCCCGCCCGCCGAGCACCGCGAGCAGGCGCCCGGCGTCCAGCGAGAGGAACCAGATGCCGTCACGTCCCTGCTCGTCCCGTACGTACGTGCGCACGTTCGTCTCGGGAAACCGCGACAGCCACGGCAGGGCGGGCACGCCCGGGGCCCGCACGCCCTCCATCAGAAAGGTGGTGAGGCCGACCCAGGCCGCGCCGTCGAAGGTCTCGGCGGTGAGTCCGGGGGGCAGCAGCCGCTGGATCACGGCCGGCGGGTATCGCCAGTGCATGAACGTCATCTCGGACCAGCGGTGGTACATGACCGGGTGGGACAGGTGAGGGGACGGCGGAGCCTGCATGATCCGCTCCTTCTTCGGTGGTGGCGGCGCCCTGGTCAGGGCGTCCGCCGCTTATCTTGGCCATGGCGCCGGGTGTCGTCCCCGGCGATCTCCGTCTTACCTTCCAACAAGACCGAACCTCCACCAAAAAACGGATTCCGAACAGAGCCGGAGGGGCCAACTCGTGATCTTCATTGTCGTCAAGTTCACCGTCCGTCCCGAGCGAGCCGATGAGTGGCTCGCACTCGTCGACGACTTCACCCAGGCCACCCGCAACGAGCCGGGAAACATCTTCTTCGAATGGTCCAGGAGCGTCGACACACCCGACCAGTTCGTCCTGCTGGAGGCGTTCGCCTCGCCCGCCGCCGGTGAGGCGCACGTGGGATCGGAGCACTTCAAGGCCGCCATGAGCTGGATGCCCGATGTGGTGGCGAAGACTCCGGAGATCATCAATGTCGAGGTGCCCGGCGAGGGCTGGTCGCGGATGGCGGAGGTGACACCCCGGGCAAGCCAGGACCAGCCGTAGGGAAATTGTTGGCTCACCTTCCGCTCTTCCTCGCCCCTCGAATGGATTTTTCTCACCGGAAGGGTAGGCAGGACGGACCAGAAGAGAGGGGAGAGGAAACATGGGTGATCGTCAGACAGTGCCCGAGCTGATGGATGAGACCGATGTGGTGGATCTGCTGCTGGCCCAGCACGCGTTGATCCGCGACCTGTTCGACGAGGTGGAGAAGGCCTCGCCGAGCGAGCGGCCGGAGGCGTTCCAGCGCCTGGTGCGGCTTCTGGCGGTGCACGAGACCGCCGAGGAGGAGATCGTCCACCCGTACGCACGCCACAAGATCGACGGCGGTGACGCGGTGGTGGACGACCGGCTGGCCGAGGAGAACGAGGCCAAGCAACTGCTCATGGAGATGGACAGGGCCGGTGCCGACGATCCACGGTTCGCGGAGAACCTGGCGGCGCTACGGGCGGCGGTGACGGCCCACGCCCGCAGCGAGGAGCGCTATGAGTTCACCCAGCTGCGTGCCCAGACCAACGCCGCCGAGCGCCAGGCCATGGCGGTGGGGGTGAAGGCGGCCGAGGCGATGGCGCCGACCCACCCGCATCCCGGGGTGGAGTCGGCGACCAAGAATGTGCTGATGGGCACACCGGTCGCGATGATGGACCGAGCCCGTGACGTGATCCGCCAGGCCATGGGCAAGCAGGGCTGAACGAGGCGTCGACTCGGCCCGCGTTTCCCGATCGGGGAACGCGGGCCACACGCGTGAAGCGTGATCTCACCGCCTGGGCGTCAGGCGCCAGAGCCCCCTCCTCGACTCCGGCGTCTGACGCTCAGGACTCACCGGTCGGCGCGCAGGGCGGTCACGGGGTGCGGGCCTTCGGTCTCCAGCCGGTACTCCCTGCCGGACTTACCGCGGTTCTCGTCGATGACGATCTCGCTGGGCGGCTTCTCACCTCCGTGGATGGCCTGCTGCCAGCCCTCGAACCGCTCGTGCATGTCCTTGACGTAGCCGGTGCCGATCGTGGTGACGTCGATCTGCGTGTCCAGTAGCTCGCGCAGGTAGGCCTTGTTCGGCTCGAAGGTCACCGGTGCGGGCAGGGCAGGCGCGAGGACCTCCTGCGGGTCGCGGGTGTCGTGGCGTTTGAACAGCTCGGCGGCGAGACGCAGGTGCTCCAACTCCATGTTCAGGTGCAGCTCCCAGATCGCCTTCACCTTGGGGTCGGACTCGGTCTCCATGAACGAGTGATACAGGTAGCACTCGTTGTACTCGTGATGGAGCAACATCTCCCACCACGTCTCGCCCGGGTCCACCAGCGACTCGTAGTGCGTGACGTGCTCCTCCTCGATCAGCCCGATCTCCTGGTACAGCTGACGGGCGATCGGCTCCATGTAGGTGGGGCCGACGTTCATGTAGAAGTTCATGGTCTGCTGCTCGGCCGCCATGATCGTCAGGGCGTGCAGCTTGGAGATCGGCGCTGTGGTGCTCTTGTCGTACGGTTCGCGCAGGTTGTCGACCGGATGGCGGTGGTGCAGGTAGGTGGGCCTGCCCGGCATCACCTCGGTCAGGTTGTCGACGATCTTCTCGGCCTTGCGGTGCTCGATCATCTCGTACAGGTTGGCGTAGCGGTACAGGTGGTCGAAGTCCTCCAGGACCCCGAACTGGTACGCCTGCTTGAGATAGGGGTCGGGCTCCATCCGCGCCACCCACGCGGTCAGGTCAACGGCGACCTGCTCGTAGGCGATCGTGGTCTCCAGCACCGACGCCAGGCCGGGCAGCAGCCAGTTGACCACCTTCTGCTGCTGGGCCTCGATGAAGCGCACCTCGGCCAGCTGCTGTTTGACGGCCGGGTCCGGGCAGTGCCGGGCGAACTGGTGACTGAACATGATCGCCTCGACCTCGATGCCGTTCAGCGCGATGATCCGGCACCGGGTGTAGGGGTCCGCGTGGTCGGGGTCGATGGGGGTGACGTTCAGCTCACGCCAGTTGCGCAGCTGCCGATCCAGCGGGATACCCCGCTCTTGCAACGGGTTGAAGGTCATCTGGTCCCTCCCTGAAAGGCGGTGCGGAGTGCGAGCACGCTGCGATACCCCCCTTCGGGTTCTCTAATCCTGCGACGCCCTCATGCTGGGCGTCGGCGTTCCACTCCGGCGACGTCCGTACCGGATCCGGGCCCGCGGCACCGGCCGCGCGCCCACGGGTCGGGCCCTCTCACATGGATGTTTGCCCGTTAGGGAGCGGGTAAGTGCCCATCCACAGACAAAAAAAGGGGAGGCTCCATGGACCGGAAACGCGGGGCATGACGAGCACCCTCCCGCACGAGACGCTCACCTGAAGCCAGGGACCGTCCCGAGAGGACGAGGCCCCTGACCACACCGAGGGAGAACGATATGACATCGCCCGGCCACGAACCCGGCACCCCGCAGGGCATCACCCCGCAAGGCGTGCAGGCCCGCAGCGAACTGGCCCGGTGGATCAGCGGCGCCAACGCCTTCCCCGCCGACCGCGCCACCCTGCTGGCGCGAGCCGAGGAGCAGGGCGCACCCGACGCGGTGCTCGAGGCGGTGCGATCACTGCCGGAACAGACCTTCGACACCTTGGCGGACGTGGCACAGGCACTCGGATACGGCAAGGAGGAGACGGGGCAGGGCTGAATACGAGAGGTGATCATGATCCTGCCACGCGAGACCGTGATCACCCTCGGCCCGGATCACGGAGGACGGAAACTTAACGACATCCCCACGGATAAATCCGGGGGATTTCCCAGCTCAGACTGCACCTGATCCACCGTCCCGGAAGGAGGCGATCTGATGTCTGACGTCGTCGGCACTGGCACGGTCGCGTTC
>Ga0233377_1000710_pt1 | contig 13893 bp, 9 predicted proteins | sample ElkDunMinimDraft_6_FD_191540 | JGI IMG/M metagenome (GOLD analysis project Ga0233377, IMG submission 191540) | Fecal eukaryotic communites from dung pellets of Tule Elk in California, USA - Elk Dung E36 | ecosystem: Host-associated > Mammals > Digestive system > Large intestine > Fecal | place...
ACGGCGCTCCGTGGTCACGGCAGGTGCCGGGGCCGATCGCGGCGCCTCGACGGGGCGCGTCGCCTCGGGGGCCGGGGCCGATGCCGGGGAGGGAGCCGGACCCGGAGCGGGCTCCGGTTCACCCGAGGGGATCGAGACGACGTTCCACTCCGGCGCGGGCGGCAGCGGGTTGCCCTCAGCAGGCTCGGTGGCCGGGGCAGCGGTGGGCTGGGCGGCCGGGGCAGCCGCGGGCTGGGCGACAGCGGGCGACGAGGGCTCGGCCGGCGGGGCGTCGTGGCGGGCGAGGAACTTGACGCGCACGCCGAGAACCTCGTGGATCGCCGCGCGCAACTGCTCGCTCACGCTCTCGCCGGGCGCTTGCGCTTGCTTGAACGACGCGACATCGGCCTCCGTCGCGAAGGCCACGGTGAGCACCTCGCCCTCGAACGCTCGCGGGGTCGAGGCGGCGAGCGCCATCCAGGCGTTGCGCTTCCTGCCCTTCACGATCTCGAGGATCTCCGGCCACGCATCGCGGATCTGCTGCAGCGTCACGGGCGCGGGCGGAGCGGGGTGCTCGTCGCGCGCCTCGGGCTCCGCCTGCTTCGCGTCAGGGTGCTCGGGCTGCGGCTGCTCTGCTCCCGGCTCTGCGGAAGGCTCTGCTCGCGGCTCTGCGGGCGGCTGCACGGCCGGCTTGGCGGAATCGGGCCTCGGGGTCGCATCGTCTTTCGCCTTGCGTGCGGAGCGGATGTCGACGGGCTCGACCGCCGGACGTTCGGGCGCGGCGTGCATCGACGGATGCTCGTCGATGCCCATGCGGCGCTCGAGCCGCTCGACGCGCGCGAGGGCGCCGCGCTCCGACTCGTCGGCAGCGGGCACGAGCAGACGCGCGACCATGAGCTCGAGGTGCAACCGGGGCGAGGTCGCGCCCGTCATCTCGGTGAGCGCGGCGTTGACGACATCGGCCGCGCGTGAGAGCTCGGCCGCGCCGAACGCGGCCGACTGGCCCGCCATCCTGTCGATCTCGTCGGTCGGGACCCCCCGCAGCACGGCACCCGCACCGTCGCGCGTCGCCGCGACGACGATCAGGTCGCGCAAGCGCTCGAGAAGGTCCTCGACGAACCGCCTCGGGTCCTGACCCGTCTGGATGACCCGGTCGACCGCCGCGAACACGGCAGCGGCGTCGCGCGCCGCGATCGCGTCGACGACCTCGTCGAGGAGCGCGCCGTGGGTGTAGCCGAGCAGTGCGACCGCGCGCTCGTACCGGACCGTCACAGCGCCGCCGTCGGTGCCCTCCGACCCGGCGATCAGCTGATCCAGGAGCGAGAGCGTGTCGCGCACCGACCCACCGCCGGCGCGCACGACGAGCGGGAGCACTCCCCCCTCGACCTCGACGTTCTCTTCGCCACAGAGCTTCTGCACGTAGTCGAGCATCTGCGCGGGCGGCACGAGCCGGAACGGGTAATGGTGGGTGCGGCTGCGGATCGTGCCGATGACCTTCTCGGGCTCGGTCGTGGCGAAGATGAACTTCACGTGCTCCGGCGGCTCTTCCACGAGCTTCAGGAGGGCGTTGAACCCTTGCGGCGTCACCATGTGCGCCTCGTCGAGGATGAAGATCTTGAAACGGTCGCGAGCCGGGGCGAATGCCGCGCGTTCACGCAGGTCGCGGGCGTCGTCGACCCCGTTGTGGCTCGCCGCGTCGATCTCGACGACGTCGAGCGATCCGCCGCCGTCGCGGGCCAGTTCGACGCACGACGCGCACGTTCCGCACGGCGAATCGGTCGGACCCTCGGCGCAATTGAGGCACCGCGCGAGGATGCGCGCACTCGTCGTCTTGCCGCACCCGCGAGGCCCCGAGAAGAGGTAGGCGTGGTTGACCCTGTCGGTGCGCAGCGCCGTTCGGAGCGGATCGGTCACCTGCGATTGACCGATGAGCTCGGCGAACGTCTCCGGCCGGTAGCGGCGGTAGAGGGCGGTGACCACGGTACGAGAGTAGTCGCCGCCTCGGACCCCAGGCTGAGGCCCTACACTGGACGACGGCTCTCCGCGTGGCGCCACCCAGGCCAACTCCCCCAGGACGGAAACGTAGCAAGGGTAACCGGGCTCTGGCGGGTGCGCGGAGGGTCCTCAGGAGGATTCGCCTAGTGGCCTATGGCGCACGCTTGGAAAGCGTGTTGGGTGAAAGCCCTCGGGGGTTCGAATCCCCCATCCTCCGCCGAGATATCACCGAAACATCCGTACCGCCCACTGCAACGCCGCACCATCGCACCCGCACATCCGCCCGCCGTCATCGCGGGTTTCGACAGGGGAGATAGGCCCGTGACGGACGCCACCACGTTGCGCATCGCGCCACGGCGGTCGCTCCTCATCACGGCGCTCGTGTCGATCATCGTCGTGCTCGCGCCCGTCTCCGCGGTGTTCTACTGGTATGCCGTCCCGCGGGGCCAGGGAGCCTGGGTCGCGCTCGGCCAGGCGATCGTCATCGGCGCCGCCCTCACCGTGATGTTCCGCCAGCTCACCGTCGACACCGTGATCGCCGACGGCGAGCTGCGCGGTCGCGGCGTCTTCAGCCCGATGGTGCGGGTGCCGCTGGACAAGATCGCGAGCGTCGACCTCGTGCCGGTGTACGTCGGGCAATCGCCGGAGACTGTCGGCCAGTTGCTCGTGCGCGGAGCGGACGGGGAGCGCCTCTACCGGCTCCGCGGCAACTTCTGGCACGCGGGCGACCTCGAGCGGGTCGCCGAGTCGCTCCCCGTCCCGCCGCGCATCGTGACCGAGCCCATGTCGCTCGCCGAGTTCTTCGCGGCCTACCCGGGCAGCGCGTACTGGTTCGAGAATCGTCCCGCGGTCGTCGGCGCGCTGCTGGGCATCGCGATCGCCGCCGCGGTCGGCGCGACCGTGTGGATCATGACGCTCTTCGACATGCCGATCGGCTGAGCCGCTCAGCTCACGAGCGCACGACCCTCACCGCCGCCCACGACGCGGGCGGAAGGGTGAGCGAGACGGCACCGTCGACGAGCTCCGCGTCGAGGACCCGGAGGCCGACCCGATCGGGGCTCTCGAGCGTGTTGCGCGCCATGGGGTCGGCATCCCACACGCCGACGGCCTCCTCGACGCGCGTCACGCCCGTCGCCGTGAGGTCGAGGCGCACGCTCGCGGGTTGCGTCGCCCCGCGGTTGACGAGGAACACCGAGACGCCGTCATCGTCGGCCGTCGCGACGGCGTCGACGAGCGGCACCGCGCCATGGGCTGCCGTGTCGTAGCTGTCGCTCACGAGGGCGACATGCAGCGCCCGGCCGCGCGCGAGCCGCGAGGTGACCGCGAACGGGAAGAACGTCGTCTGCCGCCAGGCGATCCCTCCGGGCTCGGTCATGATCGGGGCGATCACGTTGACCAGTTGCGCAAGACTCGCCGCCGTCACACGATCGGCGTGCCGCAACAGCGAGATGAGCAGGCCTCCCACGACGACGGCGTCGGCAACCGTGTAGGAGTCTTCGAGGAGGCGCGGGGCGACGGGCCAGTCGTCGAGTGCCGTGCGCTTGTCGACGGCGTGATACCGCTCGATGTCCCAGACGTTCCATTCGTCGAACGAGATGGCGATCCGCTTGTCGCTGGACTTCACGGCGGCGACGTGATCGATCGTCGCGGCGACCGACTCGATGAACCGGTCCATGTCGACGGGCGAGGCCAGGTACTCCCCGAGCTCTCTGTCGCCTCGGCTGTAGTAGGCGTGGCAGGAGATGTAGTCGACCTCGTCCCACGTGTGCTCGAGCACCGTGCGCTCCCATTCACCGAACGTCGGCATCGACCGGCTCGAGCTGCCGCACACGACGAGCTGGATGCCGCCGTCGAGCTGGCGCATGGCGCGAGCGGTCTGGGCGGCGAGTTTGGCGTAGTCCTCGGCGCTTCGATGACCCAGTTGCCACGGCCCGTCCATCTCGTTGCCGAGACACCAGATCGTGACGGCGTGCGGGCGCGGCGACCCGTTGTCGATGCGCTGCTGAGAGAGCGTCGTGCCTCCGGGCAGGTTGGCGTATTCGAGGAGGTCGAGCGCCTCGGCGACCCCGCGGGTCCCGAGGTTGACCGCGAGCATCAGTTCGGTGCCCGCCTTGGCCGACCAGCGGGCGAACTCGTCCAGACCCACCTCGTTCGTCTCGAGGGAGTGCCAGGCCAGATCGACCCGGCGAGGGCGCGACTCCTTGGGCCCCACGCCGTCCTCCCAGCGGTAGCCCGAGACGAAGTTGCCGCCGGGGTAGCGCACGGTCGAGACGCCGAGCTCGCGCACGAGCTCGAGGACGTCGGTGCGGAACCCGTCGTCGTCGGCCGTGGGGTGCCCGGGCTCGTGGATTCCGTCGTAGACCGCGCGACCGAGGTGCTCGATGAAGGATCCGAACAGCCGGCGGTCGACGGGCCCGATCTCGAAGGCCGGATCGACGGTCAGTGCAGCGGTGTTCATTGCTCCTCGTTTCCAGGGCGGGCCGCGGTGCGCGCGGCGGGGTCGGTGGCGTGCTCGCGGAACCGTGGCACGAGAGCCGTGGGAACCCGCTCGAGATCGCCGTCGCGTTCGACGAGTTCCCACAGCCCCATCGGCAGGCGGTGCGCTTCGCGGGGAGCCGTCGAATGCCGATAGGTCCACTCGTACATGTCGAAGACCGGCCACCACGTGTAGCCGACGACGTCGAGTCCCGCCGCGCGCATCCGGTAGATCGCGGCGACCGACGCGTCGAGCCAGTCCAGCCGCTCGGCGACCGTGCCCGTCACGCACGTCTCGGTGAGCATCACGGGTGCGCCGTAGCGCTCGGCGGCGCGTCGCAGCACCTCTTCGAGACCGCCGACGCCGTCGTCGCGCGTCGGGCGCGGATCGCCGAACCCGCCGCCGTGATGCACCCCCGCTTCGAACAGCTCGGTGGAGTGCCGCGGGTAGTAGTTGACGCCCATGACGTCGGGGTGGGCCTGAGCGGTCGCGAACCACGCGAGGTCGTCGTCGGTGAATCCGTGAGCGGTGAGGAAGCCCGTGAGCTCGTGCGAGGAGTCCACCCGCCCGGTCACGAGATCTTCGACGAGATGCGTCTGGGCGTGCAGCCGTCGCGCGTGCTCGCGGTGCTCGGGTGCGTCGACGTCGCCCGCGTACCGGAAGCCGGCATCCACGTGAACGAACACCGCGCTGTCGCCGAGCACGTCGCGGATGCCCGCTTGCGTGAGCACGAAGCCCCGCGCGAGCCGCTCGACCATCCGCACGAGGCCGTCCGCGCCGCTCAGGTACGGCGGCCAGTAGGCGTACTCGCCCGAGAACAGGGCGTGGATCATGGGCTCGTTGACCGGCGTGTAGTCGCTCACGTGACCGGCGTAGCGCTCGGCCACGCGCGTCGCGTACTCCGCGACGTGCTGGGGGTAGTCGGGGTGGGCGAACTCGCGCTCGAGCCAGAGCGGGGTGCCGTAGTGGAGGAGGTCGACGATCGGGCGCACGCGGAGTTCGCCGAACCTGTCCATCACGCGGTCGAGCCACGAGAAATCCCACACCCCCGGCTCGGGGGCGATCCGGTGCCACGGGATTCCCCAGCGCAGCATCCCGGCTCCCGCCTCGACCGCGAGACCGAGGTCGGCGTGCCACTTCTCGTAGTGACCGGTGAGCTCGTACTCGTCGATCGGACGCTCGCCGGCGCGCTCTTGCGGAACGAAGGTGTCCTCGATGCCGAGCGCGAAGTGCAGGGTTCCGTCGCGGAACCAGGGGGCGTGCGTCACTTGATCCCCGTCGTGGCGATGCTCTCGATGAACCTCCGCTGCACGAGCAGGAAGGCGATGACGAGCGGGAACACCGCGATGAGGGAGCCCGCCATCATGACCCCGTAGGGGATGATGCCGCCGGGCCCGGTGAGCAGGGTGAGCCCAGAGGTGATCGTGCCCATGTCGCGACTCGTCGTGAAGATGAGCGGCCAGAGCAGGTCGTTCCAGTTGTTCACGAAGGTGAAGATCGCGAGCGTGAGGAGCGCCGGCACGGCGTTGGGCAGCACGATGTTCCAGAACACGCGCAACTCGGAGGCGCCGTCGATGCGCGCGGCCGAGTCGAGGTCGCGGGGCAGGGCGAGGAAGAACTGCCGCAGGAAGAAGATCCCGAAGGCGTCGGCGGCGCGCGGTGCGATGAGGCCCGCGAAGGTGTTGACCCAGCCCAGTTCGCTCACCAGCTGGTAGACGGGGATGAGCGTCGCCTGGAAGGGGATCATGAGGCTCGCGATGATCGTGATGAGCAGCACGCGCTGGCCGGTGAAGTCGATCCTCGCGAGCGCGTAGGCGGCGAGGGAGTCGAAGACGAGGGCGAACAGCGTGACCCCGCCCGCGAACACGAAGCTGTTGAGTGCGAGCCGCAGGAACGGCAGTTGCGTGAGGATGCGCTCGAGGTTGGCGAGGGTCCACTCGGTGGGCACGAGGGTCGGGGGGAACGCGTTGACCTCCGCGACGGGCTTGAAGGCCGTGAACAGGATGATCGCGAAGGGCAGCAGCACGACCGCTGTCGCGACGAGCAGCCCGATCGTCAGCAGCACCGTCGAGGGCCGCACCCGACGGCGGCGGACGGGCACGCGGGGGGCGGTGGCGACGGCGCTCATCCGGAGTCCTTCTCGCGTCGGCCGAAGAAGACGAACTGCACGATGCTCAGCACGAGCGTGACGGCGAGCAGCACGTACGACAGCGCCGACGCGAACCCGATCTCGAGCCGCCGGAAGCCGGACTGGTAGATCTCCATGACGATCGTCTGGGTGCGCCCATAGGGGCCGCCTCCCGTCATCACGTAGATCTGGTCGAACGCCTGCAACGCCGCGATCATCGCGAAGATGAGCACGAACGCGAGAGTGTTGGACAGCAGCGGGATGGTGACGTTCGTGAAGCGCATCCACGGTCCCGCGCCGTCGACACGGGCCGCCTCGTAGAGCGACCCGGGGATGTCCTGCAGGCCCGCGAGGAAGATCACGAAGTAGAAGCCGAAGTTCTTCCAGACCGCGACGAGCGCGACGGCGGGCATCGCGAGCACGGGGTCCTCGAGCACGTTCCCGAGGCGGATGCCCGCGCCGCTCAGCCAGTGGTTGAGCAGCCCCACGTGGGGGTCGATGAGATAGCTCCAGGCGAGCGCCGCGACGGCGAGCGAGACGACGAACGGCAAGAACAGGGCCGTGCGGAAGAACGCCCGGAACGGCAGCTTGGGGTTGTTGAGCGCGAGCGCCAACAGCAGCGCGACGACGACGGCGGACGGCGTGAAGAGCACCGTGTACCAGAGGGTGTTGAGCATCGCGTCGCGCACGTCGGGGTCGGTGAAGACGGTGACGTAGTTGTCGAGGCCGACGAACTCCTCGCGACCGAAGCCGCTCGCATCGGTGAACGACAGCCGCAGCGCCGAGAGCATCGGCCAGGCCACGAACAGGCCCAGGATGACGAGGGCGGGGGCGAGGAAGGCGAGAGCGGTGAGGTTGCGGCGCCGCACCGCGCGGCGGGCCCCTGGTCTGCCCCCGAGGGGCGCGGGCGGACGATACCGACGAGCGGTACTCGACATCCGGGCCTCCTTCCGGCGGGGTGTGGGCGCGCAGACCTGATCGAAATGGTGGCCCGCGGATCGGGCCGGGACAAGGTGGAGGCCGAAGACGACCGGGCGGGTCGCCTTCGGCCTCCCCGGGCTCAACGGTCCAGGGCTGCCTGGATCTTGGACTGCGCCGCCGCGAGCAGGGTCGCGACGTCTTCTCCTGCCATCGCGCGCTGGGTCAGTTCGTCGACGGCGGTGAGCACGTCGACGCTCGGCACGACGCCCGGCAGGAGCGGTCGCCCGAACTCGGCCTGCGCGGTCAGCGCCGCGACCGTCGGGTTCTCGGCCACCTCGTCCGCCGAGATGCCGGTGCGCAGCGGCGGCCAGCCCGAGCCGAGCGACCACGCGACGGAGTTCTCGTCGTTGAGGAAGAAGGCGAAGAACTCTTGCGCGGCGGCGGCTTTCGCCTCGTCGTCCTGCTCGGTGATGGCCATCGAGACGCCGATCGCCGACGCGGCCTGCGCTTCGGGGCCGGCGGGGATCGGCGCGATGCCGTAGTCGATGCCGTTGTCGGCGGCGATGAAGACCATCCACGGGCCGCCGATGGTCATCGCGGCTTGACCCGCGCTGAAGATGCCGTCGGCCTCGATGCCGTCGACCCCCGTGGGCGAGATCTTGTGGGTGGCGATGGCGTCCTGCCAGAACCGCAGGGTCTCGAGGTTCTCGGGCGAGTCGATCACGGCCGTGTCACCGTTCTCGACGATGTCGCCGCCGTTGCCGTAGAAGAGCGAGGGCCACAGCCCGTTCGCGACCGTCGCGTGGTCGGGCAGTACGACGCCGTACTGCTCGGGCGTGCCGTCGCCGTTCGCGTCGATGGTGAGGGCCTTCGCGGTCTCCACCCACTCGTCCCACGTCGTGGGCGGCTCGGTGATGCCGGCCGCGGCGAACAGCGCCTTGTTGTAGTAGACGGCGAGCGGCACGAAGCCGGTCGCGACCCCGTAGGGCGTTCCGCCCACGGTCACCATGTCGACGGCGCCGGGGTTGACGTCGCTCGCGTTGTTGGCCGCGTCGCCGTAGAACTCGTCGAGGGCGACGAACGCGCCGCGGTCGGCGTAGACCGGCAGGCGCTCGGCGGGCATCGCGACGATGTCGGGACCGTTTCCGGCCGACAGGGCGGGCAGGAGGGTGTCGTCGATGACGGCCCAGGGGTTGACCTCGGTCGTGACGACGATGTCGTCCTGGGATGCGTTGAAGTCGTCGACGATCTGCTCGAGAACGTCGCCGTCGGCTTCGGTGTAGCCGTGCCAGAAGGTGAGCTCGACGGGGCCGTCGCTCTCGCTTGCGGCCGTGCAGCCGGTGGCGGTGAGGGCGACGGCCAGGATGCCGGCGCCCACGAGGAAGCGTGAACGTGTCATGGGTGGTGTTCCTTCGCTGGGTGGATGCGGGACTGCTCTGTCTGCATGGGCACTCGGGCTGACGCCTCTTGCCACCGTTTACAACGTTGTAACGCACATCATGCGCAACCGCGCCCGCGCTGTCAAGTGCACCCTCAGAGCGTCGTGGACTCTCGCTGCAGCACGCGGAACGCGCTGCGCAGTTCCCGCCGCGGCGGCCGGTTCTCGCCCGCGGCGATCGCCTCGAGCAGAACCTCGACCGCGAGCCGGGCGATCTCTCGTCGACCCGGATCGACGGTGCTGAGACTCGGGAACGAATAGCGGCCCTCGTCGACGTCGTCGAAGCCGATCATCGCGACATCGCCCGGCACCCGGATGCCGCGCTCACCGAGCACGCGCAGCGCACCGAGGGCGAGCTCGTCGTTGAGCGCGAACACGGCGTCGAACGCGACCCCGCGATCGAGGAGATTGCGCATCGCCTCGGCGCCGTTGGAACGGTGCCAGGGCCCGGCATCGACGACGAGCGACTCGTCGTAGGGCAGCCCCGCGGCGGCGAGCGCGTCGCGATAGCCCGCGAGCCGCAGCCCGGCGGAGCCGATGACCTCGCCGGTGTGGGCTCCGAGCACCGCGATGCGCCGCCTGCCGAGGTCGAGCAGGTGGCGCGTGGCCGCCTCCGCCCCCGCGACGTTCTCCATCGTCACGTGGTCGACCGGGCCGCCGAAGATGCGTTCGCCGAGCAGCACGAGCGGGAAGTCGACGTCGAGAGCGGCGGCGTCCTCGCTGCCGAGCCCGAGGGGGCTGAACAGCAGCCCGTCGGTGAGCTGGCGGCGCGGCCCCGTGAGCACCTCGAGCTCGCGCCGCGGGTCGCCCCCGGTCTGCTCGATGAGCACGACGACGTCGTGACGGTCGGCGACGGTGATGACCTCGTCGGCGAGCTCTGCGAAGTAGGCGAGGCTGAGTTCGGGCACGGCCAGGCCGATGGCTCCCGTGCGCCCCGATCGCAAGGTGCGGGCGGTGAGATTGGGTCGATAGCCGAGCTTGTCGATCGCGGCGAGCACGCGCGAGCGGGTCGCCTCGGCGACGTGCGGGTGGTCGTGGATGACGTTCGACACCGTCTTGAACGACACCCCGGCCAGCTCGGCGACATCGCGCAGCGTGGGCGTCATGCCCCCACCGTAACGGGCCGCGCATCGAGCGCGCAGGGGGTGCTTGACGGCGGCTCCCCGGTGCGCGTAGCGTCGGCCTCGCCCGCGTTACAACGTTGTAGCGCCTTTGATGATTACAACGTTGTAAACGTCTTGCGGGCACCACACTGCCAGGGAGAACACGCACCGCAGATTCCTCACCGGAGCGGTCGAAGGACCGCGACACCCGACCGTGTGCGCCGAGTTGCGCCCGCGAATGCTCCCTCGGCCCGGCTCACCACCACCGAGGAGAACAAGACGATGTCCATCTCGACCGACGGCCCACAGGGCCTCTCGCATCCCGCGCCGCGCGGAGCGCTCGCGCGTCTCGCGCTCACCATGCTCGCCACGGCGGTGCTCGTGCTGAGCGGCCTCACCGCCGCCTCGCCCGCCCACGCCGTCACGACCGGCAACGGCGCCCTCGTCTACGCGGCCGCCGCCGGCACCTCCTTCAACCCCGAAGGCGGCCCCGCTGTGGGGACGACGTACGCGAAGATCATCGTCCTCAAGAACAGCGGCGCCAACAACGGCACGCAGCTCGTCACCTACGACCAGCTGGTGTTGCAAGGCGGCGTGCAGGTCTACCCGATCTGGCGCAGCACCAACAACGGTGCGAACTGGACCAAGGTCGCCGACGTCAACCCGAGCCTCCAGTTCCCGACCCTGACCCGCACCGCCCAGCCCTTCCTGTTCGAAGTGACCCAGACGACGGGGTCGCTCACCGCGGGCACCATCCTGCTCGCGGGGATGATCATGCCCGCCGACAGATCCAGTAGCCGACTCGTCGTCTACAAGAGCACCAACCAGGGCACCTCGTGGAGCTACCTCAGCACGATCGACAGCGGCGGGCCGGCCACCTACGACCCGAGCCCCACCTCGACGACCACGACGGTCTGGGAGCCCTCGCTCGCGATCGACGGCTCGGGGGGCCTCGTCGCGTACTTCTCCGACGAGCGGCAGAAGGCCAACGGCGTGCTGCAAGCCGTGTCGTACCGACGCTCGACGGACGGCGGCGCGACCTGGGGGGCCCTGGTCAACGTCTCGGCCCCGGCGAACTCGAGCGACCGCCCTGGGATGATCACAGTCACCAAGCTGCCCGACGGCCGCTACCTCGGAACGTGGGAGGTCGTCAACCGGCCCAGCCTGTCTCTCAACACGGCGCCGGTCTACTACAAGATCTCGAGCGACGGCCTCAACTGGGGCACGACGACGAGCCTCGGAACCCAGATCGCCCTCGCCGACGGGCGGAGCATCGGCTCATCGCCCTTCGTGAAATGGGTGCCGACGGGAGGGCCCAAGGGAATGGTCGTCGTCGCGACGAAATGGTCGCTCACATCGGGAGGCGCCATCGACGGCGGCCAGAACTTCTACGTCAACTACAACCTCGGCGACGGTCCGTGGGAACGACTGCCGATGGCGGTGACCTACGACGCGAGCGACACCCAGGGCGGGCACTTCTCCGGGTTCGCGCAGGGCATCGACTACTCCGTCGACGGGCGCACCCTCTACCAGGCGACGAACGTCGAGAACCCCGTCACGACGTACAACGACGTGCGCGTGGGCTCCATCCCGCTCGACGCCCAGCAGTACGAGGCCGAACTCGCGACCCGCAACGACGCCGCACTCGTCTCGCACGTGCAGGCATCCAACGGATCCAAGGTCGGCAACATCAACAACTCCGGCAGCTACGTGCAGTTCACGGTGCGGGTCCCCGCGACCGCGACCTACACGCTCAACGTCAGGTACGCCAACGGCACGGGCGCCACCAGCACCCACAACGTGAGCGTCAACGGAGCGGCCTCCTCCGCCCTCAGCTACCCCGCGACAGTGGACTGGGGCCGCTACCGGTGGGCGCAGGCATCCGTCTCGCTCAATGCCGGCGCGAACACCGTGCGGTTCACCAAGGGAACCTCGTTCGCGGAGCTCGACGCGCTGCACGTGTATCGCTCGTCGACGGCCCTGGACCCGCAGTTCCGGATCGTGAACCGCGCGAGCGGCAAGCTGCTCGAAGTGCTCGGAGCCCTGACGACCGACGGCGCGCCCGTCGGTCAGTGGGGCGCGACCGCCCATCCGACGCAAGTGTGGACGTTGACTCCCGCGTCGGGCGGGCACCAGGTGGTCAACCGCAACAGCGGCAAGCTGCTCGAGATCCCGTCCGCGTCGACGGCGGAGGGGACGGATGCCGTGCAATGGACCTCGAACGGCCATGCGACCCAGCGCTGGAATCTCGGTCTGAGCGGAGGCTGGTGGACGCTCACCAACCAGAACAGTTCGCGAGTGCTCGAGATCACGAGCGGGTCGACTGCGGACGGCGCGATCGCCCAGCAGGCGACGGGCAACGGCACGACGCGGCAGCAGTGGCGACTGATCAAGGAGGGGGTCCAGTAGACGGCACCTCGTGAAAGATCCCTCGGGATCAGGCTCCGGCGGGCAGGACGAAGCGCCAGCCCGCCGCGAGTCGCTCCTCGACGACGGTGCGCACGGCGGCGATCGAGCCGGCCCTGTCGCCCCCGCCGTCGTGCACGAGCACGAGTTCCCCGGGTCGCACGGCGTCGCGCAATCGCCGCGTGAGCTCCTCCTCGTCCTGCGTCATCCAGTCGCCGATGGTGTTGACGACGGCGAGCGGCTGCATCCCGAGCGCGACAGCCGCCTCCGCCGCGCGGCCCCAGTTGCCGTTGGGGGCGCGGAAATAGGGGATCGGGGCGTCGGGATCGCCAAGGGCGTCGCGCAAGATGCGCGAGTTCTGCGCGATCCGGCGTTCGCATTCCTGAAGGGTCAGCGAGCCGAGGTCGGCGAAGTCGGTCGAATGGTTGCACAGCACATGCCCCTCGCGCACGATGCGCCGCAGCAGTTGCGCCCCTCCGGGTGCCTGCACCTGCTGCCCGACGACCGCGAACACCGCGCGGATGCCGTGCTCGCGGAGCAGGTCGAGCAACGCCTCGGTGTCGCGCCCGTTGGGACCGTCGTCGAACGTGAGCGCGCACGTGCGGCCGCCGCCCGCCGCCGTCGCGATCGGCGTCGTCGACGGAATCCTCATGCGACCCGCGGCGGGGCCGTGCTCTCGCGCACGACGAGGTCGGTCGCGAGGTCGAGCCGCGTGACGCCTACGCTCGACCCCTCGCGCAACCGGATCGCGAGCCGCGTCGCCTCCTCAGCCATGCGACGCAGAGGCTGGTTCACCGTCGTCAGCTGCGGGCTGACCCACTTCGCGAGCGGGATGTCGTCGTACCCGACGATCGACACGTCGTCGGGCGCGTGCAACCCGAGCTGGCGCATCGACTCGAGCACGCCGAGGGCCTGCAGGTCGCTCCCCGCGAAGATCGCGGTGGGCCGATCGGGCCTGTCGAGGAGGTCGAGTCCGTGAATCCGCCCACCCGAGGTGTGGAAGTCGCCGAACCGGATGAGGTCGGGCTCGATCGGCAGGCCGGCCGCCGTCATCGCCGAGCGGTAGCCGTCGATGCGCGCGTGCGAGCACATCATGTCGTCGGGGCCGGTGATCGCGGCGATGCGCCGGTGGCCCAGATCGATGAGATGCCGGGTCGCCATGAGGCCGCCCGACCAGTTCGCCGAACCGACCGAGGGCACGTCGGGGGTCGGATCGCCCGCCGGGTCGATGATGACGAACGGGATGCTGCGCGCCCGCAGCACCTCGCGGTACTGGTCGGGGATGGCCGAGAAGACGAGAACCACGCCCACGGGGCGCCGCTGGAGCACCCCGTCGATCCAGTCGGCGGCGGGCGCCTGCCTGCTGCCGCTCTCGGTGAGCACGACGCTCAAGCCGTGGGCCCGGGCGACATCGCCGACGCCTTTGATGATCTCCATCGACCACGCC
>Ga0233377_1000711_pt1 | contig 13888 bp, 24 predicted proteins | sample ElkDunMinimDraft_6_FD_191540 | JGI IMG/M metagenome (GOLD analysis project Ga0233377, IMG submission 191540) | Fecal eukaryotic communites from dung pellets of Tule Elk in California, USA - Elk Dung E36 | ecosystem: Host-associated > Mammals > Digestive system > Large intestine > Fecal | place...
CCCTCGGTCTCGGCCGATTCGGCGCGGGCGCGGTCGCCCGCACCCTTGGCCGAGGTGTCGCGGTCGACGAACTCGATGACCGCGAGAGCGGCGTTGTCGCCCTTGCGGAAGCCTGCCTTCATGATGCGCAGGTAGCCGCCGTTGCGGCTGGCGTAGCGCGGGGCGATCTCGTCGAACAACCGCTTGACGATATGCTCGTTGCCGATCTGGGCGATCACCTGGCGGCGTGCATGCAGGTCGCCGCGCTTGCCGAGCGTGACCAGCTTCTCGACGATCGGACGCAGGTCCTTCGCCTTCGGCAGGGTGGTGACGATCTGCTCATGTTCCAGCAGCGACACCGCCAGATTGGCAAACATCGACTTGCGGTGGCTTACACTGCGGGCGAAGCGACGGCCTTTGAAACCGTGGCGCATGGTCGTTCTCCTTGTTTAGCTCTGTTCGAAGAGGCCACGGCCTCCGATGGTTTTCCGCATGACCGTCGGGCGTGGCGGCTCCAGCCGCCAGCCCTTGGCATCATGCTCTACAGCAGGCTCAGTACTGGTCCTCGTAACGCTTCGCGAGGTCTTCGATGTTCTCCGGCGGCCAATCCGGCACTTCCATGCCGAGGTGCAGGCCCATGGCCGCCAGCACTTCCTTGATCTCGTTCAGCGACTTGCGGCCGAAGTTCGGGGTGCGCAGCATCTCCGCCTCGGTCTTCTGGATCAGGTCGCCGATATAGACGATGTTGTCGTTCTTCAGGCAGTTGGCCGAGCGGACGGAAAGCTCCAGCTCGTCGACCTTCTTCAAGAGCGCCGGGTTGAAGGCGAGCTCGGTGACCGCCTCGGCCGCGACTTCCTTCTGCGGCTCGTCGAAGTTGACGAAGAGGCCGAGCTGGTCCTGCAGGATGCGCGCGGCAAACGCCACGGCGTCCTCGCCGGTGACCGAGCCGTTCGTCTCCAGCGTCATGGTCAGCTTGTCGTAGTCGAGAACCTGGCCCTCGCGGGTGTTCTCGACCTTGTAGGAGACCTTCTTGACCGGCGAGTAGAGGCTGTCGACCGGGATCAGCCCGATCGGCGCATCCTCGGCGCGGTTGCGGTCGGCCGGCACGTAACCCTTGCCGGTGTCGACGGTGAACTCCATGCGGATCTCGGCGCCCTCGTCGAGCGTGCAGATCACGTGGTCGGGGTTGAGGATCTCGACGTCGCCGACCGTCTGGATGTCGCCGGCGGTGACGGCGCCCGGACCCTGCTTGCGCACGACCATGCGCTTGGGTCCGTCGCCTTCCATCTTGATGGCGATTTCCTTGATGTTCAGCACGATGTCGGTGACGTCCTCGCGCACGCCGCCGATCGAGGAGAACTCATGCAGCACGCCGTCGATCTGGACGGCGGTGACGGCAGCGCCGCGCAGCGACGAGAGGAGCACGCGGCGAAGCGCGTTGCCCAGCGTCAGGCCGAAGCCACGCTCGAGCGGCTCGGCGACGAGCGTCGTCAGCGTCTTGCCCTTCGACGAGAATTCGATCTTGTTCGGCTTGATCAGCTCTTGCCAGTTTTTCTGGATCATTCAGGTCTTCCTTCCGTTGTGCCGCTACCATCCAATCGTAGCGGTCGCCATGGAAAGCCGTGGAGGAGCGTCTTTACTGTTCGAGGGCAGGACCCGTAGACCCTGCCCCAACGCTCGCGCGGCGGTTCTGCACTTATATAGTTAGACGCGCCGCTTCTTGCGCGGGCGGCAGCCATTGTGCGGGATCGGCGTGACGTCGCGGATCGAGGTGATGGTGAAGCCGCCGGCCTGCAGCGCGCGAAGCGCCGACTCACGGCCCGAACCCGGACCGCAGACCTCGACCTCGAGCATGCGCATGCCGTGCTCCTGCGCCTTCTTGGCGACGTCCTCGGCAGCCATCTGCGCCGCGAACGGGGTCGACTTGCGCGAGCCCTTGAAGCCCTGGGCGCCTGCCGACGACCAGGCGATCGTGTTGCCCTGCGCGTCGGTGATGGTGATCATCGTGTTGTTGAAGGTGGAGTTCACGTGGGCGGTGCCCGACGAGATGTTCTTGCGTTCGCGACGGCGGACGCGTCCGGCTTCCTTGGCCATGTCTTACCTTTCTATCGATCTCAACGCCGCCGTAGTGCCAGCGGCTACACCAGGGAGGCGGTCGGCAGGTCGGCAGCAGGCAATCGGAAATCCGACTGCCGATTGCCGAACCCCGACTGCCGCCAATTACTTCTTCTTACCAGCGATGGCCTTCGCCGGACCCTTGCGGGTGCGGGCGTTGGTGTGCGTGCGCTGGCCGCGGACCGGCAGGTTGCGGCGATGGCGCAGGCCGCGGTAGCAGCCGAGGTCCATCAGGCGCTTGATGTTCATCGAGGTCTCGCGGCGCAGGTCGCCCTCGACCTGGTAGTCGCGGTCGATGGTCTCGCGGATCTGGAGCACCTCGGCGTCCGTCAGCTGGTTGACGCGGCGGTCCGCCGGAATGCCAACCTTCTCGACGATCTCCTGGGCAAACCTCTTGCCGATGCCGTGGATGTACTGCAGCGCGATCACGACGCGCTTGTTGGTCGGTATGTTGACGCCTGCTATGCGGGCCATCTTCATCTCCATGTAGGCCGGGTTCAGCTTTGCCGTCCGGCGGGTTATTGTCGACCGCGTCCGGTGGAGGCCGGCCCTTGCGGTATCTTCCAATTCAACAAGGCCGCCTTGTCCCGAGGACCCGGCAGCCTCACGCCTGATTTGGAGATGCGTCGCTATAGTCTAGCGGCGCCTCCCAGTCAACCGTCGGTTCACGCCTTCTTAAGCAGCTTCTCGATCTGCCCGGTGACGTCGTCGATGTCGGCCATGCCGTCCACCGTCTTCAGCAGCCCCTTGGCGTAATAGTAGCCGGTGAGCGGGGCCGTCTTCTTGTAGTATTCGCGCAGCCGCTCGGGGAACACGGCGGGATCGTCGTCCTTGCGCACCGGCTTGCCCGCGGCCTTCGTCTCTTCCGCCCGCTTGGCGATGCGGCCTACCAGCGCCTTGTCGTCGACCGCAAGCTCGATGACGACATCGAGCTTGAGGCCTCGCTCGCAGAGCATCTTCTCGACGGCATCCGCCTGCACCAGCGTGCGCGGATAGCCGTCGAGGATGAACCCGTTGGCGCAATCCGCCTGGTCGATGCGCTCGGCGACGATGGCGTTGACGATCTCGTCGGAAACCAGCTCGCCTGCGTCCATCACGGCCTTCGCCTTGACGCCGATCGGCGTCTGCGCCGCGACAGCCGCCCTCAGCATGTCTCCGGTGGAGAGTTGAGGAAGCCCGTGTTTCTCGACCAGCCGCTGAGCTTGCGTCCCCTTGCCCGCTCCCGGCGGACCAAGCAGTATCAGCCTCATTTCCCTCTCTTCCCCCCGCGCAGCTTCGACTTCTTGATCAGCCCCTCGTACTGGTGCGCGATCAGGTGACCCTGTACCTGCGCGACCGTATCGAGCGTTACACTGACCACGATCAGAAGCGAAGTGCCACCAAGGTAGAAAGGCACGCCAGTCGCCGAAATCAGGAATTCCGGCAGCAGGCAGACGACCACGAGGTAGATCGCGCCGATGACCGTGATGCGCGTCAGCACGTAGTCGATGTATTCGGCGGTGCGCTCACCGGGGCGGTAGCCCGGGATGAAGCCCGAGTGCTTCTTCAGCTGGTCGGCCGTGTCCTTCGGATTGAACACGATCGCCGTGTAGAAGAAGGCGAAAAAGACGATCATGGCGGCGTAGAGCGCCATATAGAGCGGCTGGCCATGACCGAGGGCGGCGAGCATCGCCGATGCCCAGCCGGGCATGTCGGTGGTTGCCGAGAAGCCCGCGATCGTCGCCGGCAACAGCAGCAGCGACGAGGCGAAGATCGGCGGAATGACGCCCGCGGTGTTGAGCTTCAGCGGCAGGTGCGACGTATCGCCCTGGAACATGCGGTTGCCGACCTGGCGCTTCGGGTACTGGATGAGCAGGCGGCGCTGCGCGCGCTCGAAGAAGACGATCGCCGCGATCACGACGACGGCGAGGACGATGATCGCCAGGATGAGGCCGGTCGACAGGGCGCCGGTGCGGCCGAGCTCCAGCGTGCCGGAGATCGCGGCAGGCAGGCCGGCGACGATGCCGGCGAAGATGATGAGCGAGATGCCGTTGCCGATGCCGCGCGCGGTGATCTGCTCGCCGAGCCACATCAGGAACATGGTGCCGCCGACCAGCGTGATCACCGCCGAGATGCGGAAGAACAGGCCCGGATCGGTGACGATGCCGTTGCCGCCCTCGAGACCGACCGAGATGCCGTAGGCCTGGACGATGGCGAGCAGCACGGTACCGTAGCGCGTGTACTGGTTGATGACCTTGCGGCCCTGCTCGCCTTCCTTCTTCAGCGCTTCGAGCGACGGGACGACCGACGTCATGAGCTGCATGATGATGGAGGCGGAGATGTAGGGCATGATGCCCAGCGCGAAGATCGCCATGCGCTCGACGGCGCCGCCGGCGAACATGTTGAACATGCCGAGCACGCCCGACGACTGCTGCTGGAACGCCTGCGCGAAAGCGTCGGGATTGATCCCGGGAAGTGGGATATATGTGCCGAGGCGATAGACGAGGAGAGCGCCCAGCGTAAACCAGATGCGCTTCTTGAGATCCTCGGCCTTGGCGAAGGCTGCGAAATTCAGATTGGAGGCAAGTTGTTCAGCAGCCGATGCCATGCATAATTCTCCGCTTGGTCACGCTGACCCGGTGCGGGCATCGCGTGTCGCCGAAGTTCCGAGATAGGCTCCGGGCGACGAAGTTGCAAGCGGCGGCAATCCCCTTGCCGCCGCCCGTCTGAAGGGCCCGTTACTCGGTCGCTTCCGCCTTCGCAGGCAGCTTGACCGAACCCCCGGCCTTCTCGACTTTCTCGATCGCCGCCTTGGAGGCGCCGGCGATGTCGAAGGAGAGCTTCGCCTTCAGTTCGCCGTCGGCGAGCAGGCGCACGCCGTCGAGCGCGCGGCGGATCACGCCGGCCTTGATCAGCGCCTCGGCGTCGACCGTTGCCTTCGCGTCGAGCTTCTTGGCGTCGACCGCCTGCTGGACGCGAGCGAGCGACACGACGTTGAAGTCCTTCGCGTTGGGGTTCTTGAAGCCGCGCTTCGGCAGGCGGCGATAGAGCGGCATCTGGCCGCCCTCGAAGCCGTTGATGGCGACGCCGGAGCGCGCCTTCTGGCCCTTCACGCCGCGGCCGGCCGTCTTGCCCGAGCCGGAGCCGATGCCGCGCCCAAGGCGCTTCTTCGAGTGGGTGGCGCCTTCGTTGTCGCGCACTTCGTTGAGTTTCATCGTCTTTCTCCTCGCGCCCTGCCCTACTTGTCGTCGACGACGCGGACGAGGTGGGAAACGGCTGCGATCATGCCACGAACCGAAGGCGTATCCTCCAGCGTGCGGCGCTTGTGCATCTTGTTGAGGCCGAGGCCGACCAGCGTCGCGCGCTGCTCCTTCGGCCGGCGGATCGGGCTGCCGATCTGCTCGACGGTCACCGTCTTGGTAGCTTTCTTAGCCATGGTCATCATCCTTGGGCGACGACTACTCTTCGGCCGCGACCGCGTTGCCGCGGCGAGCCTGGAGCGTCGAGTACTTGATGCCACGCTGGGCAGCCACATCCTTCGGATGCAACTGGCTCTTCAGCGCGTCGAAAGTGGCGCGAACCATGTTGTAGGGGTTCGACGAGCCCATCGACTTGGCGACGACGTCATGCATGCCGAGCGTCTCGAACACGGCGCGCATCGGACCGCCGGCGATGATGCCGGTGCCGGGCTTGGCGGCGCGCAGGAGGACGCGGCCAGCGCCGTGGCGGCCCTCGACGTCGTGATGCAGCGTGCGGCCCGAACGCAGCGGCACGAAGATCAGGTCGCGCTTGGCCGATTCGGTCGCCTTGCGGATGGCTTCCGGCACTTCGCGCGCCTTGCCGTGGCCGAAGCCGACGCGGCCCTTCTGGTCGCCGACGACGACGAGCGCGGCGAAGCCGAAGCGACGGCCACCCTTGACCACCTTGGCGACGCGGTTGATGTGGACCAGCTTGTCGACGAACTCGCTGTCGCGCTCGTCGCGGTCCCGGCCACGATCGCGGCCGCCTTCTCTACGTTCCTGTGCCATATCCTATCCTTGTTCTTTTCCGGAAGCACGGGTTGCAAATTGCCGGCCCTAATCGGCCGGCGGCGAAAGATCGGTCTTCTTCCTGCACAATCCCGAGCGAAAAGCCAGCAGACTTTTCGTCGAGCGTGAGATCAGAAGCTCAGGCCGGCCTCGCGGGCGGCGTCGGCCAGCGCCTTGACGCGGCCGTGATAGATGTACGGGCCGCGGTCGAAGACGACTTCCGTGACGCCGGCCTTGGCAGCACGCTCGGCCACGAGCTTGCCGACCGCGGCGGCAGCCGCGGTGTCGGCGCCCGTCTTGAGCGAACCCTTGAGGTCCTTCTCGAGCGTCGAGGCCGAAGCGACCGTGTGGCCCTTGGCATCGTCGATGATCTGGGCGTGGATGTTCTTCGACGAGCGGTGGACCGACAGGCGCAGGCGGCCATTGGCCACTGCCTTGATCTGACGGCGGATGCGCTGCGCGCGGCGCTGGGTGGATTCTTTCGAAGCCATTTTCTACTTCCTTGCCTTCATTCACCGGAGGCCGCCATGTGCGGTAAGCGACTGTGCTTCCCGCGGCCACGCCTCCGTGGCGTTGATCTTCCGGACAGGTCCCCGCGAACGGGGACGTGCCAGGCTTACTTCTTCTTGCCTTCCTTGCGCACGATGCGCTCGCCGGCATACTTCACGCCCTTGCCCTTGTAGGGCTCGGGACCGCGATACTTGCGGATCTCGGCGGCCACCTGGCCGACCTGCTGCTTGTCGATGCCCGACACCGTGATCTCGGTGGGCTTGCCCACGGTGATCGTGATGCCCGCCGGGGTCTCATAGACCACGTCGTGGCTGAAGCCCAGAGCGAGCTGCAGGTTCTTGCCCTGGAGCGTTGCGCGATAGCCAACGCCGTTGATCTCGAGCTTCTTTTCGAAGCCTTCCTTCACGCCGTTCAGGATGTTGACGATCTGCGTGCGCGACATGCCCCACTTCGAGCGTGCCGTCTTCGACTCGTCGCGTGGCTCGACGGCGATCTGGCCGTCTTCCATCTTGACCAGCACTTCGTCGTTGACGACGAACTTCAGCTCGCCCTTCGGACCCTTCGCCGTCACGGTCTGGCCGTCGACGGTGGCGGTCACGCCCTGCGGGAGCGATACGGGTTTCTTGCCAATACGAGACATTGTCGTCTCCTCGTTTCTTGTCTGTTCAGCCGATCAGAAGATCTGGCAAAGCACTTCGCCGCCGACGTTCTGCTCGCGCGCCTCGTGGTCGGCCATCACGCCCTTCGGCGTCGAGAGGATGGCGATGCCGAGGCCGTTGGCGACATGCGGGATCGACTTGGCCGAGACGTAGACGCGGCGGCCAGGCTTCGAGACGCGGGCGATCTCGCGGATCACCGGCGAGCCGTCGAAATACTTCAGCTCGATCGAGATCTCGGACTTGCCGTTGTCGAAGTCGGTCTGGCTGTAGTCGCGGATATAGCCCTCGGCCTTCAGCACGTCGAGAACGCGAGCGCGCAGCCTGGAGGCCGGAGTCGACACAGTCGACTTCTTGCGGCCATAGGCATTGCGGATGCGGGTGAGCATATCGCCCAGAGGATCACTCAAAGACATTGTCAGTCCTCCTTACCAGCTGGACTTGACGAGCCCGGGAATGACCCCGGAGTTGCCGAGTTGACGGAGCGCGATACGCGACATGCCGAGCTTCCGGTAAACGGCGCGCGGACGGCCGGTAACCTCGCAGCGGTTGCGGATGCGGATCTTGGATGCGTTGCGCGGCATCGCGGAGAGCTTCAGCTGCGCGCGGAAACGCTCCTCGAGCGGCTTCGACTGATCCATGATGATCGCCTTCAGAGCCGCACGCTTCGCGGCGTCGCGCGCCACGAGCTTCCTGCGCCTGTTGTTCTTCTCGACTGAGCTGGTCTTTGCCATTCAGATTGTTCCTTTGCTCGCTGCCGTTACTGCCGGAAGGGGAAGTTGAAGCCCTTGAGCAACGCCCTGGCTTCGTCGTCCGTCTTGGCGGTCGTACAAACGATGATGTCCATGCCCCAGATCTGATCGACCTTGTCGTAGTTGATCTCCGGGAACACGATGTGTTCCTTGATGCCCATGGCATAGTTGCCACGGCCGTCAAAGCTCTTCGGGTTCAGGCCGCGGAAGTCGCGGACGCGCGGCAGCGCGATCGTGACCAGGCGGTCGAGGAACTCGTACATTTTCTCCTTGCGGAGGGTAACCTTGGCGCCGATCGGCATGTCCTCGCGCACCTTGAAGCCGGCGATCGACTTCCTGGCGCGGGTGATGACGGCCTTCTGGCCGGCGATCATCGCGAGGTCCTCGGCCGCGACCGAGGGCTTCTTCGAATCGCCGGTGGCCTCGCCGACGCCCATGTTGAGAACGATCTTGTCGAGGCGCGGAACCTGCATCTCGTTCTCGTAGTTGAACTGCTCCTGAAGGGCCTTGCGGATATTCTCCTCGTAGACCTTCTTCAGACGCGGCTGGTTGGCGGCCTTAGCCTGGGCCTGTGCTGCTGCCTTAGCCATTGATGACTTCTCCCGAGCGCTTGGCGACCCGCACCTTCTTGTCGCCCTCGACGCGGAAACCGACGCGGGTCGGCTTGCCGTCCTTGGGGTCGGCGATCGCGAGGTTCGACAGGTGGATCGGCGCTTCCTTGGTTATGATGCCGCCTTCCTGCGACTGGGTCTGCTTCTGGTGGCGGCGAATCTGGTTCACGCCACGAACGACGGCCTTGTCCTCCTTCGGCAGGACCGACAGCACCTCACCGGTGCGTCCCTTGTCCTTGCCGGTCAGGACGACGACCTTGTCGCCTTTCTTGATCTTCTGCATGTGTCCGGCTCCTTAAAGCACTTCAGGCGCCAGCGAGATGATCTTCATGTGGTTCTTGGCGCGAAGCTCGCGCGGAACCGGCCCGAAGATGCGGGTGCCGACTGGCTCTTTCTTGTTGTCGACCAGAACGGCCGCATTCTTGTCGAAACGGATCACGCTGCCGTCCGGACGGCGGATGTCCTTGGCCGTGCGAACCACGACCGCCTTCATCACGTCACCCTTCTTCACGCGGCCGCGCGGAATGGCTTCCTTGATCGAGACGACGATGATGTCGCCGACCGAAGCATACTTCCGCTTCGAACCGCCCAGCACCTTGATGCACATGACACGACGGGCGCCGGAATTGTCCGCGACGTCGAGGTTTGTTTGCATCTGAATCATGACAGGCCGCCTTCTTCATTCATCGGGGACTGGGCCAGGCGCCCTCCCCGCTCATCCAAATTTCGTTATTGCGCCTGCGCTTCGGTGATCACGACCCAGCGCTTGTCCCGGGAGATCGGCTTCGATTCCTGGATGAACACCTGGTCGCCCACCTTGCAGGCGTTGTTCTCGTCATGCGCCTTGTACTTCTTGGTCGAGCGCACGGTCTTCTTCATCACCGGGTGGGTGAAGCGCCGCTCGACCTTTACGACGACCGTCTTCTCGTTCTTGTCGCTGACGACGGTGCCCTGCAGAATGCGCTTTGGCATGATCTTGTCCTTATGCCTTCTTGGCCGAAGCTTTTTCGGCAGCGATGGTCTTGATGCGCGCGATGTCCCTGCGGACCTGCTTGACGCGCGCAGTCTTCTCGAGCTGGCCGGTGGCCTTCTGGAAGCGCAGGTTGAACTGCTCCTTCTTGAGGCTCGCCAGCTCGTCGTTGAGCTGGTCGGCGGTCTTGGTCCTGACGTCGGAGGCCTTCATCGTGGCGTCCCTTCCTATTCTGCGATGCGCTGCACGAAGCGCGTCTTGACCGAGAGCTTGGCCGCGCCGAGGCGAAGCGCCTCGCGGGCGGTCTCCTCGGGAACGCCGTCGATCTCGAACATGATGCGGCCGGGCTTCACGCGGCACGCCCAGTAGTCGACGGCGCCCTTGCCCTTGCCCATGCGGACTTCGGTCGGCTTAGAGGTCACCGGAACGTCCGGGAACACGCGGATCCAGACGCGGCCGGCGCGCTTCATCTCACGGGTGATCGCGCGGCGGGCCGCCTCGATCTCGCGTGCGGTGACCCGGTTCGGCTCCAGCGCCTTCAGCCCGAAGCCACCGAAATCCAGGTTGGTGCCGCCCTTGGCGGCGCCGTGGATGCGGCCCTTGAACTGCTTGCGGAACTTTGTGCGCTTTGGCTGCAGCATCTTTCGTTACTCCAAATTCCTATGCGGCTCAGGCGTTCTCGCGGCGACGGCCGCGTTCACGATCGCCACCGCCATGCGAATGATCGCCCTCGGTCGCGCGACGCTCCGATGCCATCGGGTCATGCTCGAGGATCTCGCCCTTGAACACCCACACCTTGACGCCGCAGGTGCCGTAGGCGGTCTGCGCCTCGGCGGTGCCGTAGTCGACGTCGGCGCGCAGCGTGTGCAGCGGAACGCGGCCCTCGCGGTACCATTCCATGCGGGCGATTTCGGCGCCGCCGAGACGGCCCGAGCAGTTGATGCGGATGCCCTCGGCGCCCAGACGCATCGCCGACTGCACGGCGCGCTTCATGGCGCGGCGGAACGCAATGCGGCGCTCGAGCTGCTGGGCGATCGACTGCGCGACCAGCGTCGCGTCGGTCTCCGGCTTGCGCACCTCGACGATGTTGAGGTGCGTCTCGGACTTCGTCATCTCCATCAGCTTCTTGCGAAGCTTCTCGATGTCGGCGCCCTTCTTGCCGATGATCAGGCCAGGACGGGCGGCGTGGATCGTCACGCGGCACTTCTTGTGCGGACGCTCGATCACCACCTTCGAGATGGCAGCCTGCTTGAGTTCCTTCTCAAGATACTCGCGGATCTTGATGTCCTCATGCAACAGCTTGGCATACTCGCCGGTGTTTGCGTACCAGCGGGAGTCCCAGGTGCGGTTGATGCCGAGGCGGAACCCGATCGGATTGATTTTCTGGCCCATTATGCGGCCTCCACTGTTTCTGCAACTTCACGAACGACGATCGTGAGGTGCGCGAACGGCTTCTCGATGCGGCTGGCGCGACCACGACCGCGGGCATGGAACCGCTTCATGACGATCGACTTCCCGACATAGGCCTCGGCAACGATCAGCGCGTCGACATCCAGGTCGTGGTTGTTTTCCGCGTTGGCGATCGCCGATTCCAGCGTCTTCTTTACCGTCCCGGAGATGCGCTTCTGCGAGAACTCCAGATCGTTGAGCGCAGCTGCGACCTTCTTGCCGCGTATCAGCTGCGCAACGAGGTTCAGCTTCTGCGGGCTGATACGGATCGTGCGCAGAACGGCGCGCGCCTCGTTGTCAGCAAGCCTGCGCGGAGCTTTGGCCTTGCCCATCGTTATTTCCTCTTCGCCTTCTTATCCGCGCCGTGACCGTAATAGGTCCGCGTCGGAGCGAATTCACCGAACTTGTGACCCACCATGTCCTCATTGACGGACACCGGGACGTGCTTCTGGCCGTTGTAGACGCCGAAGGTGAGACCGACGAACTGCGGCAGGATGGTGGAGCGCCGGCTCCACATCTTTATCACTTCCGAGCGGCCGCCCTCGCGAACCTTGTCTGCCTTCTTGAGCAGATAGCCGTCGATGAACGGGCCTTTCCAGACTGAACGTGTCACTTCTGACTACCTCTTCTTAGCTCTTGCGCTGGTGGCGCGAGCGAACGATGAACTTGTCGGTCGACTTGTTCGACCGCGTCTTCTTGCCCTTGGTCGGCTTGCCCCACGGGGTGACCGGGTGACGGCCGCCCGAGGTGCGGCCCTCGCCGCCGCCGTGCGGGTGGTCGACCGGGTTCATGGTGACGCCGCGGTTGTGCGGGCGCTTGCCGAGCCAGACCTTGCGGCCGGCCTTGCCGAGGTTGATGTTGCCGTGGTCGGGGTTCGACACGGCGCCGACCGTGGCCAGGCACTGGCCGGAGACGATGCGCTGTTCACCCGAGTTGAGGCGCAGGATCGCCATGCCCTGGTCGCGACCGACCAGCTGGGCATAGGAGCCAGCCGAACGGGCGATCTGGCCGCCCTTGCCGGGCTTCAGCTCGACATTGTGGATGATCGTGCCGACCGGCATCGCCGACAGCGGCATCGCGTTGCCGGGCTTCACGTCGACCGCGTTACCGGCGACGATCTTGTCGCCCGGTGCAAGGCGCTGCGGCGCGATGATGTAGTTCAGCTCGCCGTCCTCGTACTTGACCAGCGCGATGAAAGCCGTGCGGTTCGGGTCGTACTCGATCCGCTCGACCGTCGCCGTCACGTCGAACTTGCGGCGCTTGAAATCGATGATGCGATACGTGCGCTTGTGACCGCCGCCGATGAAGCGGGCCGTGATACGGCCGGTGTTGTTGCGGCCGCCCGACTTGGTCAGGCCTTCCGTCAGGCCCTTGACCGGCTTGCCCTTGTAGAGGGCCGAACGGTCGACAAGCACCAACTGGCGCGTGCTCGGCGTTACGGGATTGTATGTCTTCAATGCCATCTTCTTGTCCTCGCGCCCTTAATCAGAGGCCCGTTGCGACGTCGATCGACTGGCCGTCGGCCAGCGTGACCACCGCCTTCTTCACGTCGCTCTGACGGCCGACCGTGCCGCGGAACCGCTTCACCTTGCCCTTGCGGACGAGCGTGTTGACGGCGGTGACCTTGACGCTGAACAGCGCCTCGACGGCAGCCTTGATCTCGGGCTTCGTCGCCTTCTTGGCAACGTTGAACACAACCTGGTTCTGCTCGGAAGCCATGGTCGACTTTTCGGTGATCGCCGGGCTGACGATCACGTCGTAGTGGCGAAGGTCAGTCATTTGAAGCGCTCCTCGAGAGCCTCGACGGCGGCCTTCGAAAGGACCAGCGTGCCGCGGCGCAGAATGTCGTAGACGTTGATGCCCTGGATCGGCAGCACGTCGATGTTCGGGATGTTGGTGGCAGCCCGCTTGAAGTTCTGGTCGAGCTCAGCGCCGCCGATCACCAGGGCGTTGGTCAGGCCCAGCGTCGCGAAGTTCGCGATCAGCGCCTTGGTCTTGGCTTCCGTCAGCGTGAGCTCGTCGACGATGATGATGCTCTCCGACTTCGCCTTGGCCGACAGCGCATGCTTCAGGCCGAGGGCGCGGACCTTCTTGGGAAGGTCGTGCTCGTGGCTGCGGACGACCGGGCCGTGGGCCTTGCCGCCGCCGCGGAACTGCGGAGCGCGAGCCGAATGGTGACGGGCGCGGCCCGTACCCTTCTGCTTGTACATCTTGGCGCCGGTGCGGGCGATCTCCGCGCGGCCCTTGGTCTTGTGCGTGCCCTGCTGCTTCTTGGCGAGCTGCCAGCGCACGACACGAGCGATGATGTCTTCGCGCGGGTCGAGGCCGAAGATGGCCTCGTTCAGCTCGAGCTTGCCGGCGTCCTTGCCTGCGAGGGTGGTAATCTTGAGATCCATTATTATGCTCCCTCGCCTGCGGTCTCAGCCTTGGCTTCCGCCTTGGCGCGCACGGCTGCCGGCTTCGGCGCATCCTTGGGCAGGTCGACCTTGACCGCGTCACGGACCAGGATCCAGGCGCCCTTGGAGCCGGGAACGGCGCCACGGATCAGGATCAGGCCGCGATCGGCGTCGGTGGAAACCACCTCCACGTTCTGCGTGGTGACGCGGACGGCGCCAAGGTGGCCCGCCATCTTCTTGCCCTTGAACACCTTGCCGGGGTCCTGGCGCTGGCCGGTCGAGCCGTGAGTACGGTGCGACACCGAGTTACCGTGGGTCGCACGGCCACCGCCGAAATGGTGACGCTTGATGACGCCCTGGAAACCCTTACCCTGTGTGGTGCCGGTTACGTCGACCTTCTGGCCGGCCACGAAGTGGTCGACGGTGATCTCGGCGCCAACCTC
>Ga0233377_1000712_pt1 | contig 13878 bp, 10 predicted proteins | sample ElkDunMinimDraft_6_FD_191540 | JGI IMG/M metagenome (GOLD analysis project Ga0233377, IMG submission 191540) | Fecal eukaryotic communites from dung pellets of Tule Elk in California, USA - Elk Dung E36 | ecosystem: Host-associated > Mammals > Digestive system > Large intestine > Fecal | place...
GGGCATGAAGCCGACGGGCGCGAAGACGGCGATGATGGTAGAGGTGGTGGCCACGACCGCCAGACCGATCTCGTCCGCCGCCTCCATCGAGGCGTCATAAGGCGCCTTTCCGTTGCGCATGTGCCGGACGATGTTTTCGATCTCGACGATGGCGTCATCGACCAGGATGCCGATGGTCAGCGACAGGGCCAGCAGGGTCACGACGTTCAGCGACTGGTCCATCGGCCCCAGAATGGCGAAGGTCGGGATCAGCGACATCGGCATGGCCACCGCCGCGATCAGCGTCGCGCGCCAGTCCCTGAGGAAGATGAAGACGACGATGACGGCCAGCAAGGCGCCCAGGCCCAAAGCCTCAAGCGAGGCCAGATAGCTTTCCTCGATATACTGAACGCTGGACGTGACCTGAGAGATGGTCAGTTCCGGATGGGCTTCGTCGATTTTGGCGACTTCCTCGCGAACCTTCTGCGAGACAGTGACCTCGCTGGCCGAACGCGAGCGAAGGAAGTTGAAGGTGACAGCTTCCTGACCATTGTAGCGCGCCAGACGGCGCGGCTCGGTCCATTTGTCCTCGACCGTGCCCAAGTCGCCCAAGCGGACGGTGCGACCGTCGCCCAGCGGGATCAGGGTCTGACGCAACTGATCAACTGACCCGGCGGCACCAAGGGTGCGCACGGCGCGCTCGGAACCGGCCACTGTGACGCGCCCGCCGGGCAGGTCGGCGTTGACGCTGGTCAGGGCCTGACTGACCGTGGCGGCGGTGACGCCGAAAGAGGCCAGGCGATCGGGGTCCAGTTCGACGCGGACCTCGCGGTCCACGCCGCCGGAGCGGTTGACCTCGCCGACGCCGCCGAGGGCCAGCAGGGCGCGGCTGACTTCATTGTCGACAAACCAGCTTATCTGTTCCGGCGTCATGGTCGGCGAGCGCACGACATAGGTGATCAGGGCGTCGCCGGTGATGTCGATGCGCTGGACCGCCGGTTCCTGCATGTCCTGGGGAAGCGAACTGCGCAGGCCGCTCATGGCGTTGCGGACATCGTTGGTGGCGCGGTCCGTGTCCGTGCCCAGCTCGAACTCGATGCTGGTCGAGGAGACACCGTCAGTGATGTTGGAATTGATGTGGCGCACGCCCGAAAGACCCGCCAGGGAGTCCTCGATCAGGCGCGTCACCTGGACTTCCATCTCAGCAGGCGCTGCGCCCGGTCGGACGGCGGTGACGGCCACCAGGGGGAAGTCGATGTCGGGGTTGTTGTTGATCCGCATCCCCGAGAAGCCGACAAGCCCTGCCAGCGTCAGCATGATGAACAACAGCAGGATCGGGATCGGATTCCTGATCGACCAGGACGAGATGTTCTTCATGGTCTCGGCCTATCGGCTGGGCGTTGCGGCGGGAGCGGCGGCGGGACGTGCCGCCACGATGCGAACCGTGTCGCCGTCGGCCAGGAAACCTGCGCCTTCAACGACGACGCGGGCGTCGGCGGGAAGGCCCTCGACGGCCGTGCTGGCGTCAGTGCGCGACAGGACGGTCACGGGCTGGAACTTCACCTTGTCCCCCGCAGCCATGACATAAACCCCGGCCTTGTTGTCCCGATAGAGGATCGCCGCTGTCGGCACGGTCAGGACCGGCTGGTCGCCGACCTCGATGCGGGCGCGGGCGAACATGCCAGGGCGCAGGGCTCCGGGGCTGGTCAGGCTGATGCGCGCGACACCCAGGCGGGTCTGGGCATCCACTTCTGAGGTGACGATGCGAACCCGGCCGGGCGTTTCGCCGGTCTGGTCCGAAGCGACGACAGCGCTTTGCCCGGCGCGGATGCGGCCCAGTTCGGTCTCGGGGATGCGGGCGTCCAGCTCCAGCCGGCCGTCACGGACGACACGGAACAATTCTGTCCCCGCAGTGATGATCTGGCCCCGCGTCACGCTGCGGCTGATTATGAGGCCTGAAATCGGTGCGCGGATGGTCGCCTGGCTCAGGCGGGTGCGTGTCTCCGAAAGGCTGGCGCGGGCCGCAGCCAGGTTCGCCGCCGATGCGCGCTGGTTGGCCAGGGCGGTGTCCAGCCCGGCTTGCGCCAGGAAGCCGCGATCCTTGAGTTCCTGCGCGCGGGCCAGGGCGGCGTCGTCGCGCGCGACGTTGGCCTCGGCGGTTTGCACCGCCGCCTGCTGCTGCTGAAGTTGGGCGCGCAGCAGTGCGTCGTTCATCTGCACCAACGGCTGGCCCTGACGCACATAGGAGCCCTCATCAACAAGCACCGCCGTCGCCGTCAGGCCGCCGGTCTCGGCGCCGATCGGCACCTCTTCCCAGGCGGAGACCGTGCCGGATGCCGTGACGTTGCGGGCAAGATTCTGGGTCGTGGGGGTGACGACGGTGACCGTCTGGCCGCCAGCCTTTTCAGCGCCGGCCTTCTCGCCCTTGTCTTCGCCATGTCCGCCGCAGGCCGCCAGACCGAGGGTCAGGATCATGGCGGCGACGATCACGCCCGCGCCGGTCTTGGAGAAGCTGCTGGCCACGTCGTCATCCTTGTCGATGGTCTATGGTTCGGCCCAAGCGCTGTACGTCCGATCTGGATGCCAGCGTGCAGGCCCTGAACCCTTTTCGTTTAGCGTTTTTGAGAGCCTGTCTCAACGCGCCATCCATGAACTTTCTTGTTTGTAATCCGTTCCTGGCGCGGTTGCGGAAGGGTCCTTCCTGAGCTGGCGACATACGGGCGGCAACGTCGAAAATGCGGCCCGCATTGGCGTCAGGCCCGGCGCATGCTACGCGCGGCCCCATGACGACGCCCCCCATCGAACGCATCCGCAACTTCTCCGTGGTCGCCCATATCGACCATGGCAAATCGACCCTGTCCGATCGCCTGATTCAGGAGACCGGCGGCCTGACGGCGCGTGAAATGTCGTCCCAGGTTCTCGACAATATGGACATCGAGAAAGAGCGGGGAATCACCATCAAGGCGCAGACGGTGCGCTTGAATTATAAGGCGAAAGACGGGCTCGACTACGTCTTGAACCTGATGGACACGCCGGGGCATGTGGACTTTGCGTATGAGGTCAGTCGGTCGCTGGCGGCGTGCGAGGGCTCGATCCTGGTGGTGGACGCCTCGCAAGGGGTCGAGGCGCAGACGCTGGCCAACGTCTATCAGGCCATCGACAACAACCACGAGATCGTGCCGGTCCTGAACAAGGTCGACCTGCCCGCCGCCGAGCCCGAGCGGGTGCGCGAGCAAATCGAGGACGTCATCGGCATAGACGCCTCCGAGGCCGTCCTGTGCTCGGCCAAGTCGGGTCTGGGCATCACCGATGTGCTGGAGGCCATCGTCACCCGCCTGCCCGCGCCGAAAGGCGATGCGAACGCGCCGCTGAAGGCCATGCTGGTCGACGCCTGGTACGACCCCTATCTGGGCGTGGTCCTGCTGGTGCGGGTGTTCGACGGCGTGCTGAAGACCGGCATGCGGGTGCAGATGATGCAGCACGGCTCGACCCATCTGGTCGACCGCGTCGGCGTCTTCCTGCCCAAGAACACCCCCGTGGACCAGCTCGGCCCGGGCGAGGTCGGCTTCATCACCGCCCAGATCAAGGAAGTGGCCCACGCCGCCGTCGGCGATACCATCACCGATGAGAAGAAGCCCACGTCTGAACCGCTGAAGGGCTTTAAGGAGGTCCAGTCCGTGGTCTTCTGCGGCCTGTTCCCGGTCGACGCCGCGGACTTCGAGGACCTGCGCGCCGCCATCGGCAAGCTGCGCCTGAACGACGCCTCCTTCACCTATGAGATGGAATCCAGCGCCGCCCTTGGCTTCGGCTTCCGCTGCGGCTTCCTGGGTCTGCTGCACCTGGAGATCATTCAGGAGCGCCTGAGCCGCGAGTTCAACCTCGACCTGATCGCGACGGCCCCCAGCGTCGTCTACAAGATCGGCAAGCGCGACGGGACCGAGATCGACCTGCACAACCCCGCCGACCTGCCCGACGTGATGCAGATCGAGACCATCAGCGAGCCGTGGATCAAGGCCACCATCCTGACCCCCGACGAATATCTGGGCGGCGTCATCAAGCTGTGTCAGGACCGTCGCGGTTCGCAGGTCGAGCTGTCCTACGTCGGCACGCGGGCGCTGGTCGTCTATGAGCTGCCGCTGAACGAGGTGGTCTTCGACTTCTACGACCGGCTGAAATCCATCTCCAAGGGCTATGCCTCGTTCGATTATGAGATCACCGACTACAAGGTCGGCGATCTGGTGAAGATGAGCATTCTGGTCAACGCCGAGCCGGTCGACGCCCTCAGCATGCTGGTCCACCGCGGCCGCGCCGAGACGCGCGGACGCGGCATGGTCGAGAAGATGAAGGAGCTGATCCCGCCCCACATGTTCGTCATCCCGATCCAGGCGGCCATCGGCGGCAAGATCATCGCGCGGGAGACGGTGCGGGCGCTGCGCAAGGACGTGACGTCGAAATGCTACGGCGGCGACGCGACGCGGAAGAAGAAGCTGCTGGAGAAGCAGAAGGCCGGCAAGAAGCGCATGCGCCAGTTCGGCAAGGTGGAGATCCCGCAGGAAGCGTTTATCGCGGCGCTGAAGATGGATGACGATTGAGGGGTTAAGAGGCAGCTAGTCTAGATGCCCTGCGGCCTGCAGCATTCTAGCCTGCCCGGCTGTACTGGGCGTGAAGCTGATAAACTCATCTGAGAGGATGCCTGGCAGATCGAGCGCTGCGATCAAGGCTCTATCCTTGCTACCCCACAGGATCGCGATACCTTCCGGTCGAAGAATGTCGCGGGCGCCGCCATTCGCCCTAACGCGCTTCAAGGGGTCTAGCTGCGCGGCGATTGCCGCGATTGCACTTCGTGGGATTGGAGTCTCTTGGAGGTTTCGGAACAACTCAGCGACGCGCGCCGCGCCGCCTCGGTGGGAATTGATCCTCGCCAACAGACCGGAGTCGAAACCCTGCCAGATGTTGCGCGGATACGGTTCGTCTTTGGCGAGCCAGACCGCTTGCTCTCGACCATATGCTGAAACTTGCAGCTTCTGATCCCGATTGCCGCCAGCGGTGAGATTTTCGGGGCGGCAGACTATGACGCCGAGATTGAAGCGGGCAGTCGCCTCATTCTCGGATATGAGCACGCAAGGCTTATTGATCGCCTCCTTGGGAATCATCCAAGCTGTGCCAATGGAATGTTTGATGTCAGTATCCACTCCGCCGAGATTAAGGTCCAGGAACTCACCCTTGGGCTGACTTATGGCGTCTCGGAAAAGAATCTCGACCTTAGTGCCGAGGTAGGTTTTCTCAGTCTTCTCGCACTGAGAAAGAACTAGTCGTTTTGTTCGCGGCGCATCGATTACCTCGTCGATCGCCCTCCGAATTAATTGGGCGGTCGCGCCCACAATCCCATCTAGGTCGTCTACTGACGCGCGAAGACAGTCAGCCAAATAGGTTAATTGAGCACGATCGTTTTCGAAGCGGTGCAGTTGCATACTGCATCCGTCGCATTGACGCGTTTGTTATCCGTTAAACTAGGCTGCGAGTTGCTTTTCGATCAGAATGTCCGCGACCATCCGGCCCAATGCTTGCGCTAGGTTAGGAGGCACCGCATTGCCAATCTGACGGGCCACTTCCACCTTTGTCCCGTAGAATTTGAATTCGTCCGGAAAACCCATCAGGCGAGCCGCTTCACGATGGCTGATCGGACGGTGCGCTTCGGGATGGAGATAGCGCCCCTTCTCTGGCTTGTAGAACTCCGTGCGGATGGTGACGGATGGGCGATCCCACCACAGGCGACCAAACAAGTCGGTTCCCCCGCTGGTCTTACGCACCCAGCAGTCAGGTGTAATGTCGGGTCGATTGGTCTGAAGATCGAAACGATTACCGCCGGGCGGAACGGCACGGTAACGCTGCAAGCTTTTGTCCGTGGGCGTGCGACCGAAATGCAGGTTCAGCGTTGGGCGTGATCCGATCTCGATTCCGATGGTTTCAGCCGGCAAATCTCCGATCACATCACGCACCGTGCGCCATCGCGGCAGATTGCTCTTCGTCTTGGGGTCGGCGTGCGAGGGCAAGGGCGGAAAACTCGGCAAATTGTAGACTTCGCGCCAGCCCAGAATGATCGTCCGCTTGCGCGTTTGCGGCGCGCCGTAGTCGGCGGCGTTGACGATGGTCGCCTGAGTCTGGAACCCGTGCTGCCGGGCCTTGGCCTCGATCATCTGTCGTTCAGGAGAGCGATAAAGCTCAGCCACGTTTTCCATGACGAAGACACGTGCACCGGAACGCTCTGCGATCTCGATGAAGGGTTCCCATAGCGCGCGGCGAGCATCACCGTCGCGTTTTTTGTTCAGAAGGCTGAAGCCCTGACAAGGCGGTCCGCCGATTACGACATCGGCCTGGGGCACCTCATTGTGCAGAAGCCATTCTTCGATGTTCGCCTGAACGGTCCGACCGGGAAAATTCAACTCATGCGTTTTGACGGCGGCTGCGTCGTTGTCCAGCGCAAGCACAGGGGTGAATTGCCCGCCGAAACGCTTGTCGCAGAAACCGAGGCTCATGCCGCCAGCGCCGCTAAAGAGATCGATCAGGCGCAGAGTCATGGCGGCCTCGCCCTCCTTTGGTGTGATGTAAACAAAACGCGAACGCGATTCGCGTGTCAACAGCCTACCATCTAGTGGTTGGCGTTCGGATAGGCACGACCTACCCCAAATAGGCATCAGCTTGTCCACCAGAGATTGGCGGCGCCGCATCGTTCGTTCCGTATGGATACTGTTGGATAATCAGCATGGGATTTTGTGGACACGCGGGCGTTTGCGGGGCGGTTGCGGACATTTGCGCGACAGAGGGCGGGGCGGGCCTAGACTCGAGGCATGAGCCCGTCGAACGAACGATCCGAAACCGCTGAACCCATCCACGCCGATCCGCATCCGGAGATGGGGCGCACCGATCCGCGCCGCAAGCCGGAGCGGCGGCCGTACAAGATCCGCGGACCCGAGATCTGGGCGCTGGTGCGCGAGAGCTATCTGGCCGGGGCGTCGGCGCGGCAGCTGGCGGCGCGCTATGATGTGACGGAATGGGCCATCTGGCGCCGGGCGTGGCGGGAGGAGTGGAACAAACGCAAGCGGGTCGGACCGCCGCCGCCGCCTGCGCTGGAGCGGCTGACGCCGGATGCGGACACGGCGCCCGCAAACGCGGACGCCGCCTCGCTGTCGCGTGAGGCCCTGAACGGGGTGGCGCGGGCGCTGAGTCAGGGGCGTCTGGATGAGGCCCGGCAGCTGGGTCAGCTGGCGGCGTCGCTGGGGCGGGTGGACGGGGGGGCGGGCAAAGGTTCGGGGAGAGGCGGTTTCACCCTGAAAGACATGGTCCGCATGGTCTTCGATCTGGAGTACCGCACCGAGGTGATGCGGGTGGACCGTGACCGCGACCCCCCGGAAGCGAAGATCGAATACTGGCGTCTGAGCGCGACGACGCATGAGGCGGCGGGGCGGGCGCTGGTCGAACTGAAGACCGAGGGCTGGCGTCAGGGGCGGGCGGAGCTGCGGGCCGAGCTGGGGCTGGAGGTTGAGGATGAGACCGGGCGGGAGGCGGTGTACCGGTTCTATGGCGGCCGGATTTACAGGCGCAAGGCGGGGAAGACGGCGTGAGGCCGGGAATGATGAGGGGGGCGGCGTCGCCTTCACCATTCTTGCGCCCGGTTTTGCTGTAATCAGCGGCCATGACCTTCATCGCCCCTCCCGCCCCGCCCATCAGCGCCGCCGAGCGCCGTGTCCGTGTTCAGGCCCTGGCGGACTTGCTGCAGACGCAGGGGATTTCGGCCCTGCTGCTGGGGTCGACGACGTCGCTGCGGTATTTCACCGGGCTGGACTGGCATGCGTCGGAGCGGCTGACCGGGGCGCTGGTGCATGCGGACGGGCGGGTGGAGTATGTCTGTCCGCGCTTTGAACTGGACAAGGTCGGGGGGCTGACGGCGGCGCCGGGCGCGGTGGAAGGCGAGATTCTGACGTGGGAGGAGGAGGACAGCCCCTATGCGCTGGTGGCCGGGCGGCTGGCTGCGGGCGGGCGGCTGGCGGTGGACGAGCTGACGGCGACGTTCGTGTGGCTGGGGCTGGCGGGGGTGATGGGGCAAGGGCGGCTGGTCGACGGCGGGCCGCTGACGGTCGCCTTGCGCCGGATCAAGTCGCCGGCCGAGATCGCGCTGCTGACGCGGGCCAAGGCCATCACCCTGGAGGTGCAGCGCCGCACGTGCGACTGGCTGAAAGAGGGGGTGCTGACGTCGGAGGTCAAACGCTTCATCGACGCCGAGCATCGTGCGCTGGGCGGCGAGGGCGGATCCTGGTTCTGTCTCGTTTCGTTCGGCGACGACACCTGCCTGCCGCACGGGGGCGAGGGCGACCGGGCGCTGAAGACTGATGATGCGGTGCTGATCGACACGGGGACGCTGGTCGACGGCTATCACTCCGACATCACCCGCACCTATGTGTTTGGCGAGCCGACGGCCGAGTTCCGCAAGGTCTGGGCGCATGAGAAGCAGGCCCAGGCCCTGGCCTTCGACGCGGCGCAGATCGGCGCGACGTGCGAGAGCGTGGATGCGGCGGCGCGCGATTATCTGACCGGCCTCGGCTATGGCCCCGACTACCGGCTGCCGGGCCTGCCGCACCGGACGGGGCACGGCGTGGGTCTGGACATCCATGAGGCGCCCAATCTGGTGCGCGGCGACCGGACGGTGCTGGAACCGGGGATGAGCTTCTCCAACGAGCCCATGCTGGTCATTCCGGGCCAGTTCGGCGTGCGGCTGGAGGACCATTTCTACATCGGTGAGAACGGGCCGGTGTGGTTCACCCTGCCGTCGCACAGTCTGGATGATCCGTTCGGCGCGGCGGAAGGCTCTAGCGCTTCCTGAAGCGCGCCGCCTCGGCGGCCATGCCGGCGCCCCAGTCGGTGGTGGGGTGGTCCGCTTCGGCGATGAAGGGCAGTTCGCCGGCGACGCCGCGGATCGCCAGAGCCAGAGGCAGGGCGTAGTGGGGCAGCAGGCGCAGGGGCTTGTTGCGTTTGTCGGTGACGTCCCAGCCGAGGGCTTCGAAGGCTTCGGCCAGATCTGGGCCGGTCAGGCGGTGGATATTGTCCCAGTCGGCAGGCAGGGGCACGGCCTCGGCGGCGTCGCCGGTCAGGCCGAACAGGGCCTGGGTCAGGGCGTCGATCTCGGGGAATTCGTCGCGGGCGTCGGGATCGGCGACGCGCGGCTTCATCAGCGCCTTGAGTTCCAGATCATCGACGCCGGGCAGGTCGATCAGGCGGCGCAGGGGAGCTTGGGTCATGGCTTGCTGTAGCACGGTCGCCGGTTGACCGCAGCGGCTGTGCGGTCGAGGCTGGGGACCCGATGCTTGAAAGGCGCTGACTCATGCCGACCGACACGATGAATGCTCTGGCCCGCGCGCCGCGGCTGGCCGTGCTGATCGACGGGGAGAATGCGTCGGCGCGGATCGCCGAGGCGCTGTTCACCGAGATCGCGACGCTGGGCGAGGCGTCGGCGCGGCGGGTTTACGGCGATGCGGCCAGCCCGGCGCTGAAGGGGTGGATCGACGTGCTGGCGCGCTGGGCCATCCAGTGGCAGCAGAATTTCCAGAACACCAAGGGCAAGAATTCGGGCGACATCGCCCTGGTCATCGACGCGATGGACCTGCTGCATTCGGGGCGGTTCGATGGATTTTGTCTGGTGTCGTCGGACAGCGACTTCACCCGTCTGGCGGCGCGCATCCGCGAGCAGGGGGTGCCGGTTTACGGCTTTGGGGAGAGGAAGACGCCGGAGAGTTTCCGCCAGGCCTGCACCCGCTTCATCTACACCGAGAACCTGACGGCGCCGGGCGCGGCGTCGGCGGACGGGTCGGAGGCTGCTGCGCCGGCGCCGCCTGCGGGCGCGAGGAAGCCGTCGGAGGTGGTGCAACGGATCGAGGCGGCGGTGCGCGACATGGATGAGGACGGCGACGGCTGGGTGGTGCTGAGCGGCATCGGCAGCCGGCTGAGGAACGCCTATCCCGACTTCGACCAGCGCACCTACGGCCACGCCAAGCTGTCGGACCTGATCCGGGCGACGGGGCGGTTCGATGTGGAGGCGGGTGCCGGTGGAGCGATGCGGGTGCGGGTCAAGCCGCGCTAGACGGCCTGACGCAGGGCGGAAGCCGTCATCGCTGTGATCGGCTCGAACAGATGGCGGGCCAGGTGGCGGACGACGGGGGCGACGACGCCGTCGCCGGTCAGATGGCAGGCGGCGCTGTAGCTGCGCGGCAGGACATAGCTGTCGGCCAGCCCCATCAGCCGGGCCGTCTCGCGCGGGGAGATCAGGCGAGAGCGGATGCGCTCGCCCTCGACCACCAGAAGGATCTGTCGAGAGGAGCCGCCGCCGGGGGTGCGCAGGCAGCCGGCGATGTCGTCGAAGCGGACCTCGGCGCGCTGGACCTTCTGGCCGTTCTCGGTGCGGGTGCGGCGGTAGATGGTTCCGACCATGCGTCGTCCCGCGCGGCGGGCCTGATCGACCTTGGCGCGGTTCAGCGGGCTCATCAGTTCCAGCAGGCGGTCGGTGTCGGTCGGGTCATGCCAGGCCACGTCGTTGGGCGCGGTCTCGACCAGATCGGCGAAGACGCAGGCGCGGCGGGGCGGCAGCGGCAGGCTCCACCAGACGGTGCGGTCTCGCACGGCGGCGGGCAGGGCCTCGACCGCCTTGACCACGGCGCGGCTGTGGAAGGGGGACGGAACGAAATCGGTTGAGCTGGACGCAAGTCCAGCTCGGCTCAGATTTCGTTCCTTTTTTAATCTGGACCATTTTTTGGATTCAGGTCGATTCGACCTGAAGCAAAAATGGTCTGGCGGCGCGGGCAGGGTCAGGTCGGAGGGCAGGGCGACGCTGTCGTGCACGCCGATGACGAACAGACGCGGGCGCGACTGGGGCGTGAACAGTTCGGCGTCGATGACCAGGGCGCCGGGGCGGTAGCCGCCCTCGGCGAAGGTCTGCATCAGCACGGCGAAGTCGCGTCCGTCGTTGGAGGTCAGGGCGCCGCAGACGTTCTCGATGGCGACGACGGCGGGGGCGCGGTCCTCGGCGGCGAGGCCCTGAACCACGCGCCAGAAGGCGTGAAAGGCGCCGGACCTGTGGCCCGCCAGCCCCTTGCCTGCGCCCGCCAGAGACAGGTCCTGGCAGGGGAAGGAGCCCCACATCAGATCGGCGTGGCCGGGCAGGGCGGAGGCCTCGACGCTGGCGACATCGCCGACGAACAGTTCGCCTCCGGTTCCCCAGTTGGCCTGATAGGACAGGGCCTTCATCGCGTCGAAATCATTGGCGAAGCGGCAGGTCCAGCCTGCGCCCAACCCGGCGCGGACCATGCCGCCGCCGGCGAAGAATTCGTAGAAGTCAGCCATGTCGGGCGGGGGATTCGCGCATGGCGGCATGGTGGCGCAGGACGGGGAGCGGCGCCAGCGGTCTAGGCCGCCCCGTCGAGGAACAGGCGACAGGCCGGGTTGTCGGTCTCGTCGACGTAGGGGTAGCCGAGGGCGTCGAGGGCGGCGTGGAGATCGGCCAGCGCGGCGGCGGGGACGCTGATCCCGGCCAGCACCCGCCCCACGTCGTCGCCGTGGTTGCGGTAGTGGAACAGGGTCAGGGCCCAGGCGGGCTGGAGGCTGTTGAGGAAGCCGAGGAAGGCGCCGGGACGTTCGGGGAATTCGAAGCGGAGCAGACGCTCGGTCGGCAGGCCGATGGTGCGCCCGCCGACCATGTAGCGGACGTGCAGCTTTGCCGTCTCATTGTCGGTCATGTCCTGAACCGCGTAGCCGCTGGCGGTCAGGCTTTCGATCAGGGCGTCGCGCTCCTGACGGCCGCCGGACAGGGCGACGCCGACGAAGATCTGGGCCTTGCCGTCCCCGGACCAGCGGTAGTTGAACTCGGTGACCGAGCGGCCGTCCAGCGCCTGGAGGAAGCGGTGGTAGTCGGCGCGGCGGTCGGGCATGGCGACGGCCAGAAGCGCCTCCGAACCCTCCCCGATCTCGGCGCGTTCGGCGACATGGCGCAGGCGGTCGAAGTTGACGTTGGCGCCCGAGTTGATGGCGACCAGCGGCCCGGCGCCGGGATGACGTTCTGCCCACAGCTTGAGCCCCGCCAGAGCCACGGCGCCCGCCGGTTCGGCCACGGCGCGGGTGTCGTCGAAGATGTCTTTTATGGCGGCGCAGATGGCGTCGGTGTCGACCAGAACGATCTCGTCCAGAAGCTCGCGGCACAGGCGGAAGGTGTGGTCGCCCGCGCGCTTGACCGCCACGCCGTCGGCGAACAGGCCGACCTGGTCCAGGGTGACGACGCCGCCGCCCGCGATGGCGGTCTTCATGGTCGGGGCGTCGACCGGTTCGACGCCGATGATCTTCGTCTCGGGGCGCAGGAAGCGGACGATGGCGGCCACGCCCGCCGCCAGTCCGCCGCCGCCGATGGGGATGAAGACGGCGTCGATGGGGTCGGCGTGCTGGCGCAGGATCTCCATCCCGACCGTGCCCTGGCCGGCGATGACGTCGGGGTCGTCGAAGGGATGGATGAAGGTGGCGCCGGTGGCGGTCTCCAGCTCGCGGGCATGGGACAGGGCGGCGTCGAAGCTGTCGCCATGCAGGACGACTTCACCGCCCAGGGCGCGGACGGCGCCGACCTTGATGCCGGGGGTGGTGGTCGGCATGACGATGACGGATTTGGCGCCGCGTTTCGCCGCCGCCAGCGCCACGCCCTGCGCGTGATTGCCCGCCGAGGCGCAGATGACGCCCCGGTCCAGCTCGGCCTGGCTGAGGGCGGCGATCTTGTTGTAGGCGCCGCGGATCTTGAACGAAAAGACGGGCTGCAGGTCCTCGCGCTTGAGCAGGACCGGCCGGTCCAGCCGTCCGGACAGGCGGGGCAGGGGATCGAGCGGGGTTTCTTCGGCCACGTCATAGACGCGGGCGGTCAGGATGCGGCGGATGGTGTCTTGCACGAAAATCTCGTCTGGCTGCGCCGGGGAGGGCGATGCGTGTTCTGATCTAGGCGATGCGGGCGGAAATGAGAATGGATTTTCCTTGAGCGGGGTGTGGCAGGCAGCCCCTCCACCACTTCGTGGTCCCCCTCCCCATTGCATGGGGAGGAAAAAAGGGCTGTGCCAATCTCCTCCCTGTCGCGCAGCGATGGGGAGGTGGATCGGCGGCGGTCAGCCGACGAGACGGAGGGGCTGGCGGCGGAGCGCGCGGACACAGCTCCGCCCTTTCCCCTTGCGTCGTGAACGGAAGGGGCTACATTATCCCTGCTTATGCTAAGTTTGAGCATAAGGGTGTGGAGAAGCGGATCATGGCGAACGGCATGTTCGGTCTGACGAAGGAACTGGAGCGGGAGACCGCCGGGGTGTGGGCGAAGGTCAAGGACCATGTCACGCCCATGGAGTGGCCGCAGCAGGCCGCCCTGATCAGCGAGATCAATGCGCTGAAACAGGAGCGCGACGCCGTCATCCTGGCCCACAACTATATGACGCCGGAAATCTTCCACGGGGTCGGCGACTATGTCGGCGACAGCCTGGGCCTGGCCAAGGAGGCCGCGCGCTCGAAGGCCAGGATTATCGTCCAGGCGGGCGTGCACTTCATGGCCGAAACCTCGAAGATTCTGTCGCCGGAGAAGATGGTGCTGATCCCCGATCTGCGGGCCGGATGCTCGCTGGCGGCGTCGATCACGGGGGCGGACGTGCGGCTGATCAAGCAGCGCTATCCGGGTCTGCCGGTGGTGACCTATGTGAACACCACCGCCGACGTGAAGGCCGAGACCGACATCTGCTGCACCAGCGCCAACGCCGTTCAGGTGGTGGAATGGGCGGCGAAGGAATGGGGCGTGGACCGCGTCATCCTGATCCCCGACGAATTCCTGGCCAGGAACGTCGCAGC
>Ga0233377_1000714_pt1 | contig 13855 bp, 8 predicted proteins | sample ElkDunMinimDraft_6_FD_191540 | JGI IMG/M metagenome (GOLD analysis project Ga0233377, IMG submission 191540) | Fecal eukaryotic communites from dung pellets of Tule Elk in California, USA - Elk Dung E36 | ecosystem: Host-associated > Mammals > Digestive system > Large intestine > Fecal | place...
AGCATCGACATCAACAGCAAAAGTTGACAAAGCCTCTCTGGTTGGAGATATAAATCCATTTTCATCAAAACCTTTGTAACTTTCAGAATTTTGAACTTGAGGTTGAAGATACAATCCTCCAACTCGACGTTGAATTCTGGCCGAAACATTAGTCATTTGTTCAGTCGAACTCTTTGATTGTGATCCATAACCTATTACAACAACTTCTTCCAGAAGGTTTTCCTCGGGTTTAAGTATTACATTAATTTGTTTTTTTGATCCTACTTTTACTTTATGCTGTTGGAAACCTAAATAATCAAAGACAATGAAATCTTTGTTTTCAGCCTGAATAGAATATTCACCATTCTTGTCAGTTTGAGTTTTTTCAGACTTTCCTTCGACACTAACTACCACTCCTGCAATAGCTTGCTTGGAATCTGCATCTTTAACTGAACCTGTAATTGTTCTTTGTTGGGCTAGTCCGTTACTACCTAAAGTAAACAAAAAGACTAATAATAGGAGTATTTTATTCATGACAATTAAATTTTGTCAAGGGATGCAGAAAAAATCAAATTTCCATAAACGAGAAAAAAAAATTAATTTTCGGCAGTAAATGAGCAATAGGACCTTGTCAAAACAGAAGAATCTAACAGATGAAGATCTGCTTCGGGAATACCTGCAAGATGGCGATCTTCGCTATCTTGGAGACCTCTATCAAAGGCATAGTGAAATGGTCTATTATGTGTGTTTACGCTATTTCAAGGAGCCTGAGCGCAGTAAAGATGCAGTCATGCAGATCTTTGAAGAACTCATCGATAAAGTAAAAAAACAAGACATTCAGGACTTCCCCCGTTGGCTATATGTTGTTAGCAAGAACCATTGTCTAATGGCCCTCCGATCTGCTAAAAACAAGGTTGAAATTGTTACAGATAATTTTGTGGAATTTTCAATGAACCTGCATCAGGAGGAAAACTATCAAGAAAGGGAGGAACAGTTATTGAGACTGGAAAGCTGTTTGGATACATTAATAGAAAAACAAAAACAGAGTATTCAATTATTCTTTATAGAACAGAAATGCTACAAGGAGGTGGTCGAAATCACTGGTTTTAGCATGAACGATGTAAAGAGTTATATCCAAAATGGTAAAAGGAACTTGAAAAACTGTATGGAAAGGAATTCTCATGAGTAAGAACTTTGATATAGCATACTTGCGTAAATACATAAACGGAGAACTTAGTAGCTCCGAAATGTATGCTATTGAAAAAGCATCACATGAGGATGAATTTTTAATGGATCTTTTAATAGGATTGGAAGAAGAAAAAAATCTTAAAAAACCATTAGAAGTATCTGATATTCATACCGCAATTTTCGAGCGAACCCATCCTGCGAAGGTTCGCCCGTTGGTTTTCTATAAAATAATATCTATTGCAGCCTCTATAATACTGGTATTAGGGATAGGAACTATATGGTTCTTAAACCGTGACCAAAACAAATTATCAGAATCCTTAGAATCAGCTTCTATGGATCAATCCGATGCTCCAACGGACACTACATTAAATAGTATTAACTTAGATAGCCTTGTAGGACATTCTGATGAAGATAATTTAATTGCTATGGCTACTCCAGAACCTTCGACTGAGGCCGAAGAAGCAAAGAGAAAGGCGGACACAAAAACAAAGAATTCCGAGGTTTCAAGGGATGAAACCGTTGAAAAAATCGTAGCAAAAAATCAAGGTCTGTTCTTGAAAGAAGTTCCCAGAACTGATACAAGTGGTTTTCATAATAGGAATGAAGAACAAATAGCATCAAATGTAAGGTTGGGTCAAAATAATTTAGCGGATAATTCTTCTGTCATACTAATGATTGGAAAGAAATCATCAAGTTCGAAAATAGTTGGTTCAGTTAGTAAAATCAGTGCTGAGCGAGTTAGCTCATTACAAGATGTTAAAAAATTAGCAACTGGAAGAGTTTTAGACCAACAGTCCGGAAGACCAATTGTAAATGCCTCAGTTCGTGATGTTAAAACGAACGATGTAGTTATGACAGATTCTTCGGGACAATATGTATTGCCATTGACCTCAGACAATCAGAAATTGGAAATTTTATCCTTAGGATATGAGAATCAAAACATCATTGCCAGTAATAATAAGATTGTTCAATTAAAACCAAATTTTGCAGAATTAGAAGAGGTAGTCGTAGTTGGATATAGCGGTAAATCCCCTAAAGTTAAATCAGAGCCATTAGTTGGCTGGGTTGCCTATAAGAAATATATAAATGATAATTCTTACCAAACATTATTAGGTAAAGGTACGGTCACTATTGTATTCGATATCTCTAGCTTCGGCAGACCTATTGACATAACCGTTAAGAGGACCAGCAATCCCGAACTGAACCAAAAAGCAATTCAAATTATCCAAAATGGTCCAGATTGGAAAAAAGGTAATGATGGAAAGAAGATTGAAGTGAAAATTTCTTTTAAATAAGAGAGACATTAGATAACAGACACAAGATAAGAGACACAAGTTGTTAGACATAGGGCTCTTATGTCTTTTGTCTTTTGTCTATTGTCTGTTATCTAGACAACAATCACACATGCATCCTAGCCAACGGTCCGATCTCCTGGCTTACAAAATCCTCTTTAAGGAATTTTTGATATCCGGCGATTGCGATCATTGCGGCATTGTCAGTACAATATTCGAATTTTGGGATAAAGACATTCCACTTGTATTTTTGGCCCATTTCGATAAGGCTGTTTCTGAGGCCTGAGTTTGCTGAGACTCCACCGGCGATTGCAATATCCTTAACTCCAGTTTCTTTTGCGGCTTTCTTTAGTTTATTAAGCAAAATAGAAACAATTCTGCTTTGAACAGAGGCACAAAGATCATCCATTTTTTCTTCCAGGAAATTCGGATTCTTTTTGATTTCAGCCTGAACAAGATATAGAATAGCTGTCTTTAATCCTGAGAAGCTGAAGTTAAGTTCCGGGATTTGAGGTTCAGGTAGTTTGAAGGCATTAGGATCACCATTTTTAGCATGTTTATCAATCAAAGGTCCACCAGGATATGGCAGATTTAAGATTTTGGCGGTTTTATCGAAAGCCTCACCTGCTGCATCATCTAAAGTTTCACCTAATAATTCCATTTCGAAATAGTCTTTTACAAGAACAATTTGCGTATGCCCGCCAGAAACGGTTAGGCATAAAAACGGAAAGCCAGGCATAGGTTTATCGATAAAATGCGCTAAAATATGCGCCTGCATATGATTTACTTCGATCAAAGGGATATCCATTGCTAAAGCAAAAGACTTTGCAAAGGAAGTTCCGACTAATAAAGCACCTAAAAGTCCAGGTCCCCGCGTAAAAGCTACTGCATCTACGTCATTTTTATGTATTTTAGCAGCAGCGATAGCTTGGTCTACTGTTGGAATGATATTTTGTTGATGAGCTCGAGAAGCTAACTCAGGAACTACACCCCCATATTTAGCGTGAATTGCTTGACTAGCAATAATATTTGACTTAATTTCGCCGTCTATACATATAGAGGCCGAAGTTTCATCACATGAAGATTCTATTCCTAGAATGATGGCCATTTTGAGAGAAGTATAAAATTTAATTCACAAAAGTATCAAAAAAATACTTAAAATAACGTTGATTAGCTTACTCAGCATGTTAGCCCTGCTGTCTATACTTCTATTCTCCCTACAATTTTCATCTGTTCAAACATTTGTTACTAAAAAGGTAGCGAAATATCTTTCTAAAGAACTAAATGCAAAGGTCGAAATTGGAAGTATTTATTTTAAACCATTTTCGGAATTAAATCTACATGACTTCAAGCTTTCGGATTCTAAGGGAAACCCAATCATTACTGCCAAAAAGTTAAATGCAGACCTGATACTTACAGATTTTTTCAATAATAAAATCGTGGTTGAGCGACTGAATATTGAAAAAGCATATGTAGATTTTCAAGTCTACAAAGACAGCTCCAACATCAAATTCTTAATCGATTATTTCAGCCCAAAGAAGCAGAAGAAAACAGGCCCAAAGAATGATATGGAACTAAAACTATATGAGGTAAATCTAGTTGACAACCATATCAAAATTCTAAACCATACTCAGAAGCACAATAACCGAGGTATTGATTTTTCTGATATTGAATTAACGCATTTATCTGGGAATTTCAGCAAAATCCAACAGGGTTCAAGTTCAATAAAAGCCATTATTAAAAAGCTCAGCTTTCAAGAGAAGTCAGGTTTTATTGTCAAGGAACTTAATGCTGATGCTTTTGTCAATGATAAGTTCATGAATTTTGAAAAGCTTAGTCTATTAACAAATAATTCAAAGCTAGGCAATCAACTTAAATTTAGTTATAAGGATTTCGGAGATTTTGGAGATTTTGTTAAAAAGGTTGAGATACAGTCCAAAATGGAGGATGTATTTGTAGATTCTAAAGATATAGAATACTTTGCTCCGGACATGAAATTCGTCAGATTTAAGGCGAAGGTAAATCAAGGAACTGTGAATGGCACAGTTGCGAATATGAAAGTTCTAAATGCTGATATTGAGACAGGAGAAGAAACCCGTTTGGTTGGAGATTTCAGTATCAAAGGGCTCCCATATATCAATAAAACTATCTTTGATTTTCAGGCAGATCAATTACAGACTAGCGCAAAAGATGTTGAGAAATTAGTTCCGGAACTTTCCAATAAGGATTCATTTACTCTGCCTCAACAATTACATCAATTGGGCTTGATCAATTTTGCGGGAACTTTCAAAGGTTTATACAATCTATTTGATGTTAACGGCACATTTGAAACAGATCTTGGCATAATTAAGACCGAGAGCAACATCAACATCCAGAAAAACATTGTCTATGCAGGTAAGGTTCAATCTGAGGAGTTTCAGCTAGGAAATCTTATCAATAGCAAAGGGATTAAAAATACTGCATTTGATTTAGATTTTGATGGGCAAAATCTGGATTTCAAGGAAATACAACTGAATATCATTGGTGATGTTAGGAATTTTCAATTAGGGGATTATCAATATGATAGCATTGCAGTTGACGCCTTTTTATTTGAAGAACAAATTGAGATGAATGGTCATATCAGCGATAAGAATATCGCTTTGGCATATGATTCCAAGATTGATCTTAAAAATGAACAAAGCAGTTATAATGTTGATGCTCAAATTGACATGATCAACCTTAAACGTTTAGGTTTTGTAAGCAAGGATAGCATCATTATTTACGATTCTAATATTAGCAGCCATTTAACTGGAAATAATCTAAACAATCTGAATGGAGATTTAAGAGCCAATCAAATTTCTATGGAAACGTCAAAGGGTAAATTCACTATAGAAGACGTTTATTTTGCGGCTGATGGGAATGAGATGGATAGGCTACTAACCTTAAAGTCCAATGTTATTGATGCTGAAATGAAAGGAGTTATAGATCTAAATACTTTGATTCCTTACTTCAAGGCATTAGCCATGAAATATGCTCCTGCAATTGGCCTGGAGACTGAATCCTATAACCCCCAGATTTTTGATCTGGATTTAAATATCAAATCCTTTGAGGCTGTATCAGCGTTTCTTGATCCCACATTAATACTGGAAGATGGAGCTACCTTGGAAGCACATTTTTCTTCAGAGGATTATACCGCACAATTTAATGCATTCAGTCCATTTGTGAGTTATCAAGGGATTAATTTACAGAATCTGAGTATAAATGAAAATGCTGATGACAATGCATTTTCATTAAACTTAAAGGCGGATAAGATCTTCTTGACAGACAGTATTTTTGTTGACAACATTGAAATAAACAATGTGCTTTCAAAAGACAGTTTATTATTCAACATCAAAGGAGCTGAGGAAACTGCCCAAAATTATATGCGTATGAATGGTAATATTCATTTTGCACATAATAAACCAGCATATATAAAATTCGAAGAATCTACCATTGTCTTAAACCATGAACCTTGGATCTTTAATACAGATGCAGAAATGCGTGTTTCAAAAGGTAAGTTTTATTTAAATAACCTTGTTGCATCTCAAGGGAATCAACGTGTAGAATTTAATGGTGTTCTTTCTAATGAAGATGATAAACTGGAGATACAATTTAGCAGATTCAACCTTCATTCTTTAGAGACTTTTACAAAACCGATGGGAGTACATTTGGATGGGGAATTAAATGGAAATATTGAAGTGCATTCTATATTTAAGAAACCATATTTATCGGCAAATGTTAGTACAACACCATTAGTGTGGAATCAAATTCCGATTGGTCAGATGGTTCTACTGGCCGATTTTGATCCTGAATCCAAAATTGCAAACTTAGATTTTCAATTATTGGACGACAGGAAAAGAGGTTTAACCTTAAATGGCACTTACCAGGTTGTTTCTGGAGAACAGGCCATTAATCTGAAAGGAAAATTGAATCAGACGGAATTAATTTTATTTCAACCATTTATTCGAAGTCTAACCTCAGATTTACAAGGAAAAATGGATGCCGATCTTTCCATTCTTGGAACAATTCAAGACCCACAAATCAATGGAACGGCTAACATTGAAAGTGCTTCCTTTAAGGTCAATTATTTAAAGACTGCGTATAACCTGAACAATCAATCCGTTATGATTGACAGGAACTCGGTCATGATGAACAATTTGATTTTCACCGATTCCAAGGGGCATCAGGCAGTTGCAGGGGGAGTTGTTAATTTATCCAAATTAAACAATCCCTATATTGATGTTAATGTGGCAACGAACAATGTCATGATTTTAAACACCACTTTTAAGGACAATAATCTATTTTATGGAACAGCCTTTGCAACCGGCACTTACCAATTCAAAGGTCTAACCTCGGCAATTGATATTAATATTAAAGCCAAATCAGAGGAAAACACAGTAATAACCATTCCTTTTAATAAGGCCATGACTGTCTCTGAAAGTGACTTTATATATTTTGTAAGCAAGGATTCAACGGAAAATCAGGAAAATGCTTCACGCTATTTTCTGAAAGGGATGACGATGAATATGGATTTGGAATTGACTCCAAGTGCAGAGGTAAACTTACAGACCGAAATTGGCTCTTTAAAAGGAACTGGTACAGGTGAAATCAGTCTGAAGATCTCAAGTTTGGGGGATTTTGAGATGTTTGGAGATTATGCTGTGAATTCGGGAAAATTCCATTTTACAGCGCAAGATTTTATAAATAAATATTTTGATTTAAAACAAGGAGGAACAATTCGATGGACAGGTTCTCCTTCAGGTGCCACGGTCAATATTACCGCTGTTTATCAACAACGCACATCCATTAGAGATTTATATAATGCAGCTGGCAGAGCCGGTCAAGATGAACGTGTATTAGCACAAGCCGACATGATTATCAAGGGAACCCTGAGTCAACCCGATGTTTCATTTGATTTGAATTTTCCACAAACACCATATGTAAAAGATGAACTTCAGGCTTATCTTTCCGATGCTAACAATGTGAATCAGCAAGCTTTAAGTTTGATAATTCGCAGGAGTTTTACGGCAAATAACTCTGGTGAAATTGGCAGACAGGTGAATAACACCTTATTATCTGCAGGAACTGAAATTGCATTTAACCAATTGAATAATATATTGGCTCAATCATTAAATATTAATTTCGTGGATTTCAACATTCGTTCCCTAAATGATGCTTCAGCGTCATTCCGTTTTTTTGATGACCGATTGGTACTGACGGGAGGAATTGTAGACCGTAGAAATATTCAAACCACGGATTTAACTTTCTTTTCAAATCAAGTCGCTACAGATGCTGAATTGACCTATAAGATTAGAAGAGATGGAAGCCTTATGTTCAGGGCTTATAACAGACTTAATACAAGAAATATATTATTTACTCCTACAGATGATTATATAAATGCGGTAGGCTTGGTTTATCGTCAAGAATTCAACACTTTAGGAGAATTCTGGCGTAAAATGTGGACCTGGAAACCTAAAAGAGACAGCATACCCAGTATTCCAAGTATCCCTCAAGATAGCATTAAGAACTCCTCACAGGTACCTGTATCTAACTAAGATACATTTCCAAAAGCCAATCTCTTTCTTCATCAAGAGAGCCAGTAAACTCAGGTTGTTTTGCTCGATTATACCAATATCCAGCATTCCATAAATCCCCTTCTACACGATGTAAATAAGCATGCACATGAGCGGATACCTTATCATTTAAATGGTCTATCAGATCATGAGCTTTCTTCCAGTCTCCATTAGCATCAAACCATAAAGCCTGAATTTGGACTTCCCAATTAGGATTCGGTGTAGGATCTTTTAGAGTAGATTTAAATTCTTGTAGAGTCATTATGGCTAAGGTCTTAAAGTTGAAGATAAACAAAAAGCCGCAAATTTATTAATTGCGGCTTTCCTATATTATTTAAATTTACTCGCCAATGCTGCGAGTTTTGATGCCATATCTGTTTCAGGAGCTTTTTCCTGACGTTTTTCTGAACGTTTTTCAGAGTGTTTCCTTGGAGCTCTCTCTTCGGTTTTCATGGTTAAACTGATCCGTTTTCTTTTCTCATCAACTTCAGTCACAGTTACGGTTACTTGCTGTTGTACTTTCACCACCTCATGAGGATCTGAAACATAATGATTAGCCAATTGACTTAAGTGTACTAATCCATCCTGGTGAACACCTATATCAACAAATGCACCAAAGTTGGTAATATTAGTAACGATTCCAGGAAGTTTCATTCCTATTTTTAAGTCTCCCATACTATTAACTCCCTCAGTAAAAGAGAAAGCTTCGAACTTATCACGAGGATCCAATCCAGGTTTAGCAAGTTCAGCCATAATATCATTCAAAGTTGGAAGCCCAACTTCTTCAGAGATATATTTTTTCAAATCGACAGATTTCCTAACCTGATCATCTTTCATTAAATCCTGAATTGATACATTGATGTCTTTGGCCATTTTTTCAACCAAGGCATAACGTTCAGGGTGCACAGCAGACGCATCCAAAGGATGTTTGGCATTACGGATTCTCAAGAAACCGGCTGCTTGTTCAAAAGCTTTATCCCCTAATCTTGGAACTTTTTTCAATTCACGACGTGAACTGAAAGGGCCATTTTCTTTTCTATAATTAACAATTTGCTGCGCCAAAGCAGGACCTAATCCGGAAATATAAGATAAGATCTGTTTTGAGGCAGTATTCAACTCTACTCCTACCGAATTCACACAAGACATCACGGTATCGTCAAGAGCGGATTGCAGTTTATTTTGGTCAACATCATGTTGATATTGTCCCACACCTATAGATTTAGGATCGATTTTCACTAATTCTGCCAACGGATCCATTAATCTTCTTCCGATTGATACAGCTCCCCTTACAGTAATATCATAATCAGGAAATTCTTCTCGAGCAACTTCAGATGCTGAATAAATTGAGGCACCACTTTCATTCACCATTAAAATGCTAGCGTTTGGCAAATTCATTTTACGGATAAAATCTTCGGTTTCTCTTCCAGCCGTACCATTACCAATAGCAATTGCTTCGATATCATATGTAGAAATCAAGCGTTTAATCACACGTTCAGCTTCAGCCTGACCAGCTGCGCCATTATGTGGAAAAATGGCTGTGTTTTCCAAAAGGTTCCCTTGCGCATCTAATACAACCGTTTTACAACCAGTTCTGAAACCAGGGTCAATAGCTAACAATCTTTTTTGTCCAAGAGGTGCTGCCAACAATAATTGACGAACATTATCAGCAAAGACTTTGATTGCTTCTTCATCTGCCTTTTGTCGAGTTAATACACGAACTTCTGTTTCCATAGAAGGTTTAAGAAGACGCTTGTAGCTATCTGCTAAGGCTAATGATACTTGTTTACTCGCTTCATTATTTCCTTTGATATAAAGCTTCTCTATACCCGGAACAACATCTGATTCTGCAACATCAATATCTAGGTAAAGTAATTCTTCCTTTTCACCTCTTCTCATAGCAAGTACACGATGCGAAGGAGCATCTTTCAGGGATTCATTCCAATCGAAATAGTCTTTATATTTTAAAGCGGCTTCTTCTTTACCCGGAACTACCCTTGAAACGAAATTAGATTTATTTAGGATTGCTTTACGAGCATGTGCTCGTACTTCTGCATTTTCAGCAATTTGTTCTGCTATAATATCACGAGCACCTGCAAGAGCTTCTTCAATAGAGGCTACAGCTTTCTCCTCATCGATAAAAGAACTTGCAGAAGATTCTATATCAAATTTATCCTGTGCAAGCAATAATTCTGCAAGCGGTTGCAAACCTTTCTCACGAGCAACAGAAGCTCTAGTTTTACGCTTAGGCTTGTAAGGCAAATAAATATCTTCCAATGCAGCCATTGTTTCTGCAGATTTAACTTGGATTTCAAGTTCTGGAGTTAATCTACCTTGTTCAGTGATTGATTTAAGAACAGCTTCTTTACGTTTGTCCAAATCCCTCAATTGTTGCATTCTATCACGAATAGCCGTAATCTGAACTTCATCTAAACTTCCAGTAAGCTCTTTACGATATCTGGAAATAAATGGAACAGTCGCTCCTTCATCCAATAAGGATATAGTGGTATGCACTTGTTTCTCGCTAATCGACAATTCTTTCGATACGATAATCTCGTGTGATGTAATCATAAAAATATCAAAATGAAAAATAAAGCTGTTGAATGGATTCCAACAGCTTATGATATAGAATTTTTAATTGTTCTGTTTTATGCTTGTTTTGTTTGACTATCCTCCAAAGGATTTTTGTCTGCTACAGGAGTTGCATTCTCATCAGCAGCCTCAACTGTAGCATTTTCTTCAACCGCAGGAGCATCATTACTTGCAAAATTATCATTATAGCCATAGCTATAGTAATCATCTTTCGTTGGAGTCGTATACGGTTGGTGCTCATAGGTTCCTGCAGGAGCAGTAAACTGAGGTGCTTTCTTTTCAGCAATTCCTTCTTCTGAATCTGCAACCTCATCATTTGACGCATTGACTTGCTCTAAATCTTGATTTGGAGCCTCTTCAGGTTTAGTTTGCTCAGGTTCCTTTTCGATATCAGTTTTAATATCGTCAATTTCCTTTTCAAAGTTATTAATCTGATCTGAAATCTCTCTCTTAATCCCCTCTGAAGCATCTTTAAATTCTCTAATACCACGTCCTAATCCTCTTGCCAATTCTGGTAATTTTTTGCCACCGAAAAGTAATAATGCCACCAAAATAATAAGCATCATCTCCTGAGTACCAATGTTCAAAAACGCTAAATTCATCTCTACTTTATTAATTGATAATAAGCTAAGGTAAGTGTATTATTTTTTTTCAGCAATAATTTACTGTAATTATTTAGAAACAAAAACTTAAAGTAAGATGATATTCTATGCCAGTTATTACTTGTACCTTTGTGCTCTTTATTACTTTTTTTTATGTTGCAGAACTTCAAATCCAATAAAATTTACTATCTAAGTACCATGGCCTTGGCAGGTCCAGTTGTAATTTCGCAACTTGGTCATACCTTGGTTCAAACTGCAGATACAATTATTGTTGGTCAATTTGCCGGTACTATTTCTTTAGCTGCTGTATCCTTGGTACATTCCGTTTTTATGGTTGTTTTGGTAATAGGATTAGGAATATCCTATGGCTTGACCCCTTTGATTGCTCAGGAAAATGGCAGACACAATTATCAAGAATGTGCAAAATTATTATCAAATAGTTTTTGGTTGAACTTAGTTTCTGCTATTTTACTGTTTTTATTTGTCTATTATGGTTCCATGTATGCTATGCAACATGCAGATCAAGATCCTGAAGTAGTGAAAACTGCCAAACCTTACTTATTTATCTTAAGCTTATCAATCTTACCCTTAATGCTATTCAACACTTTTAAGCAATTTGCTGAGGGATTGGGATTCACAAAGCAGGCAATGAATATTACCATTTGGGGAAATGTCCTCAATGTCATTATTGCTGTCATTCTTGTGAAAGGCATGTTTGGCATCGCTCCAATGGGTGTTCGTGGGGTAGGTATTGCCACCTTGGTAGACCGTATAATAATGATGGTGGTAATGGCATGGTATGTTTTGAATTCAAAGAATTTCAAACGTTATATAGATCACTTTTCTGTTAAGTTCATTGATTTCTCAAGGGTAAAAAAAGTTTTGAAAATAGGAGCTCCTGTTGCTATGCAGTATGTGTTTGAAATTGGGGCCTTTGCGGGAGCAGCATTAATTGCCGGAAAGATTGGGGCAATTGAGCAAGCATCCCATCAAACTGCGATTACTCTTGCCGCAATGACTTATATGATGGCTAGTGGTATTGCATCTGCAGCAACTATAAAAGTTGGAAATGCATATGGTAATAAAAACTTTTTCAGACTCCAGAAATTTGCAACAGTATCTTACCATTTGGTATTGGTATTCATGATTATATGTGCGATTATTTTTGCCGTCTTTAATCAGTACTTGCCCTATATAATAACAAAGGATAAAGAAGTAATAATAATGGCTTCACAATTACTGATTATTGCAGGGATGTTTCAATTATTTGATGGAACGCAAGTTGTTGGCTTGGGAACTTTAAGAGGAATGGGCGACGTTAATATCCCAACATTTATTACCTTCTTTGCTTATTGGGTTGTAGGATTACCTGTAGCCTATCTACTGGGAATTGTATTAAATATAGGTGTTAAAGGAATATGGTACGGACTAACATTAGGATTATTAACATCATCAATACTACTTTATCTCAGGTACCAATACATGATTAAAAAGAAATTACCTAGAAATCAAATCTTAATAAATGGTTAGTATATATTAAACAAAAACGGTCAAGAAAAATCTTGACCGTTTTTGTTTAATATTTTATTTATATCACTCGTTCAGCATCCCAGTTTTCCAAGTAATCGGCAACCCGACGGATAAATTGACCACCTAGAGCACCATCAATAACACGATGATCATAGGACATTGAAATATACATCATATGTCTAACTGCTATTACATCACCATATTCCGTTTCCAAAACAGCAGGTTTCTTTTTAATAGTTCCCACAGCTAGGATTGCTGCCTGCGGTTGGTTGATGATTGGCATTCCGAAGATATTTCCAAAAGCACCAATATTAGTAAATGTAAAAGTTCCTCCCTGTGTATCGTCTGGCTTTAACTTGTTCCCACGAGAACGGTTTGCCAAGTCATTTACAGATCTAGAGATACCTGTAAGGCTTAATTGATCAACATTCTTTATTACTGGAACAATTAAGTTGCCAGTTGGCAAAGCTGCTGCCATTCCGATATTGATATTTTTCTTACGAATAATATTATAACCATCAACAGAAACATTTACCATAGGGAAATCTTTAATCGCCTTTGCTATTGCTTCAATAAACAATGGAGTAAAAGTGATATTCTCTCCTTCGGATTTTTTATAAGCGTCTTTTACTTTATTTCTCCAATTCACCAAATTGGTTACATCTGCTTCAACTACTGAGAACACATGTGGTGATGTTTTCACACTATTCACCATATGATCCGAAATCAATCTACGCATACGGTCCATTTCAATAATCTCTGAATCTGCACTACTACTCTTTACCACCTGAGCCGATGGAGTTTGAAATTGCTCAGTTTTGGACTGAGTTGAATCTATCTCAACTGAAATTGCCGGTTTAGGAATTTGAATCCCTTTATTTTTTTCAAGATAGTTCAACACATCTTGCTTAGTTACTCTACCTTCGGCACCAGTACCTTGAATACTATCAAGTTCTTGTTGTGAAATTCCTTCTTGTTGAGCAATATTCCTAACTAAAGGAGAATAAAAACGAATTCCTGAATGTCCTTCTTGATGATTCTCGTTCAAATAAGGTTTTTCCTTTACTTGACCAAGTTCAGGAAT
>Ga0233377_1000715_pt1 | contig 13851 bp, 14 predicted proteins | sample ElkDunMinimDraft_6_FD_191540 | JGI IMG/M metagenome (GOLD analysis project Ga0233377, IMG submission 191540) | Fecal eukaryotic communites from dung pellets of Tule Elk in California, USA - Elk Dung E36 | ecosystem: Host-associated > Mammals > Digestive system > Large intestine > Fecal | place...
AACAGGCGCTGGGTGACCTCGTCGGGCAGCTCGTGCTCGAACGCGACGGCCAGCTCGTCGGCCTCGTTCCAGGCGTAGCCGAGCATGTCGGCGAGGAAGCGCTCGACGATGCGGTGCCGGCGGATGGCGGCCACCGCGGCGCGGCGGCCGTCGTCGGTGAAGGTGACGCCCTGGTAGGGCCGGTGGTCGACCAGGCCGCGATCGGCGAGGCGCTTGACCAGCGAGGTGACGGTGCCGGGGGAGAGGCCGAGCCGGTCCGCGAGGGTGCCGGTGTGCGCCTCGGACCCGTCGCGCGTGAAGCGGTAGATGGCCTTGAGGGCCTCCCGCTCCGTCTTGGTGAACTCGGTGTGCTGCATCAAGGGTTTGGCTCCCCCAAAACCCGACATTTCGCACTTGCGATCTGCCTGCCTACCACGGGTCGCAACTCGCCCTCAAACCCAGCCTGTGCCACACTGCCGATCGAAGTCTGACGGTGTGTCAGGAATGGGTGCACCGTCGGGCCCATGACCTGGGTCACACGATTCGCTCCCCGGAGGATCGCCATGGCGACAGCGACGACCAGCCCCGCCATCGAGGGATGGTTCACGACCGGCGAACGGCCCGCCCTGGTGGGCACCCGCTGCGCCGCGTGTCGCACGGTCTTCTTCCCGCGGGAGGCGGCGTTCTGCCGCAACCCCGGGTGCACCGGCGAGACGTTCGACGAGGTCGAGCTGTCCCGCCAGGGCCGCGTGTGGTCCTACACCGACGCCCGCTACCAGCCGCCGCCGCCGTACATCCCCCGGGTCGAGCCGTACGAACCGTTCGCCCTCGCCGCCGTCGAGCTCGAGGCCGAGGGCCTCGTCGTGCTCGGCCAGGTGGCCGACGGCTACGGGGTCGACGACCTGACCGTGGGCGCGCAGGTCGAGCTGGTGGTGGAGCCGCTCTACACCGACGACGAGGGCGTGAGCCGCACCATCTGGCGCTGGCGCCCGCTCGCGCCGGCGGCCGCTGCGGCGGAGGGAACTGCATCCGACACCGCCGCCGGGGAGGGGAACCGATGAGCACCGAGGTCGCCGTCGCCGGGGTCGGCATGCACCCGTGGGGCAAGTGGGGCCGCCCGTTCCAGACCTACGGCGTGCACGCGGCTCGGGCCGCGCTCGCCGACGCCGGTCTCGACTGGTCCGACGTGCAGCTGGTCGTCGGCGGCGAGACCGTCCGCAACGGCTACGCCGGCTACGTCGCCGGGGCCACCTTCGCGCAGGCCCTCGGCTGGAACGGCGCCCGGGTGGCCACCGCGTACGCTGCCTGCGCCACCGGCGCCCAGGCGCTCGACACGGCGCGGGCCCGCATCCTCGCCGGCCTGTGCGACGTGGCGCTCGTGGTCGGCGCCGACACGACGCCGAAGGGCTTCCTCGCCCCCAACGCCGGCGAGCGCTACGACGACCCGGACTGGCTGCGGTTCCGCCTGATGGGCATGACGAACCCCGCCTACTTCGCGCTCTACGCCCGGCGGCGCATGGACCTCTACGGCGCCACGCCGACCGACTTCGCCCGGGTCAAGGTCAAGAACGCCCGGCACGGCCTCGCCAACCCGAACGCCCGGTACCGCAAGGAGGTCGCGCTCGACGAGGTGCTCGCGTCGCCGGTGGTGACCGACCCGCTGCACCTGCTCGACATCTGCGCCACGTCCGACGGCGGCGCGGCGGTGGTGCTGACCTCCAACGAGTTCGCCCGTCGGCGAGGGCTGTCCGTTCTACGCCTGCGCGCGGTGGCGACGGTGGCGCCGACCTTCCCGAACACGGTGATCGAGATGCCGAACTTCGCCACCGACTCCACCGCCGCGGTGGCGGTCGCGGACCTGACGTTCCGCGACTCGATCGCGCACGCCGCGTACGAGGAAGCCGGGCTCGGCCCCGAGGACGTCTCGCTCGCCGAGGTCTACGACCTGTCGACGGCGCTCGAGCTCGACTGGTACGAGAACATCGGGCTGTGCAAGGTCGGTGAGGCCGAGCAGATGGTGCGCGACGGCGACACCACCATCGGTGGCCGGGTGCCGGTCAACCCCTCGGGCGGGCTGGCCTGCTTCGGCGAGGCCGTCCCCGCCCAGGCGCTGGCCCAGGTGTGCGAGGTGGCGTGGCAGCTCCGCGGGCAGGCCGAGGGTCGTCAGGTCGAGGGCGCGCGCGTCGGCATCACCGCCAACCAGGGCCTCTTCGGCCACGGCAGCTCGGTGATCGTCTCGGTCTGAGCCCGGTCAGGCGAGGCCACACCTCGCCGACCACGTCCGGCAGCCCGTCCGCGGCGCGTCGAGGCCTCCGGAGGTGGGCTACGCGAGCCAGCGGCTGAGGGATTCGACGACGCAGGCCGGCTTGGCGCCGCCCTCGACCTCCATCGTGATGACGATGGTGGTCTGCACGCCGCCGGTGACCTCGTCGCAGGCGGTGAGCTCCGCCGTGCCCCGCACGCGGCGCCCGACGGGCACGGGGGCCGGGAAGCGCACCTTGCCGGTGCCGTAGTTGACCCCCAGCGACACGCCGCGGACCTCCAGGACCTGGGGCAGCACCAGGTTGGTGAGCGACAGCGTCAGGTAGCCGTGCGCGATCGGGCCGCCGAACGGGCTCTCCTTCACCGCCCGCTCGACGTCGACGTGGATCCACTGGTGGTCGCCCGTCGCCTCGGCGAACAGGTTCACCTGCTCCTGGGTCACGTCGAACCAGGCGCTGGTCCCGAGCGTGGTCCCCACCGCCGCCCGGATGTCGTCGAGCGACTCGAACACCGTCGTCATGTCGTCTCCTCTCCGCCGGCCGTCGAGGCCGGGGTGGCAAGACCGGTCACGGGTGCTGCGAGCTGACGCTCACGATCTCGCCGGTCATGTAGGTCGAGTAGTCGCTGGCGAGGAAGGCGACGACCGTCGCCACCTCCCACGGTTCGGCGCCCCGGCCGAACGCCTCGTGGCTGGCCATGTCGTCCAGCAGCTCCTGGTCCATCACCTTGCTCAGGAACGGGTGCATGGCCAGGCTGGGCGACACGGCGTTGACGCGGACGCCGTGCGGTGCGGCCTCCAGCGCGGCGCTGCGGGTCAGTGCCATCACGCCTGCCTTCGCCGCGCCGTAGTGGGCCTGGCCGACCTGGGCGCGCCAGCCGAGCACCGATGCGTTGTTGACGATGACGCCCCCTCCCCGCGGCGCCATGATCCGCAGCGCGGCCCGGGTGCAGCGCATCGTTCCCGTGAGCGTGACGTCGAGCACGATGGCCCACTGGTCGTCGGTCATCTCGACCAGCTCGGCGGTGCCGCCGAGGCCGGCGTTGTTCACCGCGATGTCGAGGCGGCCGTGCGCGTCGACGGCGGCCGCATACAGGGCCTGGACCTGGTCCTCGTCGGTGACGTCGCACGGGACGGCGAGCGGCTCGGGACTGCCGGTGCCGTCGGCGCGGGGGGTGCCGGCCAGCGCGGCGGCGGTCTCGGCCAGCCGGCGCTCGTGGGCGTCGCTGACGACCACGGTGGCGCCCTCGGCCAGCAGCCGGCGGGCGGTCGCCGAGCCGATGCCGGTGCCGGCTGCGGCGGTGACCACCGCCACCTTGCCGGCCAGCAGGTCGTGCCCGCCGGGTTCGGTGGGCACGGGCGGCGGCGTCGGTCGGTCGGTCACCGGATCTCCTGTCGGATGGCGGGTCGGATGGCGGGTCGGGACATGGGTGCTGTCGTCGGCGGTACCCCGGTGGGGCGGGTCATCGGGGCTCCCGGGGGAGGCCGAGGGCCCGCTCGCCGATGATGTTGCGCTGTATCTCGTTCGACCCGGCGTAGATCGTGTCGGACCGGCTGAACAGGAACAGCCGCGCCAGGGCGTCCGGGTCGTAACCGCCGTCGGTCGGGAGCTCGCCTCCCGCGACGGCGTCCGCCCCGAGGACGTCCATGGCCAGTTCGCCGAGCGCCCGGTGGAACGTCGCCCAGTAGAGCTTGCCGATCAGCGCCTCCCTTCCGAGCGTGCCCGACTCGCTGCCGGACAACGTGCGCAGGGCGTTGAGGCGCATGATCTCCAGCGCGACGTGGGCGTCGGCGAGACGCTGGCGGATGACCGGGTCGTCGGTCCGTCCCGTGCGTCGGGCGACCGCGGTGATGGCGTCGAGCTCGTTGCGGAAGTTGAGCTGCTGGCCGAGCGTCGAGGCGCCCCGCTCGAAGGCGAGGGTGCCCATCGCCACCTTCCAGCCGTCGCCGACCTCACCGACGACGTTGTCGGCGGCGGTGCGGGCGCCGTCGAAGAACACCTCGTTGAACTCGCTGTCGCCGGTGAGCTGCACGATGGGCCGGATGTCGATGCCGTCCTGGCGCATCGGCACGAGCAGGTAGGAGATGCCGGCGTGCTTGCGCGCGGGGTCGTCGGCAGGCGCGGTGCGGGCCAGCACGAAGCACCAGTCGGCCCAGTGGGCGAGCGAGGTCCACACCTTCTGGCCGGAGATCACCCAGTCGTCGCCGTCGCGCTCGGCGCGGGTGGCGATGTTGGCGAGGTCGCTGCCGGCGTTCGGCTCGGAGTACCCCTGGCACCACAGCTCGTCGCCGGCGACGATCCGGGGCAGGAAGCGCTGCTGCTGGGCGGGCGAGCCGAAGGCGATGATCGTCGGGCCGAGCAGTCCCTCCCCGATGTGGCCGAGGCGACCGGGGGCCCGGGCCCGGGCGTACTCCTCGTAGTAGATGACGTGTCGGCGCAGCGACAGGCCGCGGCCGCCGTGCTCGGTGGGCCACCCGACGCAGGTCCAGCCGTTGGCCCCGAGGTGGCGCTCCCAGGCCAGGCGCTCGTCGAACAGGACGTGCTCGTCACCGGGCCCGCCGCGCCCGCGCACGACGGCGAAGTCGTCGTGCAGGCTGTCCTCCAGGAAGGTGCGCACCTCCTCGCGGAACGCCCCGTCCTCCGCGCTGTCCCTCAGATCCACGCCGAGAAGGTATCTGACGGCCCGTCAGAAATCGAGGTGGGCCGTCGAGGAGGTGTGGCACGGCGACCGCCTCCGAGGCGCGCGCGGCATCAGCCGGCCGGTTCGCCCGAAGACCCGGCATCGGGCGCGAGGCGCCGCGTCCCCACCGGCCTCGCGACGCCGCGCCGGGGAGGGCCGGGTGCATGATGGGCGGCCCTCCACACCCACAGACGACATCGGCAGGACCAGATGGTGATGCGCACGACCGACACGAGCCTCGATCACCCGCCGGAGCGCCGTCGCCGATGGCCACGCCGCCTCCTGGTCGTCGCGACGATCCTCGTTGTCGCCGGCGTCGGCCTGGCGGTGACCGACGCCGTCATGCGTCGCGACACCGCCGAGCGCGGCCCCGCTTGCGTGGAGCAGGAGGGCCTGTTGTCCGCCCAGATCACCGAGCCGCCCGCCTTGGAGCGAGACGACGATGGCACGGTCGAGTTCGTCACCGTCGGCGTCGAGATCGTCAACGCGGGCCAGGTGGCCGTGGGCCTGAACAGCGTGGAGGTGGACCTCGCCAACGGCTGGACGCTGTACGGCGAGGCGACCCAGGAGTCGCTCGACCCGGTCACCCTGGCCCCCGGGGCGTCGCACGACGTCGCGACCTCGTTGGCCGTGCTCGGAGTCACGGCCGAGGAGTGGCCCAGCGAGGTCGTCGAGATCACGCCGCAGTGGGAACCCACCGGGAGCGCCGCGCGCTGCTGAGCCGCGCCCGGAGGCGACACCTGGCCTGCGGAGCCTCGCGGTCCTCCACCGGCGCACCCGGGCCGCCCTGCGGTGCGGGCGGCGAGCCGTCCCGCCCGCCGGTCGTCGCTCAGCGGGTGGGTGCGTCCTCGCCGCCGGCCTCCCACATCGAGTGGGCGTAGCCCACCTCGAGGTCCGCCTCGATGAGATCGGCGGCCACATCGAGCTCGAGGTGGTTGCGCCAGATGGCGCCAGGGCTGGGGCGCGCCGCGGCCTCGGGCCAGGACGCCGGGTCCCACAGGCCCGAACGGCGGAACGCCTTGGCGCAGTGCAGGAACACCTCGTCGACGTCGATGCCGAGCGCCAGCTTGGGCTGGGTGCCCTCGAACGCGCAGGCGGCGAGCACCGCCGGGTCGGTCGTCAGGGTGGCCCGGCCGTTGACCCGCAGCGTCTCGGCCATGCCCGGGATCAGGAACAGCACCCCCACGGCCGGGTTGGCCAGGATGTTGGCGAAGCTGTCGAGCCGCCGGTTGCCCGCGAGGTCGCCGAGGGCGAGGCGCCGGTCGTCGAGCACGGCGACGAAGCCCGGCGGGCCGCCCCGGGGCGACGCGTCGGTGCCTGCCGGCCCGGCGGTGGCGACCATGACGAACGGCGCCATGGCGATGAAGCCTCGGGCGCCGTCGTCGATGTGGTCGATGACCTTGTCGAGCACCGTCGGGTGCGGGTCGGCGTACAGCCGGCGCAGGGCATCGAGGTCGTCGATGCTGTGGTCGAACGGCATGTGGTGCTCCGGTCTCGAATGGCTTCGTTCCGCCGCCCCGCCCGGGGCCGGTTGCCCCTGTGTAGACGCCGCACGCCCCCGGCACCAACGGCGAGTGCGGCCGTGGGCCATACTCCGACCCCATGAGGGGCAGGAAGACAGGGGTGTTGGTCGCGGCGCTGCTGGCGGTGACGGCCACGGCGTGCGAGGCGACGATCGTCGGCCGGATCAACGAACGGCGGGCAGACGCCGGCCAGCCGGAGCTGCCGACGACGCTCTACCTCGACGGGCGGGCGCGGCAGCACTCCGAGGAGATGTGCGCCGCGGGCGCGGTGGCGCCGACGCCCGACCCCACGTCCGCCTACAGCCGGGAGACAGCGACGAACGTCGTCGAGGTCGTCGACGCGGCTCCCCTCGACCCGGCGATCGCGGACGCCGCCGCCCGCAACCGGGCCGCCACCGACGCCATCTGGAGCCGCTGGCAGGACACGCCCGGCATGACCGACGCCCGGTGGAGGGCACTCGGCGTCGGCGAGGTCGAGTGCGGCGACGGCAACCTCTACATGACGGCCCTGCTGCGCGAGGAACCGACGATGCCGGCCTCGGGCCGGTATTCGTCGGCCATCTACTCCACGGGGCAGATCCGGACGATCGGGGGGCTGCGCTACGGCACCGCGGTCGACCACCAGGGTGTCACCGTCGACCTGCTGCTCGACCTCTACCTGCCGCCGGCCGACGGGCCGGCCGTGCGCCCCCTGGCGATCCTGGCCCACGGCGGCGGCTTCAGCGGCGGCAGCCGCGCCGACATGGCGGGCGCCGCCCGTTCCTACGCCCAGCGCGGGTTCGTGGCCGCCTCGATCAGCTACCGGCTGCGACCCAGCGCGACGCTGCCGGAGCTCGTGGCGGCGGCGACCGACGGCATCGACGACGGCATGGAGTCGGTGCGCTGGCTGCGGGCCAACGCCGCGACCTACGGCATCGACACCGAGCGGATCGCCATCGTCGGGTCGTCGGCCGGCGGCGTGATCGCCCTCGGTGCCGCCACCTCCGACGACCCCACGCCCGGCGGACCGCTGGCCGGCGTCAGCCCCGCGATCGCGGCCGGGATCTCCACGGGCGTGAGCCTGACGACGGGCCTCGACACCATCGAGATGACGCCGTCGGACGCGCCGTTCCTGATGTTCCACTACGAGCAGGACACCGTGGCCCTGCGCGAGCACTGGGTGCAGGCCTACCAGACCTGCGACGCCGCCCACGCGGGCGGCGTGGTGTGCGACTTCGTGCGCCTGCCGGGCTCCGGCCACACCGTCTCGCTGTCCGCCGGCGGCCCGTGGTGGAGCGCGGAGATCGGCCCGTTCCTCTGGCACCATCTGGACCTGTAGCGACCCCGCGTTCCCCGAGGGCGTCTCGGGACAGGGCACTAGCCTCGGCGGCACCATGGCCGAGCGCGTTCCGTACCTGACGAGCCGCCTTCAGGGGTTCGGCACGACGATCTTCGCCGAGATGTCGGCGCTCGCCGTCGAGTCCGGCGCCATCAACCTGGGCCAGGGCTTTCCCGACACCGACGGCCCGCCCGAGGTGCTCGACGTCGCGGTCGCCGCCATCCGCTCCGGGCAGAACCAGTACCCGCCGGGCCGGGGCGTGCCCGCGCTGCGGCAGGCCATCGCCCGTCATCAGCAGCGCTGGTACGGCCTCACCTACGACCCCGACACCGAGGTGCTGGTCACCGCGGGCGCCACCGAAGCGATCGCTGCCGCCTGCCTCGCGCTGTGCGAGCCCGGCGACGAGGTCGTCGTGCTGGAGCCGGCCTTCGACAGCTACCAGGCGTCGATCGCCATGGCAGGTGCCACGCCGGTGTTCGTCACGCTGCGCCCGCCGGGCTACCGCCTCGACGTCGACGCCCTGCGGGCCGCCGTCACCGATCGCACCCGGTTGCTGCTCCTCAACTCGCCCCACAACCCGACGGGCACGGTGCTCGACCGCGCCGAGCTGGCCGCGGTCGCCGAGCTGGCGGTCGAGCGCGACCTGGTCGTCGTCACCGACGAGGTGTACGAGCACCTGACCTTCGACGGCCACGCCCACATCCCGCTGGCGACCTTCCCGGGCATGCGCGACCGCACGGTCGCGATCTCGTCGGGCGGCAAGACGTTCAACACCACCGGCTGGAAGGTCGGCTGGCTGTGCGCCACACCGGCCCTGGTCACGGCCGTCACCACCGCCAAGCAGTTCCTCACCTACGTGAACGGTGCGCCGTTCCAGCCGGCCATCGCCGCGGGCCTCGACCTGCCCGACGACTACTTCGCCGGTCTCGCCGCGGCGCTGGGCGCCCGGCGGGACGAGCTGTGCGCGGGGCTCGACGCCGCGGGCTTCACCGTGTTCCGCCCTCAGGGCACGTACTTCGTGACCGTGGACATCCGGCCGCTGCGGGACGACGGCGACGGCATGGCCTTCTGCCGGGCGTTGCCCGGGATGTGCGGCGTCGTGGCGATCCCCAACCAGGTCTTCTACGGCGATCAGGAACGGGGACGGCACCTGGTGCGGTTCGCGTTCGCCAAGCGGGCCGAGGTGATCCACGAGGCCGTCCAGCGGTTGGGCACGCTCGCGGGAGCGGCGGCATGAAGGTCGCCGTCGTCCAGCACGACATCGTCTGGGAGGACAAGGCGGCCAACCTCGCTCGTCTCGGTCCGATGATCGAGGCCGCCGCGGGCGCCGGCGCCCGGATGGTGGTGCTGTCCGAGACGTTCTCGACCGGGTTCTCGATGCGCGTCGACGTCACCGCCGAGCCGGTCGGCGGTCCGTCGTCGCGGTTCCTGATCGACCAGGCCGCGGCGCACGGCGTGTGGGTGTGCGGGTCGTTCCCGGAGATCCCGGCCGAGGGCGGTGCGCCGTACAACACGCTGGTGCTCGCGGGCCCGGACGGCACCGCGCACCGGTACCGCAAGATCCACCGCTTCGGCTACGGGGGCGAGGACGACCGCTTCTCCGCCGGCAGCGAGCGGGTCACGGTCGAGGTCGAGGGCCTGCGGCTCACGATGTTCGTCTGCTACGACCTGCGCTTCGCCGACGAGTGGTGGGCCGTGGCGGCCGACACCGACGTGTACGTGTGCGTCGCCAACTGGCCCGAGGCGCGGCGCCACCATTGGCAGACCCTGGTGCGGGCGCGGGCGATCGAGAACCAGGCGTACGTCGTCGCCGCCAACCGCGTCGGCCGAGGAGGCGACCTCGACTACGCGGGTGACAGCGCCATCGTCGACCCGATGGGGGAGGTCCTCGCCTGCGGCTCGCGCACCGAGGCACTCCTGGTCGCGGATGTGACGGCCGACCGCGTCGCGCAGGTCCGCGCCGACCTCCCCTTCCTCGCCGATCGGCGCTGACCACCCTCCCTGTACCCATCCCGCTGACCGGCACGGGTCCGCCCCCGGTGGGAACGGAGATCGCGGGAACGGAATCGTGGCGCCTGGCCGTACCCTCCGTCCCCATGGTCCGTCGTGTCGGAGGAGGAGGTGCAGGCGCCATCCGCGCGGGTGGCGGCATGCTCGGTGCCGACCCCAGCCAGCTCGGCGACGCTTCCTTCGACGGCGCCGTGGTGCGCCGCGTGCTGCGCTTCGCCCGTCCCTACCGACGGATGCTGCTCGCCTACCTGGGCGTCATCGTCGCCGTCGCACTCGTCCAGCTCGTCCCGCCGCTGGTCTTCCGCCAGATCATCGACGAGGCGATCCCCCGGGGCATCGACCAGGGCGATCGCGGCCTTCTCCACCTGCTGGCCGGGCTGGCGATCCTCGCCGCGGTCGGCAGCGGCGCCTTGGCGATCGTCGACCGGTGGCTGTCGTCCCGCATCGGTGAGGGCGTCATCTACGACCTGCGGGTGGCGGTGTTCGGCCATGTGCAGAAGATGCCGATCTCGTTCTTCACCCGCACCCAGACCGGGGCGTTGACCAACCGGCTCAACAGCGACGTCATCGGCGCGCAGCGGGCTTTGACCACCACGATCGGTGGTGTGGCGTCCAACGTGATCACGCTCGTGACGACGCTGGCCGCCATGGCGTTCCTCGAGTGGCGCCTCACCCTGCTGTCGCTGGTGGTGCTGCCGCTGTTCATCGTCCCCGCCAAGCGGGTCGGGCGGAAGCTGCAGTCGATCACCCGCACGCAGATGGACCTCAACGCCTCGATGAACAACACGATGACCGAGCGGTTCAACGTGTCGGGGGCGCTGCTCGTCAAGCTGTTCGGCCGCATCGACGACGAGGAGCGGTCGTTCGCGGAGCGGGCGGACGGGGTGCGCCGCACCGGCATCCGCGCCGCGCTCTACGGCCGCACGTTCTTCATCGCACTCGGCCTGGTGGGCGCCATCGGCACGGCCGCCGTCTACTGGGTCGGCGGCCTCCTCGTGATCGACGGGGCGCTCTCGCTCGGCACCCTGGTGGCGATGGCGGCGTACGTGACCCGGCTCTACGGGCCGCTGACATCGCTGAGCAACGCGCACGTCGACCTGCTCACGGCGATGGTGTCGTTCGAGCGGGTGTTCGAGGTGCTCGACGCCCCGCTGCCGCTCGTCGACCGGCCCGGTGCCATCGACCTGGTCGACCCCCGTGGCCGCATCGAGATCGACGATGTGCGCTTCACCTACCCCGACAAGGTGATCGTGCCGACGCTCGAGCTCGATCCGTCGGTCGGTCTCGTGCCGACGACGGGGCCGGTGGGAGCCGACGCCGCCGAGGACGACGGAGTCGGCGGGGACGACCGCGACGAGCTGGTCGAGCCCGAGGCCGCACCGGGTCGGGAGGTGCTCCGCGGCGTGTCGGCGACGATCGAGCCGGGACAGCTCGTCGCCCTCGTCGGGCCGTCCGGCAGCGGCAAGACCACCCTGTCGATGCTGGTGCCACGGCTCTACGACGTGACCGCGGGCGCCATCCGCATCGACGGCCACGACGTGCGCGACCTCACGCAGGATTCGCTGCACGCCGCCGTCGGCGCGGTCACCCAGGACCCGCACCTGTTCCACGACACCGTGGGCAACAACCTGCGCTACGCCCGCCCGGACGCAACCGCCGAGGACCTGGTCGCCGCCGCCCGGGCCGCGCAGATCCACGACGTGATCGCCCGTCTGCCCGAGGGGTACGACACCCTGGTGGGCGAGCGGGGCTACCGGCTGTCCGGTGGCGAGAAGCAGCGCCTGGCGATCGCTCGGATGCTGCTCAAGAACCCGACCGTCGTGATCCTCGACGAGGCGACCAGCCAGCTCGACAGCGAGAACGAGGCGGCCATCCAGCGGGCGTTGGCCGAGGCGCTGGCCGGGCGCACCAGCCTCGTGATCGCCCATCGGCTGTCGACGATCACGACCGCCGACCAGATCCTGGTGATCGACGACGGCGTCATCGTCGAGAGCGGTGTCCACGCCGACCTGCTGGCGGCCGGTGGTCTCTACGCGGACCTCTACCGCACCCTGGTCCGCGAGGACGTCGCACACATCGTCCCGGGCGACCCGGCCGCGCTCGGGTTGGCCTGAGCGGCGTGAGCCGGGCGGGCCCGTCGTCCTCAGCCGCCGACGTTGTCCTTGAGGAAGGCGATGTCGTCCTTGCGGCCGGCGTCGGCCGTCTCGCAGATGACCGGGGCGTCCGCCCGCGACACCACCGCCACGAGCAGGTCGGGGTCGATGGTGCCGGTGCCGAGGTTGGCGTGGCGGTCGCGGCCGGAGCCGGCGTCGTCCTTCGAGTCGTTGCAGTGCACGAGGTCGATGCGGCCGGTGATGCCGAGGATGCGCTCGACGGCGTCGACCAGGGCCTCGCCCGCGGCCCAGGCGTGACAGGTGTCGAGGCAGAAGCCGATGCCGGTGTCGCCGATGTGGTCCCACAGCCGGCCGATGGTGTCGAAGTGGCGGGCCATGGCGTGGTCGCCGCCCGCGGTGTTCTCGAGGTAGATCGGCACCTCGGTCTCGATCGAGTCGAGGCCCTTGCGCCAGCGTTCGAACCCGGCCGTCGGGTCGTCGTCGGCGGTGACGTGGCCGCCGTGCACGATCACCGCCTGCGCACCGATGTCGGCCGCGGCGTCGCAGGTCTGCTGGAGCACCTTGCGGGAGGGGATGCGCACGCGGTTGTTCGGCGAGGCCAGGTTGATGATGTACGGGGAGTGGACGTAGATCGGCACCTCGGATGCCCGCAGCGCGTCGGCGTCTGGTCGCGGCTGGGGCTTCTTCCAGCTCTGCGGGTCGCCGAGGAAGATCTGCACCACGTCCGCGCCCTCCGCGGCGGCGGTGGCGAGCGGGTCGTCCTGTTTGACATGCGATCCGATGAGCACCCGTTCACACTACGGGATCACCGCAGCCGTTCAATACCCCGTTAGGGTATGACCGTGCCCGGATACACGATGACCAAAGACGACTACCTGCGACGGCTGCGCCGCATCGAGGGCCAGGTCAGGGGCCTCCAGCGCCTCGTCGACGAGGACACCTACTGCATCGACGTGCTGACGCAGATCTCCGCGGTCACGAGCGCGCTCCAGAGCGTCGCGGTCGGGCTGCTCGACGAGCACCTGCATCACTGCGTCAGCGATGCGGTGTCCTCCGGCGCTCCCGACGCGGCGGAGAAGATCTCCGAGGCGACCAAGGCGATCGAGCGCCTCGTCAAGAGCTGACGGGTACCGGGGCCTCGTCGGGGATGCGTCGCTCGACGATCAGGCCACCGAGCGGTACGACGGCGGCGACGATCACCATCACGGTGGTCCAACCCGTCCAGGCGAGCTTCTCGCGCACGTAGAGGGCGAGGGCGACGTACGCGAGGAAGAGGAGGCCGTGGATCGGCCCCATCACCGTGACGAGCTCCGGGGCGTCGAGCGTGCGCTTGGCCACCGAGGCGCCCAGCAGCAGCAGGTACGAGGCGGCCTCGGCCAGTGCGACCATCTTGAACAGGCGGATCGGCGTCACGGGAAGCGTCCTTCGGGGGCCGGATGCGGTCCCGCGATCATCCACGTCGCGCGGGCCCGGCACCAAAACGCACCGTCCCCACCCGGATGCGTGATCCGGGTGGGGACGCCGTCCTCGGCCGACCGCCCCAGGCGGCGTCGGAGTCTGCGGGGAGCGACGGCTCAGGGCAGCAGGCCGTGGGCCTCGACGATGCGCTCCGTCCCGGTGGCGATGTCGTAGACGCGCACCGGTCCGTACGAGTCGTAGACGTTGCCGACGGCGACGGTGGTGCCGTCGAACGCGACCTCTGCGCCTTCGAGCGACACGGGCACCTCGTGCCGGAACAGCTCGGCGCCCGACGCGAGGTCGACGACCACGATGTCGGACGTCGACGAGATGTCGCCGACGAGGGCCGCGAGTCGGGTGCCGTCCGGCGACAGCACCACATCGCTGGTCAGCAGCCCCTCCGTCGCGTCGGGGGGCCGGACCGGCAGGTCGACGGGACCGATGGCGACGGGCTCGGAGGTGGCCAGGTCCCACATCTCGAGCCCCGCGTCGCCGAACACCGCCAGCA